>Ga0182745_1000438_pt1 | contig 47024 bp, 46 predicted proteins | sample eDN3rd30CKraftBY_FD_128523 | JGI IMG/M metagenome (GOLD analysis project Ga0182745, IMG submission 128523) | Enriched backyard soil microbial communities from Emeryville, California, USA - eDNA 3rd pass 30_C Kraft BY (version 2) (version 2) | ecosystem: Environmental > Terrestrial > Soil >...
GCGCCGTCCTTGGTCAGCCCGAGGAATTTGCCGGTGGAGCGCAGGTCCTTCATGTTGAAGAAGAACACGGAGGCCACCGGGATCAGGAACTCGCGGAAGGTGAAGAGGTACTGGTCCTCGTCGAACTTGTAATAGCTCGCCAGATCCACGTCGCCGTGGCCGCGCTGCTCGCCGACCAGGCACTGCCAGCAGTAGCGCTCCGAGTTCAGATAGGTGTGCTCGTAGAGATGGCGCGGACTGTAGCGCTGAAACGTGCGCATGCCGATCAGGTCGCGCGTCGGCCCGGGCTCGATGCCGGTCGGCGCGACACTGGGATCGCCGACCCCCCCGACCGTGAAGTACTGATCGACCAGCGGCTTGCCTTCGACACGAACCTCTCCCGCCACTGACAGACAGGACAGCACGCGCCGGCTCTGCGTGTTCACGATCAGTGTCAGGGCTTCGCGCGGCCTGGCCGCGAACGTCATGTCGAGGAAAAAGGTGTTGGGAGCGACCTCGATCGCTTCGTACCAGTCTCGCCCCTGCTCCGTGCCCTGCGACCAGGTCAGCGCGTCGCGCGACTGGAAGTTCAGCGTCAGGCGCTGCTTGCCCAAGGCGAGTGCGAGCGATTTACCCACCAGCGCCTCCGTGGTCGGCAAGCGATTGGTATCGATGCCGGCAGCGAAATCTTCGTAGTTCTTCCAGTCAGCAGGTCTGGACATGATGTCTCCTCAATCCGCAAAGGCCAGTGTCGGCAGATCGACCGCGCTCGAACCGCCGTCCACCACCACCACCGAACCGCTCATCATCGAAGCCTCCGACGAGGCGAGAAAGCAGGCCACGTTGGCCACTTCCTGCGCTTCGGCGGGACGGCGCAGCGGCACGTGGCGGGTCACGAGCGCATACGCCTCGTCGGTGGTTTGCAAACCGTGCTTCTGCCGGATGACGTCCATCTGTTCGTCCGCCATCGCGGTACGCACCCAACCAGGACACAGCGCGTTGATGCGCACGCCTTTCGGCCCGTAATCGCGGGCGACCGAACGGGTCAGGCCGATGAGTGCGTGCTTGGTGGTGACGTAGCCGACCACCTCGGGACCGGCAAACAGGCCGGCGATGGACGACACCACCACCGCATTGCCGCGCGCTTCGATCAGATCGGGCAGGCACTCGCGGACGCAAACGAAAGCGGTGGTGAGATTGGAGTGCAGCGCTTCGGCCCAGCTCGCATCGTCAGTAGTCGCGGCCGGCCCCAGGCCATGTCCGCCGGCGTTGGCGATGAGCACGTCGAGGCGGCCGAACCGCTGCCGGATCTGGGCCAGCGCGGCTTTCACGTCATTGGCATTGCCGGCGTCGCCCACCGCGACGACGCCGTCCAAAGGCGCCGCCACTGCCTCGAGCTTGTCTCGCCGCCGACCCATCAGCACGACCTTGCCGCCGTCGGCAACGAAGCGCCGCGCGATGGCCGCGCCTATGCCCGTGCCGCCACCGGTAATCAACGCAACTTTGCCCTCGAAGCGCATGAACGCCGCTCTCCTTCCGCATCTCTCAATAACCCGAGGCAGCGTAGGTGCGCGCCATCGCAGCGGCGCGGTCGAGAAGGAACAAAAGGGCAACCGATAAGGAACCCGGTGCTGCGCACGGCGCTGTCTGGTGCCTGCGAACGGCGCTATGGAAACGGCTGACCTTCGTCATTCCCGTGAAGGCAGGAATGCATCGGTTGCCAGGGACGCTCAGGAAGGATGGAATTCCCGCCTTCGCGGGAAATGACGGGGAGCTGCCTTCTTAAATTATCCGTGCGGCAGGTTGTGCTGCCGGCGCAGCTCCGACGGCGACAGGCCATAGCGCTCGCGGAACACGCGGGCGAAATGGGTGGTGCTGTTGAAGCCCCACTCGAACGCGATCACCGAAACGCTCTTCGCGCTCTGGGTGCCGTCCGTGAGCGAGCGATGACAGGCTTCCAGCCGGCGTCGCAGGATGTACTTGGAGACGGCTTCGTCTTCGCTGGCGAAGATCTTGTGCACGTAACGCGGCGAGACCCGGAAATGGCTGGCAATGGTCGCCGGCACCAGGTCGGGATCGCCCAGGTGCAGGTCGATGAAGCGGCGGATGCGCAGCTTCCACAACGTCTGCACGGTGGAGCCGTCGAGCGGCTGCCGCGACGAGTCCATGAACGAGGTGGCGAGCATGTCGCAGATCGAGTCGGCGAGGCGTTCCGCCGCCACCGTCTCCATGTCGTTCTGGCACTGCTCCCAGAACAGGTTCACGAACTTGGAGACCAGCGCGCTGGTCCCGGAGCGGCCGGACATGTGCCGGTTGACGAAGATTTCCGGCGTCGGCAGGCGCCGCTTGAGCACGGCCTGCGGGATGCGCAGCACCAGCATGCTGTTGTCGCCGCCGAGGATCAGTTCGCAGGGCAAGGTGCTGTCGCACAGCACGAAATCGCCGGCTTCCAGCAGCACTTCGGTGCGGACCTGGCGATTGAGACAGGTGCCGCGGCGCTGCAGGTGAATCAGATAGACGGGACTGGGCGCGCGGCTCGCAAGACCGTGCGAATGCACCACCCGGGTGGGCGTGGAGATGGCCTCGGCGAAACCGATGCCGGCGAAATCCACCGCCTTGAGGCTGGCTTCGAAGGCGATCTCGCGATCCGGCTCGACCTGCAGATCGGTGATCACGCCGGAAGCGCGCTCGTTCCAGAACTCCACGCGCCGATGCGGCGCTACGGCTTGCGTCGAGTACTGTACGAAGCTCTCTGCCATATACGCAAACGGATAGGCCGGAACCGGCCCGCAGCCCCTGTGAGCGGAGCTTACCCGAAGCAATGCGCGTTGGGTCAAGCAGCCCTCCATTAATTATGAAGTTAAATAATTGCTGCGACGGCAGCAACGGCGGGGCGACCCGAATCACCCCGCCGTATCTGCCCTCGATGCTATTTGCGCCGTCCGGCAAACTGCTTCCTGGCGAACTCCTCCGGCGTGATCCTGTCTGCGGGGAACTCGCCCGCCGCGGTGCGCTCGGGCTCGGCGAAGGCGCGCCCCGACACCGGATTGCTGTAGTGGAAAGGCGGCACGAAGTAGCGCGGATACATGCGATATCCCGGCTCTGAAGGACGGTCCGGCGGCAGCTTCGAATCGGGCATGTTGGCGCCCCAGCCGATCGGCGGCGGCTCCTGCTGCGCCCAGCCCTTGTCGTAGGGCGTGAAGTAGGTCGACCAGAATTTCATCTTGCTGAACTTCCAGACGCCGTCCTGCTTCACGTACTCGTTTTCGTAGACGCCTTCGTTCCAGAACGCGACCGAGCCATACCAGGCGACCTGCGCCAGGGTGCGCCAGCGACCCTTGGCCGTGGTGCCGCTGGGATCGACATCGACGATGCCCTGGAACTGTGGGTGATTGAACAGCACACCGTCCTTGAAGCCGATGCGGCCGCTGCCGAACTTCTGACGGAACAGGCGGTCCGCGCCCTGCTTGCCGACGTAGACGCCGCCCGCTTCGATTTCGACCGTGGACTCCTCGGCGAACAGGTCGACGACGTTGTCCCACAGGCCCTTGTCGACGTAGTAGCCGTAGGCGCGCTGCAGCTTCTCGATGGCATTGACGTCCTGCAGTTGCTGCAACTGCTTCTCCGTCGCCGCCAGACGCTCGAGCACTGCGGCCATGTCGGTGTCGACAGTTGGCCGTTGCCTGGCGCAACCGCTGATTGCCAGCACGCCTGCGAGCACCGGCGCAAGCAGCGCACCGGCAGTCAAATGATGCTTCATGATTCCCCCAACGGATCGCTTCGCGCTTCGATCCGTCACGTCGCTGCTTGCGGCATCGGTCATGACGGATCGGCGGTTGACTACTTTTTCGCCACCGGATTGAAATCACCGAGCGCGCGCAGCTTCTTCTCCACGTCGGGCTGCTGCAGCTGCTCCTTGGTGTATTCCTTCTCGCGGTAGATGTTGTTCTCGTAGCCGCCGGGGTTGTAGATCATGACGCCGCGATAGTCCTTGTCTCCGACCACTTTCACCGAATGCACGGTGTCCGGCGGGATGTAGACCAGTCCTCCCGGCCCGACCACGTGGGTCTCGCCACCCACGGTCCATTCCACCTGGCCCTCGACCACGTAGAACACCTCGGCATGCTCCTTGTGGAAGTGCGGCGGCACGGTGAAGCCGGGATGCCACACCTCGTCCAGCACCGAGAAGCGGCCATCGCTCTGGATGGACGTCAGCTTCACTTCGCTGACTTCGTCCTTGCGCGGAAAAGTCTCGCCGGCCTTGGGCAGCGAGAAATGATGCTTGGCGGGTGCAGGGGTGTCCTGGGCATACGCGGCAGCGGCGCAGAGGGCGGCCACGGCGACCAGGGCGGGCTTGCTTGCTCGACGGATTCTCGAAGCCATCGGATCGTTCCTCCCGGATGAATGGAAAGGGCGTTGCCAACGGGTGCGAAACGTAGAACGCGCTGTCTTCCGGGATTCAACCGACAGGGAACAAAACCGCCACTGCTGCCGCACGGCAGCTGGCGGACTTCCGGCGTCACGTCCAAGGACCGCACCGTTCGCACGCCTGGCTAGTACGCCATGACAAGGGACGAACCGTCGTCAGCGCCCAAGCAGCTTCAGCGACGAAGAGCCGGAACAGGCGCCCCTGGCCAGCCGTCCGATGAAGCTGACGAAGTACGAGAGTGTCCCGACGTTATCGCAGCTGCGTAGACGTTCGAGCCATTTGCGGCTGGCGCGGCGCGCTGCGTATCATCACCAAGAGTCGTGAACGCACCGACGGCACGTCGCCGTGACGTGCTTACCGGAGCGCGGTTTTGGTCCTCATATCCAGGCTTCGGCAAAGGAAACACCCGCACTTGTCCACCGCACGCTACGAGCAGGTCAAAGAACATGTCCTGCGGCGGATCGCCTCCGGCGCCCTGCGAGTCTCCGACCGGGTGCCTTCGGAGAACGAGCTGGTCAGCAAGCTCAAGGTGTCGCGCATGACGGCCAACCGGGCCCTGCGTGAACTGGCCGAGGAAGGTTACCTGGTGCGTGTGGCCGGCGTCGGCACGTTCGTGGCCGAGCGCCGCGTGCATGCGCACCCGCTGGAAGTCCACAACATCGCCGACGAAGTCCGCGCCCGCGGCCATGAGTACAGCTGCAAGGTGCTGAAACTGGCCGAGATCGAGGCGGACGAAACGATCGCCGCCCGCTTCGGACTCGCCGTCGGCGCGCGGCTGTTCCAATCGTTGCTGCTGCATTATGAAAGCTCGACGCCGTTGCAGCTCGAAGACCGATACGTCAACGCACTGCTGGTCCCCGGCTATCTCAAAGTCGATTTCACGCGCCAGACACCGCACGAATACCTGATGCACCAGGCGCCATTGCATCGCGCCGAACATACCGTGCAGGCCATCGTTCCCGATGCGCGCATTGCCAAGCTCCTGAAACTGGGACCGTCCGAAGCCAGTCTGCTGGTGCGCCGGCGTACCTGGAGCAACGACAAGCTCGCCACGATCGCGGATCTGTATTATCCCGGCTCGCGTTACGAGCTGTCGGGCACGTTCAAGCCCTGACGGGGCAGTGCTGCTACGGAGGCGAGCGTATCCTCGCCTACTTTACTTCAAGGTAGCTGTCGCGCAGCGCGGGCGGGGCTACGGAGCAGGCGCAAACGGCTGTGCCCCGGGTTGCTCTGTCCCCGGCAGGGACGGATCGGACGCGCAAGTCGTTGATTTACCGAGCGACCTGCGTCGTCTGCTCCCAAGGGTCTCTTGCCTGTACTTGTATATACAGGTATAGAATTACGCATCCTCCCATTCGCCTTTCGGGAAGCGCCATGTCCAACAATCCGCCCGCCACTCGTGTCATCCGCGCCCCGCGCGGCACCACTCTTTCATGCCGCAGCTGGCTGACCGAAGCACCGCTGCGCATGCTGATGAACAACCTCGACCCGGACGTCGCCGAGCGGCCGGAAGACCTGGTCGTGTACGGCGGCATCGGCCGGGCCGCACGCAACTGGAAGTGCTACGACCAGATCGTCACGGCGCTCAAGGCGCTGGGCGACGACGAAACCCTGCTGGTGCAGTCGGGCAAGCCGGTCGGCGTGTTCCGCACCCATGCAGACGCGCCGCGCGTGCTCATCGCCAATTCCAACCTGGTGCCGCACTGGGCCAACTGGGAGCATTTCAACGAGCTCGATCGCAAGGGCCTGATGATGTACGGCCAGATGACGGCCGGCTCCTGGATCTACATCGGCTCGCAGGGCATCGTGCAGGGCACCTACGAGACCTTCGTCGAGATGGGACGCCAGCATTTCGGCGGCAACCTGGCCGGCAAGTGGATTCTGACCGCGGGCCTGGGTGGCATGGGCGGCGCGCAGCCGCTGGCAGCCACCCTGGCTGGCGCCTCGATGCTCGCCATCGAATGCCGCCCCGAGCGCATCGCCAAGCGTCTGCAGACCCGCTACCTCGATATCGCCGCCGAGTCGCTGGATGAAGCACTGAAACTCATCGAAGACGCGGCTCGCCAACGCAAGCCCATCTCGGTCGGCTTGCTCGGCAATGCCGCCGAGCTGCTGCCGGAGCTTCTGCGTCGCGGCGTGCGGCCGGACGCGGTCACCGACCAGACGTCGGCGCACGATCCAGTCAACGGCTATCTACCGCAGGGCTGGACGCTGGCGCAGTGGGACGAGCAGCGCGTCAAGAATCCGGAAGCCGTCGCCAAGGCGGCGCGCGCCTCGATGGCTGAACACGTCCGCGCCATGCTGAAGTTCCATGAGCAAGGCATCCCCGTATTCGACTATGGCAACAACATCCGCCAGGAAGCGAAGGACGCCGGCGTTGCCAATGCATTCGCTTTCCCGGGGTTCGTGCCCGCTTACATCCGTCCGCTGTTCTGCCGCGGCGTCGGCCCGTTCCGCTGGGCCGCGCTGTCAGGCGATCCGGAAGACATCTATCGCACCGACGCCAAGGTCAAGGAGCTGATTCCGGACGATCCGCACCTGCACCGCTGGCTGGACATGGCGCGCGAGCGCATCCAGTTCCAGGGGCTGCCGGCGCGCATCTGCTGGGTCGGCCTCGGTCAGCGCCACCGGCTGGGACTGGCGTTCAATGAAATGGTGAAGCGTGGCGAACTGAAGGCGCCGGTGGTGATCGGCCGCGATCACCTGGACTCGGGCTCGGTGGCCTCGCCCAACCGCGAAACCGAGAGCATGCGCGATGGCTCCGACGCGGTGTCCGACTGGCCGCTGCTCAACGCGTTGCTGAACACGGCGAGCGGCGCCACCTGGGTCTCGATCCATCACGGCGGCGGCGTGGGTATGGGCTATTCGCAGCATGCCGGTGTGGTCATCGTCTGCGACGGCACCGATGCCGCGGCGCGCCGCATCGAACGCGTACTGTGGAACGACCCGGGCACCGGCGTGATGCGGCATGCGGATGCCGGCTACGAAATTGCCATCGACTGTGCCCGTGAACAGGGCCTCAACCTGCCGTCGCTGCGCGACTGAAATCAACCAAGGATCAGGAAGTCCACCGATGAACGCCTCCGAATCGACCGTGCAACTGGGCGGGCAGCCTCTGAACCTGCGTTCCTTGCGAGACGTGTACCGGCGCTGGTCGCCGGTGGCGGTGTCTCCGGAATGCAGGGAGCAGGTGCGCGCCTCGCACGCCGCCGTGTTGCGAGCCGCGGCGGGCAGTCGCCCTGCCTACGGCATCAACACCGGCTTCGGGTTGCTGGCCAACACCGCGATCCCGGCCGATCAGCTCGAACGGCTGCAACGAAACATCGTGCTGTCGCACAGCTCCGGAGTCGGCCCGTTGCTGGATGACGATCTGGTGCGCCTGGTCATGGTGCTGAAGATCGTGAGCCTGCTGCGCGGGCTGTCGGGCGTGAGCGAGACGGTCATCGAACGCCTGGTCGCGCTGGTCAATGCACAGGCATATCCGTGCATCCCGGCGAAAGGCTCGGTGGGCGCATCGGGAGACCTGGCGCCGTTGGCGCACATGTCGCTGGTGCTGCTCGGTGAAGGCCAGATCCGGCGTAATGGCGTCATCAAGCCGGCGCGCGAGGCGCTGCAGGAACTGGGGCTCGAGCCGGTGACGCTCGGACCGAAGGAAGGGCTTGCTCTGCTCAACGGCACGCAGACTTCCACGGCGCTGGCGCTCGCGGGATTGTTCGAGATCGAGGATGTTTTCTCGGCGGCGGTGATCAGCGGCCTGCTGAGCGTCGATGCGCTCAAAGGCAGCGATGTTCCTTTCAATCCGCGCATCCATGACGCACGCGGCCAACGCGGCCAGATCGAAGTAGCGAAGGTCTACCAGCAACTGCTCGCCGGTAGCGAGATTCGCGATTCGCATCGTGACTGTCCGCGCGTGCAGGACCCGTATTCACTGCGATGCCAGCCGCAGGTGATGGGCGCGAGCCTGGACCTGCTGCATCATTGCGCCGGTGTGCTGGCGATCGAAGCGAACGCGGTCACCGACAATCCGCTGGTGTTCGCGGATTCCGGCGAAGTGGTCTCAGGCGGCAACTTCCACGCCGAACCGGTCGCGTTCACGGCAGACATCCTGGCGATGGCCGGCTGCGAGATCGCCTCCATCGCCGAACGTCGCATCGCGCTGCTGGTGGATCCGAAAATGAGCGGCCTGCCCGCCTTCCTCACCGCCGAAAGCGGCCTCAACTCGGGCTTCATGATTCCGCAGGTCACGGCGGCCGCGCTGGTGGCCGAGAATCGCATGCTGGCCCACCCGGCCAGTGTCGACAGCATTCCGACGTCGGCCAACCAGGAAGATCACGTCAGCATGGCCACGCATGGCGCGCGCCGGACATTGGAAATCGCCAGCAACTCGCGCGACGTCATTGCGATCGAACTGCTCGCTGCCTGCCAGGGACTGGACTTCCACCGTCCGCTGAAAACATCGGCACCGCTGCAGCGTGTACATGCTGCCTTGCGTGAACGCGTTCCGTTCACCAATGCGGATCGGCTCATGGCGGACGAGGTGGCGATCGCGCGCGAGATCACCTTGTCGCCCGTGATGCTGGAGCCGTGCGCGTCGCTGTTTGAAAGCCGCGGTTAGGAAGGATTGTGAATCTACCCGTCACTCCCGCGCAGGGCCTGCTTCGCGTAAGAGAGCGCGGGAGTGGCTGATTCGGATGGATTCCCACCTGCGTGGGCATGACAGGAATACCGCCGAATGCTTCAGGACTTGGTCGACGCTTCCTGCTGCCGGCCCGATCGCAGCCAGCGCGCGGCCGCCGAGTCGACCTCCAGCCTCACCTCGAGATGGTCGGCCTCGTGCTCTGCGGCGTCGACTCTCCCCTTTCGGCCGTGATCGGTTTCCCGATCGACGGGACGATCCGATCGCTGGCCGGGCGGCCCGAGATGCGCATTGGCAGCACCCTCCCGGGCCAGCTCCGCCGGCCCGCCGGATCTGCGGCGGGGTCTGTGGGTCGATGAACGCCGAAGTTTATACATGGGTGTACCTCGACTGACGTGGACCTCGATCAGGTCACCGGCTTGCCGACGTCGGCGCTCGGCACCGGAACCAGCGCGGAGACGGTCAGCTCCGGCGTCTGAATGCTCAGCTGATGCGGCGTGCACTGCACGCCATCGGCCACGACTTTGATCGAGAGCTTGGGCAGGACGCTGTCGCGCAAGCCTTGCATGAGCTCGCAATCGCCCGGCTGCAGATCCAGCTTGCGATCGCGGGACAGGTTCACCGTCTGCCACTGTGCCGGGAACGGCTCGGCGCTGATGGCCTTGGAACCACCCAGCTTCTCGATCAGCGCCTGCTCGGACTGCTCACGCGCCGAGGGCTTCACGTCTTGCGCCGCCACCGGCGTTGCCGTGGTGATCGAGATGAAGAAATTCTTGGCCGGCCGGTCGTTGTAGCAACCGTTGGCGCGTACCTTGGTCTGCGGATGCGCACCCACCGCGAGCAGGATTTTCTTCAAGCGCGATTCTGCAGCACTGCAGCCGTAGGCAGCGGTGAAGCCCATGTAGGAATAGCGGATCTCCTGCGGCTTCCACACGGACTGAATGGGTTGATCGCCGACCGGCGCGGCCGCCTGGCCGGCCAGCGGCACTGCTGCCGCCAGCAGCAGGGTCATGAATCCGGATCTGAGCGCGCCGTACATGGTGCTTCTCCTTACTCAGTAGATACCTGTTTGGAGAGAAAACACCGGCAGACGTTCCGTGCACAGGCCCCTACATTAAGAGATGGTCACGTTCGGGCACGGCAACGCGGTGAGGGTCAGTCGCGCCGCCTTGACGCCCCGGCAGTCGGCTGGTTAAGGTTCGTCTCACGCGCCGATTTGATCCTCAGCTTGCGGGCGCGAAAGAAATACGGCTAAAGCGGCGGCAGGAACCTGCTATCGACTTTGGTCGGGCAGGTTTTTTTCTGTCCGCCATCGGCGCAGCGCCTCCCCGCCCTCGGATCCTCCTGGGAGACAGCGGTGGCGCACGATTCGATCGTTCTGAAATTCGGCAGCTCGGTACTACGCAGCGCGGCGGACCTTCCGGCGGCCGTCCATGAAATCTATTCCTGGTATCGGCGCGGCTGGCGCGTGGTGGCAATCGTTTCGGCTATCGGCAATTCCACGGAAGCGTTATTGCGCGACGCGCACGCGTTCTGCGCAGAACCCGAACCCAGCGCAACGGCCGAGCTGTTGGCAACCGGCGAGCGACATAGTGCCGCGCTGCTGGGCATCGCACTCGATCGAGCCGGTGTTGCGTCCCGTGTCGTGGATCCGCGCGAAATCGGATTGCAGACGCAAGGCACCGTGCTCGACAGTGAAGCGGTCGGCGTGGATCGCGGGCGCATCGAAGCGCTGCTCGACGAATTCCCAGTCGTGGTCGTGCCGGGCTTCTTCGGCTACGACAGCAGCGGCCGGCTGCATTTGCTGGGTCGCGGCGGATCCGACCTGACTGCCGTTTACCTGGCAAACGCATTGGGCACGCGTCGTTGTCGGCTGGTGAAGGATGTCGATGGCGTTTACGAGCGCGATCCCGCCTTGAGCGCGCCAGCACCCTCGCGTCGTTTCGTGACGATGGGCTACGCCGAGGCGGTGGAGCGCGCCACCCAGCTCATTCAACCGAAAGCGGTGCGGTTCCTGGAACGATTCTCGGCGAGCGCCGAGGTGGCAGCCGTCGCGCATCCGTACGAGACCGTAGTCGGTCCGCTGGCGCGCGAGCTCACCGAAGCAGCAAAACCCGCGCCGCTGTCGGTTCTGATCCTGGGGCTCGGCACCGTGGGCCTCGGCGTCCATCAGCGCCTGAGCGCCATGCCCGAACATTTCCGTGTGGCCGGGATTCTGGTGCGCGATCGCGCCCAGCATGCTGCCGCGGGAATCCCCTCCGAGCTCCTGCACTCATCGCCGGACTCGCTGGTCGACCTGCGTCCGGACATCGTCGTCGACGCCCTGCCCGGCGTGCAGCCTTCGCAATCGCTGGTGCGCTATTACCTGATGCATGGCGCGCACGTCGTCTCTGCGAACAAGGCGCTGATCGCCGAAGCGGGACCGGAGCTGACGGCCATAGCGCAGCGCAATGGCGTGGCCTTGTGCTATTCGGCAGCCGTCGGCGGCAGCGCTCCCATGATCGAAGCCGTACGCCGCGCCGCCAGCGCGGACGAAGTGCAATCGATAGCCGGCATTCTCAACGGCACCTGCAATTACGTGCTCGATCGCTGCACCGACGGTCTGTTGCTCAACGAAGCGGTGCGCGCAGCTCAGGCGTGCGGCTTCGCCGAAGTTGATCCGAGCAACGATCTGCTCGGACATGATGCCGCGCGCAAACTCAGCATCCTGGCGTGCGAAGCATTTGGGCACGAACTCGATGCAATCGAGGTCGATCCGCTCAATACCGCCGTTCTGCTGCGCAACCAGTCAACACAGCGCGAGAACCAGACATTGAGGGTGGTAGCGCGGGCGTGGAAGCTGGGCAACAAGTACTTCGGACAGATCCGGCTCGAAGCCGTGCCTACCGACGATCCGTTCGCGCAGACTCGCAACGAATGGAACCGGCTGCGGATCACGCGCGCCAACGGCGCGGACATCACCGTGAGCGGGCGTGGCGCTGGGCGCTGGCCAACGACGGAAGCCGTGATTGCTGACCTGCTGCAGATTTGCGCGCAGCACGCCGCCGCAGCGCAGACGCGAGCTGAGGCACGGAATGACACGAGCATCGACTATCCGATAGACACGCGGCCGGCACGCGACACGACTACCAGGCAGTCGCACGGCTAACACGCGGCACATCTACCAGGCAGACGTGCGACCAACACGCAACACAATTACCACGCAGGCGCGTGTCAACACGCGACGTAGTTACCGCGCGGATACGTAGGTGGACACGACTACTACCGCGCACGCGCGCGTGACACGCGCCGCAGTCGCGCGGCCACAGAAGTGACACACCGGACCGCACCGCCACCGGTCTGTTGCGCGTAGCTCGCGCGTCGGCGGCGCGGTGGCTTGCAAATGTAGTAGTTTTGTGCTGTCGCTCTATTGCAGTACAGGCTATAGCTTAGGTGTCCATGAAAAGGACGCCGACGAAGAAGCCTGCGCCACTGCCGAAGCGGGTCTCCACGCTACCCCGACGGATCGGACGAGCGCTCAAGGCCCGACGCAAGGAGCTCAAGCTCAATCAGGACGACGCGGCCGAACGCATGGGCACGCACCGCGTGAACTACTCGCGCCTGGAAACCGGCAAGGTCAAGTACCGGATCGACACGCTGGAAAAGCTCTGCATGGCGGTGGACCGCAAGCCCTGGCAGGTGCTGAAAGAAGCCGAAGAGCTTCTGAAGTAGACCGCACCCGATGTAGCGCTTTTGCACTGTAGTTCTATTGCGGTGCGGTAGTTAGCGTGGCGTCATGAAACGCCGGCCGCTTCCCGAACGTATTGGCGCTGCGCTACGCAGCCGCCGGGAAGCGCTCGAGATCAGCCAGGAAAATTTCGCCGAGATGGTGGAGATGCATCGCACCTACTACTCGGCCATCGAACGCGGACGCAAGAACATCCGCATCGAAACCCTGGAACGCCTGTGCGCCGCCCTGAAGACCCGCATGTGGGAAGTCGTCAGAGAGGCGGAACAGTAACCGCCTCTCCTTGCTCCCGGCCCCCCTCGCCCCCTCCCCGGTTTTAGCGGCTGGATGGCGGCAGCGGCTCCACCCCCAGTTTGGTCTGTACGCGTTTCAGGCGCAGCCAGATGTTCTCGTGTACGAACACGATGAAACAGCCGAGGTGCATCTCCTCTTCGGTGGACACCGACATCGGCCAGCGATCCTGCAACAACGCCTTGATGGGCGCCTTCAGGTGCGCGTTGTAGGCCTTGTTGAACGATTCGACGATCTCGGGCTCTTCGGCGCAGTCGCGCACCAGGCTGCGAAACGTGACGCCCTCGGTGACTGCGCGCCTGTGACGGGTTTTCATGCCAGTTCTCCTTGTCGCTTCTTTTCCATGGAGTCCATTGCAACTAGAGCTGGCGCACCGCCCCGACGATACGGCTGCTCATGTAGCGCTTTAGCACTACGCAGCTTTTTTATACTACATGGATTTTCAGCGATCAAGCGTCCGCCTCGTCGCTGTCGGTTGACTATTTCATCGACGTTGACATCTACACGGTCTGCAACAACACGACGCTACCCTGTCCGCCGTCCGCGCAGATACTCACGATTGCGCGCGCGCCGCGCGGTCTGCTCGCGAGCTCCTTCACTGCCTGACTGAGAATTCTTGCCCCCGTCGCGCCGAATGGATGACCGAGCGCCACGCTGCCGCCGTTCGGGTTGATGCGATCGCGCGGAAAGCTGCCGAACGCTGCATCCACACCAACCTTGTCGCGCACGAATGCTTCGTCTTCCAGCGCCTTGACATGAAACAGCACCTGCGCCGCAAATGCTTCGTGGATTTCCCAGAGATCGATGTCGTCATACGCAAGGCGGTGACGCGCCAGCAGCCGCGGAATCGCGAATGCCGGCGCCATCAACAAGCCTTCGACCCGGAAATCGATCGACGCAATCTCCCAATCGAGCAATTGCACGCGCGCAATGTCAGCGGGCAACTGCGCGAGTCCCGCCTGCGTGGCGACCCAGACGCCAGCCGCACCGTCGGTCAATGGCGAAGAATTGCCAGCGGTGAGCGAGCCTTGTCCGCTGGTGCGATCGAACGCGGGCGATAGCTTCGCCAGTTTCTCCAACGATGTATCCGAACGCGGAATGGTGTCGCGACGCAGGCCATCGACCGCAATCACCAGGTCATCGAAGAAGCCGCGCTCCCAGGCCGCAATTGCACGCTGGTGCGTTTCGAGTGCGTAGCGGTCCTGTGCCTCGCGTGGGATATGCCACTGCTTCGCGGTGATCTCGGTGTGTTCGCCCATGCTCTTGCCGGTGGTGCGATTGGTCACCGCCGGAATGTACAACCGGACATCGCCGAGCCTGAGATCGGTGAGGTGCGACACCTTCTGTCCGAGCGAGCGCGCCTGCTGAAACTGCCGGATCCAGTCCGACAGCGACTGCCCGAGGCCGAGCTGCACCCGGCTCATGCTCTCCACGCCGCCGACCAGCGCCAGATTGCGATTCACGCCATTGAGCATCCCGGCCGCCTCGATGACGCCGATCATGCTGGTCGAGCACGCCATGATGGTGGAGAACGCCGTGACCGCCGGCGCCACGCCGGCGTCCATCAACACCTCGCGGGCAATGTTGCTCCAGGTCAGATTCGGCACCACCGCGCCCCACGCGGCGAAGTCCGGCGTCGCGCCGTGCAGTTGCTCGATCATGGCGCGCACCACTGGCAGCGACAGAGCGATGGCATCGAACTTGGCCAACGGGCCGTCGACCTTCGCAAACGGCGTGCGCACGCCGGCGGCAAGCCAGATATCGGGATGGGGAGCGCTGGACATGATCGTCCTCGACAAGCGCAGCTGCGGGAAGACCGGATCGTGAACCCGACGCTGCGCAGACGCAATCCGCGTCATCACCCCACAGGATCACCCCCCACAGGATCACCGTAGATGAGTTGTACACACGCCGGCCTGCTTCGCCGTGCGGCATTCGTCTGCTCGCAAGCGGTTTAGCTGACATCGCTTCGAACCATCGCTGTCGTGATCGGCCGTCGCGCCAACCATGAGCTCTCGACTTCCACTACCGCCTCGCCCAAGCTAGTGGTTTTCGCGGCCGCGTCGCGTCCGCTCGAGGAGCCGGGATGACTGCACCTGGACGGCTGGTCTGCGTGGGCGTCGGCATGACCCTGGGATCACATCTCACACCGCTGACCCGCAGCTACATCCAGGATTCGGACGTAGTGTTCGCCGGCCTGTCCGACGGCATCGTCGAGCTGTGGCTGAGCCGGATGCATCCGGACGTGCGCAGCCTGCAATCGTTCTACCAGGAAGGGAAATCGCGTATGGACACGTACCGCCGCATGGTGGACGCGATGCTGCAGGAGGTGCGTGCCGGCAAGAAAGTCTGCGGCGCGTTCTACGGCCATCCCGGCGTATTCGCCTGGCCACCGCACAAAGCCATCGAGATCGCGCGCGCCGAGGGCTATCCGGCTCACATGGAACCGGGGGTATCGGCGGAAGATTGCCTGTACGCCGATCTCGGCATCGATCCGGGCACCTACGGCTGCCAGCACTACGAGGCCAGCCAGTTCATGCTCTACCGCCGGCGCGTCGACCCCTCCGCCTACCTGGTGCTGTGGCAGGTAGGCGTCGCCGGCGACCGCTCGCTGGCACGCTTCCGCACCGGCCCGGCCTATCGGCAAGTGCTGGTCGACGTGCTGACGCGCGACTACAGCCCGGACCACGAAGTCATCGTCTATCGGGCCGCGACGCTGCCGGCGCAATCCCCCCGAGTCGAGCGACTGCAGCTGCAGCAACTGCCGGCGGCCGACATCGACATGCATGTCACCCTGGTCGTGCCGCCGGCCACGGCCTTGCAGCCCGATCCCGAGAGCCGCCAGCGACTCGCCGCCCTGGACCTGGACGGTGGCGGGGCCACTTGAACGCGCCTGCCGGCAAAACCCGCACGGTGCGCACGAGACTGATCCTGCGCCCGCTGCTGCAGGACGATGCGGAGCTGTACTGCCAGCTGTACACAGATGCCGAAACGATGCGCTTCATCGGCACGCCGCTGTCCCGCGCCCAGGCCCTGCGCCGTTTCCGCCGGCTGCTGCAACGCCCGCAGGGCGACCACCCGGAGCTCTTCTATGCCGTGATCGAGCAAGCCTCCGCTCGGGCGGTCGGCATTTGCAGCCTGCAGCGGCTCGACGCGCACCAACGTCACGTGGAAGCGGGCATAATCCTGACGGCACCCGCTCGCGTCCTGGGCTACAGCAAGGAGGCGTACGCAGGTGCGGTGGAGCTGGCATTCCGGAGGTTGCCGGTGGACCAGGTTCGGGCGCAGATCGCCCCGGATCATCGGGCCGCCCGTGGGCTGCTCCTCAATGTCGGCTTCTCGCGGGTGTGCAAGGCGGATCCGGATCACACATCGCACCGTTGGTGCCTGTGGTCCATTGATCGCGGATCGTGGTGTAAGAGACGATAACTGCCAAGGGAGAACTGCATGTCCAATGTCATCGATTTTCTCGAAAGCCTGGGTCAGGACGCCAAGCTGCGTCATGCGTCCCGCGATGAAATGGAACGGGCGTTGCTGAATGCGCAGATCGATCCTGAATTGCGGGCGGCCATCCTGGATGCGGACCAGGCCCGCCTGGAAGCTCTGCTCGGCGCCAGAGCCAATGTCTGCTGCATGATCCACGCGCCGGAGGACGACGAAGACGAGCCCGCCGAGGACGAGCCGGACAACGACGACGGCGATGAGGACAACGACTCCCAGCATTCAGCCGCGCATCGTGCCGCTGCCGGCTAGACGCGGTTTGCTACACCGAGCCTTCGCCCGGCGCCTGCGGCCGGTCGAAGTGCTGGCGCCGTTGCTGCTGCTTGCGCACTGGGCCTTTGCCATGGCGCCGGACCCGGTGGCCGAGCAGCTGCACCGGGCCGACAACATCCGCACCTCCGATCCTGCCGGGTTCACCGCCATCCTGTCGGAGCTGGAGCCCAAGGTCAGCAGGTTGCCGCTCGCGCAACAACAGTACTTCCAGTATCTCAAAGGCTGGCGGCTGGCTTACGACGGCGACTACGACACCGCCATTCCCGCGCTCAAGACCATCGCCGATGAATCCGTGGATGTGGTTCTGCGGTTCCGCGCCGGCGCGACCGTCGCGAACGTCATGGCGGTCGCAACACGCTATGAAGAAGCGTTCGGGCAGCTCAATCAGCTGCTGGCGCTGCTGCCCCGGGTGACCGACAAGAACGCGCGCGAGCAGGGCCTTTCGGTCATCGCCTACATGTACAACCAGGTGGGCGAATACGATCTCGGACTGAGCTATGCGGAAAAGCTCGCACTGCAAAGTCCCGACGGCAGAGGCGCCTGCGGCGCGGTGCAACTGAAGCTGGAAGCGCTGTACAAGAGCACGCGGCTGCAGAACATCGGGCAGGAATTCCAGGCCGGCATCGACACCTGCCTGCGGCAGCAGGAAACAGGCTATGCGAACGTCATCCGCACTTACGTGGCGCGGTTGCGCATGGACCAGGGCCGCTTCGATGAGACCATCGACCTGCTCAAACAGCACTATGACGAAGTGCAGGGCACGCGCTACCCGCGCTTGATCTCGGAGGTCAACAGCCTGCTGGCCCTGGCGTATCGCCAGACCGGCGACCGCACGCAGGCGCAGCGCTTCGCCCAGGCCGCCGTCGACACCGGCGTGCCGAATCAATACACCGAACCGCTGGTGCAGGCTTACCGCCTGCTGTACCTGCTCGCCAAGGAGCGCAACGACAGCGCGGCCGCCCTTTCCTACCACGAAAAATATGCCGCGGCCGACAAGGGTTATCTCGACGACGTCAGCGCGCGGCAACTAGCCTACGAGCGCGTCAAGCACGAGACCACGGCCAGCAAGTTGCAGATCGACGCGCTCAACACCGAGAACCGCGTCCTGCAGCTGCAGCGCGAGAACAACCGCCTGTACATCGCTCTGCTGATCCTGGTCCTCGGCTTCATCGTGTTCTTCGCCTACAAGACCAAGCGCTCGCAGCTGTACTTCAAGAAGCTGTCGCAGCAGGACGGCCTGACCGGCATCGCCAACCGGCCGCACTTCATCCAGCAGGCGGAGCTGGTGCTGGAAGCGAGCCGGCGCTCGCAGCAACAGGTCTGCGCCGTGCTGTGCGACCTGGACCATTTCAAGTCGATCAACGACAAGCACGGCCACGCCATGGGCGATTACGTGCTGAAACAGGTCGTGACCTCCTGCCGGGCGCAGCTGCGGCCGGGCGACATTTTCGGTCGCTTCGGCGGCGAAGAGTTCAGCGTCCTGTTGCCGGGTTGCAGCGTCGACACCGCGCGCCAGCTGTGCGAGCGACTGCGTGCGGCAATCGCCAGCGTCGCGGATCTCAAGGAAGGACTGGAGGCAGGCGTCTCGGCCAGCTTCGGCATCGCCACCACGGACGCCTTCGGTTACGAGCTGCGGCAGCTGCTGGCCCACGCCGATGCCGCGCTGTACCAGGCCAAGCATGCCGGGCGCAATCGCGTGGTTGCCTATGACGCCATTGATTTTGCCGAGCTGTCGTCGCTATCGCGCGAAATGCCGGCGCAGGCGTCAAACTCGATCTGAGCAGCGCATACCTCACGATTTCTCGAACAGCCGCTCCAGATCGCTCGCCTGCAATGCGCGCCACTGCCCTTCGGGCAGCTCACCCAGATCGAGTCCGCCGATCCGGCTGCGATGCAGCGTCTGCACGTGATTGCCCACCGCCGCGAACATGCGGCGCACCTGGTGATAGCGCCCTTCGGTGAGAGTCAGGCGCGCCTGCTTCGGCCCGAGCACTTCGAGAACGGCCGGCGCGAGCGGCGTATCTTCGGACTCCAGCATCAGCTTGCCGCTGGCGAAGATCGCGCCTTCATCGCCGCGCAGCTCACGATCCAGCACCGCCTCGTACACTTTCGCCAGCTTGCGTTTGGGCGAAACGATCCGGTGCAGCAGGCCGCCGTCGTCGGTCATCAGCAGCAAGCCGCTGGTGTCGCGATCGAGCCGTCCGACGCTGGCGAGAACCGGTGAGCGCAGTCGGAACCGCGATGGAAAAAGGTCATAGATGATGCGACCGGGATCGCGCGTCGAGCAGGTATAGCCGGTGGGCTTGTGCAGCATGAGCGTCAGGCCGGGCGGCGGATCCAGCGGCTCGCCGTCGATGCGCAACCGCGCGTGCTCGACCTTGTCGTCGGCGTACAGCACCTCGCCGTCGGCATCCGTGATGCGGCCCTCGCGGAACAGGGCCGTGACCTGCTTGCGGCTGCCGTAGCCGAGATTGGCGAGCAGCTTGACCAGCTTCATCGGCGGCCTTGTGGCGCCCGGATCGCCTCGACGATCTTGAAGCCATGTTCCTGCGCGAGCGTACGTACCCGACCGAAGCTGTCGGCGAGTATGGCCTCGTAGGGCAGATGCCGGTTCGCAACCAGCCAGAGTCGCCCACCCGGATTCAACGCTGCTGCAGCTACCGCGATGAAGCGCCGGCCGACATCTGGACGATCCGCGCCACCACGCACATGAAACGGCGGATTGGTCACGATGACGTCGTACGTATGCGGCAAACCGGCAGTCACGTCGTGCCAGAAATACTCGAGCGCGACGCGCGACTCGTACTGAGCAAGATTCTTGCGGGCCAGATCGAGCGCCCGGTACTCAGCCTCATAGAGATGAAGCGCGGAGATGCCGGCGTTACGCGAGAGCAGCTCCGCGGACAGATAACCGAAGCCCGCTCCAAGATCCGCCGCGCGACCGGTCAGCGCCTTCGGCAGGTGCCGAGCCAGCAGTTCCGAGGCGACATCGATCCGATCCCAGGCAAAAACGCCCGGACGACTGACGAAACGTCCATCACCGATCGGACGCACTGCATCGAGCGCCTGCCACTGCGCGGCGAGCGACGCGTCGGCCGCTCCTTGCAACGGGCCGCTCCAGAACACGCGGCACTTGTTCTTGACCATCGTCTCGAGCGGACCCGCGAGGCGCGCCAGGTCCGATTCGCCGGAACGCGCGCCTTCGTTGTTGCCGAGACAGGCTATGACTCGCCCACCGGGCTTCGTCAGCGCGATAGCACGCGCCAGCAATGCCCGCGCTTCATCCCGCTGTCGAGGCGGCAGCACCAGGACCAGTTCGTACCTTTTCCCGCCATCCGCGGCCGCCGGGCTTTCAAGGACTTCAAACCCCGCGCGCTGCAGCGCTTGGGCATCCGGTTTGAAACTCTGCTCGCAGATCAGACCCGGCAGGGGACGTTGCCGCAGCGGCCAGCCGTCGCGCGCGCGCAGAAATAGCGCGCCGTCCTGCGGCCAGCGCAGTCGCGCGTCGAGAATGGGCAGAAACAAGGTTTCCAGCGGGGCGTCGTCGAAAGAATGATCCGGCATGCGCGTAGTTTACGCACCTGCCGCAGCGAATGATGCGCTTCGTGTGCCGCTGACTAGAACGTGATCGGCGTCCGCAGCGTGAAGGTCACGTCTGGCGTGTCGCGGGTAACGCCGACGCCGAGTGACAGGTTGAGCGCGGCATGCGGATTGTAGCGGTACGAGACTCCGAGCAGCAGCGTGCCCAACGTGGTGCGTACCGCGCCCGGCACCTCTTCGCCGTTCTGCCGGGTCTTGTCGATGATGTTCTGGTCGTAACCGATGCTGAAGGAAGCTTTCTCGTTCAACGCCAGCCCCATGCCGACGTTCAGACCGTAGATCGCGCCCGGCTCGACCTTGCCCAGGAACTGCTGCCCGCCCTGCAACAGCGTGCGGCTCACGTCCTGGCGCGGGAAATTGTAGAGATAACTCAGGCCGCCGAAGAACACCGCCGGATCCGACGCGTACAGCCAGGTGAGCCCCGCCTGCGCCGCATCGAAGCCCGAGCCGGTCGGCAGCTCCAGCGGCAGGCCGGTGCCAGTGGTGTTGGCGACACAGCGGTCCACGCAGTCGGTGACCACCTCGAACGGATCCTTGCCGGTGGCCCATTTGTAGCGCAGCCAGCCGATCCAGAATGGCTTGCTGTAATCGCCGCGATTGAGCTGCACCCGCGCGGTCAGGTCGACATCGCCGAGGCCGTGACCCTGCGCCTTGAACACGTCGTCCTGCGCGGCGCCGGTGAAAATCTCACGGCTGACGGTGTCGACATGGGTATAGACGTACGGCGCCCGCGCTTCCAGCTCGAAGCGGTTGCCGATGCCGATGCGCGTGGTGAGCGCTCCAACCAGCGTCGTGGTCTTCACCCGGCGTACGTCGACCAGCCCGACCAGCACCGCCGGAATCACCGTGTAACCGACCAGCGTGACGCGGTCGCTCGCCCAGTACGCACTCTGCACCGAAGGCTCGATCACGAATTTCCCGCCCTGCGTCAGCACGGTGGGCTCGGAAAAGATCTGTGCAACCTGCGGCGGTCGGGTTTCTCGCGCGGGAGCCTCGCCAACGGGCTTCGCAGGTGGCGAATCCGGCGTCGGCGGTTGCGCGCCTGCACCACGCTGGCTGTCCAGAATTTCTTCGTTCAGCGCCTCACGCAGTGAGGCGATGTTCTGCTCCTGCCGGCTCAGCGCATCGCGCATGCTCTGGAGCTGCGCCGTCTGGTCGGCCAGTTGCCGGCGCAGATCCTCCAGACGGTCCTCCCTCGGCTGCGCCTGCAGCGGCACCGACGCGATGGCGCTCAGCAGAACACCCGAAACCCCCGTGAGGGAAATCTGCCGCATTCCACTCTCCACTACCGGGGGCCCGCCACCCGGTCCAGCGCCTGCTGCAGCGAGTCGTGCAGGTTGAGCCCCTGGAACAGCGCCAGCGTGTTGACGCTGGCGGTGAGCGTCGTGTTCGTGACGATGCGCTGATCGTTGAGCGTGTTCTGGATGACGGTCGAGCCGGCCGCCAGACCAGTGAGGTCGAGATCAGGGACCTCGAACCGGCCGTTCGGCCCGTTCTGCACCAGCAGGATCTTGCTGGCCGCCCGGAAGGCTTCGGCCTGCTCGTGCGTGACGTGGCCGACGTCCGGAATGAACACGTGGCTGCTCGCGACCAGCTCGCCATTGACATACGTAGTGCGATCGATGGCGAACGCCACCCGCAGTCCATCGGCGGTCTCGAATCCGCCGCGCGCGGCGTCCAGGCTGCCGGCACTCACCGCCGTCCAGCCGGCATCGAGCAAGTCTTCGCCGCAGGCACTCACGCAGGTCAGTCCGAGGGCGGCGGCAATGACGGCATGAAAGAGCAGCCGAGACACCCGCGCCATCACATGCCTCCCGCGCGCTGCGCCGGCAGGGTGTCGAAGCGATCCTCGCGCTCGATCGCAAGTTGAAGCGGCGCGGAGGGCGCGATGCGCCAGTCCGCGGCGTTGTTGAAATGCGCCAGATCGCGACGATTGTGTATGACGAACAAGATGCGATTGCTCCACAGCTCGCGAAAGCGCGCCAGCGATATCGCACGTGTTCCCATCGCCGGATCACCGACCAGCACGCGATCGCGACGCAAGCCTTTCACGACTACGAAGTGTCGATAGCCGCGTTCCGTCAGCAGCACGATGGCCGGCACCGCCTCCTCGACCAGCTTCTCGACCGGCTGCTGAAAACCGTCGGCCCGGTAGCCGTGAGACTCCAGGTAGCGCTTCATGTCGAGCAGCGAGAAGCCTTCCTTGTGGATCTTGTTCTTGTCGCCGGCGGCGTACATCTGTGCGAACACTTCACGCTCGCTCACCGGACTGCCGTAGTGAAAGGTCAGCAGAGTCGCCAGCGCCGCCGAGCCACAGCTGAAGTCATACTGCTGGTGCAACGTCGTGGCGTACCGCGCCTCTTTCAGGCTGGTCACGCGCACGAAGTAGTTGCCGTCCTGCGCACCACGCACTTCAAGGGACGCAGCCTTTGCTGCCGCACCCGGCAGCACCAGCAGCACCAGCAGCGCCGCAATCGCAGAACGGCCGTCGCGAGCAACGCAGCCCGCACCCAGGACGCTCCTCGGTAGCCACGACATCAGCCGCCTCATGGATCGCTGAACTGGACGTTGACGATGGTGGCGCTCTGGATGAGCACATTGGCGCCGGTGTTCTGGATCACGGTGCTGATGCCGCTGGCGTTCGCGAACGAGCCGCCGCCGATGGAATTGGCGCCGGTGATGACGTGGTCCGCACTGTTGTCCGTAACTTCGCCGCTGACGCGAATGACGCTGTTCACCGTCTCTTCGCCGCCACGTTGAGCACCGAGCTCGTCCGCCGACAACGCTTCACCCCACGAAACGACCTGCGCAACAGCCTCGTTCGCAGCTGTCTCGGCCGGATCGCCGACAGGCGCCTGCGAAGCCGCCGGCTCCGCGGCGAGAACCGGCGCGGACATCGACAACACAAGGACGAGCGCCAGGAATGCGGAATCGGGAACCGCACGCATGAGCTGCCTCCTTCTACATTCATGCGCGGCGGCAGCCGTTACACCGCCGCCGCGCCAACCATTGAGCGCTCCAGCGTCGCTGGCGAAAGACGCGGCTTTCGCTGCGTCCGCGCTCGTTACGGAGTGCTGCCCACGTTGAGGTTCGCCTGCACCGTGACGGCCTGCTGCACCAGCGCGCCGATGCCGCTGTTGTTGCTGACCACCATGATGCCGGCAGCCGACTGCGCCGTACCGGTCATGTTGGCGGACATGTCGAACGTACCCGCATCCACCGTGTTGGTACCGCCCGCACCACCGGCTCCACCGACCGCACCGTTGCCGACGCCGCCGGTACCAGCCCCGCCATTACCGACACCGCCGCTGCCCGCGCCGCCTTCACCACCGTTGCCACCCGCTGCGCCGACGGCGCCATCGCCTGCTGTCGCACTGCCGTTGGTCGCCGATGTGGAAGAATCGCCGTTGCTCGCGCTGCCATTGGTGGCTTCGCCGCCAGCTCCGCCTGCTCCACCCGCACCACCTGCACCAGCGGTGCTGGTCACCGCACCGCTTGCGCCACCAGTGCCACTGCCTGCACCACCCGTCGATGTTGCCGCGCCACCTGTGCCTGCGCCGCCTGTGTTGGAAGTTGCACCGCCGGTTCCGGTGGAGCCGTCGCCATCGGCGCTGCCGGCTCCGCCACTGCCATTGCCACCGCCGCCACGCGCCAAGCTTGCCGCAAGTGCATGGCCGCCCGCTCCGGCACCTGCGCCACCGTCTCCACTGATGCCATCCCCACTGCCACCGCGTCCACCACGTCCGCCGCGTCCGCCATTGCCAGCTTGCGCATAGCCATTGGTCGCATCGCCGATGACGGAGTCACCTGCGGTTGCACTGCCGTTGTTGGCGCTGCCACCGCTGCCACCCGCACCTCCGTCGCCGCCGTTGCCGGCGGTGCCGCCCGTTCCCGCGCCACCGAGTCCTTCCCCGCCCGTGCCCTCACCACCGTATCCGTCGCCGCCGCGGCCACCGCGACCGCCGGTGGCATTGCCGGTGTTGCTGGCGATGTTGCCGAGGTACGCGACCGCAATGTCGGTCACACTGCCCGACAGCTCGGTGCTGGCCACGGCCGTGCTGGTGTTGAACGCGTTGGAGAACGTCGCCGTCGACGTCGAGCCGTTGTTCGCTGCCGCAGTGCCATAACCATCGGCGCCGGCCAGACCGTCGTTGTTGCGGTTGTCACCCGAGTCGGTGTTGGTCGCCGTCAGTGTGTCATCGCCGGCAGCGCCGCGTTGCGTAATGTCGCCGGCCCAGGCTTGACCGAACAGCGCGATGCCGATCGCGGTTGCGACGAGGGTTCTACGCATAAAGACCTCCTGCAAGGAGCGATGAAGAGCGCCGCCAGTCGACGCCCGGTTGAGAACCTGCGCAAAGAGCAGAGGAAGGTGCATGCGGATATCCATCAGAACCGTACGAGACGATTTCGTCGGACAGGCGCCAGCAAATGCAGGGCGAGAAAAATTACTGTTTTCGCCGATGAAAACCAGAGAGGTTCTGCTTATGTAGTTGTCGCAAATGTAAGCGCGCTCGACAGTCGCGCAGCAGCACGAAATTACGGCAAAAACGCAGCACAGGCGTTGGCACACGCCATGACTATACCGTTGCTATTTCAACGGTTCGCCCAGCGCTGCGCAGACGATGTCCGTGCCCAACGATCCACCCTTAAGCACTTCGGCCAATTGCATGATGGGATTTCAGTTGCGCGTGGAGCCGACGCGCGGCGGCACTCCTTGTGGCGTCGACCAGCAGCAACGCCCGTCTATTTGTGCAATGCCGCCTCGACGACATCGAACAGCGACTGCAAACCGAACGACACGTCCTGGATCCTGCCATTGACGAAGAACGCCGGCGTGCTGCGTACGCCGCTGTCATGACCACTGCGCTGATGCTCACGGATGCGTTGCAAGTAGATTTCGTCGTCCATCTCTGCCGTGTAGCGCGCCATGTCCAGTTGCATCTGCTGCGCATATCCCTGCAGCTGACCGAGCTTGAGGTGGCGTTGGTTCTCGAACAGCAGATCGTGCATCTCCCAGAACCGGCCCTGACCGCCGGCACTTTCCGCGGCTTCAGCCGCGTGCAGTGCGTGCGGATGAACTTCTTCGAGCGGGAAATGACGATACGCAAAGCGAATCTGGCCAGCGAAACGCTGCAGCAGCAGCTTGACGGCCGGTGCCGCCTGCTTGCAGCTCGGACATTCGAAGTCGCCGTATTCGACCAGGGTTACCGGCGCATGCGCCGGCCCCAGGACGTGGTCGGTCGGAACGACAGGGACGGTCAGCTCGAACGCAGGGTGCGGATTCATGCCGGGTCTCCCGGTGCACGGACGGTTCTCGGGAAGGACCCGGTCATCCTAACTCACCTTGCCGCACGGCGCGTCGCGCCATCCGCACCTGCTCGAGGAATCGCGCCTGTGTCGCTCCGGCAACGCAGACGGAATACGTTTCATGACCCCGTGTCGGCCAGCGCCAGACACACTACGCCGGCCACGATGCTAAAGGCGCCGATGACTCTCGACGGCGCCGCGCGTTCTTTGAGCAGACGCGCACCGAAATAAGTACCGATCAGCGTCGCCAGCTCACGCACCGGCGCTACGTGGCTGATCGGCGCAACCCGCATCGCATACAACACCAGGATGTAGCCGAGCGGCGCGAGAATGCCCACCATCAGCACGGGCTTGGCGTACTCGCGCATTTCCCGAGCGACGCGCGCACGATCCATGCAAGCGGCTGGACTCAGCACGGCGACGCGGAACCAGTTGCCGGTGTAGTCGACGATGAACGGCGAAATGAGCAGCACTTTCACGGCCCAGCCGTCGTTGATGGTATAGGCGGCGATGAATATGCCGGTGCCCAGTCCGAAGAAAATTCCCGCACGCGGCGCCTTGTGCGGCTCACGCAGCAGCCCCGCCACCAGCACGATCCCCACGACCACCAGCACCACCCCGAACACGGACAGCGCGGTGATCCGCTCGCCCAGCAGCAGCACCGCGGCGAAGAACGACAGCAACGGCCCCGAGCCGCGCGCCAGCGGATAGACCAGCGACAGATCGGACGCGCGATAGCCGGCCTGCAACATCAGCGAGTAGCCCAGGTGCAGCGTGGCGGTGGCCAGCAGCGCCAGCCACTGGATGGTCTGGAACTGCGGCCGCTCGTGCCACACCACCCAGGCCACGACCGGCGTATAAAAGAGCACCGACGCCACCGAGTACAACCAGATGAAGTGCCGCGAGCCGGCCGCCCGCTTGGCGTACAGATTCCAGCTGCCATGCATGGCCGCCGCGGTGAGCACCGCGATGAGGGCGATCAGCGGCATATATAGGTAGCGGTGCGCATGAATGGACTGCGAGGCAGCGCTTCAATGTGGACAGGACCGGCCCACCTTGGCTGATACAAGACCGACCTCGTCACGACCTGAGGCTCCTCATGCTCACGACCTACCCGGGGCAGCTGCCATTGCGGCAAGGTTCGTTTCGAATCCGCCGCCACGGCGGCCGCCGCATCTTCGTCAAAGGATACATCGAAGAGATCGGCGACCACGCCCGTTGCATCGGCCTCGCCGCCCTGGACGTGGTGACGCCGCAGGAGCCGATCGATGCGCCGCCGCGCTATTTCGACGACCGCGGCACTCATTGGGGAACGCAAGCCAGCCGAAACACGTCATCCTCGACGGCGCCAGGCCGATCGCACATCGACACCGATCGGCGCCGGGGCGAAGTCGTGAGGACTTCGATACCAACCGCAGGAACGCCTGCCATGACACTTGCAAGCGAATGGAGCTGAACATGAACTCGAGCCAGAGTGAGCGCGCCGCACTGTTTCAATCCCTGCACCGCCGGCCGGGCGCCTTCGTCATCGCCAACGTCTGGGACGCCGGATCGGCGCGCATCATCGCGGGGCTGGGATTCGAAGCCCTCGCAACCTCCAGCGGCGCATCGGCCAATACGCTCGGCCGCCTCGACGGCAACGTGACACGCGAAGAAGCCCTCGCGCAGATCGGTTCCATCGCCACCGCGACGGACCTGCCGCTGTCGGGCGATCTGGAGAAGGGATTCGGCGATCTGCCCGAGACGGCCGGCGAAACCATCCGCCTGGGCGCAGCGGCAGGCCTGGTCGGCGGCTCGATCGAAGACGCAAGCGGCGACCGCAACCAGCCGATCTACGATATCGGCCTCGCCACCGAGCGCGTCGCCGCGGCCGTTCAGACGGCACGCGCGCTGCCTTTCCCGTTCACGCTGACCGCCCGCTGCGAGAATTTCCTGCGCGGCAATCCGGATCTCGACGACACCATCAAGCGCCTGCAGGCCTACGAAAAAGCCGGTGCCGACGTGCTGTTCGCGCCGCTCCTGCCGGATCTGGCAGCCGTGCGCACCGTGTGCTCGGCCCTGTCGAAACCGGTCAACTTCATGGTCGGCGTGCCAGGCAAGTCCTTCAGCGTCGCTGAACTGGAAGATGCCGGCGTGAAACGCATCAGCCTCGCCACTTCGTTGTATCGGGCCGCTATGAGCGGCTTGATCGCGGCGGCGCACGAGATCAAGGACCAGGGCCGGTTCGGCTACGTGGAACGGCTGCTGGACATCAACAAGTACATGCGGCAGTAAACCTGCATCCTCGCCCTAAGGAGGAGGAAGTTTCGCCGGCAGGTCGCGCTCGGCCGCTACGTCGCAGATTTTGTCTACCTGTCGTCGCGCGTGATCGTGGAAGGTACTTGCTGAAAGGGGCGCGGATACCCTCTCCCTGAAGGGAGAGGGGAAGGAAGCAAGGCGACGGCGAAACTCGATCAGTCGCCGCCACGGCTCGACGAGCCGAAGTCCATCCATCTCCCGGGCCGGCGCCGGCGAGGGTAGGCTCGCCAGCTGGCCTACCCGAGAGAGCACTCGATGAAACTGTCCAATGCCGCGGCCATGCTCCTGCTGTTCGGCGGAACCGTCCTGGCCGACAACGCGCAACACGGAATCCAGGTCGGTGATCTGGATCGCAAAGCGCAACCTTGCAATGACTTCTTCGAGTTTGCCAACGGCGCGTGGCGCGCCAGCAATCCAATCCCGGCATCGATGTCGCGCTGGAGTCGCCGCTGGGCAGCAGGCGAAGCCAGCAAGGATCAACTGCGCGTAATTCTCGAAGAAGCGGCGCAAACCAAGGCAGCACGCGGCAGCATCGACCAGCTTGCCGGCGATTTCTACGCAAGCTGCATGGACGAATCGCGTATCGACAAGCTCGGCATCGAACCGCTGCGCCCGCTGCTCGCGGACATCCGGAAGATCCAGACGCGCGAAGATCTGCAACGCATGCTGAGCCGCCTGCATCAGATCAACGTCGCGGTGCCGTTCCTCATCTACGGCGATTCCGACGATCGCAATCCAAACGAGGTGATCGTACAGATCTACGCCGCCGGACTGGGCCTGCCCGATCGCGACTACTACGTGAAGACTGAAGCGCGTTTCCAGGAAGCACGCGGCAAGTACCTCGAGCATGTAGCAAAGCTGTTCGAGCTGGCCGGCTCCAACGCTGCCGCCGCAAAAGCCGCCGCGCAAACCGTCATGCGCATGGAAACCTCGCTGGCCCAGCATTCGCTGGACAACGTGGCGCTGCGCGACCCCAAGGCGACGGATCACAAGATGTCGGTGGCCGAGCTGCAGAAGCTCACCCCGGCGTTCGCATGGGCCGACTATTACCAGGCGAATGACTTGCCAGCCGGCGAACTCAACGCGGCCGAACCCGGGTTCCTGAAGGAATTCGATCGGCAGCTCACTGCGACGCCGCTGGCGGACTGGCGCACCTACCTGAGCTGGCATCTGCTCAGCTCCGCGGCGCCCTCACTGTCGAAGCCATTCGTCGAGGAAGACTTCGCGTTCAACGACGCCTATCTCAATGGCGCGCGCGAAATGAAGCCGCGTTGGAAACAGTGCGCCGAAGCGGCGGACCGGCTGTTGGGCGAGGCTGTGGGCAAGAAGTATGTCGAGAAATACTTCCCGCCCGAGGCCAAGGCGCGCATGCAGGAGATGGTCGCAAACTTGCGCGCGGCGATGGGCGAAACCATCGAAGGCCTCACCTGGATGAGTCCGCAGACCAAGCAGCGCGCGCTGGAAAAGCTCGCCACTTTCAACCCCAAGATCGGTTACCCGGAGCGCTGGAAGGATTACAGCCAGGTCGCGATCGATCGCGACTCCTACTGGAACAACGTGCTGGCGGGCCGCCGCTTCGACGTGCGCGACAACTGGTCGACCATCGGCAAGCCGGTGGACCGCGGCCGCTGGGACATGACGCCGCCGACTTCGAACGCGTACTACAACCCGCTGTTGAACGAGATCGTCTTTCCTGCCGGCATCCTGCAGCCGCCCGCATTCAGCGTGGACTCGAGCGACGCAGTGAATTACGGCGCCATCGGCGTGGTGATCGGCCATGAGATCAGCCACGGCTTCGACGACCAGGGCGCACAGTACGATGCGCAGGGCCGCTTGAAGAACTGGTGGAACGCTGCCGACCTGAAGGGTTTCCACAGCCGCACCGCCTGCGTGGCCAAGCAGTTCGACGGCTACTTCGTGGAGCCCGGCATTCATCACAACGGCAAGCTGGTGCTGGGCGAGAGCATCGGCGATCTGGCCGGCGCCAAGATCGCCTACCGCGCGTTGCAGATCTCGCGCCGGGGCAAGCCGCCGCTGCCGACCATCGACGGCTTTACGCCCGAACAGCAGTTCTTCATCGCCTGGGGCCAGTTCCGCGGCGATGCGGTGCGACCGGAGTTCGCTCGCACCATGGTGCAGGGAGATCCGCATCCCATCGGCAAATTCCGCGTCATCGGTCCGCTGTCCAACCTGACGGAGTTCCAGCAAGCGTTCTCCTGCAAAGCGGGCTCACCGATGGTGCGGCCAGCGCAGGAGCGCTGCGAAGTGTGGTGAGCTTCAACGCTTGCGCAGAAACTCGATCAGCACGCGCATCCGGGGGCGTTGACGGTGAGTTTCACCGAAGCCCAGATCGCGCAGCTCGCCGAAGCCAGCGCCGTCGAACTCGGCTTCCCGCATGAGTTCCTGGCACGGCCGCTGACGCGCAGCGTCATGTTCGGCGAGACGAAGATCATGGCCCGCTGACGAACCCTTCGCTCGCCTCGCACACCCGAATGTCACCGAGGCATCACCGGCGTGCGTGGCGGGCGCGAACCATAACAATCCACAGCAACTGTGGATAACCCCGGGAAAAGTGCCGCTTGACTTTGCGGATCTGCAGTCGCGGATGCGAGCAACGTCAGCTTGTTCAAACTTTGACCACTTACCCGCGCGATGCGCTGACGCGGCGACGTGGTCGGGACTTGCTGGAGTCCTGTTTGACGGCATCCGCCAGCAGCGTTTTCAGCTTCTTGCTCAGCCGCTGCAACTCCGCCTTCGCGCCTGGCGACTTTACGAGCCTGCTTCAGCAGCTTGCGGGCTTCCGTCGCCTGCTGCCTGGCCCTGCACCGGCGCTGCAGATGTGCCGCGTCCGTCCATCCGGTACGCTAACGGCGCCATTCATCGCGTCGAGGTTCCGAGTGCCGATCCCCGATCTCCTGCGCCATAACCTGCGCCTGCCCGTCATCGGCTCACCGATGTTCATCGTGTCCTCGCCGCAGTTGGTGATCGAGCAGTGCAAGGCCGGCATCGTCGGCTCGTTTCCGGCGTTGAATGCACGACCGGCGCCGGCGCTGGAGCAATGGCTGGTGCAGATCCGCGGCGAGCTGGACGCTTTTCAGCGCGAGCACCCGGACCGTCGCGTCGCACCGTTCGCGGTCAACCAGATCGTGCACAGCTCGAACGATCGCCTCGAGCACGACGTGGGGCTGTGTCGCAAGCACCGGGTCCCGATCCAGATCACCAGCCTGCGCGCGCCGGACGTCGTGGTGGAGGCAGCGCATTCCTATGGCGGGCTGGTGTTTCACGACGTCACGAACGTCAAACATGCCAGGCGCGCCCTGCAAGCCGGCGTCGACGGACTCATCCTCGTCTGCGCCGGCGCCGGCGGACATGCAGGCTCGTTATCGCCATTTGCTTTGGTCAGCGCGGTACGCGAGTTCTACGACGGCACGATCATCCTGTCGGGTGCGATCGCCAATGGCTCAGCGGTACTGGCGGCGCAGGCAATGGGCGCAGACCTGGCTTACATGGGCACCCGCTTCATTGCGAGCCGGGAAGCGAACGCCAGCGACGCCTACAAACAGGCGATCGTCGACAGCGGCGCGGAAGACATCGTGTACAGCAACCTGTTCACCGGCGTGCACGGCAACTATCTGCGTTCCAGCATCGTCGCCGCCGGATTGGATCCGGACGCCTTGCCGGAAGCGGACAAGAGCAAGATGAACTTCGGCGGCGGTGGCAGCACGCGCAGCAAGGTCTGGCGCGACATCTGGGGCAGCGGCCAGAGCGTGGCCGCCATCCACGACATATTGCCGGCGGCGGCCATCGTCGAGCGGCTCGAAGCGGAGTACCTCGCCGCACGGCAGAAGCTGCAGCAAGGCGCGCCGGACTGGTCGGCTGCCCGCTGATCAGGAACTTGTCCGGCAGATCGCCAGGATCATGACAATTGGTACACAGATCAGCACTTTTTGCCGTGTTGCAGACCTACTGTACTGGTCGCGAACGGCTGGTTCTGAGGCTGCGCGTCGCGCGTGTCCTTTCGTAAGCTAAACTGCCTCAATTGCCATTGGCACGAGCGAACCCACCCATGACCTGGACCTTCTCCGAACGCGCCCGCAAGCTCACCAGCTCGGCGATTCGCGAAATCCTCAAAGTGACCGAACGGCCGGAAGTCATTTCCTTCGCCGGCGGCCTGCCCTCGCCCGCCACCTTTCCGGTCGAGCGGCTGCGCAACGCGTGCAACGACATACTCGCCAAGGCCCCCTCGGCGGCATTGCAGTACGGGCCGACCGAAGGCTACCTGCCGCTGCGTGAATGGGTAGCGCAGCGCTACAGCAAGGATGGCGTGCGCATCGAGATCGACCAGGTGCTCATCACCACCGGCTCGCAGCAGGGCCTGGACCTGCTCGGCAAGGTATTGATCGATCCGGGCAGCCGCGTGCTGGTCGAAACGCCCACCTACTTGGGCGCGCTGCAGGCGTTCTCGCTGTCGGAACCGTCGTTCGTCTCGGTGTCGTCGGATGACAGCGGCCTGATTCCTTCCGCGCTCACGCCAGATGTCACGGCCGGTGCGCGGTTCCTGTATTGCCTGCCGAATTTCCAGAATCCCACCGGGCGTCGCATGCCGGTCGAGCGCCGCCGGGAGCTGTCGCGGATCGCCGCCGAGGCAGGTCTGTTGGTGCTCGAAGACGATCCGTACGGCGCGCTCTCCTACAGTGGCGAGCAATTGCCGACGCTGCTGTCGATGAATCCGCAGGGCATCGTGCACATGGGTTCGTTCTCCAAGGTGCTCGCCCCGGGCCTGCGCGTCGGCTATCTGATCGCTCCGAAGCAGCTGCACAGCAAGCTGGTGCAAGCGAAGCAGGCTGCGGACCTGCACACGCCGAGCTTCACCCAGCGCCTGGTGCACGAGACGATCAAGGATGGCTATCTTGACGAGCACATCCCGCAGATTCGCGCGCTGTACTCGCAACAGTGCCGCGTGATGCTGGATGCACTCAAGACGCACTTCCCTGCCAGTGTCACCTGGAACCAGCCCGAAGGCGGCATGTTCATCTGGGTGAAGCTGCCCCAGGGCGTCAACAGTAGCGCGCTGCTGGAAAAGGCGGTGGCGCAGAACGTCGCGTTCGTTCCCGGCGCTCCTTTCTTCGCCAACGAACCACAGACCAACACGCTGCGCCTGTCGTTCGTGACGGTGCCGAAGGAAAAGATCGAAGAAGGCATCGCCCGGCTGGGCAAGCTGATCGCGCAGGAATGCGGCCAGTCGGCGTGACTGGCCGGGCACTTTGATTTACTCCCGCACAGGCGGGAGTAAATCGGACCTTCCTTGGGGCCTGCAACACTGATCTGAATACGTCAGTCCGCCGTACGGACATCAGCGCAGGATCAATGCTGATCGGCCAGATGCGCGCCGGTTCCAGCGTCCATCTGGCGACTGTCCCGGCGCAGACGGAATCTGCGCCAGCGCTGCACCCAGCCCTCCAGCGTCAGATAGATCACCGGCGTGATGTACAGCGTCAGCAATTGCGAAACCAGCAGTCCGCCGACCACCGCCATGCCCAGCGACTGGCGCGATGCCCCGCTCGCGCCCCAACCCAGCGCGATGGGCAACGTGCCGAACAACGCCGCACAGGAAGTCATCATGATCGGCCGGAAACGGAACACACAGGCCTGCAGAATGGCGCTGCGCGGATCGAGCTGCTGATTGCGCTGCGCCTCCAGCGCGAAGTCGATCATCATGATCGCGTTCTTCTTGACCACGCCGACGAGCAGGATCAGGCCGAGGAACGCGTACAGATCCAGTTCCATGCGAAACAACAGCAGCGTCAGCAGCGCACCCAGGCCGGCGCTGGGCAGACCGGACAGAATCGTCAGCGGATGCGTGGCGCTTTCGTACAAGACACCGAGCACCAGGTAGATCGTCACCACCGCGAGCAGCAGCAACAGCCCCATGCCACCCAGCGAGGCCTGGAACACCTGTGCCGTACCTTCGAAGCGACCGATCAGCGTGTCGGGTGCATGCAGTTCCTGCTTGGCCTGTGCGACCTCTGCAACCGCATCGCTCAGCGACTTGCCGGGCCTGAGATTGAACGACAAGGTCGCTGACGGCAGTTGCCCGGCATGCGAGATCGTCAAGGGTCCGACGACGCTTTCCAGCTCGGCCACCGACCGCAGCGGCACCAGCGCACCGCTGCCGCTGCGGATATACAGGCGATCGAGCGCGCTGGGATCGGACTGGAACCGTGGTTGCAGCTCCATGACGACGGCGTACTGATCGGTGGTCGCAAAGATGGTCGAGACCTGCCGCGCTCCGTAAGCGGTAAACAGCGCCTGCTCGACCTGATCGGCAGTGACGCCGAGCGCGGAAGCGCGCTCCCGATCGATGTGCACCCGCACTTTCGGATTGTTGAGCGTCAGATCGCTGCTGACGTCTTGCAGCGCGGTGGAATGCTGCAGGCGCGCCAACAACTTCGGTGTCCATTCCAGCAGCTCGTTGATGTCGGCATCCAGCAATGAGTACTGATACTCGCTCTTGCTGACGCGCCCGCCGATGCGCAGCGCCGGCTGATTCTGGATGAAGATGCTGAGACCCGGGATATCGCCGAGGTGCGGACGCAGGCTTTCCAATACGCGCTGCGCAAGTGGCCGCTCGTCCTGCGGCTTCAGGGGAATCATGATGCGGCCGCTGTTCGCAGCGGCATTCGGCCCGCCGGCACCAACGATACCGATCACCGTCTGCACATGAGGATTGTCGGCGACGATGCGCAGCGCCTGCTGCTGCTTCGCCGACATCGCCTCGTAGGAAATGTCGGGCCGCGCTTCGGTCGTGCCCATCAGCATCCCGGTATCGTCGTTGGAGATGAATCCCTTCGGCACCAGCAGGTACAGCAGCCCGGTCAGCAACACGCTGACCACGAACGCCGCCAGCGTCAGGCGGCGGTGAGCAACGACCCAGTGCAGCGACCGCTCGTAGCCTGCTGCCACCTTCTCGTACAGACCGGCTGGCCGGGCCTCGGCTACCGCGTGCGAGCGCAGCAGCCTGCTGCTGAGCACCGGTGTCAGGACCAGCGACACCACGCCGGAAACCAGGATCGCCGCCACGATGGTGATGGCGAACTCGTGAAACAGCCGCCCGACGATGCCGCCCATGAACAGCACCGGGATGAACACGGCCGCCAGCGAGATGGTCATGGAGACGATGGTGAAGCCGATCTCGCGCGATCCTGCGAGCGCTGCCTGCAGCGCCGGCAGGCCCACTTCGCGGTGTCGCGAGATGTTCTCCAGCATCACGATGGCATCGTCGACCACGAAGCCCACCGACAGGGTCAATGCCATCAGCGACAAGTTGTCGATGCTGAAGCCGAGCAGATACATGACGGCGAAGGTGCCGGCGAACGACAGCGGAATGGCAACTGCCGGCACGATCGCGGCCCGCACGCTGCGCAGGAACAGGAAGATCACCAGCACTACCAGCGACAGCGACAACAGCAGCGTGAACTTCACGTCATTGACCGACGAGCGGATCGTCTGCGAGCGGTCGTAAACCACCTGCAGATCCATGCCGGCGGGCAGCTGCGCGCGCAACGCCGGGAGCGTCTGCTTGATCGAATCCACGACCTTGACCGTGTTCGCTCCCGGCTGACGCTTGATCGCCAGGACGATGCCGCGCGTCAGATCCTTGCCGATCCAGGCGGCCGTCTTGTCGTTCTCCACCGAGTCGATGACGCTCCCCAGGTCGCCCAGGTGCACCGGCGCGCCATTGCGATAAGCCACCGTCAGCGCCCGGTACGCAGCGGCATTCTGCAATTGCCCGTTTGCTTCCACCGTATAGGCACGCTGCTCGCCGTTGAGCGTGCCGGTCGGCAGGTTCACGTTGCCCGACTGGATGGCCTGGCTGACCTCGTCCACGCCCAGACCGCGGGCCGCCAGCTGATCCGGATTGAGCTGGACCCGCACCGCGTATTTCTGTGGTCCATAAACCTGCACCTCCGCCACTCCGGGCAGCGTCGCAATGCGCTGCGACAGCAGGTTCTCGGCGTAGTTGTCGACATCCGACATCGACAGGGTGGACGAACTCAGCGACAGCAGCAGGACCGAGGAATCGGCCGGATTCACCTTGCGCAAGGACGGCGGCGTCGGCATGTCGGGCGGCAGCCGGCGCGCCGCCGCCGCAATCGCCGTCTGTACGTCCTGCGCGGCGGCATCGATGTTGCGATCGAGCGTGAACTGCATCGTTATCTGGGTGCTGCCCTCACCGCTGACCGAAGACATGGAATCCAGCGAGGCAATGGTCGAGAACTGCTTCTCCAGCGGCGTCGCCACTGCGCTCGCCATGGTTTCCGGACTGGCGCCCGGCAGGTTCGCGCTGACCTGGATGGTGGGAAAGTCGACCGCGGGAAGATCCGAGACCGGCAGGCTGAAATAGGCCAGCGCACCGAAGAAAGCGGTGCCGAGCGTCAGCAGGGTCGTTGCGACCGGGCGCCGGATGAAGACTTCGGAGAGATTCATGCGCTCGCCTTGGCAGGCAGCACCCGTACCGGGGCGTTCGGCGTCAACCGCGACTGGCCGTCCGTGACGATGCGCTCGCCGGCCTTGACGCCGCTGACGATGGCCATGTCATCGGCGGTACGCAGCACGCTGACGGGACGCTGCTCGGCCCGCTCGTCCTGCTTGATCACGAAGACGAAGCTGCCCTGTGCATTCTCGCTGACCGCGGAAGCAGGAATGACGAGTTGCGGCGCGGCAGCCGGCAACTTCAGAACCACGTCCACCAGCTGTCCCGGCCACAGCACACGCTTGCGATTGTCGAAGCGGGCGCGCAGGCGAATCGTGCCGGTGGTCGGATCGGCGGCGTTGTCGATGAACGAAAGCTCACCGCTGCTCGGCGACGCTTCCTGTCCGACCGCGGCAGCGACAACCTGCAGCGGCGTGCTCGAAGACAGCATGGCCTGCCGCACGGGCGCGAGTTGCTGTTCCGGCAGTGCGAAGCTGACGTCGACCACGTCCAGCACGTTCAGCGTGGTCAGCGGCGTCTGCGCGGCCACGTGCACCGTGTTGCCGACTTGCTGGGCAATGTGTCCGATCTTCCCGGACACCGGCGCGGTGATGGTCGAATAGGTCAGCTGCAGTTTGGCGTTGTCCAACGCCGCGCGATCCTGCTCGACCGTGGCCGCGGCGCTGTCCATGTTGGTTTTCAGCTGCGTGTAGTCGTCCGGCGAAAGATAGCGCGCAGCCTCCAGAGTAGCGCCGTGCTTGGCCTTGGCCTGTGCGTTCTCCAGCAGGGCCTCGTCACGCGCCAGCGTCGCCTGCGCCATGCGCACCTGCAACGCAAACGGTGCCGGATCGATCTGCATCAGGCGCTGACCGGCGTTCACCTCCTGGCCGTCGTGAACGAACACCTGCGTGATCTGCCCGTCGACGCGCGATTGCAGGATCACCGAGCCGGTGGATTCGACCGTGCCGACCACGTTCACCGCGGTCGGCACTGCCCGCTCCTCGACCACGGCCGTTACGACCGGAACCGACTGTTCCTGCGCATGAGGCGCGGCAGCGCCGCGTGAGCATCCGCCCAATGACAGGACACAGGCGGCGGAAACGACCAGTCCCGCCGCCCTCGCAAAGAAACGCGTGGACACCATTATCCGCCCCGGATCGAACGATAACGTATTGATTCTCCAGGCCGCCGGAGGTGCGATTCATGAACAATTGTTCATTGAGCCGGCCCGAATGAATCAGATCGCTCCCTAACCCGTGGGCGTGGGTTGGCTGTCGGTAAACTAGGCAGCCTTTATCATGGAGCGCGATCGGCGCCTTGTTATAGGTTCGCTGGCTTCGCCCACGGCGCGTTCCGAGATTGCCGGCAACCGCCACACCTGGGCTTCGGCAACGGATAATGGCGGCCGACTCGCCGACGGCCCGATCCTTGGGTGCGGCACCAGACATAACGAGGGGAATCCCAGAATGCGTGCGATCCGTACCATCGCCGGGGTCATCATCGCTGCCGCCATGGCCGCCGCGCTCACCGGCTGCGGCGTCAATCCGGTCACCGGCAAGAAGGAAATCCAGTTCGTGTCCGAGGCGCAGGAGCTGCAGATCGGACAGCAGCACTACTCGCCGACCCGGCAGAGCGAAGGCGGGGATCTCACCGTACTGCCGCAGCTGACGGCTTACGTAAACGGCGTGGGCCAGAAGCTCGCCGCCGTGGCCGATCGCAAGCTGCCGTACGAATTCGTGGTGCTCAACAACTCGGTGCCGAATGCCTGGGCCCTGCCCGGCGGCAAGATCGCGGTGAACCGCGGCCTGCTCACCGAGCTCAAGAACGAAGCCGAGCTGGCCGCCGTGCTCGGCCACGAGATCGTGCACGCTGCCGCGCGCCACGGCGCCAAGGCACAGGAGCGCGGCACCATCATGCAGGTGGGCCTGGCAGCGGCGCAGATCGGCGCAGCCGTCGGCGGCGTCGACTCGAATCTCGCCGGGCTGATGCTCGGTGGCGCCGGTCTGGGCGCTCAGATGATCCAGATGAAGTACGGCCGGGACCAGGAACTCGAAAGCGACCTCTACGGCATGAAGTACATGAAGCGGGTGGGCTATGACCCGTGGGGCGCGGTCACGCTGCAGGAAACCTTCGTGCGACTGTCCGAAGAAGGCGGCGCCAAGCAGCAAAGCTGGATGGAAGGACTGTTCGCCTCGCACCCGCCATCGACCGAGCGCGTCGAACGCAACACGCAGACGGCACAGGAGCTGGGGCGCGGCGGCGATCTCGGCGCCGAGCGGTATACGGCGCAGATGGCAGAGCTGCAGAAAATGAAGCCGGCGTACGACAAGTACGACAAAGCAGTGGCCGCGGTCAGCAAGAAAGACTTCGCCACCGCGAAATCGCTGGTGAACGAGGCCGCCAAAGCGGTGCCGCGCGAAGGCCGTTTCCAGGAACTGCTGGGAGAGATCGCGCTCGCAGAGAAGCAACCGCAGGCGGCGCTTCCTTATTACAGGAAAGCCATCGAGCTCAACCCGGACTACTTCGGCTCGTATCTGGGCGCTGGCGTGGCCCAGCTGCAGGCCGGTGACAAGGCCCGGGCCGAGGAATGGCTGACCAAGAGCGCCGAGCTGCTGCCCACGGCGCCGGCGGCTTACTACCTCGGCAACATCTCGCGCGATCGCGGCGACGCCGCGAAGGCCCGCCAGTACTATCAGGCCGCTGCCGGCTCCAACAGCAACATCGGCAAGGCCGCGGCCGCCGAGTACATGAAAATGGATCTGCCGCAGAATCCCGGCAACTACGTGGCCGCCGCCGGGCAGTTCGACGCGCAGGGACGGCTCCTGGTGGTGGTGCAGAATCGTTCGCCGCTGCCGTTGCGGGCGATCCAGGTGACGCCGGTGCTGGTCGACAGCGCCGGCCGCATCGTGCAGCAAGGCAATCCGATCCAGCTGAATGCCACCCTCAAGTCCGGTGAGCAGACGGCCGCCCCCAGCGGCGTCACCAATCTTTCGCAGGCGCAGCTGCAGGCGCTGCGCTTCCGCGTCGATGGCGCCAGGATCGCCGAGTAGTATCGATGGTTGAAATTCCAGACTCCCGCAATGATGGCCGCGACGCAGCTGCGGCGCCCATGCAAGAACTTCACGCTGCCCCTGCGAAGCTGCGCACCGTGACTGCGACCCGTTACGTCACGCCGCTGCGCGAAGGCGGCTCGCTGCCCGCCATCATCGAGGCCAGCGACGAAGGCATGTACGTGCTCAAATTCCGCGGCGCAGGCCAGGGGCCCAAGGCGCTGATCGCGGAGCTGATCGCGGGAGAGCTGGCGCGCGCCGTCGGCTTGCCGGTGCCTGAGATTGTCTTCGTGGAATTGGATGCGGACCTGGCGCGCACCGAGCCGGACCCGGAGATTCAGGAACTGATCAAGGCCAGCACCGGACTGAACGTCGCCTTGGATTATCTTCCAGGCTCGGTGACCTTCGATCCAGTGGTGTGGCAACCGGATTCGACACTGGCATCGTCCATCGTCTGGTTCGATGCCTTCGTCACCAACGTGGATCGCACCGCACGCAATACCAACATGCTCATGTGGCATCGGCAGCTGTGGCTGATCGATCACGGCGCCGCGCTGTACTTCCATCATTCCTGGGAACGCTACCTGGAGCGCAGCCGCGATCCCTTCCCTCGCCTGAAGGATCACGTCTTGCTGCCGTTTGCCCATGACCTCGGCAAAGTGGCTCCCATCCTGAGCGAACGCATCACGGCTGAAGTGATCCGCAACATCGTGGCGCTGATCCCGGACACCTGGCTCGCCAGCGATACGTTCTTCAGTTCCCCCCAGCAGTATCGCGACGCATACGTCGAGTACCTGACGCGGCGGCTGGAAGTACCGCAAGCATTCGTCGAGGAGGCGCTGCGTGCATAGTCCGTATGACTACGCCATCGTGCGCGTCGTGCCGCGAGTCGAGCGACAGGAGTTCGTCAACGTCGGCGTCATCCTGTCGTGCCCGGCCCGGCAATTCCTCGAAGCGCGCATCGAGCTCGATGAGGCGCGCCTGCTGGCGCTCGATCCGACGCTGGACATTGAGGCGATCCGCGCCAACCTCGCCAGCATTCCCATGATCTGCCTCGGCGGCCCGCATGCCGGAACCATCGGACAGCTCTCACAACGAGAACGCTTTCACTGGCTGGTCGCGCCGCGCAGCACGATCATCCAGACCTCGCCGGTCCATCTGGGTCGCTGCCAGGAACCCGCGGCGGCGCTGCAGCACCTGCTGGACACGATGGTCCGACCTGTTGCCAAATCCACGGACTGATCGATCACTGTCGCCATCTGCAGACCAGTGCGCTGGCCACGTCAGCGATTGCGCTGAATCGCTGTGAACGAAACGACCACGCGGCAGGGAACGCGGCAAAAAATCGGAACTCTGCTTCTCACTCGGCTATTGCGATTTGTGAACGCTGCAGACGCCACGCGTCGTTTCGTTCCATCTCACACTGGCCGACGAATGGAGATTTCCGATGACCCCTATCAGATTCAATCTGCATACTGCATTGCTCGCTGCCGGACTGCTCGCCGCAACGCCAGCGCTGCATGCACAAACGCCGCAGCAGGATTCCGGCCCCATGCCGCAGCAGACGCCCGAGCAGATGCCTCCTGACATGACCACGCCGCAATCCGAAGCACCCACGGCCCAGATCGACGACACCAAAGTGGATCAGTTCGCCAATGCCTACGTGGAGGTGCAGGCGATCCAGGCGCAGGCTGCGCAGGAGCTGAACGCGACCACGGACGCCGCCAAGGTGAGCGAGGTGAGGGCCAACGCCGAGAAGCAGATGATCGCCGCGGTCGAGCGCTCGGGACTGCAGGTGGAAGAGTTCAACCGCATTGCCGACCTCATGACCACCGACGTGTCGCTGCGCTCGCGCGTGATCGACAAGGTGCAGAAGCGCAGCAAGGGATGAGGCGCGTTCCGGGCCACCCCTAGTAGTGCGGCGGCCGTTCCTCTTCGGCGGAGTATTCGCGCGGCTCCGACCTGATCGCGTCAATCCGGCTGGCAAGCGCTGCGACCTGCGTGCGCAGCGCTTCCAGCTCCTGTTGCTGCCGATAGACCACGTCGCTCAGTTCCTGGGCGGCACGTTCCATGAAGGCGAGCTTGAGCTCGATTCGTTCAACGGCGTCGTCATTCATGCATTGGTCCTAATCAAGAGAAGGAACACCGGCAGCTTGCCAGTGCATTTACGACGGGCTAGCCTCATTTGCCGTGGCGAAGGATATCAACGAAGCGGTGCGTGAAGTCTGCCTTTGGCTGCCCGAAGCCGAGGAATGTCTGTCGCACGGCTCACCCAACTTCCGCGTCCGCGGCAAAACGTTCGCCAGCTACTGGATCAATCATCACGGCGACGGTCGTGTCGCACTCTGGCTGAACGCACCGGACGGCGCACAATCGCTGTACACCCAGGCCGAGCCGAAACATTTCTTCGTGCCGCCCTACGTCGGCCCGCGCGGCTGGCTCGGCGTACATCTGGACCAAGGCATCTCGTGGAAACGAGTGGCGAAGCTGGTGCGCGAAGCCTACGAAAAGGTCGCGCCCCGCACACTCTCGGCCACGATCGGCAAGACCATCGAGATCAAACCGCCCGGCAAGACCCTGACAGCGGCGCAGATCGACCCGCTGCAGTCGAAACGCGCGCAATCCGTGCTGAAGAAGCTGAGAAGCCTGTGCCTGGCGCTGCCGGAAACCACCGAGGGTAAATCGTTCGGCATGCTGGTGTGGCGGGTCGGCAAGAAGGCCTTTGCCTGGGCCGGCCACCGCGACACGCTGGTGCTGACGTTCTGGGTCGGCATCGATCAGCAGGCGCTGCTGACGGGCGACGAACGCTACCGGATTCCGGCCTACATGGGCCACAACGGCTGGATCTCGCTGGACGTGAGCGACCACGCCGACTGGAACGAGATCGAGGCGCTGATGCTGGCCAGCTACCGGCACTTCGCGCTGCGGCGGATGCTGAAAGCGCTGCCCTAGGTCTGCTTCCGGGCGGCGCTACGGAACGCCGGTCAGTGGGCCGACCGGCGATCGGGCAGGAAAGCCGCGAGCACGCCAATGACAGGCAGATACGCGCACAGGTTGTAGACGTACTCGACGCTGGTGACATCGGCCAGGTGACCGAGTACCGCCGCGCCCAGGCCGCCCATGCCGAAGGCGAAACCGAAGAACAGCCCCGAGATCATGCCGACCTTGCCCGGCACCAGATCCTGCGCATAAACCAGGATCGCCGCGAACGCCGAAGCGAGAATCAGGCCGATGGGCACGCTCAGTACGCCGGTCCAGAACAGGTTGGCATGCGGCAGGATCAGCGTGAACGGCAGCACGCCGAGAATCGAGAACCAGATGACGTACTTGCGGCCGAAGCGATCGCCGATCGGCCCACCGAGAATGGTGCCGACCGCCACCGAGGCGAGAAACACGAACAGGTGGACCTGCGAGCTCCACACCGACACATGGAAGCGGTCGATCAGATAGAAGGTGTAGTAGCTGGTGAGACTGGCCAGGTAGAAATACTTGGAGAAAATCAGCGCCACCAGAATCGCCAGCGCGCCGACCACCTTGCCACGACTCAGCGGCTCGACCGGCGCAGCCGTCCTGCGTGCTTTTGCCCGCCGCTCGGCGTGCCGGCTGTACCACGCGCCGATCTTCGACAGCAGCACGATACCGAGCAGCGCCAGCAGCGCGAACCACGCGACGCTGCCCTGCCCGTTCGGCAGCACGATGAAGGCCGCGGCCAGCGGACCGATCGCCGACCCGGCATTGCCGCCGACCTGGAACAACGACTGCGCCAGGCCGTGCCGCCCGCCCGATGCAAGACGTGCCAGCCGCGACGACTCCGGATGAAACACCGAGGAGCCGATGCCGATGGTGGCCGCTGCCGCCAGCAGCATCGCGAAATTGCTCGCGGCCGACAGCATCAGCAAACCCACCAGCGTGAAGCCCATACCATAGGCCAGCGCATACGGCATCGGCCGGCGATCCGTGTACAGGCCGATCAGCGGCTGGAACAGCGAAGCCGTCAGCTGGTACACCAGCGTGATCAGGCCGATCTGGCCGAAGTCCAGCCGCAGCCCGTCCTTGAGTATCGGATACATCGAGGGCAGCAACGACTGCATCATGTCGTTGAGCAGGTGGCAGAAGCTCAGCGCGCCCAGCACTGTGAACGCCGTCGTTACCGGTTGTTGTTGGGCTTCAGCCGTGGTGTTCATGACAGTCCATCATCGAGTGCGCCAGCGGCGCGATCAATCCGGCAGGATTCGTTGCTAGGGTCAGGTCTTTCCTGCATTTCGCCAGGCGAAGGTCAACAGCCGTGCGCCGGACCCGCCGGCCCTCGCCTGCCAGTTGCGGGCGCCGGCTGCAGACACGATGAAGGTATCGTGCAGTCCGAGCGCAATCTTTCGGCCGCTCCCCGGCTCGATGCATTCGGCCTCACCTTCGAGACAGAACACCGCGTTGTCGCAGTCCGCGAGCAATGGCTCGACGCCGTTCGCAGCCAGCGTCACATGCCGGGCCGCAACGACCGATCCGGGCTCACGCACCATCAGGTTCAGGTCGCAGCTGGCCCCGGCGATCAGATCGCACGTAACCGCCGCGCCGCCGGAAAACAGCGCGATATCGCCCGGTTCACGCAACGGCACTGGCTGCGCTTCGATGCCGTGCAGGACACAGCCCGAACCGCTCACCAGCGCGATGGCACGGCGATATCCGGCGAAGCTGGAGAACGGCCCGCCGCGCTCGATCAACGCCAGACTCAGACGCCAGTCGAACTCGTCGCCGGCGCGCGGCGCGCGCGCAATCTCGAACGTCACGCCACCGCCGTTACGCCACGGCATTTCGAGATATTCGGTACGCCGTAGGTGGCGGGTGGTGTCTCCCAGGCTCATGGGCAAACGTCCCCAGCAGGCAGCTGGATACGTAAAACCGAAGTCAGAGCGTCAGCGCTGACCGCAGGTGCAGATCGCGACATCGAGGTCTTGCCTTGCAAAGGGATCGGAGGGATGGATTGGTTGGCGGGTAATTGTAATCCGAGCATGCAATCGCAATCACTGCTCGCGTTCGTACGCGAGCTGCTCGACCTGGAGCAGCTGCGCAACCAGCCGGCATCGACCACGCCGATACGCTGGCGGCGAAACATTCTGGGGGTAGGGTTTAGTTAAACTAACTTGCACACTCCTGAAATCAGTCGGCAGCGCCGGCGGCAATCGTGCCGGCCGGCGGATCCGCTGGCCCACCCAGAATCACCGGCTCGGCATCGCCGCCCGGACCGAGGCGACCGATCAACGGCAGCTTGATGGACAGGCTGGCCGGATCGACGCCGAACGTCAGGCCCAGCAGGTTCAGTTCCAGTCCTTCTTCGGCGCCGGCCAGGATGCCGGCCGCGCCGAACAGGCTGAACTGCGCCCCGGTGCCGCTCGGGGTCTTGCCGACCGAGGCGAGGCCCAGGTAGTCCTTGCCGATCGCCGTCGGCGGCAGATCCACGCGCAGCTCAGGCACGTCACGCAGCACGAATGCGGTGAACGTGTTCGAGTTCGGTCCGGGCCAGACGCGATACGTCTGTGCATATGGATATCGCTGTACCGCGGCTTCGATCCGTGTGATGAGTTCATCCACACCGGCGCCGCGCACGTCGCTCAGCAATTCGGGACGATTGCCGAACCAATAGCCGTCGGCGGCACGCTCATGCACCACGACCGAGGTGCCGGTACGCCGCAGCCGATAGCCAATGACTTCGTAGACGGTGAATTTCTCGGCGTCGGTGCGCTTCGCGGCAATCCAGGTATGCACGCCGAACTTGCCGCGCCAGCCGACGGCACGTGCCGAATAGACCTGCACCACGGCTTCAGGCGTCGTTGCGGGATCGGGCGCCAGGCCGGCGGGCTCGCGACTTGCCGTCCGCCAGTCCTTGCTGCCGCCACCCAGCACGGACTGCCCGAGCACGGCGCCCGCCAGAATCACCGCCCCCAGCAACCAGAATCTTCTTGTTCTTGAAGCCACTTACGTATTACTCGAGCAATGAAGAGCGCAATGCGCCGACGGCGCACCGGAGCATAGATCAAACCTGCGGGAAATGATTCCGCTACAGGCGCTGCGCGCCGTCGGTCTTTGCCAGGTCGCGATCGAACGTCCCGAGCGGCAGGTGGCCGGCTTTGCGCGCAACCTCCAGGACCAGACAATCGGAGAATCCCAGCTTCGGACGTTCGCGGAAACGACTCAGCGCGGCGGCAACGACCTCGGAATCCTGGATGGTCAGGTCACGGTGCTGCAGCAGCATCTCCACCGCCGTGGCGATCCGGTCCGGCGTCAGCTCGAAAACGGCATCCAGCACCCAAAGCGTCTCGGCCAGGACCAGATGCGATACCCAAGCGCCGCGCCCCACGAACTCCTCCGCGGCCTGCACCTGCCGGGCATCGTCACGCACCAGCAGGCGCACGAGGATGTTGGTATCGACTGCTCGCATCAGCTACTTCCGTGTATGTTTTCTCTTCATGTACTTACGGATCGCGGCCTTGCGATCCAGCGGCTCGGCCGCAGGCGGCGGCGCGGGGAACAGCGCTTGGTGTACTTCCTGCGACGAGTAGCGGCCGGCCCGTCGCACTATGACTTGTTCACCGTCCTCGTGCCATTCCAGCAACGAGCCCGGGCCGATCCCCAGCTTGCGCCGGATTTCGGCGGGCACGGAGATCTGGCCCTGGGCGGTCAATTTGGAATGGGCTATCGGCATGGTTCGTATACATTACCACGGTAATGTATGCCGCTCAAAGCGGCCGCAGGATGCTGTTTTCATGAAGTTCGAGACGCACGACGCGGGCTGTTCCGGTACAGTTGCCGGATCTGCAGGCGAGCCTCCAGCGCCAGGATTGGAAGTCATGTTCGAGAGTGTTTTCACCGCCCGGAACGTCATCCTGGGCCTGTTCCTCGCCACCATCGTCTACGTCCAGCTGCGGGGCAAGGTGCGCCACAAGTTCTCCCGACTGGTCGCCGACCACGCCAATCTGATGGCGCCATACAACACGCTCATGTACCTGTTCACGGCGGTGCCGGCCAAGCCGTATGCCGACGTGCGCCGCTTCCCGGAGCTCGAGGTCATCACCGCGCAGTGGCAGACGATCCGCGAGGAGGCCCTGAAGCTGTTCGACGAGGGCTACATCCGCGCCGCCGCAAAGCACAACGACATCGGCTTCAACTCCTTCTTCCGCACCGGCTGGAAGCGCTTCTACCTGAAGTGGTACGGCGACTTCCTGCCCTCGGCCGCGGCCCTGTGTCCGAAGACGGCGGCACTGCTGGCGGACATTCCCTCGGTCAACGCTGCGATGTTCACCGTACTGCCGCCGGGCTCGCGCCTGGGCGCGCATCGCGATCCTTTCGCCGGATCGCTGCGTTACCACCTGGGGCTGGTCACGCCGAACTCGCCGGACTGCAACATCGTGGTCGACGGCCAGCCCTACTACTGGAAGGACGGCGAAGCGGTGATGTTCGACGAGACC
>Ga0182745_1000439_pt1 | contig 46942 bp, 38 predicted proteins | sample eDN3rd30CKraftBY_FD_128523 | JGI IMG/M metagenome (GOLD analysis project Ga0182745, IMG submission 128523) | Enriched backyard soil microbial communities from Emeryville, California, USA - eDNA 3rd pass 30_C Kraft BY (version 2) (version 2) | ecosystem: Environmental > Terrestrial > Soil >...
CCGATGCGCGGTTCTTCGAGTTCTCGGTATCCAAGTTCCGCACCTTCCGGAAGGCTGAGACGGTTCTGGTCGGAGACCGCCTGGATACGGACATCCTGGGCGCGCGCCAGTTCGGCATCGACAGCTGCTGGTTCAATCCCTCTCGCGCGGGCAACGGCTCTCAGATCGTCCCCACTTTCGAGGTGGCGCGGTTGAGGGATATTGCCGCGTACCTGGTTTCTGGCTGATCATCCGGTGGATGCCACGAGCCGAGGTTTCGCCAGAGTTCCATCCATTCGTACCACTGTGCAGGATCTCCCAGCCATGCCCCGCAATCCCGTCTTCTCATTACTTCCGCTGCTGGCCGCCCTGCTGGTGGCTGCCTGTGGCGATACCACCCAGCCGCAGCCTGCCCCCCGGGCGGACGCCGCGGACCTCATCATCGTCAACGGCAAGGTGCATGTGGCCGACGAAGCCAATACCGTCGTACAGGCCGTCGCCGTGAAGGGCAACACTATCCTGAAGCTCGGCACTACGGACGAAATCAAGGCGTTGGCGGGCCCAGCCACCCGCGTGATTGATGCCAAGGGCGCCACTGTCACGCCCGGCTTCACCGACTCGCACGCGCACTTCATCGACGGCGGCCTGGCACTGAAGCAAGTGGATCTCGCAGGCCTCACCACACTCGACGAAGTTCAGTCGGCAATCCGGGACTTCGCGGCGAAGCAACCCGCAGGAGCGTGGGTGCACGGTCGCGGCTGGCTGTATCAGCCATTCCAGAACGGCAGCCCCACGAAGGCGCAGCTCGATGCGGTTGTACCGGACCGCCCGGCGATAATGGACTGCTACGACGGCCATAGCGTCTGGGTGAACTCGGTCGTGCTGAAGATGGCCGGCATCACCAAGGCCACGAAAGACCCGTTGAATGGTGTCATCGTGCGCGACCCGAAGACCGGTGAGCCCACGGGCCACCTGAAGGAAGCGGCGCAGCGACTCATCGAAGACATCCTGCCGAAGGAGACGGTGGAGGACCGGAGAGCGGCACTGAAAGCAGCCATTGCCGAAGCGAACAAGTACGGTGTCACCGCAATTCAGAATGCCCGCACGAGCATCGAGGACATGGCTCTCTTCGATGAGGCGAAACAGACCGGCGCGCTGACCGTGCGATCGTATCTGGCAATGCTGGCTCACGCCGGCCTCACCGAGGCCGACGTGGACAAGATGGATGCCGTTCGCCAACGGTATGGAGACGACCCGCTGCTGCGCACCGGCATCGTGAAAATGTTTGCCGACGGCGTGATCGAGTCGAAAACAGCGGCCATGCTCGCGCCCTACGTGGGCACGAAGAGCGCCGGCGAACCAAACATGACGGCGGCCGAAATGAATCGCATCGTCGCAATGCTCGACAAGCACGGCTGGCAGATCGAGATTCACGCCATCGGCGATCGCGCCATCCGCATGGTGCTCGACGCGTTCGAGGCGGCGGCAAAGGCGAACCCTGCGCCGGCGCGTGGCCGGCGCCATCGAGTGGAGCACATCGAGGCGATCTCTGCCCAGGACATTCCCCGCTTCGGCCAGCTCGGCGTGATCGCATCGCAGCAACCCATGCACGCCGCGCTCGGCGACGTGAACCAGGCGGTACCGAAAGGACCATGGCCCGACGCAATCGGCCCGGAACGCACCTCGCGCGCGTGGGCGTGGAAGAGCATTCTGAACGCCGGCGGACGCGTGACGTTCGGCAGCGACTGGCCGGTCGCATCGATAGAGGCGGGTCAAGGCATCTGGCTGGCCTCGACTCGTGTGAAGGCGGACGGGGCCGAGGACCAGCGCCTCTCGATCGACGATGCCATCGCAGGCTATACCCGCTGGGCCGCGTACGCGTCGTTCGACGAAAAGCGCCGGGGTACGCTGGAACCCGGCATGCTCGCCGACATTGTCGTGCTTACCACCGATATCACCGCCGCACCGATTCCCTCGAAGACCGGCGTCGTGGTAGCGACGACGATTTTCGATGGCAAGGTGGTCTATGAGAAGAAGTAGCCGCGGCGCGCCAGCATCGAGGGGATGAACTCTGTGATGGAGTATTGGGCAAGGCCCAGTTGCTGAAATGGATCTTGACACAGCACCGAATCGAGCGCCGCGCGATCCTGGGCAACGGCGATGATAATTCCCCCCGTTCTGGGGACTTTCCTGCCGGAGGCGATGAATACCCCTGAGGCATAGTTTTTCTTGAGAAACTCGACATGCTCGGACATGGCGGCGTCAACGCGGTCGAGAGAGCCGACATAGTGCAGATCTACGACAAACATGTTGCAGCCATCTGGAACAACGGTCATCGATGGAACCCTCCCGGGTTGGCGAGTTGTGGAGCGACGGGCTCGCGGCGTGATCGGCGGGTGTGTCGCGTCAGGCTGGCGATGGCCTGTCGGCAAGCAGCTTGCGGATCGGCCCCAGTACCGTTCCGAGTGGCACTCGCCGGACCGCCAGGTCGCGGATCACCGCCAACGCGCGGCTGCGGCGGAACATCATTTTCGCCAGTTGCCTCGAGTTGTCCTGTGCCGCCTCGACACGCGGCCGCTGCGCGCGTTCGTAAGCGCACAACGCTTCGTCGATGTTCTCCGAACCCGCGTCAAGCAGATGCCGCGCAAGCGTCGTTGCCGATTCCATCGCCAAGCCCGCGCCAATTCCGGCGGTCGGCAGAAATCCGGCCGCGGCATCGCCAAGCAGTGCCACACGACCGAGCGACCAGGTGTCGGCACGGCAATCCGTGAGTTTCCAGAAATACAGGTCCTTGCCGATTTCGACCTGTGCCAGCGCCCTCTCGAGCCAAGGGTCGGTGCTGTGCAATTGGGCACGGATATGGGCAACGAAAGCGGCCGGCCCGGCACGCATGTCGGTGCGGTTCCCACCGACAAACACGCCGGCACGTCCCTTGACCGGATAGATTCCGACGAAGAAACCCGCACCCCAAATCTCGTCGCCCTGATCGGCATGCGCGGCATCTGTTTCGATCCAGGCGACCCAGCCGCCCCAATCGGTATCGTAGGTCGCCACCTGGTGCGGATCGAGCAACCTGGCTCGGCTCTCAGAGTGCAGACCGTCGGCGAGCACGACAGCGTCGAACGTAGCGTCGATCGCACCGCTTCTGTCTTGTAGTACCGCTTCCACAGTCCCGGCCGTCTGCCGGATCATTTTCAACGTGGCGCTGTAGCTGATCGGCGCGCCATGTGTCGACAGTACCTCCAGGAGTTCTCCCCGCGCGATACCCCGATAGTCGCCATAAGCATTCAGCAGTGTGTCGATCTCATATTCGCGCAACAACGGCCCACGATGCCCGTGCAGACGATAGCGGTGAAAAGGCACGCTCTGGGAACGATAGTGGTCCTGCACGCCAAGCGCACGCATCGCCGGATCGACCAGCGGCATCAGCGCCAACATGTAGCCGGCCTCGGCATTGTCCGGCGCACGCTCCACCAGCACCGGATTGAGCCCACCTCGACGCAGCAATTGCGTCAGCGTCAATCCCGCGACACCACCACCGACGACGAGCACACGCAGCCTGTCGTCGCGTTGTCCCTCCACCTGTTCCCGTATCGAAGTCTCGATGAACATGCCGCGCCTCCAGACTGGACCGACTGGTCCAGTATCATAGAGCAATTGGACCGTGCGGTCCAGTCTGCTAATCTAGTTCGATGAATGCACGGATTTCAGGGGTGATGCCGCCACAACGCTACCGGCAATTGCTGGCGACGGCGGCGAGCGAATTCGCGGCCCATGGCTTCGAGCAGGCTTCGCTGAATGCGGTAATTCGGGCCTGCGGGATCAGCAAGAGTTCCTTCTACCATTACTTCGGCTCCAAGGAAGTCCTGTTCGACCGCGTAGTCGAGGAAGCGTCCGCAGCGCTCGCGCGCGATCTGAACGCACCCGATCCCGAAACACTGGCCGGCCCCGATTTCTGGGACCGCGTCGAGGCGTTCTTAATCGACGCGCTGGCGGCTACGGCGAAGCAGGACTGGTATACCGACCTCGGCAGGATTTTCTACCTGCCTGATTTGTCGACCGAACGAAGCGCGACCCTGCAACGCGTCATGGCTGGCGCCGCGGATTGGGTCGGCCGGGTGTTGGCCGCCGGTCGCAACTGTGGCGCGGTGCGCGACGACCTGCCCGCCTCGCTTCAGGCCGAACTGGTTTTCGCCGTGCTGCAGGCAATGGACCGCTGGTCGCTGCGCCACATGCGCGAATTCGATGAGATCGCCCTTGCCGGACTGACGCACCGTCAATTCGAAGTGATGCGTCGCCTGCTCGCCACCGATGCACGCTGAGCCATCAATCCGTTCCACCAAAAATTCCATACTACTTACCAGAGAACCGGTCATGAACGCCCTGGAAAACTCGAACTCCGGTGACTTGATCGCACGTATCGTCCTTGCCATCCGCTCCCGTTTCAGTCTGGTGGAAGACCGGGCGGACGACCAGGAAATTGACCATGGCCTGCGCGCCGGCGCCGTGATGCGTGGCACCAATCTTTGGGTGCTGATGTTCGCGATCTTCATCGCGTCCATTGGACTGAACGTGAACTCCACCGCCGTCATCATCGGCGCCATGCTCATATCCCCCCTGATGGGGCCCATCATGGCGGTCGGCTATGGCGCCGGCATTCATGATTTCATCCTGATACGCAATGCCTTGAAGAATCTCGGCATCGCCACGCTCATCGCGCTGCTCACCTCAACGGTTTATTTCATGATTACGCCGCTGACTGGCGCGCAATCGGAACTTCTGGCACGTACCACGCCGACGATATGGGATGTTCTCATCGCGTTGTTCGGCGGACTCGCCGGTATCATCGGCGTCACACGCAGGGAAAAATCCAACGTCATTCCGGGTGTCGCCATCGCCACCGCGCTGATGCCCCCACTCTGCACGGCCGGCTACGGTCTCGCCAATGGCGCCTGGGGTTACTTCCTCGGTGCATTCTATCTATTCACCATCAACAGCGTCTTCATAGCCGCTTCCGCGGCCATCGTGACTCGGGCCTTTCGTCTGGAGCGCAAACACTACGCCGACGCGCGCGTGGAATCGCGCGTGCGCCTATACATGGCCATCATTCTCGTCGTCACCCTCCTGCCGAGCCTGTACCTGGCGTACCAAATGGTGGGGCATGAGATTTTCCGCACCCGGGCCATGCAATTCGTGCAAGACCGGCTGGAATTCGAGCGCACTCATGTCAGCGACATCCAGGTCGACGCCAAGACGCGCCGCATCAACGTATCCCTCATCGGTGAACCGGTATCGCAGAGCACTCTGGCGGACATCACCTCGCGCCTACCCGCCGCCGGTCTGCCCGAGGCGAGAATGCAGGTGTTCCAAGTCGGTGATCAGCGTGTGGACGTGGCTACACTCAAATCCAGCCTGCTCGGCGACCTTTACAAGGAGAGCCAATTACAGCTGGCGGAAAAAGAGAAAGCTGTGAATGAACTGCGAGCGCAGCTGGCAACGGTCACGTCGGCACGCGATCGCCTTAATGATGTCCCGGCGGAATTGCACGCGCTGTTCCCTCAAGTCACCCGCGTATTGATCTTCGAAGCACCGGACTGGGAGTCGGTCACTGGCATGAGCACCGAAAATACCCTGGCAATGAATATCCGCACCTCCAGCCAGCTGACCGGCACACAGCGCGAACAGATCAAAGCTTGGCTGCGTGCGCGATGCAAGACCGAGCGTGTCCATTTGGTCGTCGAAAATACTTGAGCGGGGGATTTCGATTAGCCTGAAACTGGGCCGAAAAGCACCGGCACAGTCGACCAGTTCGACTGCGCGCCCTTCTTGGAATCATTTGCGGAGCACAAAGGGAATAGCGCGACCAATCTGTGAAGGCAGCACCGAGAAGTGGTCTTCATCGGGAAACAGGTCGAAGCGCACATCCAAGCCCTTTTCGCCAAGAATCTTCGCCATCGCGCGAGCGTTGTCGACCATTTTGCTGCTGCTCATATCCGCTATATCCGCCAGATACGCATCGATGCTCTTGCCACCGAGCAGCGCCGGATCGGCGGCAACTTCCGCCCGCATTTGAACCTCTACCTCCGCCCGATAAGCCGGAGTCCAGTACTGTTCAAGCTCGCCTACTCCGATGTAGACGTGCGCGGCGAGTTGACTTGGTGTTGGCTTCAGGGCCGCAGCCTCCTTGAGCAGCGCGGCATCGTTCCACCAGATTGACGGACTCATGGCCACGTAGTTCTGGAAAGCATCGGGGTGATTCATCAGGGTACGTAGCGTAAACAGGCCACCCAACGAATGCCCCGCCAGGGTCTGGCGCTTGCGGTCGATCGAAAAACGCTTCTCGATGTCCGGCTTCACCCGCTGTTCGATGAAGCGCGCCATGGCCTCGTAGCCGCCGACACGATTACCAGCTTTGTCCGCCTCTACCGAGGTCGGCGTGGTCAGGTCCCAGTCGCGCCGCGTCATGTCGAAGGTGCCGGCAATGGGATAGCCGATGCCGACCACCACGGCGGGCTTGACCTTGCTGCGGGTGCCGAAGTCGAGATTGGTGCGGATCACCTCCGCAAACAGGGGCGCCCAGGCGTTACCGTCCATCACATAGATTACCGGGTAGCCCGAGGCGGGTGCGGGACCAACCGGGGGAGCCACGATGATCCGGTAGGTCAAGCCTTCGCTGCTCGTCAGGTCATGCGACGTCAACTTGAGAAATGGGGTGTCCGCCCGGGATGGCGCCACCGAAACCAACGCCACCACCAGACAAAGCGCGACAAAACCAGCAGCTTTCATGCACAGGCTCTCGAAATAGCGACCGTGCAAGAATTCCGTTTTTTGCGCCGGGAGGCAAGCCCGCCGCGCAAACAATCGTAGCGATCACGCAAGGGGCCGTCAGCACCCCGGATCTTCAGGTTTCCGCCTGCGCCATGCGCCATGCGCCGGCTCATTTTCGCAGGGCGAACGGAATCGCGCGGCCGAACTCCGAAGGCAATACTGAAAAATGGTCCTCTTCGGGGAAAAGATCGAAATGCACCAGCAGGCCCTTCGCACTCAACGTTCTAGCCATGTCGCGGGCATTATCGACCATGTGGCTGCCCCGGTTGCGCATCATCGCCATGAACGATTCAACGCTCTCGCCATCGAGCGTCGACGGATCGGCGGCAAGGCGAGCACGAATGTTCGCTTCCAGCTCCGTCAAGTAAGCTGCAGTCAGATACTCCTCGAGTTCGCCAACACCGATGTAAACACGAGCGGCGCGCTGCGCGGGCGACGGATTGAGCGCTAGAGCCTCTTTCATCAGGGCCGCATCGTGCCACCAGATCGAGGGACTGAGGGCCAGGTAAGTCTGAAACCACTCGGGATGATCCATCAGGGTTCGCAGAGTGAATAGCCCGCCCAGTGAGTGACCGGCTAGAACCTGACGCTTGCGATCGATCCGAAACCGCTTCTCGATGTCGGGCTTCACCCGTTCCTGGATGAAGGTGACCATGGCTTCATATCCACCGCTATCCTTCGGAATCACCTTGCTGACCGGCCGCGGCAGGTTCGATTTGGTGGTCAAGTCATGGGGCCGCCGCTTCATGTCGAATGCCCCATCGATGGGGTAACCGATACCGACTACGACCGCCGGCTCGACCTTGCTGCGCATGCCGAAATCAAGATTGGTGCGGATCACCTCCGACACCATCGGCGCCCAAGCATTACCGTCCATCACGTAGATTACCGGGTACCCTGCCGCCGGCGCAGGCCCCTCTGGCGGACCCACGATGATTCGGTAGACGAGCCCCTCGACCGAGGTCAGGTCGTGCGAGGTTAATTTGAGAAAGGGTGCGTCCGCCTGAGCGCTCGTCGCCGAGACAAGTGTCATCGCCAGACACAGTGTAACGAGCCAAGTGTGCTTCACCTTCGAAGCTCCGACGCCGCCGCGGCAATAGTTCCGGCAGCAAGCGCTGCCACGCATGAAGTCCCGTCGACTGGATATCATCAATGAGTCTCCGTTGGTACACGTTCGAACATGGCGCCGAACAGGTCGAGGGCCGTGACGTTCCCGTTCGGATCGATCCGGAAACTAGCAAAGAAATCCGACGCCGCCAGTACCTTCGAGTGCAGCCGGAACACGTCCCGCTGCCAGTGATCCAGGACACCGCCGAAGGCTCCTGCTCCCGCGAATCTCAAGGTAAGCTGGCCGCCGTCCAACTGCACCAGCAAGCGCCCGGAATGCAACGCGCGGTCCTCGTAGTCGCCGACATACTTCCCGAGTGGCAGCGACGGCGCAGTGTTCTTCAAGCGTGATGCCTCCCGCTCCTGTTCCTTAGCCCGCGCCGCAGCTACAACCGGCTTGGAACGCGCGAGGAACTCCTGGCTCCACTCGCGCAGCGGAACTTTCAGCAACGCATCGAAGGCGCGCAACGTAATAGCCTTGCGCAGTGCGTGGCCATCCGCAGCGAACTTCTGGGAGCTGTTGGCCAGCACCACCACGCCGAGCTTCTGCTCGGGCATCAACGCCGCGTAGGCTGGAAATCCTATGATGCCCCCGCCGTGCACCAGCAATGGCTGGTCGTGGTAGCTAACCCGGTGCCACCCTATGGTGTAGCCTTGCACCGCGCCCTGGAACGGAAATCCGGGATCGTAGAACTCCGGGCCGGTACGTAGGTTTTGCACCGCATGCAGCTCTCGTACCGTGTCGGCGCTCAGCACCTGCCGTCCAGCGAAGCGACCTTGGTTCAGATTCATGATCAGCCAATGAGCCATGTCGTTGGCGCTGGTGACGAGTGTCCCAGCCGCGGCGGCATTGTCATAGCTCTGCCACGCGATCACATGCGGCACTCCGTGCTCATCGAGAAGGTGCGGCATGGCGACATCCGGATCGCGGGAGTCACTGTAACTCACCTTGTCCGCGGACGCCGAACCTAGGAAAGTCGGCGTCACCTGGCTCGCATCCCAGAACTCATAGGCGCTGGTGCCGCTGCGTTTCATGTCCAGCGGCTGCAGCAGACGGCTTTTGACAACCTGGTTCCAACTCGTCCCCGCCGCGGCCGCGGCAATCTGACCGGCTACGCCATACATCAGGTTGCTGTAATTATACGAATCGCGAAAGGCAAATTTCGCCGGAATGTAACGCAGCTGCTCCATTGCCTGATCCGCATTCATCAGCGCGAAAACGAAGTACGGCGAATCGGCGATCCCGCTGCGATGGGTCACCGTGTCGCGCACCGTGAGGTTGCGCGTCAGCCAGGGGTCCTGTAGTCGAAACCCAGGCAAATAGTCGATGACTTTGTCGTCCCAGTGCAGCTTGCCCTCATCCACGAGCGCGCCCAGCGCGGCACCCGTGAATGCCTTGGTGGTCGAACCGATCTGGAACAAGGTATCCGGATCGATTCTACCGGGCTTGCCGTGCTGCTTGAGGCCGAAACCCTGCACGAACACCACTTGATCGCCCTTCACGACCGCCACGGCCATCCCGACATTCTCGAACTCGGCGCGGGCCCGTTCGATATAAGCGCTGAACCTGGTAAGTTCAGGCGTCGAGGGACGACCCGCCTCCGCCGCCACGGCGGCGGAGGCAATCAGCGGCATCATCAAACCCGCACAGCTGTACAGGCGTTTCATTCTCGTGCCTCCTGAAAGTCGGACATGAGGACTTACAAAGAGGGCCTACTAGAATTTCGCATCGAGCGACAGGCCAATCGTCCGCGGCGCCATTTGAACGCCGCGACTATCCAGCCCGATCGACAGAACGGAGTCCACGTTCGTCAAATTCCGGACGTAGCCGCGTAGGCTCCAGCGGTCATTGGACAGCGTCGCATTGAGGTCTGCCACCGTGTAGCCGTCGATTCCAAGAGCCCTAGGATCGCTCTCGAAGCGAGAATATGAATGACTGGACCAACGCAGGCCACCGCCCAAACGTAACTCCCAGGATCCTTGCAGGGGCAATAGGTAGTCCGCCATCACAGAACCGCTCACCAAGGGCGTAGCCGGCGGCCGGTCTCCGCCGCGCGCGCCCACGGACGGCAGATCCTCGCGGATTTTCAGCCCGTAGTAGGCCGCTGTGGCAGTCAGCGTCACACTGCGCGCCGGACGTAAGGTACCGGTGAGCTCGATACCTGGGCCTGTCGCCTTGCCGCCATTGGTGGTATAGCCGACATCGTCGGGCGTGAAGGCCGAGATGAACAGATCGGTCCAGTCGAGCCAATAGACCGTCGCGTCGAGCGAAGCCCGACGGTCAAAGAAGTCCGCGCGGACTCCCGCCTCGTAGCTGACCATGTTGTCCGGACCGAAACCCGGAGGCACGCCCGGCCAGCTGCCATTGGTGCTGCCTGCCCTGAAGCCAGTGGCGATGCGGGCGAACATCATCAATTCGTCGTTGGCAATGTAGCGCGTGCCGAGCGACCAAGTGGTCGCGTTATTGATGTTCCGGGAGCCGTCGAGTATCGGCGTCTGGCCGCCCACCAACTCTCCGTAGTAGCTGGTATGGAATTCGTCCGTAAGCCTGGACTGCCGCACACCCGCGGAGACCTCCCACTTGTCGGTCAGCTTGTAAGTGGCATTGGCAAAGAGGGAAATGTCTGTGTAGCGTGCCTTCAGGTGTTCTTTATAGATCTCCGGCAGGTTGGTGATCGGCGTTTTTCCATCGGCATAGTAAGGCAAGGTCAGCGACAACAGGTCGGTATTCTCGATGGTGTAATACGCACCGACCAGCCAGGAGAACGACTGGTCCTGTACCGAGGCAAGTCGGAGCTCCTGCGTGAATTTCTCGCTTTCGTTCGGATTCGAGAAGACGCCGGCCGCATCGGTCACGACGCCACCGGTCATGGCGTCGACCATGCTCCTTACGAAGAAAGTGTAGTCCGCAACGAAGCCGCGAACGACCTTCGAATAGGCACTCACCGAAGTGAGATTCACCAGTCCAAAGTCGTAGCGCCCCGTCAACGATGCGAGATCGAACTTCTGCGAGGTGGGCTGCGCAACGGGCGAGAAATTCAAGTAGTCCCCCAAGGCAGGACGCGTCGTGCCCTGGACCAGTTGCGTCAGCGAACGATCACCGGACTCGAACTCGGAATGCAGCCACTGACCATCGACCGAAAACTCATCGGTCGGAGTCAACCGAGCGGTCAAGCGCAGCCCGCGTTGCTCGACCCAGTTCGTGCCCTTCTCACCAGTCGCCACGTTCGTGATATATCCCGGAATCTCCTGGTAAAAGCCGCTCACGCGCACGCCAAGAACTCCAGGCGCAAACGGCGCATTGATCATGCCGCGCGCGCCGCCGCCAATTCCCTTGCCGCCATCGGCGAAGATACCCTCCGCACCCACCGCGCTGGAAAACTCATTGGCATCGGCTTGCTTGGTCACGTACTTGACCAGCCCGCCAATACTGCTGTCGCCGTAGAGCGTACCCTGAGGTCCACGCAGCACTTCGACGCGCTCTACATCGAGGGGGAACAAGTCGAGTGCCTTGAACGTGCTACCACCCCAGGTACCGTGGGTTGTGGTTGGAACGTCGTCAACATAGATGGCGGTAGTTGCGATCGGCGTGGTGGCCGAAGTGACGCCGCGCAGGGTGAACCGCCCCTCGCCAGGCGCCCCGCTCGTTCCCGGCTGATAAGACAGGCCCGGGATGTAGCCCGCGACATCCGAGAATCGAGTCGCGCCACTGCGTTGGAGTTGTGCGCCAGTCATAGCACTGATCGATAGTGGCACGTCGCGTAACCGCTCCTCGCGCTTCTGAGCCGTAACGATGACTTCTTCGAGGCCCTCCGCAGCGCTCTTCGAAGTCGCGGACGAAGCATCCTGTCCCGCGGAGGAGTCAGCACTGCCCGCGCCTGCCCCGCGCAGGACCACACGACCACCGGAAACGGAGTACTGCAGCCCGGTACCTTTGAGCAGGGTGGCAAGCGCCTCGTCGGGGCTGTACTGGCCTTTGAGGCCCGAACTCTCTCGCCCGGCCACAAGATCAGGCGAGAACAGCAAGTCCATCCCAGTGAGCAACGCGAACTCGCGTAATGCCTGGGCCAGAGGCTGTTGCGCGATGTCGTACTGGCGAACTGAGGTGTCTGCCGCGGCTGCCTGAAGCGACAGCACGAGAGTGGAAAGCACGGTCGCGAGTTTCGAGCTTCTTCTAGCGATGGATGACATGAGTACCCCTGATGAACCTGGAATCGCTCCGTCTGTCGTGAGCGTCAAGGGAACTAACGCACGTGCCGGGAAAGACCTCTATCGGCCGGCTGGAATTTTTCGGATCAACACCGGCCCATCAGGTGTCTGGCGCGTCTCGATCGGAAAAGACGCCTCCAGCGACCCAAGCAGGCTATCGAGGCTGCCGGCCCGGATGACGCCGCTGACGTGAATCTCCTCCAGTGAGGGATCGCCGATCGCCACGGGATTGGATAGATAACGATTCGCTTCCGTCACCACTTCGGTCAGCGACGCGGCTTCAAACACCAATTGATGATCCAGCCAGGCATCGGCACGCTCACGCGTGATGCCCTGTACTTTGTGCTCTCCGGTCGAAAGCTCCAGCGCCAGCTGCTGTCCTGGCCGCAGAACGACGGGCTCGATCGGAGCGACGGCCCCTCGCTGCGCCGATGCCACCTCCACCCGCCCCTCCAGAAGAGTGACGGCCAAGTGGACATCGGACACGCGAACGTCGAAAGACGTTCCAAGAGCGCGAACGCGTGCCGATCCCGTGTCCACTATGAATGGCCGAGCCGCATCCTTGGCCACATTGAAACGAGCTTCTCCGCGGATCAGCCGGACCATGCGGTATTGGCCGGCAAGGTCCACGCTGACCTCCGACCGGGTGTTCAGGGTTATGGAAGACCCGTCGCTGAGATCGATCCTGCGTTGCGCTCCGGCGGCGGTGACGAAGGAGCCCTCCGTCACCAGCCCCTTATGCATCGCAAGAAACAACACTGCGCCAGCGACCGCCGCGACAAACATTGCAGCGAGAGCGATTCGTGCCGACTTTCGCGGGCTCCGTGGTGCTGTCCGATCATCGCCGGACAGCAAGCGCGGATTGATTTCCGGTCCCGCCTTGCGCCACAGAGAAGCGATGCGCGCATAAATAAGTTCATGCCGCGGGTCCTGTTTCAGCCATTGCTCGAACCGATCTTCATCGGCGCGCGTACGCACATCCGAATGCATGCGCGCAAACCATGCAATGGCTTCCGCTTCTATGGCGTCGCTCATGACTCCAACTCCGCCGCGTGCTCGACCAGAAAACGCAGCGCCGCAATCATATGCTTTTCGACCGTACTCACTGCGATCGACAGACTCCCGGCAATCTCCGAGTACGACAATCCCTCGACCCGATGCATCATGAAAACCTCGCGAGCGCGGGGACTCAACCCTTGCATGAGTCGGCTGACACGCTCGATCCTTTCCTGGGCAGAGTAAACGCGTTCGGCTGACGGAACCTCCATGCCCGCAGCGTTCTCGAGGTCGCAATGGGCACTTCGCTCACGCACCTGGTCGCGCCGCAATTTGTCCGTCAAAACACTACGAGCGACCGCAAAAATATAAGCCGTCTGGGTCTTGGGCTGGTCGCCGGAACTGTGCAGCGTCTGTTGCCGTCGCGTGAGGCGGAGCAAAACCTCCTGCGCCAGGTCCTCCGCTTCCGCAGGATCCCCCAGCCGGCGCTGGAAATAGCGCCGCAAGGCATCCCGGAAGCGCCTCGTTAGGCTCGAGGCGTCGGCATCGGCGAGACTGCTGGGCGTGGGTCGGATCATGCGACTTAAGGTTCTCCGCCTACGATAAACGCACTGCGGGGGAAATACCTCCATCTCACCCATGGCGTGTCATAATATGAACTGGACAGCCGCAGAGCATGACGAAGACCGGATGCAGGAGACCCATCCACCGCAGGGGGCGCAAGCGGCGCTCAGAGCGATACGCCTGCTCAAGCTGTTTACCGCGGAGCACCCCGAGTTGTCGCTGGCCGAGCTGTGCCAGGCATCAGGCCTGAACAAGACCACCACTCATCGCTTGCTGCGCGCTTTGCAAAGCGAAAATCTCATCGAACGCAACGCCACCACCGGTGCGTACAGCCTCGGCCGGGGGCTGATGGCCCTGGGCGTGCAGGCAATGGCGAACAGCGACCTCAGACGGCGCGTGCGCCCCGTGCTCGAGGCGCTCGCCAGATCCAGCGGAGAGACCGCGACTCTGGAAGTGCCGATGGCCGATAGCATGCTGATCGTGGACGAAGTTGCCGGCAGCCATGTAGTCGGCGCGGCTGGAAATATAGGCGCGCGTTGTCCGCTGCACGCCAGTTCCACCGGCAAAGCTTTCCTTGCATTCGAAGCAAACGGGTTGGAGCGCCTCGGTAGCCCGTTGATGGCATTGACCGCCAAGACCCTGGTGGATCGGAGCGCCTTTCCCCGGCAGTTCATCGAGATCCGCCGTCGCGGCTACGCGGTTTCAGTAGACGAGCTGGAGCAAGGCTATGCGGCCGTCGCCACCGTCATCCGCGGCGCGCTGGGCGACGTGCAGGCCGCCCTGTGCATCGGGGGACCGACGCAACGCCTGCATGCCGCACGCCGAGCCGAACTCGGCGCCGCGCTCTGTGAAGCGGCGAGATACCTGAACCACTTGTAACAAACTCCGCCAGTCATCTTACTGGCCTGCCCGCAAGCGTCTGCGTCGCGGCGGCGGCCACCTCCCAGCGGCGCACCGCGTAGTAGATCGGCAAGCCGGCCCCTGACAGCAGCAGCGCCCACAGGAAAGGCTCCCAGCCAACACCGAAGAATGCGAACACGGCGAAGCCGAGGCTGCCTGCGCCCGCGAGCCACAACGCCAGGCCAGGTCTCGCGGTCTTACGACGCAACAGAGTGAAGAGTCCCAGCGAACAGCACACATACAGGGGCAAGCTTGCCGCCGACACGATCAGGGACAGCTTGATGAACGCGCCGACCAGCGATTCACTGTAGTTCATGAGGCCGACCACGGCCGCGAGCGCACCTATGAGCAGCAGCGAGGCCCAGGGCGCATCGAAGCGGTTGCTCTGGCCTAGGATGCTCGGCACCAGCTTGTGCACCGCCAAGGTACGTGTCAACTCGCCTGCGAGCAGCGTCCAGCCGTTCAGGGAGCCGAGGGCGCTGATGACGATGAACAGCGACAGCCAGCGTCCCTGGCCAGGGCCAAGCAGACTGTCCAGAATCGTGACGAACGGCGCGTCAGAGGCGGCAAGGGTCGCCTGCGGTACGATCATCATGCCGATCGCCACGATGGCGATGTAGGTCCCTGCCACCACCAGCGTGCCGATGAGCGTCGCGCGCGGGATCGTGCGCCCGGGATCCTTGGTACGGCCGGCGGCTATCGTCCCGGCCTCGAATCCCAGCATCGTGAACAGAGCGATGGAAGCGGCTGCCATGGACGCCTGCAGGCTGAGCGGCGTCGTTGGCAGACGGGACGCGGCTCCTGCCGGATCAGCGAGAATCGAAGCCGAGCCCAAAACGATGACCAGGATCAGCGGGACGAGCTTCAGTACAGTGGTCACGACCTGCACACGCCCGCCGCTGCGGACGCCGAGCAGGTTGATGCAGACGAAGAGCCACATGAATCCGACAGCTAATACCGCGGGATCGACGGCCCCCGCGGCTGGAAAAACGACGACGAAATAACCGACGGTACCGATGGCGAGCACCGCGTTGGTGACCCACACCGAGATCCAGTAGCACCAGAGCACTGGGAAGGCGACCGCCTCCCCCAAGGTCTCGCGCACGTAGCCAAACGGGCCGTCGGCCTCCGGAAGGTGGCGTGCCAGGGTCGCGAGCGTGATTGCGATACATACGCAGCCGGCGATGACCGCCATCCAACCAATCAGGGCATTCAGCCGGAACGGTGCGAGCGCCGCCGGCTGCATGAAGATACTGATACCGATCGTATTGCCGACGACCAGGGCCGTGCACATCGTGAGGCCGAGCTGCCGTGTGCCACTCATCAGGCCTTATCTCCAACAGCCGCGCGGCGCGTGCCGGGCGGGGTCGTTTTGCATCGCAGCATACAGGTCCACTTGCATCGATCGTGTCACAAGACTACCGCGTTCCCGGGCCATCGATAAGGTACGATGCGATGGGGACTTCAAGACCCGGATACGGCGGCCAGGCAATGCGTCAGACATCGGTAAAAAAAGACGAGAGCATCGCATCCGCCGTCGCGGCCATGCGCGCCAATCGCCCGCTGCGCGCGGAAGAAATTTGCCGCGACTACCTGCTCCTCTGCCCCGGTTGTAACGAACACCTGAGATTGCTGGGCCACGCGCTGATGAAACAAGGGCGCCTGCAGGAGGCGCAACAGCAGATAAGCCTGGCACTCGAGCTCGATCCTCAATCGCCTTTCCTCCTGGAGGACATTGGCAGCATCTTCGCGATGCAGGGCCGGTACGCGGAGGCAATCCCGTGGTTCGAAGAGGCCATCAAGGTGGAGCCGCGGCTGCCGCTCGCACACAGGAAACTGGGACAGGCGCTCGTTGCCATCGGCAAAGGCAAGGAAGCGGATGAGCAGTTTCAGGAGTACCTCGAACTTGGCGCTGGCCGGGAGCCGGTGGCCAATGCGATGAAGCAGTTGCGGGCCGGCCTGGTCGATGCCGCCATCGAATCGCTCCAGAAAGTATTGAAGGAGTATCCGCAGAACGTCGACGCCATGCGTCATCTCGCCGGTGCTTATTTCAAGAAGAAAGTCCGCTTGGACGACGCGGAAGCGCTGCTGCGTCAAGCAACCCGGGTTGCTCCGGACTTCCTGGCGGCATGGATGCTGCTTGGGCAGGTATTGATGGAAAGAAGCAAACTCCTGGATGCCGTCAACATATTCCAGGAGGCAAGCCGGCTCGCGCCGGGCCGTGCGGATGTCTGGGGTGCGCTGGGAAGCGCGCATGCACGCGCCAGTAACGTGGAGGAAAGCGCTCAAGCTTTTGCAAAGGCTGTTTCAATCGACCCCGACCTGCCAAACGCCCAGATGGGTTACGCGCACGTGCTGAAAACTCTCGGCGACCAACCGGCCGCGCTGCAGGCATACCGGGCAGCCATCCGATCGAAACCGGACTTCGGCGAGGTCTACTGGAGCATGGCCAATCTCAAGATCTTCAGATTCGAGGACCACGAGGTGGCCGCGATGGAAAAACAGCTCGAGCGCAATGACCTCGACAAGAGCGCGGAGATCCATTTCCGCTTCGCACTTGGCAAGGCTCGCGAAGACCTCGGCGATTTCGACCGCGCCTGGCATTACTACCACACCGGCAATCAGGCGCAGCGCGCCACGGTCCAGTACGATCCTACGGAATTCGAAGTCCGCCAGGCGTCGATCATGAAAGTCTTTACCAGGGAGTTCCTCACGGAGCGTGAAGGCCACGGCTGCACAGACCCGGACCCGATATTCATCGTTGGCCTGCCACGCAGCGGTTCCACCCTGATCGAACAGATCCTTGCCAGCCACAGCCAGGTCGAAGGGACTTCGGAACTGCCGGTCCTCGGCAAGATCGCCAACTCCATCGGACGTTACCGGCGCGACAATCTGCAGTATCCGGAAGCGGCCCGGGACTTGCGCAACAAGGATTGGCGAGCCTACGGACGCCAGTACCTGGATGAATCGCGGCGTCACCGGCAGACGAACCGGCCGTATTTCACCGACAAGCTACCCAACAATTTTCCGCACGTCGGCCTGCTGCACCTGATTCTGCCTAACGCAAAAGTGATCAATGCGCGCCGGCATCCGCTCGACAGCTGCCTTGGCAGCTACAAGCAACTGTTCGGACTGGGCCAGCACTTCACCTACGACATGTTCGAGCTTGCCGAGTACTACAGGCAATACCACACCGTCATGTCGCATTGGCATACCGTGCTGCCGGGCAAGGTGCTCGACGTGCACTACGAAGAAACCGTCATGGATCTCGAAACTCAGGTGCGGCGAATTCTTGCGTTCTGCGGCTTACCGTTCGAAGAGCAATGCCTGCGATATCATGAAACGGAACGCGCCGTGAAAACCGCAAGCTCGGAACAGGTGCGGCTACCCATCTATCGCGCCGCGCTCGGCAAGTGGCGGCGCTACGAGCAACACCTCGGCACCTGGCTGGAAGACCTGGACGATATCATCCGCGAACTGCCCGCAACGGTAAGGAACGCGGGCCTCTGACGGACACTATTCATACGGCCAGACAGCGAGGCCATGAATCGCGTTGCGCACGTCCATGGTCAGATTGACCGACCACAGGCGCTGGTTCGCCGCCAGATCGTACAAGCTGACGGTTGATGGCGACGAGCCTGCGGCGACCAGGGAATCGGACAGCACACAGAGGCCGCGGGCGAAGCCCGGTCTCGCTATGCCAACGGTATCCTCGCCAGTGTGCACAAGATCGCCGGTTTCATAGGTCGGAACCCGCATGGCGCGATCCTCGGAGTCCGAGTCTCGCCCACAATAGCGTAGCGCATTGGCTTCGCTGTCGTTGAACAACACGCCGTTCCGAAATGGCCTGGCGTTATGAGTTCCGGTGGGCAGCTCCACCGACATCAGGATGGTCTTGCCGTTGAAGTGCAGCATGCCGCCCGAACGCAGTCCGCTGACATACAGGCCATGTTCGTTGCAATGGATGCTGTTGAGGTGCAGCTTGTTCAGCATCAATGGTCCGCTATCCGAGTCCGGATCGAAAACGACCGCCTTGAAACTGAACTCCTTCTCCTGCACCTGCATCGCCCAGTGGAACCGCTGGCGGTCCAGGTCGAACGCCAGGATGCTGTCGAATCCCGTGGACGTGAGGAACAGACTGCGCCCAAAGACGGTGATCTCGTGGCAATGCTTCAGGAAGCGGTTGCGCCAGGAACCGATGCGGTGAAATTCCGTGGTGTACGCGAACAGCTCGTCGCTGGCGGCGATGTAAATCGTCTCGCCATCGAAGGCGATACCGCGCAGGCCGCGGTCCCAGCCACGCCCCTGCCAGTCTATGTCGGTACGGTTCCAGTCGATCGTCTGCAGCACGGACTGATTTTGTGGATCGATCAGATAAACGCCGCCGTGACTTTGTCCTTGCTGGCTGCCGCGAACGACTGAAGTCGCGAGCAACTTCATGGGATGAGACCGCCGCCGCCCGCAAGCCGCGGGCAATGACGGTTCTCCTGTAGCTTGCCTGTGATCAGATTAGAACCGCTTCCGGATATTGAGCGTGAGCGTACGCGGCCGATGCAGAGTACGCTCGTTGCGGAACCGCGAATCGCCAAACCAGTCGGAGATATACCTGGTGCTGTTGATGGCGGACACCCCTGCCTCATTCCAGACATTACGTGCCATCAGCGAGACCTCCAAGCCGCTATTGAAATCCATGCCGACCTGGATGTTATCGGAACGCCAGGACGGAATGCGCCCCCCTGGATCTTTCTCATACGCCGACGTGAGGTCGTCCCAGGCCGCGCCTCGATAAGTGGTGTCATAACGGAACCACAGGTCGCCGGGCAATCCCGCAAACTGCGGTATGGTGTATTCGGCCGCCAGCCAGAACTTCTGCTTCGGCGCGTTCGGCATTTCCTGCCCTTTGGGCAGGTAAAGAGTCCCACGGGGATCGAAGGTGTCGGCCGTGTACTCGGATTTGGCGAAATAGGCGCTGCCCTTCAGGGTAAAATTCTTCGTGACCTGCCACGCACCACTGAGTTCAGCGCCGCGGCTTTCTCCGGTTTCTCCGTTGAACGTCCCCCTCAGCCACCACGGACCATTGAGCACGCGCGAATAGATCTGGATGTCCGTCCACCTCATATCGAAGAGCGTGACATTGAACCTGACACGGCGATCCAGCCACTCGCTCTTCAATCCCACCTCGTAGTTCCGCAGCAAGTCCGGATCATAGGTGGCCGGCATCGAACCGGTGGCAGCGGCGCGTAGACTGTTGTTGCCACCCAGCCGGAAGCCCTCGCTGTAGGTGAAGTAGATCATCTTGTCGTCGGACAAGTTGTATTGCGTACTGAATTTCAGGATCGTGCTGCTGTTCGTACCCTGACTGGCGAAATCGCCCTCGCCGACCCCATACGAGCCCAGGGGCGGCATGCCGCCGATGCTTCCCAGAATCTGACGGTCTTCGCGATCGAACCGGAACCAGCGCGCCCCGCCGGTCACGCTCCATGCATCCGTGAGGTGATAGGTCAGCTCGCCGAACCCCGCCACCTGCTTGATGGTCTTTTTGAAGCTGTTGGTGTAGCTCTTGTTCGAGTCCGGCAGCGGACACGGAACATCGTAACCGGCGGCATGGTAAGCACAGGCATACTCCTGGGCCGCGGCCCAGCCGTTGGTCTGCATCAGATTTGGTATCTGAGCGCCGTGCTCCCATGCGAGGTACACGTCCTCGTAAAAGCCGCCGATCATCCACTGCAGCTTGCTGTCGCCACGCGAGGTCAAGCGAAACTCCTGCGCTGTGCGCCGGTTCCAACTGGTATCGAATGTCGAGCCGAATTCATATTGGAAATCGTATATCGCGATGTAACCAGGAGCGCCGTAATAGCTGGTCTGCCACTGGTTATAAGCCATGTTGTCCCATTCATAGCTCGAATGCCGATCATAGTACGAAGTCGCCGACACGAAATCGGCAAATCCGAGATCGCCCTTGATCGTCAGCGAGGCCTGCCACCAGTCGTCGTTGCGGTATTCCGGGAAAAATCGTGTCACCTTGTAATCGCCGAGCGCCGGGTCGCTTGCCCAGGTACCATTGGCTTCGCTGTACTGCGCGATGTAGCCGAGGTCCGCAGTCCAGCGGTCGTTGATGTTCCACAAAGCGGCAACGCGCCCGCCGTATATTTCGTACTCGTTCTGATCTTTCTTCGCTATCGCGGAGTTGTCGCCGGGACTGCCGAAGGCACCGGCATGGCCGGAAACGGTCGGACCGACCACGTTGTCGACGTAGCCACCCTCGTGGGCAGAGAATCCGACGATGCGCAGAGCCAGCTTGTTGTCGATCAGCGGTATATTGAGGTGCCCGCTGATGTCGTAGCTCTCCTTTCCGCCATGCGTCGTGCCGAACGACGCATCCGCCTGACCCGAGAATCCGTCAAAATTTGGTTTGTTGGTAATGATGCGCAGCGTGCCCGACTGCGAGCTCGAACCAAACAGAGTGCCCTGCGGACCCGGCAACGCCTCGATACGCGCAATGTCGACCATCCGTACTTCCGGTTCGTGCGAAATTGCGCCCACCGGCTGCTCGTCGAGGTACACCGAGACTTGGCTATCGGTATGAAAATCTTCCGAGCCGGTCGAAATCCCACGCATGGAAAGCGAATTTCGACCAGGCACGGTATTGACCAGCGACGCGCTCGGCATCGCTTTCATGTAGTCCTCCATGTTCTTGAAGGCCATTTTCTCGATCTCGACGGTCGAGAACGCCGTGATGCTCTGCGGGACGACCTGCAGGTTGATCTCACGCTTGGTTGCCGTGACGACAATTTCTTCCAGTACGGCTCCCTGCCCGGAAGATTGGGCAAGCGCGGAAGCGGCGGGGTAAACGGCACTGGCGACAGCCGTTACGACTGAGGTCAACGAGTAAGCCGGCTGGCTCCAAGCCTGCAACTCCGGACAGTGCTTACCATCGAGTTGCTGCGTGGCGCTTCTCAACTGCAGGCTTGCCATAGCGGATCCCCCCCGAATATCTGATCTTTAGCTGGTTTCGGAGTATGCATGCCCCCAAGCATGCGTTGTTGGGAACCAGCATAAGGCGAAAGGTTCATTATCTGCAACCGAGTTTCATAATATGAACCGCCAGGCATTGCGCATACCGGACGTCCGGAATATAAATCCGCATGACCTTGAAAACTTTCAGAGAAGCCAGACGCACGGCGGATTTTGTCGTTTCCTCGGAAATTTTCCTCAGGCCGGAAACCACTGCGGAAACGATTCGTGAGGCCGCCAACCTGCTGAGGGAACATGTCAGCGGCGTGCTCGTGACCGACAATCAGTTTGGCGTCGTCCACATGTCGACTCTCGCGGCGGCGAGTTTGCTGATCGCCAATGACATGGACCCGATCGTGCAACTCGCCTGCCGCAACCGAAATCGCATTGCGCTCTGGGGCGAGTTGCTCGGTGCCGCCGCACTCGGCGTCACCAGTCTCATGCTGATTCGCGGCAGCCGAGTCCCCGATGGCTTTGAGCCTCGACCCAAAGAGGTCCTGGATGTCGAGGCAACCGAGCTCATGGCGACCGCAGCGAAACTCAAGCATGATGACCGGTTGCGGGTCATACCCGATTTCTTCATCGGCGCGCAGGTGACTCCGCATGCTCCGGAAGCCGACTGGAATCCAGAGAAGCTGAATCGCAAGGCCGATGCCGGTGCGCAGTTCGTGCAAACACATGTGTGCATGAACATGCCATTACTGCGCAACTACATGCGGCACCTGGTGGCGAACCGGCTGCCACAACGACTGAGTATCTTTGTCACACTTGCGATCCCCGGCTCCGCCGACGACGCACGATGGTTGTGCGAGAATCGGCCGAATATCAACATCCCTCCCGGCATCATCCGCCGCATGGCGCAAGCCGCGGACCCTGAGCAGGAAGGCGTGCGCATCTGCGCCGAGCAACTGCAGCAACTGGCGGAAATACCAGGGATATCCGGTGCTCACCTGATAGCAACACGCGATCTCGCAACCATTCCCGCGGCGATCGAGGAATCCGGTGTGTGCAAGGGTTCACCGGCATCCTGATGCCGGTACATAGTCGAAGATGAACGTGATGCGGTCCTCGTTACCCTTGTTCATCACCGAGTGCGTCTTTTGATTGTTTATTTCGTACGCCTCTCCAACCTTGAACTGGTAGGGCCGGCCGTCGATCATGAATCGCACCCGCGAATTGGTCGTGATCGGCACATGAACGCGATGACCGTGATGAAACGATGGATGCATGTCGACATGCGGTGTAATCGTTCCACCGGCGAGCAGCTTCGCCGCCATGGCTCGGATCACCGTTCCACCCGGCAGGTAATGCTGTTTGATGATGTCATTCATCAAGGGCAACGCCGCTTCTGACAGGCGCGGCCAACCCGATTCCTTCCTGACGACGATCTCCGGCCAGCGATCGATCTGCGCGAACAGCATCACGATCGACTCGGTGGCATGGTGAACCTCGAATGCCTCCTGCCGGTGCCGGACTTCCTTCCATGCCTCCTCTTCCTGCGCAAGGATGACGTCGCGCAGCGCCCGCACGTTGACCGGCCCGAGTTCGCGCAGAGCTGTATCTATGTTCATCGGAGGTATTTGACCCGCATTTTCATCGTCGCTGCCGCAAGGATTACGCCGTTCCGTTTGCAAAAACAATATCCCCCACTCTCCAGTGGCAAAGGGCATCCTTCCACACGCACCGATCGCACGGCGTACTTGACCACCGCACACCGAATGCAGTAAACCGCAAAAACTGCCTGGTTCGACTGAAGAGGTAATATCAATGATTCAGCCTGGCGGATTTCGGATCGCATGTCTCGCAGCAGTGGCACTGTTGCTGCCGATGGCAACGCTGGCCGCGAACGATTACCAACATTATCTCGTTGGCGATCCATCGGCGGCGACTCCTGACCCGGTAAGCGGCGGGCTACTACTGATGGGCGGTGGCGACCGCAACTACGACGCATTGCACTGGTTCGTGGCAAAGGCGGGGCACGGGCATCTTGTGGTACTGCGCGCCTCGCAGGGCGGCGAGATCGGTGATGAGTTTTTCCATGACGTCGGTGGCCTCGTGTCGGCCGAGACATTTGTATTCTCCGGCCGCGGCGCGTCCAACGATCGGAAGATCCTCGCCTCGCTTGCACGGGCGGACGGTATTTTCATTGCGGGCGGCGATCAGGCGCGCTACGTGAGATTCTGGAAAGGTACTCCCATTGCCGCCGCGCTCGATGCTCATGTCGCAGCGGGCAAGCCGCTCGGCGGCACGAGCGCAGGGCTTGCGATGCTCGGCGAGTATCTATACGGGGCCATGGATGGGAACAGCATCACCGCGCCCCAAGCCATGGCCGATCCGCTCGGCCCGGGCGTGACCATCGAGAGCGATTTCCTGCATCTCGCGCTGCTGCACGGAATTGTCACCGACACTCATTTCAACGAGCGTGACCGGCAGGGCCGGCTACTCGCTTTTCTCGCAAAAGCTGAAACTCTCGACGGCGACTCAGCGCGCGCGCTGTGGGGCCTCGGCGTCGATGAAAGCGCCGCGCTCGCGGTCGAGCCGGATGGCACCGCGCGACTCTACGCCACCGATCCAGCCGGCGCTGCGTGGTTCATTCAGGGCGGCTACCCAGACGTGCAGAAGCCGGGATCCCCGCTGCACCTGCAACGGGTCACGGCAACCGGCGTCGGACGCGGATCGGTATTGCATCTCGGGACGCGAACGGTCGACCATCCTTCATTCCGCAAGGTCTACACGGTCGCGGCCGGCAAGATGGCCGAAGTGCCGCGCTGACGGGCGCTGGGCCGACGCTCGCAGCACTCCGGGTGGCGAAATCCGCTTACTTCGTCAACCGGGTCAGCAGGTCGTGCCAGTAGTCCAGCGAGGCCGGCACTTCAGCGGCGAGCAGGCGCTCATCCAGACCATGCGCAAACGTGTCGTTGGTTTTGGCGAACAAGGGGGCCACACCGTAACTCGGCACGCCGGCATTGCGGAAGAACATGCTGTCGGTGGCGCCCGACGACATTCCCGGCACCACGTCCACATTCGGATAGCGCTTATGGATAGACGCGGTCACCGCGGCCATCACATCCTTGCGCAGTGGTGAAGCCGGGCTCTCGACCGGCGGTGGCGGTTGCACGGTGATTTTCACGGTGGCGTCGTTGATTTCCCTCGCCAATGATTCCTGTACCGAAGCGACCGACGTGCCTGGGAAGATGCGACAATTGATGTTGGCCGTGGCGCGCTGAGGCAGAGCATTGAGCGCGTGACCACCGTCGAGCATGGTGGCGATACAAGTCGTGCGGATCTGGCCAACGTAGGCCGGATCGGCCGAAATCGTCGCAGCAGCCTTGGCGTCGTTCGGATTGGCCGCGAACTGGCGCATCGCCTCGGCGAGCGGCCCCTTGCTGTGCTCGCCGGTCGCCTTGAGTGAAGCCAGCGTAATCTCGTTGTGCTGTATCGGGAATTGATAGGCGGCGATGTGATCGAGTGCCTTGGCCAGATGATAGATCGCGTTGCGGGCCGGCGCAGGTTCACTCGAGTGACCACCCGCTGAGGTGACTGTCAACAGAAAGTCGGCATAGGTTTTTTCGGCGGCCTGCACTTCGAACAGGATCGGTTTCAAGTCGGCGTCGTAGGTACCGCCGCCGGCGTCGGCGTTGAGCAGGAACTCCGCGGCGTGAAAACGTTTGGCCAACTCGCGGGTCGAGGCCATGTTCGTTTCCTCATCGCCCGAAAATACGAGCGTCATGCCGCGACGTGGCACATAGCCCTCGCGCTTGAAGCGCATCATGGTCTGGACCAGGCTGACCACGCCGGTTTTCATGTCGGCCACGCCACGGCCATAGAGATAGCCATTTTCTTCGACCAGTTTGAACGGATCGCGTTTCCAGTCAGCCGGGTTGGCCGCGACCACGTCCATGTGGGCCGAGAGCAGAATTGGCTTCAGGCTCTTGTCTTTACCCGCATAGCGCGCAACGAGCGCGACGGTATTTTCGACCGGAATAATCTCGATATCGGATTTGGCAAACCCCACGGACTCGAGCTTGTCGGCAAGGTAGCGCGCGAACACGGGCATCTGACCCTTGCCTTCGACGGTCTGCGACGCGATGGCATGACGCAGCATGTCCATGGTTTCCGCCATCGCCTGCGCCGTGGGTTCTGCTTTGGCGGGCAGCGCGGCAACAAGCGCCAGAACGGCACAAAGCGACAGATACGGGCGCGGCATCGGCATGGTCATACCTCGGAAGGAGTGGGCGAATGAAGATTACAGTAATCATTTCCACCTCGATACTTGACGCATACCAACCAGTTGGTATGTACTTGCACTCATGAACTCCACCGCCCAACCCCCGGCCCGCGGCGACGCCCGCAAGGCGGTACTGGATGCGGCACTGATGCTGGTGCGCAGGCAGGGCTGGTCCGCCACCAGCATCGACCAGTTGTGTCGAGCGGCAGGGGTAACCAAGGGAGCCCTCTTCCATCACTTTGCTTCGAAGGAAGCCCTGGGCGTGGCGGCGGCCAGGCACTGGGGCGAGGTCACCACGCCGCTGTTTGCGAGCGCGGACTATCACCACTGCGACGATCCCCTCGACCGGGTGCTCGGGTACCTCGAATTCCGTGTGGCGCTGGCCGAAGGACCGCTGGAAGACATCACCTGCTTTGCCGGCACCACGGTGCAGGAAACCTTCGCAAGCTCCGAAGCCATCCGCGCCGCCTGCGGCGAAGTGATCATGGACCACGCTGCACGGCTCGCCGAGGACTTCAACGCAGCCATCGGAAAGTATCCGCCACGCAACCCCGTAACCGCCGATAGCTTGGCGCTCTATACGCAGACGGTGCTGCAAGGCGGCTTCGTGCTGGCCAAAGCAAAGGGCGACAACGCGCCGTTGCTTGATGCCATCGCGCACCTCAAACGCTATCTCGAACTGCTCTTTCGTTGACCCAGCCAGCAGGAGACCCGCTATGCCCCGAACCATCACCATCAGTCTGCCTGTTACCGATCTGACGGCATCAAAGGCCTTCTACACCGCCCTGGGCTTCACTAACAACGCGCAGTTCTCCGGTGAGGGCGCAGTGTTCATGGCCTGGAGTGACTCCATCAACCTGGTGCTTCTGACCCACGACAAGTGGCGCACCTTCACTACCCGGCCCATCCCCCCCGCAACTTCGAGCGAGGTGGCGCTCACCGTCTCGTGCGATTCGCGCGCTGGCGTGGATGCCATGAACAGATCGGCCGCCGAGAACGGCGGAACCGGTGACATCAATCCCGTGCAAGACCACGGCTTCATGTATGGCCGGGACTTCACGGATCCGGACGGTCACGTCTGGGGAGCCATGTGGATGGACATATCCGCAGTTACCACCTCACACGCCTGATCAACCCTATAAGGACACTCCCATGACCAACGCCCCCGGAAATCCAATCTGGTACGAACTACTTACCACCGATGCCGAGGCCGCAACGAAGTTCTATGGCGCAGTCCTGGGCTGGAAGATCGCGCCCAAGGCAGCCGACCTGCCTCCCGAGGCTCGCGACTACCGCATGATCGGTCGTGATGACGGCGGTCAGGCAGGTGGCGTATTGCAACTCACCGACGCCATGTGCGCAGCTGGCGCCCACTCCACGTGGCTGGGATATCTCCACGTGAAGAACGTCGATGCGACCTGTGCGGCCATCACCACCGATGGCGGAGCGGTGTACATGCCGAAGATCTCATTGCCGGTGGGCGACATCGCAATGGTGGCGGACCCGATGGGCACGCCCTTCTATGTGATGACGCCGATTCCCCCGCCAGGCAAGCCCGATGCCGTGAGCGATGTGTACAGCCGCACAGGCATCCAGCGGGTACGCTGGAACGAGCTCGCAAGTCCGGACCTCGCGAGAGCCAAGGCCTTCTATGCGAAGCACTTCAATTTCTCCTTCAATGAAGTACTGCCCATGGGCGAAATGGGCGACTACTGCTTCATCGATCATGGTGGCACGCGCCTCGGCGCCATCATGCAGCAGCCACCCGGCAGCCCGCCCGCCTCATGGCTGTTCTACTTTGGTGTGAAGTCCGTGATGGCCGCCCAACGCGCCGTCGAGCAAGGGGGCGGCAAGCTCATCTACGGACCGATGGAAGTGCCTGGCGGCGAATGGGTGTTCGCCGCCATCGACCCCCAAGGGGTCGCCTTTGGCATCGCCGGCGAGAAGGGCCAGTGATCCATGACCACTGAGCACGGCCCGCCGGCGATTCGGGACCGTCATCAGAACTTCATTCGAGCGCCCACGTAGAACTTGCGGCCGATCACATCGTAGATCGCGCCGTTGGTAGCGACGTTGGAAATGAAGTTGTTCGGGATGACCGGCGGGTCCTTGTCCAGCACATTGTCGATGCCGCCGAAGATGGTGACCTCGCTGGAGCCAAGATTCTTCAGGTCATAGTGAACTGACAAATCCACATACGTCACGGCACCGATATCGTTCGACGAGTTAGCCAGCTGCGCCGAGTTATAGGTCGTGTCGTAAACACCCGAGCCGATGTAGCGCGCCTGGGCATAGCCGCCCCAGTTGTCGAGGTCGTAGCCGAGACTGAGCGTGGCTTTGAAATCAGGCGTGCCGAAACCCGATGCGGTGCCGACTTCGCCGGCGACATCGATCGCCGTGCCACCGGACGGCGCGATCTCCTTGTGGATGAGATAGCTGGAGATGAAGCCGACATTCAGGTTGCCCGGGCCAAGGGGCTGGGTGTAGCGCAACTCGGCGTCGATACCCTTCAGATCGAAGGCACCGAGGTTCAAGTTTCTGCCGGAGATGGACTGGATACTACCACTGCCGTCAGGATCGAACGTGATCAAGTCGCACAGAGTGCTCTCGCCGGCGAAGCATCGATCCACGACACTTTGCGGCGACAGGGCACCGATGGTGTCCCGCAGATCGATGTGGTACCAGTCGACGGAGGCGCGAAAACCGCCAGAGGTATACACGACACCGAAAGTCGTGGTCTTCGCGGTCTCTTCCTTCAAGTCCTTGTTGCCCACGGTTGGCGACTGCACGAATTCGACCGGCCGGGTGTCCGGATCGAGAAATGGATTAGCCACGTTGGCAAACAGCAAGACATTCTTGACGAAGGTCTCGCCAATACTGGGCGCGCGAATGTCGCTGGAAATCGAACCCCGGAAGCGCAGCTGCTCGATGGGCGAATAGACCAAACCCAACTTCCACGTGGTCACTCTGCCAACGGTGCTGTAATCAGTCATACGAGCCGCCGCGTTGAAATCCAGAGTCTGCTGATCGGTCTTCAGCATCGGCAGCGCGAACTCCACGAAGCCTTCTTTGGCGGTGAACTCACCGTTGAGCGGCTGCGCGTTCACGATGAGGAACTCCTCGTTGGCGTTCGGCGCGTTGACCTTCCGATCCAGCTGCTCCTTGCGATACTCGACGCCGATCGTACCCAGCAACGGGCCGGCCCAGAGATCGATCAGCTCGCCGCCCACGTCGGCCATGAACACGGTCTGCTTGATCTTGGTATCGGAAGTGCCGGTACCGAAGATATAACCGAGAGCCGCCGCACTGGGTGAACCCTTGCCGAACAAGTTGATCGGCGAGCAACCCGGCGCACCGTTCGCACCATTGAGATTGGCGCGACAGACGATCTCATTGGTGGAGGGGTCGAGCACAGCGTCAGCCGCTTGAATCAGATTCCCCACCAACAGGTTGTACGGCTGATTATTGGAGAACTTGGTCTCGCCGTACTGGCCCGACGCATTCCACTTGAACGAGCTGCCGAAGCTACCCTTGAGGCCCGCCACGAAACGGATGTTATCGTTCTTGGACTCCGAAGTGATGGGTGGAACTTCCTCGAAAGTCCGGAACAGCGGGAAAGGGTCAGTGAACGTTCCCGCCAGACTGGCAGGCAGGTAAGCGTTATCGGGCTGGATCGCGACATCGCCGAACGTGAAGGAATCGACCAATCTCCCGCTGGACTTCGACTGCGCGAAGCTCGCTTCGACGAATGCCTCGGTATTGTCGGCGATGTCGTGCTGCAAGGTCGCAAGCACGTTGAAGCGCTCGGTCGGAATGAAGATAGATGCCCGGTCCGCGAGCCGCGAACCGCTGCCGCCGACCATGAAGTTACCCATGATCTCGCCCAGCTGCCGCTGCTGAACCGTTCCATTCGGGAAGAACTCGAGGTTCCCCAACGGGCCGCCCGGCAATGTCACGCCGTTCGGCGAAGCAAGGAACAGCACTGAATTGTTGCGAATCACGAATTGCGGTACGCCAGCGGGATTCGCGGGGTCATAAGCCGGGTTGTTGTCGAATGCCGGGCTGCGGCGCTGCCAGGCGCGATCCTTCCCTTCCGGTACACCTTTATTCTTGTTGTAGTCGGCGGCCAACAGGAAATGACCGCGCCCGTCACTGAGCGATGCGCCCCAGGCGCCGGCGAGGCGGGTGTCCTCAGCATCGCCATGCTCCGACATACCGTACTGCGCGTTGAACTTGAAGCCTTCGAGCGTTTCGTCGTAGATCAAGTTGACGACGCCGGAGATGGCGTCGGAGCCCCAGGCGGCCGAAGCACCACCAGTCACCACTTCGACGCGCCCGATGGCGAGCGACGGCACCGCGTTCAAATCGACGTTGCCGAACTCATCGAACGGCGTGCCGCGGCGGCCGTTCAACAGCACCAGGTTACGGTTGGTACCGAGACCCCGAAGGTCGACGGCATTGACACCATTCTGGCGGCTGTTCAGGCCCGTGGAAGCCGGTGTGATGGTGCCGGTAAACGCGGGTATTTCATTGATCACATTGGCGATATTGGTCGCGCCGCGGTCCTCGACCTGTGAGGCGTCGAGCACCGCGACCGGCGTTGGCGCCTGGAACCCGCTATGCTCGATGCGCGAGCCCGTTACCGTAACCTCTTCCAGCGCGCCGATATTTGTTGAGCTGGCATCGCTCTGCTCCGCCGCTACCGCATATTGACCGCCCAATATCCACGCAACACCACAAGCTGCGTGCACCAGAAAACGCTTGGAATCATAAGACACGGCGCTATCCCCCTGAGCTTGTTGTCAAGTTAGATTAGGACCAAAGCATCCTGTTAGTCAAAATTTCTCTAATTGGAGAAATCAGTCAGCTCCGTGCCGAGATGCCGCCCCTCGCCTCAGACCTATATTGCACCGCAGTATCCACGCCGTGAATCCAATAGTCACTGCGTTAGGATTACATGCAGGATCAATCCCGCTGACAGTAGAACATTGGAGATGTCGTGATGATTAATTTACGGATGGCGTGGTCGGTCATATTGGCTTGGACCGTGCTGTTGCCGGCCGCCGCTTCAGCCCAATATTCACCGGACGCGACTCTGGATCTTGGCATCGGTTATGGGCAGATGGCTCTCGGTCAGGCCGCGTTGAGTGGTACACGTTCGATTGGCCGCACGAGCGAGAAGGCATCCCGCGACGCCCGGCATCCCCAGACCAAGCCGGCGCCGCCAGCCCCTATCCTTGGTTCGCTGACATTCCACTCCACGCCCGCTGTCACGCGCGTAGTCAACCAGCGTTTTATCGATTGGCAGGCCAGGAAGCACCCCAACCTGCGCGCCCAGCTCGCGGAAGGGATAAACTCCGGAGAACTTCAGACCTATTTTGCAGACGTTCTGCGGCGATACGGCTACGCTACCGATAATCTCGCCGATATCTCATCGGGCTACTATCTCTCCTTGTGGAAAATCGTCCACGGCCGGGAACCCACGGCGGTGCAGATCGCCGGGGTGCGCCGTCAAACGCGGGAAGCCATGGCGCAGGATGATGCGTTGATGCAGCTTTCCGACGCCGCAAAGCAGGAAATCTGCGAGACCTTCGCCCTGCACACTGCTCTGGCATTACAGGGTTATGAACAGCTGATACACAGCGGCGACAGACACACTTTGGCAAACTTCCGGAACGGTCTTCAGGCCACCCTGGCGCCCCAGGGGCCGAATCTTGCCACGCTGATGCTCAGTGACGCCGGCTTCATTGCAGAAGATTAACGCTATCGGCGCGCCTTTCCCCCTAGCACTCCTCAACTCGACCGCACCGCTGCCGATACGGTCCTTGGGGCCGCATGCCCCGTAGAACTCAAGTCCGCTCCGGAACTCCATAAAATGAACCTGTCATCCATCTTCAAGACGGTCGGCCTCCTGGTTCTTCTGGTTGCTCCAGGCTATGTCACAGCGGCAACCCGGGCAGTCACCAGCACTTCAGATAATCCTGTCACGGTCGGAACACTGCCCTACTGGCTGCTAAACGCCGATGACGGCGACATAATCGACTGTAGCTCCATTGCAGGACAGACAATCACTCTCACCTCTTCACTCCCCGCGATTACCAAGAGCTATACGATCAATGGAGCGGGAATCACCATTGATGGTGCGGGCAGCTATCAAGCCTTCCAGGTCGCCTCGGGAACCGTTGGCATCAGTAACGTCACGGTCCAAAACGCCCTGTCGAAAGGGGGAGACGGGGGTGACGGATATTCGGGAGGAGGTGGCGCCGTCGGGGGTGGGGGCGCTCTTTATGTCCATGGAGGAACCTCAGTCACGCTGACGGCTTCCAGCCTTCTGAATAACGCCGCTCAAGGCGGTAATGGAGGCGCGGCGAATAACAATGGAAATGCTGGCGCCGGCGGCGGTGGTGGATTTGGGGGTGGAAGCGGAGGAAGCGCTTTGGCCACCGTCTCCACTGGAGGAGGTGGTGGTGGTCATAGCAACGGAGGAAATGGTGGATCGGACTCTTCCGTGAACGGCAGCAACGGTATTTATTTTGGTGGTGGCGGTGGTGGTGCCGGTATCAACTCCATAGCTCCTGGTGGCAATGGTGGAAACGCAAGCCCAACCGGTGCGTTCGCTGGAGGAACTCAGTCTAACGGAAATGGTGGAGGGGGTGCCGGAGGCAGTGCAGACGGTTTCTCGGCCACCGGGACTGGAATAAGTGGGGTACCGGGAAATGGTGGGAACGGCATTGGCGCCGATCTTTTGTTTGGAGGTGGGGGCGGAGGCGGCAGTGCATCCGAGACCGGTTCCCCAGGAGGAGCAGGCGTAGGAGCTGCCGGGGGAGGTGGTGGCTCCAATTATTCAGGAGGAGACGGAGGAATCCTTGGTGGTGGCGGAGCCGGTGGTCTTGGAGGCGCCGGAGGAGTCGGCGGCTTCGGAGCAGGAGGCGGTGGTGCCGTAACCGGAGGAATCGGCGGGGGCGGATTCAGCGCAGGGGGAGGTGCTGGAGGATCGGACCCCAGTGCCGCCAATGGAGGCGGCGGGGGTGGTTCCGGTCTAGGCGGAGCCATTTTCGTTCAAGCTGACGGCAATCTGGTGGTCGTCGATGCTTCACAGATTTCCGGCAATACCGCTATCGCCGGAGTCGGAGGGTCTTCAACCAACTCGAGCGATCCTGGCTATATTGCCCCCGGCAATGGCGCTGCCATGGGCAATGACATCTTTGTGCGCGAGCACGGGTCTGTCGTCTTTGACGTCAGCGGCACTCTAACTATCGCCACCCCCATAGAGGGAGATCACACCAGCGGGCCAGGCGGCAGCGGGGGACTACAAAAACTTGGGGCGGGCACTTTGAATCTTGGCGGGGCCAATACCTATTCAGGGACTACGACTGTCGATGGGGGCACCCTGATTTTAAATGGCAGCGTGATAGGAGATGTCGCTATCGGTGCCGCAGGCACACTTTCCGGTAATGCGACCGTGGCGGGCAGTCTTACTACTTCGGGCGCTGTACTTGCCTCGATCAATTCCGGCGGCACCTCCAAGGTTGCCGTGGGCGGCGCGGCGACGCTGGCCGGCACCCTGAAGATCACCCTCGCGCCAAATGCCACCAGCGGCACGTACGAAGTGCTCACTGCATCCGGAATCACCGGTACCTTCGGCGCCGTCACCTTCACCGGGGTCACGCCCACGCAGTACTCGGTCTCGTATCTGTCGACGTCGGTGCAGGTACAGATTTCCATGACGGGTGTCGTGATGCTGAGCAGCAACAGCGTCAGCTTCGGCAACGTCGCCGTCGGCGACAGCGGCAGCCGCAGTGTCACCCTCACCAACAGCGGCCCCGCGCCACTGACGATCACCAGCATCGGCACCGCGGCGCCCTTCTCCAGCACCAATGATTGTGGGGCTGTGCTGGCCAGCAGTGCCAGCTGCACGATCAACCTCAGCTTCTCGCCCGCCGCTGCCGGCAGCGCGAGCGGAACCCTGACCATCCTCAGCGATGCACCCGGCCAGCCGGCTACCGTCACGCTGAGCGGTGCTGGGGAACAAGAAGTCACGAAGCACCGAGTCACGGCCACCGTCGCCAATGGCGAGGGAACCATATCGCCTGCGGACGTCATGGTGACAGAAGGCCAGACGCAAACATTCACCGTGACGCCCGCCGCCGGCTACAGCATTTCGAGCGTGAGCGGTTGTGGCGGAAGTTTGAGCGGCAGCACCTTCACGACCGCGCCGATTTCGGCAGCATGCTCCATTACCGCCACATTCGCGGTGGTGGTGACTGCACAAGGCAAGGGCGGCGGCGGGTCCATGAACTTCCTCTCCTTGGGTGGCTTGCTGATCGTGTTGTTCTTGCGGTGTTTGCGCCCCCGACTTCGCAGCGTCGTCGCGTTGCTTCTCGCCCTGCCCTGCATGACTCAGGCCGCCGATTTCAATCGCTGGTATGGGGGCGTTCGCCTGGGAAGCGCGCGTACGGACGTGAGCTCCGCCGATGTCAACAATCGGCTCAATGATCTGGGATATGACGTCAGCGCGCGGGTCGAGGATTCCAGCAGAACGGCGTGGGGTGTCGTCGGAGGTTGGCGCGCATCGCAGTATTTCGGAGCGCAGTTGGGCTACACGAATCTTGGTACCGTAGATACCGCCTTTACGGGAGAGGCCCTCGACATCCAGGCGTTTCTACGGGATGGGAGCCATGTGCAACCACGTTCCGCCAGCGGCTTCGACTTCAACCTCCTAGGACGCTATCCGCTAGGGAAGAGATTCGAGATCGTGGCGCAGCTCGGCGCCTTCGCATGGAATGCCGACTATACCGTGAGCAACTCCGGCGGCGCCTTTCTGAAGCGTGAAGACAGCGGCTTCGATCTCACGTACGGCGCGGGGCTTGAATACGGGTTCGACGGCGGCCTGGCAGTCACGGGCGGCTGGACCTGCTATGAGATCGACCGCGAATCCATAGACTTTCTCGGACTCGGATTGCAATACCGCTGGTAGGTCGCGCCCCAGGTTCACAGATGCGCAAGCGACTGCTCACGCGGGGCTGAACCCCAGCACCTGCTCAGCCGCTCTGCGCCCCTCCTCCACAGCGCCGTTCCAATACTGGTGTCCCCGCAGGCCCAACTGAGCGAAGGGGACGGAACACGTCAGAATCGCCGGCTGGTCGGGATCAAGCGGCGGCGCGTAGCTACCCACTTGCCTCGTCGCGATAGAACATCACAGCGCATCGTGGAACGACAGTTCCAGGCCGATGCGCTCGCCCTTTCGAACGCGACTGATCGCGTGCTTGAGGTTGACCCGGTAGTAGCCCTTGGTGCCCTTTAAGGGACGTTCTGCCGTAGCAATGATGGCTGCGTCGCCGAGCCCCAGCGGCAGCACCGCCGGACGCGACTGCATGCGCGGGCGCTGCTCCGTCATCACGAATTCGCCCCCCTGAAAATCGGTGCCCGCCTCGGACAGCAGCACGACGATCTGCAGGGGGAATACCTGCTCGCCGTCATTGCGCTGGTGCAGCGACACATGATCTTCGACGCCGAGGCGGCTCAGATGGGATTGCGCCCGCACCTGGCCGGCCTTACGGTTGCGCAGCAGAAATTCATCCAGCCCGGCTGGATAGCGATACGCAATGCCCAGGGTTTCGTTCCAGCGGTTGGCGATGACCGCCAGGCGACGGTAGAAGGCCGGGCGCCAATGTTCCAACGGTGCCGGCATGACCGCATCGAAGTAAAACAACTCGCCGCGCCCGAGATCGTCGGATTCCAGCGCCACGCGGCTGGTGCCCCATGCGTGGGTCTGCCGAGCCAGGCGGCGCGCTGCATCGGCGCTGAACAGGCCAGGCAGCATGGCGTAGCCCTCGGCATCGAGCTGCGAGCCGATGTCCGCCCAATCCAGGCGATCAAGAGCAGTGTCGAATGCAGTCATGTGACACCCTCCATCAGGCCTGGGCTTCGCGGCGCAGCAGCTCGCGCTTGCACGGCCGCCCAGCGGTCGTCTTCGGTTTCATAGGCAAGGGTCGTATTCATGACGAAAGTCCTGTCATCGTCAACCACAGGGTCAGAATACGCGGCCTCCTCATCGCAAGAACTCCGATTCTTGCGGTTGAATTCCGGGAGTTACCCAGCTTTCCGGAAGGTGAAATTGATGCGCTGGCTACCCAGCAGCGCATGGGGCTCATCCTTGAGTGGCATCACGCCGTGATAGCGCAGGCGGTCGGCACCGCCCCACACCACCACGTCGCCGTGCTCCAGCGGCACCTTGACCGTGGGGTCGGTGCGCACATGGCCGCCGAACAGAAACGTGGCTCGCATGCCCAGGGACACCGACACAACGGGAGCATCATAGTCCTGCTCGTTCTTATCCTGATGCAGCGAGAGCCTGCTGCCGGGCAGGTAGCGATTGATCAAGCAGGCATCGGGTTCGAAGTCATCGAATCCCGCTGCCGCAGCAGCTTTGGTTGCCAGATGGGCAAATACCTCCGGCATGAGCGGCCAGGGCTCTCCAGTGCCAGGATCGATCGAGGTATAGCGGTAGCCTCGTCGGTCGGTCATCCAACCCAACGCACCGCAATTCGTCAGGGCCACCGACATGGTGAAGCCGCCGGGTGTCACCATGTGCCGGAATGGCGAGATGGCGTTGATGACTTCGATGGCCGGTACCACCTCGCGCACATAGGGCAGCGCGAATCCTCGCAACACCATTGCGGCAGGTCCCAGGCGCTGTCGCGGCTTCTGCGCCGGAACATCGAAAAGTTCGAGCGATTCCATGTTCACCTTGCGTCGTGAAAGATGAGGCCCACGGTGTAGCGCCGACCGCTGCGGACGCGGCTAACGCCGTGTCGCATAGCCACCTTGCTGGAACCACGTCGCCCCAGCACGGGTCGTTGATTGACGGTGAACACTACTGCATCGCCCTGGCGAAGCGTAACGACATCCGCGCGCTGGCTCTTGTTCGACTGCTCCGTCATGACGAATTCGCCGCCAACGAAATCCCTGCCGGGCACCGACAGCAGGATGGCGGCCTGCAGTGGAAAGACGTGCTCGCCGTAGAGATCCTGGTGAAGACAGTTGTAGTCGCCCGCGCCGTACTGAAGGATCAGCGGTGTCGGCCTGATCTGGCCAGCCTGGTGGCAGCGCTGCAAGAACGCGTCCAGATCATCCGGGTATTGCACGTCGATACCTAGTTGCCGATTCCAGCGGTTGGCAATCGTCGCCAGCCAGGGATACAGCGCATGGCGTAGCCGTTCGAGCAGCGGCGGCAACGGATACGCGAAATACTTGTATTCGCCGCGCCCGAATCCGTGGCGAGCCATGACGATTCGCGAACGGTAGCCTTTCTCCTGTGGGTAGAGCACAGCAAGTGCATCGCATTGCTCTGCCGTCAGAAGGCCAGGTAGTACGGCGTTTCCATCAGCATCGAGCGAACGTCCGATGCTCCCCCAGTCATAAGCCTCGGGTGTCATGGCAACTACTCTCTGTCGTTAAAGGGTGCAGTCAGCTTAGAAAACCCCTCTCTCCTTGAAACTCCGTTCTTTGCGGTTGAGCTTTTTTCGTTCACCAGCCGGGGTATCTGGCAACAAAAGGGTGCCGGATTCGATCGTGCCTGCCTTTATCGGCGGGACAATTCACAAGCAGAATGAGCTTCCCGGTTGCGCGGCCGGCCTCACCAATGCGATGCGCTTCGGCAACGCTGGCGAGTGGGAAGGTCTGTACAGCCGGCAGCGCAAACCGACCCGAGGTGACCAACTCACCGATCTGAGAGAGCACGTACAGCGCTCGGCCATCGTCTCCTCGACTAAATCGCACGCCGTGCTGCTTCGCGCCGTCGAAATCGGCGACCGTCACGACGTGCTCCGGCCCTCCTGCGAGGTCAATGAGTTCCGGCAGAATGCCGTTACCGGCAACATCAAGCGCCAGATCGACACCGCCGGGAGCCAAAGCCCGGATGCGATTGGTCATGCCATCGCCATAGGCGACCGGCTCGGCTCTCGAGGAACTCAGTAAGGCGTGGTTTGCCGGACTGGCGGTACCGATCACACGTGCACCACGCGCCACGGCGAGTTGCACCGCTGCCGCGCCGATATTTCCGGATGCCCCATTGACCAGCAACGTGTTGCCGTCGGCGACACCAAGCTGGTCCAGCGCACGAGCGGCGGTCTCGATCGCGGCGGGTAACGAAGCTGCGACCTCGAAGTCGAGCGCAGCGGGGATCGGGGCATAGTACGTCAGTACGGCCAATTCAGCTTGAGCCGCGCCGTCCGTGCAGAACCCGAAGACACGATCACCCACCGCCACGTCGGTGACGCCTTCGCCGAGTTCATCGACGATGCCGGCAGCCTCATAGCCCAATGTCTGGGGAAGTTGCGGGTCCATCAGGCCCCGGCGTTTCTTCCAGTCACTCGCGTTCACACCGGCCGCACATACTGCGACCCGAACCTGACCTGGCCCCGGACGCGGGTTCGCAAGCTCTACGATCTCGAGAATATCCGGACCGCCAAATGCACTGAAACGAACCGCCTTCATGGGCTACTCCGATTGGAGTCGAAGGCGGTCAATTCACTTCCCACTCGATCATCAACGAGTCTCGCAAATCCGCGTGGCTAAAGGGATTGGCTTTGATCGACATGGGCCTTTACCGTCACCTTTACCATCAGAAAAACACGCCCTTTGATGGCGCGGGTTTGCGTAGCATCGGCTCATCATCAATCAGCTTCAATCATACCGATCCAAATATCCGTGTGTGGCCTTCAACGCTCGCCTGACTTCGCAGAAGAACCCAATCACCCTCCACCCGCCTCGCTTCCTCGTTGTCACCCAAGTCCTTTCAGAAGCGTCAGATGGCCTCGTTCGCGCAATTCGGCGACCGCCTTGCTGGTCAACTTCCATGGATCACCCCTGAGCCGAGATACCAGCTCAACCCAAACGCGCTCGAAGGCACGCAGCGCATCGGCGTCGCCGAACCGCACCCCAGCGGGCAACAAGGGCGCGACGTCTTCCGTCAGGCTGCGCGTGAGTTTCTGCAACATGCGCTGCTCTGCTTCCGCGCGGGTAATCGACGTGTCTTCGAGAGCGAGGTAGTGGTCGAAGCAGGCCACCAGCTGGTCCACGTCCATGCTCAACTGTTCCAGCCCTTGAGCCAGGTCAAACAGGTCGCGGTTCTTGCGCCGTTGCAGCAGTGCGCGCAGCTTGGTGCCGAACAGTTCCTCCGGCTCGAAAGATGCGATCTGCGTCTGTCCCTGATACCAGTCGTTCTCCACCGAGAAAGGATACTGGCGGATGCCGAACAGATTTTCGTGCTCGCGGGTGTTGATCTCGACCTTGAGCTTCAGCGTCGATTGCAGGTCGGCCTCGGGGGCGAACCGGAACACCAAGTGCATCGAGTGTCCAGCCTGATTCCGATTGAATCCTCCGAGCCAGGCCAGCGCATCGCGGATCGCATCGACGGTCGTGCCGATCGGTTCCGGCTGCACCTGTACCAGGTCGATGTCTTCGGAGTAGCGCAGCGGTCGTTTGAACAGCAGCTTATTGATCGCCGTGCCGCCACGGAACGCGATCTTGCCGCGCAACGCCGGCGCGTTGAACAGGTCGCACAGCGCGCGACTGATAATCAGATCCTGTTCGACCTGGCGGAAGTCGGGCCACGGCGCCGTGACGCTCCACGCTTGAAGGAAAGACTGAGGAATCAAAAATCCACCTCCACCTGCTCATTGATGACGAGAAGCCAATCGGGCGCCTTCTCGTGCAGATCGGACAACCCCTCCACCAGCGGCTTCACGGACGGGTCCAGCAGCGCCATCGTCTTGGTCTTCCTGGCGAACGGTCGCAACGCATCGGCCTGCGGCAGGTGCCCCGCGCGTTCCAACAGATACCCCAGGCGTCGCACCGAGGAATTTTCGTAGTTCGTCGCGATCAAGGCGAGCACGTCGGCACTCGCCTGCCCGCCCAAGTCCTGGGCGATCTGCGCAAGGCCATTGATGCCAGCTGCCTTGTGGAAGTAGCGCGCGCAATCCAGCAGCGTCAGTTCCAAGCTCGCGACTTTCGCAAAGCCAGTCTCGCTCTTGATCGAATCCAGCCAGTCGGGACGATTGACCTGACGGAATGCGGAGGGATTTTGATAGATGAAATCCACGCGCTGACGACCGGCCTCGAACCCGCGTACCTGCCTGGGCACGATGACCTGGAACACCATCGCTGCCTGATGTGATGAGCCGTGGAAGGCGGCTGCGCGCAGCAAGGCCACGCGGTAGTCCAGTTTCAGGCTCTGCATCAACGGGGCGATCCAACGCACCGGATCGGGTGCGCCGAGCGTCCGGTCCTCCGGGCGCAGGATCAGGTAGAAGCCTCGCCGGGGATTGGCCAGGCGTCCTTTTTTGACCTGCCGCAGCAACGCGACGCTCAGCGGGTGCGACGCTAGTCCGAGCGCAGCCCGCGCCTCCCCTCGTGTGAAGTAGGCGCGTCCGCGAGCCAAGTGCTCATCAAGGTACTGGTCGATTGTCGCCATTCCCGGATCATATACGATAGTTGACAGTTTTTGTATATTACCGCATATGATTTGGGAAGCAATCGGCTAGCCCCATCCTCCCGGTGGGACCACCGCCGCTCCATCCCCGGCCCGCCTACTACTACCTAGCAATCTTGGCACCCCCAGAGCGAGATGAATCTGCGCCATGTCTGCCCCCCGGTTCGGATACCGCGCGAAATAGTCACTATTAGTGACTATAAATCACATTATATAAACCTCGGCTTGCCAATGGTTTAAGGAATGCCTATTTTAGTCACCATGGGTGACTTAAAAAACCAAAAGCTAAACCGTCTTCTGGAGACTCTCGGGGACACCTCCCTGGTCTCCAGCCGGTGGCTGCGTGCCCATGGGTACCCCAGCAACCTGGTCGCCCGCTACATGGCAAGCGGCTGGCTGCAGTCGCCCACGCGCGGAGTCTACCTCCGCAAGGGCGGCAAACCGACCTGGGAAGGGCTCATGCGAACCCTGCAGCGCCTGGAGCAGCTGCCCCTCCACGTCGGCGGCCGATTCGCGCTGGCCCGAGGGGGCCATGAGCACTACCTGCGCCTTGGCGAGTCCGCGACCCTGACCCTGTATGGCCCGGCGAAGCTGCCGGCCTGGGCAAGCGAGCTGCCGCTGCGTGAGCGCGTGCAGGCATGCGGCAAGGGACCGTTCGACTGGCCGGCCCTCTCCTTCGGCGCCGACATGCTCGATGAAACCTTGCATGCGCATGGACTCGAACGCGCGACGGACGACACGAACGCGGCCGGCGTCGTCTTCTCCACTCCCGAGCGGGCAATACTCGAGCTGTGCGACGAGACGCCAGACAGCGCGCTGGTGCACGAAGTGAATGCCCTGATGCAGGGACTCGCCACGCTCCGGCCGCAGCTCGTCAGCGCGTTGCTGCGACACTGCGACAGCGTCAAGGCAAAGCGGCTGTTCCTCGCCCTCGCCGATCGGAATCGCCACGCGTGGCTCGCCCATGTGAGTCTGAAGGACGTGGATCTCGGTAGCGGCAAGCGCGTGCTGGTTCCGGGCGGCAAGCTGAACGCCAAATACCAGATCACCCTGCCGGCCGACCTCGATGAACAACTGGGATAACCGCTACGCCGAGCGCGTAAAGCTTCTCGTCGAGATTCTGCCGACGCTGGCGGAGGAGAAGCGCTTTGCGCTGAAGGGCGGAACGGCAATCAACCTCTTCGAGCACGATCTGCCACGCCTCTCCGTCGATATCGATTTGACCTGGCTGCCCGTCGGGGATTTCGCGAGCGATGTGCGCGACATCTCCGCGGCGCTGGAGGCCATCGGCAAGCGATTGCGCTCGGGACCGCTGCGACTGCAGATACAGACCAGCGGAACCAAAGCGACGGGTGTCCATCGCCTGATCGCAAGCCGCAACCGCTCGCGCGTGCAGATCGAAACGACGCCGGTGATGCGGGGCACTGTCCATCCCGTTCGGACAATGCGCGTACGCCCTGGCGTCGAGCAGAGCTTCGGATTCGCCGAGATGCAGGTGCTCGATTTCGCGGACCTCTACGCCGGCAAGCTCTCCGCCGCGCTGTCCCGCCAGCATCCACGCGATCTCTTCGACCTTCAGCCTCTTCTCGATGAAGGACGACTTGATGAACGCCTGTGGCGAACGTTCCTTGTGTACCTCACCTGCAGCTCGAAGCCTGCTGCGGAAATGCTGTCGCCGCAGGAGCCAAGTGATTTCGACGGGATATTCGCGGCACACTTCGCGGGCATGACCGCCGAACCTGTAACCGCCGCGACGCTACTCGACGTGCGGGCACGGCTCCTCAAGCGCATCTCCGAACTCCTCGATGCTCCCTCGCGCGCGTTCCTCGAATCCGTTGAGCGCGAAGCGCCGGAGTTCACACTCATCGGACTGCCGCATGCGGCTGACTTACCCGGCGTTCGTCGCAAGCTAGCGAATCTGGGGCAGCGCTCCGCCGCGAAGCGCGCGACCGACTACCAGCAGCTCGCCGCTGTGCTTGCCCGCCGCAATTGGATCTAGTCCCAGTTGTTTCGTTGACTACAGCCGCGGGTGAAGCCCATCTCGTCAGGATTGTTGAGCCCGTCCGGCGCAGGTCGTGAACAGTGAACATCTCCAGCGGCAGGTTCTCCGCTTTCGCCTTCTCGCCGATCTGGTGACGGTAAAAATGGACCCCTTCGAGATCGCCAGAATTTTTTACCGTCAATTTTACCGTCAGAGCGGCCCGCTTGACACGGATAGGTGGCGATAGGCCGTGAGATGGTAATTATTATTTACCAGTGACTTAGATGCTGTTTTCGCGGGGCGGCGATAGACCGCGAAAGGCTCAAAATCATTCCCACTCGATCGTCGCCGGCGGCTTCCCGGAAATATCGTAAGTCACCCGCGAAATGCCATTGACCTCGTTACAGATCCGGCGAGCGACCAGGTCGAGGAACTCATAAGGCAGGCGCGACCAGCGCGCGGTCATGAAGTCGATGGTCTCGACGGAGCGCAAGGCGATGACATAGTCATAGCGGCGCCCGTCGCCCATGACGGCCACCGAGCGCACCGGCAAGAACACGGCAAAGGCCTGGCTGGTGCGATCGTAGAGATCGTGACGGCGCAGCTCTTCGATGAAGATGGCGTCGGCCTTGCGCAGCAGGTCGGCGTAGGGCTTGGTGACTTCACCCAGGATGCGCACGCTCAGACCGGGGCCGGGGAACGGATGGCGATAAACCATCTCGCGCGGCAGGCCGAGTTCGACACCCAGGCGCCGCACCTCGTCCTTGAATAGCTCGCGCAGCGGCTCGAGCAGCTTCAGATTCATTTTCTCGGGCAGGCCACCGACATTGTGGTGACTCTTGATCACATGCGCCTTGCCGGTCTTGGAACCGGCCGACTCGATCACGTCGGGATAGATGGTGCCCTGGGCCAGCCAGCGAATGCCGCTCAGCTTAGCGGACTCCTCCTCGAACACCTCGACGAACAGCCGGCCGATGATCTTGCGCTTGCGCTCGGGATCGGTTTCGCCCTTGAGCGCCCCCAGGAAACGATCTTCGGCGTTGACGCGGATGACGCGCACGCCCATGTGTCTGGCGAACGTCTCCATGACCTGATCGCCCTCGTTCTGCCGCAGCAGGCCATGGTCGACGAACACACAGGTCAACTGCTCACCGATGGCTCGATGCAGCAATGCGCCAACGACGGAGGAATCCACACCACCCGACAGGGCCAGCAACACATGATCCTTGCCGACCTGCTCGCGAATGCGTGCGATCGAATCCGCAATGATGTTGTCAGCGCTCCAGCGCGCTTCGCAGCCACAGATCTCGCGCACGAAGCGTTCGAGCAACTGCGTGCCTTGCAGCGTATGGGTGACTTCCGGATGGAACTGCACCCCGTAATAACTGCGCCTTTCGTCGGCCATCGCCGCCAGCGGCACATTGTTGGTGAACGCCGTGGCCACGAAACCGTCAGGCAGCTGATCCACGCGGTCGCCGTGGCTCATCCACACGTCGAGCAGCGCCCTGCCCTGGTCGTCACTATGATCACGCAGACCGTCGAGCAGGCGGCATGGCGCGGCGGCGGTGACCTGGGCGTAACCGAACTCACGATGGGTGCCGGCAGTGACACGCCCCCCGAGTTGCTGCGCCATGGTCTGCATGCCGTAGCAAATACCGAGCACAGGCACCTGCAGCTCGAACACCGCCTGCGGTGCCACAGGAGGCTTGGCGTCAGTGACCGATTCGGGCCCACCGGACAGGATGATGCCGCGTGCGCCGAAGGCGCGAACGTCGTCATCGGACATGTCCCAAGGATGGATCTCGCAATACACGCCGCTTTCACGCACGCGGCGGGCAATCAGCTGGGTGTATTGCGCCCCGAAATCGATGATCAGGATCCGGTGCGCGTGAATGTCGGACGAAAGATTGGCAGACACGGACGCCGACGCAGCTTTCACGCAATGAGCCTCTTGGAGTTTTGCAACGATCAGCGCACGCGGTAATTCGGCGCTTCCTTGGTAATGGTCACGTCATGCACATGGCTTTCACGCACGCCCGCGGAGGTGATGCGGACGAACGAAGGCCGGGTGCGCAGTTCTTCGATGGTACGGCTGCCGGTGTAACCCATCGCGGCCCGCAGACCGCCCGCCAGTTGGTGGAGGATGGTGACCATCGTGCCCTTGTATGGCACGCGCCCTTCCACCCCTTCCGGCACCAGCTTTTCGAGTTCGGCGGTGGCGTCCTGAAAATAGCGATCCTTCGAACCGTGCGATTGCGCCATGGCACCGAGCGACCCCATGCCGCGATAAGACTTGTACGAAGCGCCCTGGTACAGCTCCACCTCACCGGGCGATTCCTCGGTGCCGGCGAACAGGCCGCCGATCATGACCGAGTGCGCGCCGGCAACCAGAGCCTTGGCGATGTCGCCCGAGAAGCGAATGCCGCCATCGGCGATCAGCGGCACACCGGTGCCCTTGAGGGCGGCAGCGACATTGGCCACCGCCGAAATCTGCGGCACTCCAACGCCGGCCACGATACGCGTGGTGCAGATCGAGCCTGGGCCTATGCCCACCTTCACCCCGTCCGCGCCAGCCTCGACCAATGCCTTGGCGGCTTCCGGGGTAACGATGTTGCCACCGATGATTTGTTGATCCGGCCAGGCGCTCTTGAGCTTGCGCACCATTTGCAACACGCCGGCGGAATGGCCGTGAGCGGTGTCCACCACGATGACGTCGACGCCGGCTTCACGCAGCGCGCCTGCCCGCTCGAGCGTGTCGGCTCCCGTGCCAACTGCCGCACCCACTCTCAGGGCGCCGCGCTCGTCCTTCGAAGCGCGCGGGAATTCGGTCGCCTTCTGAAAGTCCTTCACGGTAATCATGCCGCGCAGGTTGAAGTTCTGGTCCACCACCAGCACCTTCTCGATGCGGTGCTTGTGCAGCAACGCCAGAACCTCTTCCTTCGGTGCATTCTCGCGGACGGTGACCAGGCGTTCCTGCGGCGTCATGACCGAGGAGACCGGGGCATCGAGCTGGGTCTCGAAACGCAGATCGCGGTGCGTGACGATGCCCACCGCCTTGCCCTTCACCACCACCGGCACACCGGAAATGTTCTTGGCGCGGGTCAGCTCCAGCACTTCACGAATGCTCTTGTCGGGACTGACCGTGATCGGGTCGTGGATGACGCCGCTTTCGTATTTCTTGACCCGGCCGACTTCACGGGCCTGGGCCTCGATGCTCATGTTCTTGTGAATGATGCCCATACCGCCTTCCTGGGCCATGGTGATGGCCAGGCGGGCTTCGGTCACCGTGTCCATGGCGGCGGACAGGACCGGCAGATTCAGGCGAATGGTGCGGGTCAGCTGGGTACTGAGGTCGGCGTCGCGTGGCAAAAACTCGGAATACGCCGGAACGAGAAGTACGTCGTCAAAGGTGAGAGCTTCCTCGAGAATACGCATGGTGCCTTGCCCACGGCCTGTCGATGAAAGCGCCTCATTGTACGCTGGCGCGGGGTTGCGGTAAACCGCGATGCAGCCCGGACGCAGGCCACCTGCCCCGGCACACAAGCCTGCCGCCGCCGGTGGCCGGTCAGGGCCCGAACGGTACGCCGCTCGTCTGCCCATCCCTCTGGGTCACACCTCGTGGTAACGCCTCCGGAAGGCGGCTTGGTGTGACCGTGCGCAGGCTGTAGCCTTGGCGCCATGAGCGATGATCTGTTTTCCAACCTGCCTCCGCCCGAGCCCCCGACCCCACCCGCGGCCCCGGAACGCAACCCGAGGCGCGACGTCTACACCCCCTCCCGATTGAATCGCGAGGCCCGCACGCTGCTGGAGCGGGGGTTTTCCGGGCTCTGGATCGAAGGCGAAATCTCCAACCTGTCGCGCCCCTCCTCCGGCCACTGGTACTTCTCCATCAAGGACGAAGCGGCGCAGCTGCGTTGCGCCATGTTCCGTCAACGCAACCTTCTGGCTCGCTTCACGCCCAAGGACGGCATGCGGGTGCTGCTGCGAGGCCGGATCAGCCTGTATGAAGCCCGGGGCGACTACCAGTTCCTGGCGGACCATATCGAGGAAGCCGGCGAAGGCGCACTGCAACGACGGTTCGAACAGCTCAAAGCCAAGCTGGCCGCCGAAGGCCTGTTCGACACCCAGCGCAAACGGCCACTGCCAAAAATGCCCAGGCGTATCGGTGTCATTACCTCCCCCACCGGCGCGGCCATTCGGGACATCCTCAACATTCTGCGGCGTCGCTTCCGCGGTATTCCAGTGCTGGTCTATCCCGTCGCCGTGCAGGGTGCGGCAGCCGCGGCACAGATCGCGGCAGCCATCCGTCTCGCCTCGGCGCGAGCGGAGTGTGACGTGCTGATCCTGGCCCGCGGTGGGGGTTCTCTCGAAGACCTTTGGTCGTTCAACGAGGAAATCGTCGCCCGCGCCATTGCCGCCTGCACCCTGCCCCTGGTGAGCGGCATCGGCCATGAGATCGACTTCACCATTGCCGACTTCGTCGCCGACGTGCGCGCGCCCACCCCTTCGGGTGCCGCCGAACTGGTCGTGCCGGACGGTAATGAATGGCTGCGCCACCTGTCGCTGCTGTCGCGACGCCTGCTGGGCACGACACAGCGCACCCTGGCGCGAAACACCGACCGCCTCACCTGGCTGCAGCGCC
>Ga0182745_1000440_pt1 | contig 46924 bp, 44 predicted proteins | sample eDN3rd30CKraftBY_FD_128523 | JGI IMG/M metagenome (GOLD analysis project Ga0182745, IMG submission 128523) | Enriched backyard soil microbial communities from Emeryville, California, USA - eDNA 3rd pass 30_C Kraft BY (version 2) (version 2) | ecosystem: Environmental > Terrestrial > Soil >...
GAAGATGATCGCCTGGCAAAGCATCTGAGGGATCGCCCGATCAGCGCGTTCCGGAGGTATCAAAGGACGAAACGAAGGAAGGCTGGGTAAGACTCAACAAAACGAACCACAGCTTACACCCGCGCTTGAGCCGGAAGGTAGGGCCCCATTCGAAGGGGCACCTGACGGGAGGGCAACGCTGACACTGGTCAGGCAGGACGTCAACGCGAGACGCCCCGTCCCGCTCTCGGTGAGAAAGGGGACGGGGCGTGGAAAACGAGTCAATCCGTCTCTGTTCAACTCAGCTTCGCTTGGCGATCGCTGGAGCCGGCCCTTCGGGGCACTCGTCGGACTTGTAGTCGAACCATCGCTCGTCAAACTCGATCCGACGCTTCTGCTGCATCGCCAGGTTGCTGGTCAGGGCGATCACCGCGTCGGCCAGGGCCACCTCACCTCGGCAACGGGGCTGGTGCTCCTTATCTTCGTGGTAGTTCGACTGGTCGCCGTGTCGAATGCAATAGGCGAAGTGCTCCAGCTCTTCGCGATAACCACGTGAGGGGTCGGCCGTCGCCAGGCCACCCAGGGCCGTGGCCGCGGAGGGTCCCGCCGTGCTCGGGCTGGCTTCGATCAACGGCTTCTTCCCGGCCTTCTCGAGCGCGATCGAGGTCAGCCGCGAGGTCGCCGAGGCGCCCGCCTCCTTGTAGAGCAGAATCTCCTTCTCTTCCTCGATGATCATCGTCCCGCGCGAGCCCATGATCGTCTCGCCATACCGCTCGAACGAGTTGGTATTGATCGACGAGTACGTGACCACCACGTGGTCGTGCTTGGCTTTGCCGGGGAACTCGAACGTCACGAAGACATGGTCGTCCACCTCGCGCCCGTCGGTGTAGAAGAACGTCCCACCGATCCCCGTCACGGCAAGCGGGTGCTTTTTGCCCAGGAAGATCGAGCAGGCGTCGAGTTGGTGGCTTCCGAGTTCCGCCATCAGGCCGGCACCCGTCTTGTTGTAGAGCCTCCACCGCACGAGCTGATCGATACTGTCATACCCGTATTTCTTGAAATCAATGTTTTTATCTCGGTCATCGATCTTCGGCTTCCAGCCGTCGAGATAGACGATATTCCCCGCGTCGTCGCGCACGGGGACGGGGAGACCGGTTTCGGGGTCGAAGACCGGCTTGCCGTCCTTAAGCATGGGAGTGGGACGGGCGTTGTTGCGGTGCCAGAGGGCTCGGATGTGGCGGATATCGCCCAGGTAATCGTTCTGGACCAGGAAATTGGCGTTGTCGTAGAGGACCGAATAATGGCGCTGGTGGCCGATGGCGAGAAGCTTGTTGGTCTCGCGTGCGACCCGACACATCTCCTTGCACTCACGGACATTATGCGCCATCAGCTTTTCACAGAAGACGTGCTTGCCCGCCTTCATGGCTTCGATCGCGATGGGAGCGTGGAGCCAGAGAGGGAGGGCGATGACCACGACCTCGACATCGGGGTCGGCCAGCATCTCCTTGTGGTCGGCATACTTCTTGATCTTCTTGACGTCGTCGGTCGTGTATTGCTTGTGTGCCGTGAATTCCTTGACGGCGCGTTCTTGATTGCTCGGCCGGATGTCGCAGAAGCCGATGTAGTCGAGGTAATCGCGATTGTGGTCGTGGATCATTGCCCCGCAGCCCTCGTTGCCGGTACCGATGATGGCGGCCCGGACGGGGGGGCGGTCGAGCTTGTTGTAGCCGAAATAGAACGCGCCAAGCGCGGGGGTGGCCGCGGCGGCCTTGAGCATGTCGCGACGAGAGACACCGAGGACTCGGTTGGCGTTCTCTCGGCCAAGGGTTCTCTGTTCGGGGGTCAGGCTGCTCATATGTTCTTCCCTTTTTGGGTCGGATGGGGTCGGTTCGATCGATCGAGTAGAGTCGGGGCCGGGTTTGGATGGAATTCGAGCAGAGTTTGACTCCAGGCGGGCCAGCCCCTCGCTCAAGAGCTCAAAGGGCTGGCGACGTGGAGTTGTAGCACGTGAAGGCTCAGCGTTCGGACGCGGCCTGCAACTCCGCTTGCTCACGCGCGAGCTCGCGCCGACGACGGCGGGCTCCGAACAGTAAGGCATCAATCCCAATCCAGGAGCCGGTCGGAATGCAAGCCAGTGCAAGGCAAGCGATCATCTCGATCAGGTTCTTGTTCACAATCAGGTAGTGCCCCTCCGACTTCGGGCTCACCGGCAGTCCGGGCCAGGGAGGCATGCTCATGTAAATCTGCGCCAGGAACACCGCTCCCGCGAGTGCGGCAAGGGGGCTGAACAGGCCCAGGATCAGGCATACCCCCATGATCACCAATCCCCACATCGTGGAGAAGTTGACCCAGTCCAGCGTGGTCCAGGCGGGTTTGTACGGGCCGGCCGATTCCTTCTGTTCCTGCGTGGCCAGAAGTGCCAGCGCGTCGCGCATCGCATCGCCTCGGGAGTCGAGGTCGGCAATCAGGGTCTTCCGGTCCACCTCAAGATCGGCACGCTTCGCGGCCGCCCGTTCACGTTCGTAGGAAAGGGCGTTCCTGTTCCATTCGATCTTCTGAACGCCAGCGAGCTCAGTAAGATACTTATGAATATCTTCCTTCGATCCGGCGTCCTCGAACCAGATCTCCGCGTAATCTTCGCTTTCCTTCAGCAGAGCCTGGGCCTTCTTAAGCTGGCTCTCATCGAAGTTGTAGTGAGCACAAATTCGATCGACTTCAGCTTTCCAGGCGTCTTTTCGGTCCTGAAGATTAAGTTTGTGAATACTATTCACGTCGGGGATGATCCCGCGAAACGTCCGTGCGAGGGGGCCAGTGGCGGCGCGCAGGTAGGGCTCGGCCGAGAAAGCGTTGCCCGCCTTATTGGTGGAATCGACTTTCTCCAGGCCCTCGTAGAGGAAATGCCAGCCGATCGCAACCCGCAGCAGTACCAGGAAGAGGGCCCCCAAGAAACCGGGATAGTAGCGTCGCGAAGCAACCAGGGGAGTCCTCCTTTGCTCGGAAGAGCAAGCGAATCAGATAGTCGGGGAAAAACACGAAGCCTAGGTCCGGACGATTCAGCGTTCCAGACCATAGTCCTCTTGAGAGAGTCCAAGGGTCAATACGGAAGGTGAGTTGTCGGTCGGTCCGGCGTTGACGAAGATCGCGCCGATTTCAGGATGCTCTTGAACGTAAGCGGAAGCAGCGTCGGGACCCAGGAGGTAAAACGCAGTTGAGAGAGCGTCGGCCTCGGCGGCGGTTGGAGCCAGCACCGTCACACTTGCTGGCCCTTCGGTCGGTGGCTCTCCGGTTCGAGGGTCAATGATGTGCCCAAACCGTCGTCCGCCGGCCTCGAATTGCTGGAAGTCGGTTCCAGAAGTCCCCATCGCTCGATTGCGCAGGTAGAGCTCTCCCAGGGGAACCTCCGGATTGAACGGGTTACGCAAAGCGACGCGCCAGCGTCCGCCCCATTGGCCAGGTGCCGAACCGAAGGCAAACAGGCTCGATCGGCCGCCATGAATCAACGCCGAGGTTGGCCACCAGTACTCTGATACGAGCTTGACGGCACAATCGATCGCATATCCCTTCCCAATGCTTCCCAAATTAATGGCCACGCCGGGCCGATCGAATTGGACGGTGCGCTGAGCCGGGTCGAGTCGCAGCAAATGCTGCCCGGTCCGTTCTCGGGCCGATGCCAGGGTTTCAGGGTCGGGAACACGCTTGGGCCCTCGGTGAAATCCCCAGGCGAGTGACAGGGCCCCGCTGGTTACGTCGTACGCTCCTCCGGTGAGAGCGCCGATGGCCACGGCACGTTCGAGCAGCGCGAACAAGCCTGGCTCGACAACCACAGGTTCCTCGTGCGCGCGGGCGTTTAGCCGGCTGACCTCCGAGTCATCGCGGTATACGGTCAGTTGGTCCTCAAGCTGGTCGATCCGGTCGAGGACACGCTCGGCCAGCTTGATGGCACCGGGAGCGTTGGCGGGGACTCGGATTTCAAAGTAAGAGCCCATGGCGGGGCGGCTGGCCTTGAGCAGATCGCCCGAGCCGAGTGCGTCGGGACCGACCGGATTGGGGGCTGAGGGTTCGGTGCGCGGCCGCCGAAAGCGCATCAGATCGCGACGGTTGACGCGAGAACGCGGGTGCTTCACGGCACACCTCGGCAGCGTTGAACAAAAAAATTACCAGACACCCCGGCTCGGCCGTGTGGAGGGAAGGCCGACTATTCATCAAATAGGGAGGGATCACCTTGATTTCAGTATACCCAAAGGGACTCGAACGAAAAAGGGGGTACGGAGCCAACGAGTTGGACGCCTTTGATCGTCTTGCGGACTACGAGTCACAAAGCGTCCTTCCCTGAGAGCGCGGGCGTCCGGACCGCAATTGTAGATCAACGAGCGGGCAATAGACCACGCTTCACGGAAAGTCGATGTTTGACCTGATTCTCCCCGAGGATCCACAAGTGTTGTCCACCCGGTCCACCCCTGTGCCAGGGGCCGCGACCCGAATTTGGTCGGAACTCAATGGACTCTCTCGATCGTCCAGGTCGACCGGCCCTTCAGACCCTCCCCATCCCTTGGTAAGGAACCTTATGGAAGCGCGAGACGCACGAAGTCCAACAAACCATTTCGTTCGCTCAACACCATCTCGGTTCGTCCGCGGCAACGGAAATTAGTACAGCTTTAAGCGATTTGTGGTGTTATGAAAACATGATGATCGTTTATTGCCTTGATCCGGGTTGGGAGCGATTTCACAAGCCCCTCAAGGCGTTCGGCTAGGCGGGCTGGTATAGAATGGCGGTATCTGTTTACTCGTCTCCACTTGAAAGAGCGTGGAGGCGGTCGGAAATTTCGAATCGGGTTAAAGAGGGGGCTCGAGAGCATGCTCGACGCGTTGGTCGTTTCTCCGCATCCAGACGACGCGGAGATTGGGATGGGAGGAACGATTGTTCGACTCATCGGGCAAGGTTGGAAAGTGGGAATCCTCGACCTGACGAGCGGAGAGCCGACTCCGTTGGGGAGTCTCGAGCGGCGCAAGGAGGAGACGGCCAAGGCGAATCAGCTCATGTGCGATCCATGGCGAAAGAATCTGGGATTGCCGAACCGGAGCTTACAACCCACCCTCGAGTACCGTCGGGCCCTCGCTGGTGTGTTCCGTTCGGTGCGGCCTCGCGTGCTGTTCGCCCCTTACTGGGAAGACGCTCATCCCGACCACACGGCGGCGACCCAACTCGTCGAAGAGGCCAGGTTCTGGAGCAAGCTTTCCAAGTCAGACATCCCAGGGGAGCCGTTCCATCCCTCCCGTGTGTTTTATTACTTCAGCGTCCACCTGCGGATCGTCGAACGCCCTTCGTTTCTGGTCGATATCTCCGACCAACTCGATGCCAAGCTCGAAGCCCTCCGTGCCTATCGCTCCCAGTTGGTGGACAATCAACCCCAAGGCCGGCCCAGCGTGGTCGACTCGGTCCGCGATCGAGCACGCTTCTGGGGACATACCATCGGCGTCGGCTACGCGGAACCCTTCGCGAGCCGCGAGCCGATCGGCCTGTCGAGCCTTGAGCATCTCTTGCTTTGATATCGATCGCCGTCTGTAGGCTTCACAGGCTGAGGGCAACCGTCGTTTCGATGCGAATTATGCGATCCATTACGTGGGAAATCCGGCCCCAAGGGGGCAGAGCTGGTTTCGAGGATGCGTCAGCATGGCGGACCGGAGCGCGCAAGAGCTGAACCTCATCCTGGTGGAGACCAAGGGTTTATAAGTGCCCATTTGACTTGGTAGAATACGCGGGACGATGTTCATACTCGGCGGCTTGCACCCGCGTCCGCCGAGGGTTGGTCTTCTGTCTCGGGGGGAGCGTTGTTCCACTATACAAATTCCAAAGGGTACAAAGCTATAAGTTCACAAGTTGTATGGCTGTTCAAGGCGTCGAAGCCACCCTGTGATCACCCGAAGGCAGTGTACTTTTCGACACTGCCGCCAGGGACGGAGCGACTTAGCAAGCGGCTGTTCGTTCGCGGCTGCTCAGAGAAGACGGAGTTTGTCTTTAGTTTCACTGGTGGTGAAGAGCTGCCGCGACTCCCAGGTGGGAGGGGGGAACACATCCACTACAGCGTGGATGATTATTCCGTCGTTAAAGAGAGGCAGAGGGAGCACGGCGAGAGGCAAGCGGTGGTGGAGGCACAACGATGATCGGTGGGAACGATTTTGTGTTCGGAGCGGTGGGGGATTCAGCATCGTTGGAGGCATGCGCTCGGATCATCCGCAGGGCGTGGCCGGGTGTCCGGTTTGAAGATTTGGGAACGGGCGAAAAGTACGCACGGTTGGGGGATGTCCCTTTCGGTTCCGTAAGGGAACTGGTGGCGTACCCGAACAAGGAGGCGGAAGCCTACTGGGACGCCGACAGTCCGGATTCCCCAGAGAACTCCATGCTTTACATCATCGCCCGAGAAAAAGACATCACTGTGGTACTCGACAACCCACACACAGCGGAAATGAAGCTCATTCTTGAAGGTATCCAGGGTGCGCTGTGGGCATACGTCGAGAGCACTTTCGCGAGGGCAGCATGACTTCCGAATCCCCCGCCGTCTTGGAACAACTCCTTCGCGGCAACGACCTCGGCTGGATGATCGACTTGTACTCACCCAGCGAACGCGCGATATCGGAGCTGCTTGAACAACTGACTCGCCTGACGGACGAATTTCAAAACAAATTCCGGTATAAAGTATCATTCTCTCCGGAACAATTGAAAGCGGAAGCACAGCGGAACCCGCATAAGATCCGCGCCTTCCTGCAAGCACTGGCAGCTACCGGCAAGACCGACATGCTCCTTATGGTCTGGCGTATTCTGCAAGGACTGAGTATCCATCGAATTGATTTGAACTATGTCGAGCAGAAGTCGTTCCGACTCGTCGTTGTTCTCGCTCGACCCGGCGATGAAGGGGGCGAATTGGAAGAATACTGCTCTGATGATATCAACGATGCGAAGCTGCTGCGACATTTCGGAATCACCACGGTAGACAGGAAGCCGCTGTTCGACGGCTTTTTTCCTCTGAAGAGAACGTAGAGTACCGGCCTTACCGTGGTCATTTACTGAAGCGATTTAGTTGCATTGACCTTGTCTTTGAACACACTGAGTCGGGCTTAGACCTTTGATTCGCAGGTCACCTTTTTGCGTTTGCGCGCGTCGGTGTCGTCGACTGAAGTCGTCGGGAAGTAAGTTTACCGCTCAATGCAGTCTAATCACGATAATCACCCCAGTCCGCGAGCGGTATCGTTATAGGATTTGTCAGAGTGGATGATTCAGGACTGCGGGTTAGCGGATATGCACCCGAGGGCCGTCGATCGTCAAGCGACCTTCCGTGTAGAGTTGGATCGCTCGGGGTAGCGCGCGTTTCTCGGCTTCGAAGACGCGCGCGGCGATGTCGTCGGGGGTATCTTCCTCGAGAACGGGGACGGTTTCCTGGAGAATGATGGGTCCGGTGTCGTAGGTCATATCAGCGAAATGGACCGTGCAGCCGGTCACCTTCACCCCCGAGGCTCGAACCGCTCGATGGACCGCGGCGCCGAAGAAGCCTTTCCCACAGAAGGAAGGGATTAAGGCGGGGTGGATGTTGATCACGCGCCCTTCGAAGTCGGGCGGGATGTTGATGATCGAGAGGAAACCAGCAAGGATCACCAGGTCGGCCGAGGCGTTGCGGATCGGCCCGTACACCGACTCACTGAAACGCTCCAAGCTCGGAGGCTGGGAGCGTTCGGCGACTGAGACCGGGATCTGGGCCTTCTGAGCTCGTTCGATCGCTCCGATTCCTGGCCGGCTCGCCACAACGTGACAGATAGTGGCCGCCAGAGCCTTGCTCTCGATCAAATCGATCAGGTTCTGGAGCGACGTTCCCCCACCCGAGACACAGACAGCCAGCCGGATCGGCGGAGAGGTAATTGGTGGAGTGCGCGGGGGCTCGGCCATCACATTGAAATCCAAGGAGAAGAAGTCGATAAACCCCGGCGGCCAACCCGAATGGGAGAGGGCAACTGATTCGCTATGCGAGGTCAAGCCATTATGAAGCGGGCTACGAGGATTGCAAGCAGTCGAGGCGCACGCTTCCTGGTCGTTACCAGCCCAACCCGCTTGAATTCGCCTAATCGTGAAGGCCCCGCATTGCTTGACATGCGAGGAGAGAGATTCATTAATCTGCAAGCAATCAGAAATCGTGATTCTAAATCGTTGATGGTACCCATGAAACAAAAAGGGGCGGAGTTGGCAGTCCCGCCCCTTTTGGAGTCGGTGAGTTAGTCAGGCAACGACTTAACGAAGCGGGTTGATGACGAGGCCGCTCAGGAGCTTGGGATAGAAATACGTGCTCTTTGGGGGCATCTTTTCGAGGTTCGAGGCAATGGACTCGACATGCGCCATGCTCGCGGGGGGGACGAGGCAGGCGAGGTCGCAGCCACCGGCCGCGAGGTCGGTGTTGACTTCCTCGAGCTGATGGACGTATCGGCAAGCGGCAGGGGTCTCGGGCTTGAGCAGATCCTTCAGGACGAGCTCGTGCAAGATGCTCACTCCCAGCGAGCGCCAGTCGGGGCTCTGATCGGGAGCGAGCTGGTCCATGCGTTCGTCGGATCGAAGCCGGGCGAGCAGCCACTGATCGTCCTTGCGCGTGCCGAAGGCGAGCAGGTCCTGGTCGCCCCCGGTCTCGATTTCTTCCCAGGCGGCCTGGGCTCCCTCGGACCCCTTCCCAACGCTTCGGATATCGAACTGAGACGCCAGCTTTTGGCTTAGGGTTTCTGCGTCGAGGCCGGGGAACCCACTCACGAGCCGGTGCGTCGGGAGGATGAGCAGACCCAGGTCGCTCATACCCACGAGCATCATCATGCAGAACTGAGCGGGATCATTGGGGCCGCTCAATCCGCCGCTGGCGGCAAGGTCGTCGCGGAACTTCACACCGGTTTCGTAGCGGTGGTGGCCGTCGGCGATGAAGATCGACTTGGACGCCATCAGACCTTGGACCGCGGTATGGACCTCCTGGTCGGTCACGGCCCAGAGCCGGTTGCGAACGCCGAGGTGGTCGATCGCCTCGACGGGGGTCCGGTCGCGCAGGCCCGCCTCGACGGCCTGGAGGACCTCGGCGTTGGGGTCGGGATAAAGCCCGAAGATGGGGCTCAGGTTGTACTTGGTCGCGTTGAAGAGAGCGAGCCGGTCGGCCTTCGGGCCCGAGAGCGTTTGTTCGTGGGGGTAGATCTTGCCTTGCCCGAACGGTTCGAGGCGGACGCGAGCGAGGAAACCTTTGCGCGTGTGGGTTTGCCCCCCCACCTCAAATGTCTGGTGGTAGACGTACAGGGCCTGCTGATCGTCGGGGCGCAGGATCCCATCTCGCGACCACTCTTTCAAGAACCGGGCGGCCCGGTCGTATCGGCTGCGCGTGGGGTCGTCCCCTGGTTCTTCGCGGTTGAGCTCGAGCCGGATGATGTTGTACGGGCTCGCTTCGTAGAGCCGATTCTGAAGCTCGGCATCGATCACGTCGTAGGGAGGAGCGACCACGTCGGACATCGTTCCAACACGCGCCATGTCATATCGGACGCCGCGGAACGGTTGAATCTCGGGCATCGGGATGGTTCCCAAGGGGCAAGGGCCTAGGCCTTGCCGAAGTACTCGGTGACTTTGAAGAGTGTTGAATGGTTACAACAAACACTTTTACGAGAGATCGATTTCCCTGGATTCCACCGAGTTTTTTTCCTTGCCGGTAACTCGACCAGGAGGTAGGGGCACGATGGATCAGGGCACACATTGCTCAGTCATGGGCGCGGCGACGTTGACTTGTGAGAATCACGTGCCGATTTCCCAACTGCTCAGGTACTTCCGCTGTTCCTCGGTCAAGCTATCGATGGCGATCCCCATGGTCTGGAGCTTGAGGGAAGCCACCCAGTGGTCGACTTCCCGGGGGACGTCGTACACCGCGTTCTTGAGGTTTTGCTTTTGCTTCACGGACCACTCGGTCGCGAGCGCCTGGGTAGCGAAGCTCATATCCATCACGCTGGCGGGGTGTCCGTGAGCTGCGGCCAGGTTAATCAGACGCCCTTCTCCCAGCACATAGAGCTTACGACCATCACTCATGACATATTCATCAACGAACTCACGAACGTTCTTGTTGATGGTCTGAGCTTGCTCCGCGAGCGAGTCGAGGTCGAGCTCGACGTTGAAGTGTCCCGAGTTGCAGATCATCGCTCCGTCTTTCATCAGGGCGTAGTGTTCACCCCGGATGACGTGGATGTTCCCCGTGACCGTGATAAACAGGTCGCCCGAGGCCGCGGCTCGATTGATTTCCATGACCTCGAAGCCGTCCATGGCGGCTTCGAGCCCGCGCACCGGGTTGATCTCGGTCACGATCACGTGCGCACCGAGCCCCCTGGCGCGGGAGGCAACCCCCTTGCCGCACCAGCCGTAGCCGCAGACGACCACTCGACGGCCCGCCAGGAGCATGTCGGTTGCCCGGATCACCCCGTCCAAGGTGCTCTGGCCCGTGCCGTATCGGTTATCGAAAAAGTGCTTGGTTTCCGCGTCGTTGACCGCGATGACCGGCAGCTTCAAGACCCCATCTTTCTGCATGGCGCGAAGCCGGATCACCCCCGTGGTCGTCTCCTCCATGCTGGCGATGACATTCTTGGCCAGCCCGGTTCGTTCCGTGGGGGAGAGGGTTTCCGCCCAGGCCCGCAACTCAGGGTGGATATCATCCATCCGGTTCAGGGCGATGAAAATCATCGAACTGACCAGGTCGGCTCCATCGTCCATCGTCACGTTGGGGCGGTGCTTCAACGCCGCGGTGATATGGCGGTAGTAGCTTGCCTCGTCTTCCCCTTTGATGGCATGGACCGGAATCTGGAAGTCTTGAACCAGGCTGGCGGCGATGTCGTCCTGCGTCGAGAGGGGGTTCGACGCCACAAGGACCAAATCCGCTCCCCCCGCCACCAAGGTCCGCGCTAAATTCGCCGTTTCCGCCGTGACATGCAAACACGCGGACATTTTCATGCCCGCAAGCGGCTTTTCCAGGTCGAATCGCTCGCGAATCGCACGCAGGACGGGCATGTCCCGTTCCGCCCAGAGAATACGCTCGTGGCCCACTTTCGCCAGCGAGAGATCCTTTACGTCACCCGTTCCCGTGGATGCCAAGAGGTAACCTCAACGTTTTGAAGGAAAGGCTAACGGGAGGAACCGCTCCGAGCACGCGTCAGGCACTTCGCAACGGCTTTGGTTTGTAAAAACGGGTTGAGCTGACGCGATCAAACGGCCGATCGAAGCAGCCTCAAGGTCTTTTGCCGCTCCCAGTCCATCCAGTTGGTTGCGCCGGTGTCTTTCGAGCCATTCTCCTCATCCGCTTCATGCATGAGGTGAGAGATGACAAGCCCGTGTGCGCGCGCCTGGGTCTCCGCAATGGGGGTGACGCGCTGGACGAGGGCCGCGAACCGCTCCCAGTCCTCCGATGACATCGCGATGCGGACAGGTCGGCTTGTCCACTCGTCTGGCAAGCAGGGATGGAGGGAACGCAACCCTCGGACCTGTCCTGGTTGCCTCCTCCGCCCCAACCGGTCCTTCTCCATCAAATTCCCCTCAAGCGACCAATTGGAAAGAGTTGATCCATTCTGGCTGAGGAAAATGATCTTAAGACATGCGTACGCACGTGTCAAGGGTCATGCTCGACCATCGGGTATCGGGTGTCGCCGCTCTGTTTTGGGAGGCGTGCGGGGGGCAGCCCCCAATCCCTTGAAGAATGATTACGCGGATATGGGTACGTTACATTCCTCAAGCGTCGATGCGTTTCCAGCGAGAATCAACTCGCGAAGGCGGAGCGAACTTGCTGGACGAACCGGGCCATGAGCTCTCGATCCTTGATTCCTGGAGCGGACTCGACTCCCGAGGCCACGTCGACCATCCAGGGATCGAAGAGGCGAACGCGCTCCGCCACATTGGAAGGAGTGAGCCCGCCTGCCAGAATGATTCGGGGGATTTCTCGCAGGGGGGAGACGAGGTGGGTGGAGATGGAATGCCCAGTGCCGCCGAATTGGCCCGCGACTTCCGCGTCGACTAGCACATGATCGGGTGCGCGCCCGAGGGTGGCCGCTGTGCGGATGTAGGAGTTCATGGAGTCAACCGACTCCTCGCTTCCTATCCGGAATGCGCGGATGATCCGAAACGAGGAGAGTTCCAGCAGGTCAGCCGGGGGTTCGTTCCCGTGGAGCTGGACGATCTTGAAGCCAACCTCGTTGGCGATCTTCGTGATTTCACTGGGAGGTCGGTTTACAAAGAGGCCGACCGCTTCGCAAGAGGAGGGGAGTGCCGCCACGATTCGGGCGGCCAGGTCGGGATCGATCCGGCGGGGCGAAGTGGGATGGAAGTTCAGGCCCACCCAGTTAGCCCCGGCCTCGACAGCGCTGAGCGCGTCGGAAATGCTGGTAAGGCCGCAGACCTTGACCCGAACCAGGTCATTCCGCGGCCCTTCGTCTTGGATTCGAGGCAAGGTCGAACTCTCTTAGCTTAGGAGGCCGAGACGCCAAGCTTCTCGAGCGAAGCCTTGAACTTGGATTCGGCCGTGACGCCCACGAGCCGATCAACTTCCTTGCCCCCCTGGAAGATGAGGACGGTCGGAATGGCGGAGATCCGGAGCCCACCTGGGGTTTCCTGGTTCTCGTCGGTGTTCATCTTGCCGATCTTGACCTTTCCAACGAACTCACCCGCCAGCTTTTCGATGGTCGGCGCGAGCGTTCGGCAAGGGGCACACCAGGGAGCCCAGAAGTCGACGACTACCGGGACTTCGGAATCGAGAACTTCCGACTGCCAGTTCGCATCGGTGAAATCCAACACATTCGCGGCCATTTGAGTCGCCTCATTCCTCGAGCAATCATCGTTTGGGCAGCAAGACGTTGGGCTGAGTCGTCTACCGCATGACTCGAGCCAGTCGTCGTTGGTAGCCATTATAAGAAGGCATGAACTGGAGTCAACCAAGCCAGGGTTCGAGCCACCCCTTCCCGTTCCCGTTGACTCATACGACCGGAGCCGCCCGATCACCGACCCGAGCGCTTCCTGTTCTGCACGTCCTCTTCGGCCAGGTAGAGGATGCGTCCGCAGGTTTTGCAGAAGCTCAGGGAGTGGGCATTGATCAGCTCGTTCATCATCTGAGCGGTGACCGAGACGAAGCAACCCGAGCACGCGCCGTTCTCGATAAAAGCCATGGCGTCGGACCCGCGTTGCTTGACGGTTCGCCGGTAGCGATCACGCAGGTCCTCGGGGATGATCTCTTCCGCTCCGATGATCGAAGCTTCCAGCTCCGAAAGGAGCGTTTTCTGGTCCACGGCGCTCGCTTCTTGCTCCTGCTTGAAGCTCTCGACCTGGGTGGCGAGTCGTTTGACCTCGTCCTCCTCGGCCGCGAGCGTGACGGTCTGCTCGTCGAGTTTCACCATCTCCTCGAGGATCTCCCCCTCGAGCTTCTCGATCGCCGCCTTATCGTTGGCGATCTGGTTCTGGATGGCCTTGTACTCTTCGTTCTTCTTGACCAGGTTCAACTTGACCTTCAGGTCATCGATTCGGCTCTGATGCGACTGAAGCGAATGCTCGAGTTTCTTCAAACCCACTTTCGCGTCTTGAAGGGCCTTGCGCGACGCATCCAGGGCTGTCTGACGGCTGCCGAGGGTGCTTTGCTTCACGGCGAGCACCTTGGGACCGGAAATGAGGCGGTCGCGGATGGCCTTGGCACGTTGATGAAGCAGGTGAAGGTCGCGAAGATTTTGGGCAGTGGCGGCCATCAGTTCGTCTCCCCACGAGGGACCAGGGTGCAGGAATCCGGCTTTTGAATCGTGTTGCCAGTCATTCGGTTGTGTCGAAAGGTTGTATCGAAATCAAGGTGAGCGAGGTCATCGATCCCAATCCGTTTTCCAAAACAGGCTTGCTGACGGTTGGTTGGATTTTGGAAGCGCCAAAGTCGGTTGGGCGTTGGTGGTCATTCCAATAAAAAACCGCCGGCTGCCCGATGGGCGGCCGGCGGTGGATGGTTTGAGCTTAGCCTGTACTCTCGAGGAAGCCCTCGAGTTGTCGGCTTCGGACAGGATGTTGCAGTTTGCGAACCGCCTTGGCTTCGATCTGCCTGACTCGCTCGCGAGTGACCTTGAAGATTCGGCCTACCTCTTCGAGCGTGTAGGTGTAACCGTCGCCCAGCCCATACCGGAGTTTGATGATCTCACGTTCGCGGTAGGTCAGGGTCTTGAGAACCTGATCAATTTTTTCCTTGAGCATTTCCTGAGTGGCCGCGTTGATCGGGCTTTCAGCGGCCTCGTCTTCGATGAAGTCTCCGAAGTAGCTGTCTTCGCTCTCACCGACGGGCCGGTCGAGGGAGATCGGGTGGCGTGAGATTTTCATCACGCGCCGGGTCTCCTCGATCGAGATGTTCGCGGCCTTCGCGGTTTCTTCAATGGTCGGTTCGCGGCCCTTCTCCTGGAGCAGCTTCTTCGAGACGTTGCGTAGCTTGGACATCGTCTCGATCATGTGGACCGGGATGCGGATGGTCCGGGCCTGGTCGGCGATGGCGCGGGTGATGGCCTGGCGAATCCACCAGGTGGCATAGGTGCTGAACTTGTACCCTCGGCGATACTCGTATTTATCAACGGCCCGCATCAGGCCGGTGTTGCCTTCCTGGATTAGGTCGAGGAAGGAAAGACCGCGGTTCCGGTATTTCTTGGCGATGGAGACCACCAGTCGGAGGTTACCACCAGAGAGTTCTCGCTTGGCCTGCTCGTACTCGCGGAAGCGGGAGTTCATCGACTGGACCCGGTTGAGCAAGCTCTTGGGGGTTTCCAGTGTGATCCGCATCAGGTCCTTAAGCTCCTTCTGGAGGTTGGACCGATCTTCCTTGCCGCCCCGCCCCGCGCGGTAGTCATGAAGTTGGACGACGAGCTCATCCATCCGAGCGGCGACTTGCTCGAGCCGCTTCATGAGCGGCTGGACCTTCTGGGTCCGGATTGAAAGTTCTTCGACCAGGTTCACGGCCTTTCGGCGCCGGACGCGAAGCCCAGCCATCAAGGTACGCTTGTCCGACTTGTCGCGTGCCCGAATGAACTCGCGGAACTCGCGGTTATTGCATTCCATCAGGTGGGCGAGCGTGGCCAGGTTATGAGGCATGCGGCCGAGAATCTGCTCTTTCTCGAGATTCTCGGTCACCGAGACCTTGACCGTACGGTCGAACGGAAGATCCCCGTCATTGACCTTCTTGAGCACGTCCACGACCAGGGCGAGTGCGAAATGGCACTCGAGCACCTTGCGACGGAACCGCTTTCGGGTAATCTCGATTTTCTTGGCCAGGTTGATTTCCTGGTCGCGCGTCAGCAGGGGGATCTCCCCCATCTGGGTCAAATACATGCGGACCGGATCGTCGATCCGCCGCGAGATCTCATCGAGGTCTTCGGCGGTCAGTTCACCGTCTTCGTCGTCATCCGCCGGCTCATCGGAGAGATCGTCGGGCTCGTCGTCGAGCTCACCCGAAGCGAGCAGCCGGGCTTCGGCCTCGTCTTCGTTGATGAGCTCGATACCCATCTCCTCGAGCGATTCGACCAAACCCTGAATCTTATCCGGACTGCTTGCCTCGTCGGGCAAATAGTCGTTCACCTGATCAAAGGTCAGGAATCCACGACGTTTACCTAATTCGAGGAGCGTCTTGAGGCCCTCGTCCAGCTTTTCCATCCAGAAACCTCCCTCACGACGGAACGACGGGTCAGGACGCGTTTTTCTTCTTCGTGTCCGGCCGCATGGAATGATGGCGGTGTAACTCGCGTTGCAGCGCTTGATACTCTTCGGGGTGAGTTGCGAGATCCGATTCTTTCAGGGCATCTTTAAGAACTTGTAAGTGTTCAAGCCAGTCGCGCTTGGCAAGCCGGGCAAGCACGCCCGCCAGGCGAAAGTCCCAAGGGGCTGGCTGAATTTTGTCGGGCAACGGGGCTGGGTCTTTTGGGAGTAACAGCCCAGCCGCGAGAGATCGGGTGGGTGCGTCTTCCAGACGAAGCACGACTCGGTCGAAGCTGGGGACCACCCCTTCGCCGTGGAGGTCGTAACTGGCCTGAAGGATGGCACGCAGAGGCTCATCTCGCACGGAGGAAACGGCTACCTGAGAAATCAGACGCCCCACGATCTCCGGTTGGTTCAGGACAATTTCCAAAAGTTCGCGGCCAATCGGGTCGAGATCGGCCATTCTGATGGGGGGAGCGGCCGGTTCAACGACCTCCTTCCCCTCAACTCCCGCTGGGTGATCCCCAGTGGGCTGGCCTTGAACCCCACGCGCGGTCGGCCTGGACACAACGTTCGAGGCAAGCGCCGAGCGTTGAAGACGCTTGAGTGACTGCTTCAAAACATCAAGAGGAACCCGAAGCCGGCGCGAGAGCGTGTCGAGCGATCGGGCGAGCTTGATATCCATGCCCACTCGATTTGTTCGAGGGACCCGAGCCAGGATGGCCAGCACCCACTCCGCCGCGCGTCTGGAGTCCTCGATCGAGTCGAGATTGAACCGGGTCGAGGCCCGGTTGATCGCATACGCCATCGGATCGACCGCCTGATCAACCAACCCCCGGAACGCCTCGGCCCCCTCGGCAAGCAGGAATTCGCAGGGATCAAGTCGAGACGGCAAGGTGAGCACGCGAACGTCAACCTCGTGAGCCAAGAACAGTTCGAGACTTCGATCGGCGGCCGACTGCCCCGCCTCATCACCATCGAAAATCAGGACCACCTTGTCGGCAAGACGCCGAAGGGTTAGGACATGATCATCACCCAGAGCCGTCCCAAGAGTGGCCACCACATTGGCGAGCCCGACCTGATGCGCGGCGATGACGTCGGTATAGCCTTCAACCACAGCCGTCCATCCGGCCGTTCGAGCCGTGTTCAGAGCGAGATCCGCGGCGTAAAGCACCTTTCGCTTCTGGAACAGCGTTGTTTCAGGACTATTCAAATACTTTGCGACATTTTTGCCGGCCGCGGTCAGATTCCGTTCCACTTGCGGGAGAATCCGCCCCCCGAATCCGATGGTCCGACCACGGAGGTCATGGATCGGAAACATCAGACGACCACGAAACCGTTCGTGCGTCAGGCCCGAAGACTCTTTTGATCGTACGATCAGGCCCGCTCGCTCCAGTACGTCCGACGAAATCCCGGCGTGACTCGCTCGCGAGGTCAGCCAGTCTCGGACGTCAGGGGCATAACCCAAGCCAAATCGCTCTGCACTCTCCTGGTTGATTCCTCGAGCGGCCAGGTACTCAAAAACCTCGGGTGCTCGCTTGAGAGCATCGCGGTACGTGGATTCCGCCCAGGTGTTTGCTTCAAGAATTTCTCGCTTGGTCGGCCCCCTTGGGGGCGAGATCGAATCTCCTCGCTCCGGCTCGTTTTCCAGAGTCACTCCCGCCCGTTCGGCTAACATTTGGAGTGCTTCGGGAAAGTCCACGCGGAGGTAATCCTTGACAAAGTCGAAGACATCACCACCCGCGCCACAGCTCCAGCACTTGAACGACTGGCGTTCAGGGTTGAGCTCGAGTGAGGGTTTGTGATCGTCGTGAAACGGACAGAGTACCTTGAATTTGGAACCGGAACGATGTAGAGGCGGCAGGTATTCACCAACGAGTGCGACGATATCCACCGCTTGCTTGATAGCGGCCAGGGTCGCTTCGGAGTGTCGGGGCACGGGGTCTCCTGATCTGAGTCCTCAGGCCCGGGTGTAAAGGATCGGCGCCTTAAACCACACTCACGGTAGGTGAGCCTTTCAACCCGATCCAAAACACGCTGATGTTCGCCCGTTGCTGAGGGAATTATAGCTCTTGGCTTATTTTCGGTCAAGTTTTTCGGACGGTTCGGTCGCGATGCTGAGTCTTTCTAAACTATCCTGAATTGGGAAGTTACAGCTACGCACCAATTCTCTCTCCCATCCAGACTACCCGATTGGACCATTCGTTGAGATTTAACTCTTGACATGGCCTTTCGTCTTGTTCCATCGTCATAATCCCTACTAATCGAGGTTTGTGTCGTGAAGATCCTGTAGCGACGGAAGTGAGGGTTGTCTCGTAAACCAGGTGTCCAAGTCAAGGGGAGGGGATGGATTCCGTAACGACTTTGCGGAATTCGAGGGGATCCGAACCCACAATTCCCCCAACTCCCTCCGGGAGTGACTTGAGCTGGAGCATGGTTTGTCGTGCGGTAGAGGGCTGTGAAGTCCTACCGTGGTTGGTGCGGGGAACGATCTGGGGTGGACTGGGTGGGAATGAAGTAGGCCGCGAAACGGCATGAAGTCGTTTCGCGGCCGTGTTTGGAGTTGGGAGACTCTGCTGGATTGTCGTCAACGGCGCGGCGGGCCGCCAATCGTGATGGCGCCGGTTTGGCCCGTGGGCATCTTGACCACCAGAGGGAGGCCGGACTCGGGATCGAGCTTGGCGACCGCGGCGTCGTACTCCTTCTTGGTATGAACGGGAGTTTCACCGACCGAGATGATCTGGATTCCCGGGCGTAGGCCGATCCGAGCGGCGGGACTATCCACCACGACCTGGTCGATCACGAGAGCACCTTCGGGGCTCCGTGTGTCCTCGGGTGTCAGCTCGCGAATCCGAAATCCGTAGGAGGCCAGGACCGGAGTTCCAGGAAACTCGACAATTTGAACGTTCGTGTTCTGGAGCGTTCCGTCCCGGTAGTACCGGATCGCCACCTTGGAGCCGACTGCGAGGTCGGCGGCGATATTCTTGAGTTGGTTGGGGTCGGCCACTTCGTTTCCGTCGAGTCCGACGATCACGTCTCCCGCCTGAAGGCCCGCCTTGGAGGCGGGGCTATCGGATACGACCCCCTTGACGATCGCGCCATTTTCATTGGGGAGGGAGAGGGCCTGGGCCTGGTCGGGAGTGACGGGCTCCATGTTAATTCCAAGGAACCCGCGGATGACCCGTCCGTTCTTGATCAGGCTCTCGACGACACGTTTCGCCATCGCCGATGGGATCGCGAGGCCGATTCCCTCGTTCCCCTGGCTTTGATCGGACGTGTAGATCGCGGTATTGATGCCGATCACTTTTCCCGTCAGGTCGATCAGAGGACCGCCTGAATTCCCCGGGTTGATCGCGGCGTCGGTCTGGATAAAGGACTCATATTCATTGATCCTCAGGCCGTTGCGCTGGGTTGCCGAGACGATCCCCGCGGTGACTGTGTGGTCGAGCGCGAAGGGGCTACCGATGGCGAGGACCCAGTCTCCGATATCGAGCTTGTCCGAGTCGCCCCAGGCCACGGCTGGAGGGAGGTCGCCTTGAATTTGTAGCACGGCGAGGTCGGTCTTGGAGTCGGCCCCTACCAGCCGGGCGGAGATTTGCTTGCCTCGGTTCAGCCGAACGAGGATCTCGTCCGCATCCTTGACGACGTGGTGGTTCGTGACGACGTAGCCCTTGGCCCGATCAATAATGAATCCCGAGCCCAGGCTTGCCCCCGGCATTCCAGGCGTATCGGGGGGCTCGCCAGGCCCCACCGGCTCCCCCTGTCCGGAGAACCTTCGGGCGTCGATTCGGACCACGGACGGGGCGGCGGCGACCGTCGCCATCCGAAAGAGTTCCGAGGTGCGTGCGATGACCCCTGCCTTGTCAAGCTTCGCGAGGGCCTCCGACGCAGCCTGTGACCGTCCTGCCTCCCAGCCGTAACCCGTTCGATAAGCAATGTACGGGAGTCCGTACACCAGGGACGCCAGCAGCGAGAGAACCAGGAGAACGACCAAGAAACCACGGCGAACGGGTGGGGTCGTCGGGCGAGGAGGGGGCTCATCCAGGCCGAAGTCTTGTGGGTCAAACGAGGCCATCGGAGCATCACTCCCGCGTGGAATGGGGATCGGGCTTGGTCAACGCAAATCACTCACCGCACAAAATTAGATTTTCGGGGCTTGCTCCACGCAAATCAACCCAAGGCACGCCTGGAATCCGCGCGGAACCGAGAGGTCTGGCCCGATTTCCGTTTACGCACCCACGGGAATACAAAGGATATCTGACCATACGAATCAATGGGCCGGGTGATTGCGCGAATCCACAATCAAGCATGTTAAGATTCCAGTCACCTTCCGAGACGCGGTCGACGTTGCGTTGGCTGGATTAGGCCGGAGACCGGCCATGTTAATTGTACGTGCGTTCAGATTGGTTTAAGATTATGAGTTGGGTCGATCGATGAATCCAATCCAGCGAGATGTTCATCCATCGAAGGGATTGCGCGGAACTTGATTTTCGGGATTCGAAGCGGCGTCGGAATCGACTCTCTTTCGGACACGGATGCGAAGTGATGCTGGGCCGACGCCTGTCGACCGGTGGCACGAATCAATGCGAAGGGTAGCCTGTGCAGGTCTTTTCCAAACTTCGAGAGCGGGATGCCTGGAAGTACTTTGCGATTCTTCACCGTGTTGATCGGAACCTGGCGGTTGCGTGGTGGGGACTCTTGATCTTGCGCGGGATGATTCCCGCGTTGTTCGCGGTGGCGCTTGGCTATTTTATCGGCGCGATCGATCGGGGCGCTCCGCTGTCTTGGCCCTTCTTCTGGCTTGGCGTTAGTTTTTGGTTTTATCAGGTTTTGACTCCGGTCCATCAGGTCGTCAGTGCGAACCTGGGGAGCAAGACCGCCGCCTGGCTCTATGACCAGCTCACGGTAGCCTGCGTTGATCCGCCGGGGATTGGGCACCTTGAGGACTCGGCTTTGACCAGCGACCTGAGCATGGCGCGCGACTTCGACTTAGGGATCACCGCGCCACCGCTGGCGATCTCGATGGACTTTATCGCGTCGGGTCTGGTCGAGCTGATCACCGGCGTTGCATCGGCCGCTATTTTATTCGGATTCGCGTGGTGGGCTCCCCTGGTTTTGGTGACAGCTTGGGGCGCGACTCACTGGTTGCTTCGGGAAAGCGCGGTCTGGCGCGACCGCAATACCGAGGAGGTCCGCTCGGCCCAGCGCCATGCGGACTATGCGTTTCGCCTCGCGGTCGACGCGCAATCGGCCAAGGAGGTGAGGCTCTTTGGACTGGCCCGTTGGATCGTGGATCGGTTTCAGGAAAAGCGGTCGAGGCTAGTTGAACTCCGGTGGCAGGCGACTCGCCTGCGCGAACGGCCCCTGGTGGGAAGCCTACTCATTGTTCTAGTGGGTAATCTGCTCGTCTTTGGGGCGTTGGCATCCTCGGCTTCGCAAGGGCGAACCACGATCGGATCCCTCGTCGCCTATGCGGGCGGGGCGATCACAACGAGTTTGATCGCATTTGGAGGGCTGTCTTGGGCGCTCGATAGCGCGGCGGCCCCGGTGGGCGCGGTATTGCGGCTCAAGGCCGCGATGCATGCCAAGGGAGCCGTCGCCACGGGCCGACGCCCCTACGTGGGGCATGCGCCGGAAATCCAGTTTCGGGATGTCGGTTTCTTCTACCCTGGAACGGACAAGCCGGTGCTCGACCACTTCAACCTGTCGATTCCCGCCGGGTCGTCCCTGGCGATCGTCGGCCTCAATGGGGAAGGGAAGACAACCCTGGCGAAACTGATCTGCCGGCTCTATGACCCAACTGAGGGGACGATCGTGGTGGATGGCATCCCACTGGCGGAGCTCGACATCGAATCGTGGCGATCTCGAATCACGGCGGTATTTCAGGATTTCATTCGGTTTGAACTTCCGTTAAGTGAAAACGTTTCGATGAATCCAGAGAGTGGGCCAGCGATTCAGCGTTCTCTCGACGCGGCGGGTGCTCACAACCTCGCGGGTCTGGATACGATTCTCAGCAGAGGCTACGACGGTGGAACTGATCTGTCGGGGGGCCAGTGGCAGCGGGTGGCGCTGGCGCGTGCCTTGTGCGCGGTGCAAATGGGAGCGGGGCTGGTGTTGCTCGACGAGCCGACCGCGCATCTCGATGTTCGAGGGGAGTCGGAGATCTTTGAGCGGATCCTCGAAGCCACGCGAGACTGCACGACCATCTTGATTTCCCACCGATTCTCGACCGTGCGACATGCCGATCGGATCTGCGTGCTGGAAGGAGGTCGCGTGAGCGAACTGGGCTCCCACGCCGAGCTGATGGCGTTAAACGGTCGGTACAAGACCATGTTCGAGTTGCAGGCCGCTCGGTTCGAGTCGATGGAACCGGATTCGGATGGAGAGGGGGATGGTTACGATGTCCTCACCTGAGACGATGCCCCCCGCCCTTCCTTCGATGTGGCGCGCCTTGAAACGCGGTTATCAGGCCGAACCGAGGCTTCTTCTGAGCGCGTTGGTCCTGGCTCTGCTGGCGTCGTTGCCCGACGCTCTGCTGGCAATCTGGCTCAAGCTCCTGACCGATGGCGTCCTGAAACATCACCGCCTCATGCTGATCGTCGGGTCGCTCGGCCTGGCCGCCTCGGTCACCGCGACCTGGTTTTTTCGCGTGGTCAGCGATCGGGTTCAGCGCCGGTTTCGAGACCAGGTCACCATCGTTCTTGAAACGCAGGTGGCCCACCTTCAGGCCAGTATCGCAACGCTCGAGCACCACGAACGCCCAGACTACCTCGATCGACTCGCGGTTTTACGTGATCAGGTCTTTGTGCTCGACCACATTTACATGTCAATTTTCTCGGTTTTTGGTTTGGATCCTCCGACTGGGTGTGACGGTCGCCCTGCTCGTTTCGGTTCATCCCGCGCTTGCGTTCATGGTGGCCTTCGCGATACCAACCGTGATCAGCTCGACGGTTTGCCCGGGAATCGAACGTGCCGCGGAGGAACGCGGAGCACAGGCGATGCGCCTCGCCCGTCACCTATTTACCATCGCCACGACCGCTTCGCCTGGTAAGGAAGTTCGCGTCGCCCGGATGGGCCCTCGGCTGGTCGAGGAACGCCGAGTCGCCTGGGAGCGTTGGTATCGAGAGGTGGCCCGCGCCCGTGGCTGGAGCGCGTTCTGGAATACGCTGGCCTGGGGAACGTTCAGCCTGGGATATCTGGCGACAGTGGCCTTTGTGGTATTCCGTCTCAAGGTTTCACCGGGTGATGTGATCCTGGTTCTCGCCGCCGGGTCTCGTCTCTCCGCCTACCTGGGAGGAACCGTCGGGGAGATTGGTTTCCTTCGTGGTTTCTGGATGGACGGTGCGCGGAGAATGGCCTGGCTCGAAGACTTCGCGGCTTCGAAGCGGGAGCAATGCGACCAGTCCGTGCCCCAGGCGCTGGAGCGCGGTATTCAACTGGATCGCGTTTCGTTCGCCTATCCGGGGACGGATCGGCTCGTACTGGAAGAAGTCTCCGCGACGCTTCGGCCTGGAAGCGTGGTGGCCATCGTCGGAGAAAACGGGGCGGGCAAATCCACCCTGATCAAACTCCTCTGCCGCTACTACGAGCCGACGGCCGGATCAATCACCGTCGACGGGACGGCCTTATCTCGATTCCCTGCCGAGGACTGGCGCGCCCGCCTCGCCGGGGCGTTCCAGGACTTCTCTCGATACGAATTCCAGGCAAAAACCACGATCGGGGTGGGCGACCTCGCTCGCATGGCCGATGACCAGGCTCTCGCCACCGCCGTCGAACGCGCGGGGGCCGGGACGGTCGTGACGCAACTTCCTAAGGGGCTCGACACCCAGCTTGGGCCAACCTGGCCCGAAGGACTCGAGTTAAGCTTCGGGCAGTGGCAGAAGCTTGCGCTCGCTCGGGGCCTGTTGCGTCCCACTCCCATCCTGCTCTTGCTGGACGAGCCAACCGCCGCGCTCGACGCGGAGTCGGAGCATGCCTTGTTCGAGCGTTTCGCAATCGCCGCTCGCGCCCCGAAAACCGGAGCGAGTCGAGGCGATCGCGACGGTGGGCGAGGTCAGATCACGATCCTCGTCTCCCACCGGTTCAGCACGGTTCGGATGGCCGACCAGATCCTCGTGCTCGATGGAGCGCGGCTGATCGAGTCGGGCAGCCACGAAAGCCTCATGAAGCAAGGCGGCAAGTACGCGGAACTTTACCGCATTCAGGCCTCCGCCTACCTCTCATGATCAACTAACGTGGAGCGGACGGATCGCGCGGCGCGAGGGACGCCTTTCCACTCAACTCTGGCGGCAGCGGAAAATCGGCCAGATGCTTGGCTCGTCTGGCCCGAAGATGATATTTCAAGCCGGTCAGGAAGAAACAGAGCCCCGCGACCACGCCGAACAGGATGGGGGCATAGCGGGGATAGAGTGCCATCGGGACGACGGTCAACAACGTTGCGACCGCCTGGAGATAGTAACTGCCCGATAGAATTCCCCCCTTGATCAGGAACAACGTTCCGTTCATGACCGCGATCATGGGGGCGAGCGTCAGGACGGGGAGCCCGATCAGCCACTCGACGAGGAACAGGAGGTTGATCCCAATCACGCCGGCCCCCCAGACGTGAGCCAGTTGGCGCTCGACGAACGAGATCGGACCCCCGCGCCGCCTTAATTCCCAGAACAGGGCCGCCCACGCCCCGAGGCCCAGGGTGAAGATCGTCACGTACGGCCAGCGCGCGCGGATCCCTTTCAGAAGCAGAACATTTGTCAGCCCGAAGAAAAGGACGAGGACGAACCCGTGGCAGATCCAAAGCATTCCCCAATTCTCGAGCACGACCGCGTGGTGCGTCTCGCCAAGCAACCGCGCCGCGAGGGCACGGAGCGTGGTGGATCGAGCTGAGATGGATTCGCCCGCGAGAAACGCCTCGAGATCATCGGCGAGTGCTCCGGCCGAGGAATATCTTAGCCCTGGGGACTTCTGAAGGCATTTTAGCGCAATCATCTCAAGATCGGAGTTGACCTTGGGCACGAGCACGCGTGGAGGGATCGGGTCTTGCTCAAGCAAGAGCAGCACGACGTCGAGCGGGTTGGGGGCCATGAAGGGGGGGCGGCCCGAGATCATTTGATAGAGGATGGCGCCGAGGCTGTAGACATCGCTTCGGGGGCCCACCGTTCCCCAGCTTCGAGAGGCCTGTTCGGGGGCCATGTAGCTTGGGGTTCCAAGGATGGCGCCGGTTTGGGTCAGGCTCCCATCCATGTCGAGAAGCTTGGCGAGTCCGAAGTCTCCCACGAAGGGTTGATTCGACGTGTTGATCAGGATGTTCGAGGGCTTCAGATCGCGGTGGAGAACCCCTTGTTCATGGGCGTAATGGATGGCGCGGCAGACGGGGAGCAAGAGCGAGGCCGCCTCGCGCGCGGTCATCGGCCGGTCGGCCAACCTTTTGGAGAGTGTCACGCCCTCGATATAGGTCATGACGAAGTAGGGCTCTCCGTCGTTCTCCTCGACGTAGTGTAAGGGAATGATATGAGGATGGTTGAGTTTGGCGGCGGCCGTTGCTTCCGCGCGAAACCGGGCGAGCTCGGTGGGGCCGGCGGAAAGACCTCGAGCCAGGCATTTCAAGGCCACGATCCGGTCGTTGTCGAGGTCGCGCGCGCGATAGACGATCCCCATTCCCCCTCGGCCTATTTCCTCGAGCAACTGATGCCCACCGAGGCGCGTTCCAATCAAGTGAGAGGAATCCCCCTCGGCCTCTCTCCCGGTTGCCTGAAATCTTGAAGCGCCCCAGTGGGTGGAGGTCTCCTCGTCGGCGGTGACAACTTCAACGAAGTTCACCGTCCCCCAGAGCTCTCGCAAGTCGTCGGCGAGGTCGGGGTGAAGCTGGATCATCTCGCCCAGGTCAGGGTGGAGTCCTTTCCGAAGCGACTCGCTCAGGGAGTCGAGCGCGGCGAGGAGTCGCGCTTGCTGCTCATCCGTCAGGTCCCGGTCGGGAGTGGAGGGCTCGCTTCCCATCAGATCTCCCCCAGTTGAGAGGGGCGCTCTTCCAGAAGAACACGGAGTCGCTTGAGCGCACGCAGGTGCCGCATGCCCGCGGCGGCCTCGCTCAGGCCGAGATGATGGGCCACGTCGCGGTTGGAGAGGCGATCGAAGTAGCGCAGGACGAGCACCTCGCGATCGCTCTCATCGAGGCGGGCGAGGGTCTCGCGAAACCGGCGCTGGAGTTCGCCACGAAGGGCGGAGGCGGCGGGCGTGAGACCCGAGTCGCGCAGTTGCGCCGCCAGGTCCAGGGAGGAGCGGTCGGCATAGGCGGGTTGAGAGAGTGACCGTTCTCGGCGCAGACTTCGCTTCGCGGCGACGCGGTGCCGTCGATGCTCATCGATGATCTGGTCGAGTGCGATCCGCCGGAGCCAGAGTGAGAAAGGGATCGACGGATTCTTGAGGTAGGCATCCAGCCGATGGTTTGCCTTGATGAGCACTTCTTGAACCACGTCGCTCGCGTCAACCCGTTGGGCGAGCGCTGGGTCGAGTCGATGGGAGATGAGCCGCTTCAGTGGTTCGCGGTGGCGCTCCCAGAGACGCGCCGCGGCGGGTTCACCTTCCTCCTGGGCTCGTCTCAGGAGCACGTGTGTCTCATCAGGATTGGGCCACATGGCAGGCGGTCCAGCGCGAATCGGGAGAAATCAGGGAGGTCGAACCGGGCTGAGCTCGCTTGAAGCCCGCACAGTCACCCAATCGACCGTTTGAAAATCGTTGCCCAGCTCCAGTTAAGAAACGAGGTCGAATTACGTGTATGAGCTCGTTGCGTTCCGAATCGGCGATTCCTGTCTCGTCGTGGTAAGAACGCCTGAATATGAGCCGCAAGCTAAGGTGGAGATGGTTCCATGGTTGTTGTTTACGCTTATCTTGCGTACCTCGTCATCAGCGTCGGACTGACGATTTGGGTCGCGCGGACTTTGATGAAGAACGGAAGGCCGTTCCTGGTGGATGCCTTCTTGGAAAATGAGGTGCTAGCCGATTCGGTTAACCACCTCCTCGTGGTGGGATTCTACCTCATCAATTTCGGTTACGTCAGTCTCACGCTGAAGTTTGGAACGCGACCCCAAGACCTGGCGGAGGGGATCGAGGTCCTGAGCACCAAGATCGGACTCGTGCTATTGGTACTGGGAGGGATGCATTTCTTCAATCTTTACGTGTTTTCACGACTCCGCCGCCGCACGTTATTGCGATCCCAGAAGCCTCCCGTCGCGCCGGAAGCTTACTTGCCGAGCACCGCCGAGGTAAGTGTCTGAAAAAGGGACTGACTTTCCTGCCGAGGACGGACCCCGGCCGATTTGTTGGGCGATTCTCCTGGATGGTGGGCCGCGGAAACCCTCCTCCCCGCGGACTTGATACGGGCCGGTTAGGAATGAATGAAGGGAAGGCTGAATTCGTGATGAGACAACTGTTTATCTTCTACGATGATCGATGCGGGCTTTGCACCTGGGCCCGGCGCTGGCTGATCCGTCAGCCAGCGTTCCTGGAGCTCGAGTTTATCCCGAGGTCGTCCGCGCGGAGTGCTCGCCTCTTTGCCCACCTCAGTCAGGACCATGCGAATGACGAGCTCGTGGTCATTTCGGACGAAGGGGGAGTGTATCGAGGTGAAAAGGCCTGGATCATGTGTCTTTACGCGCTCCAGGAGTATCGAGAATGGTCGCTCAGACTGGCTCAACCCTGGCTTTTCCCGCTGGCTCGGCAAACCTTCAGCCTGATCTCAAGCGGTCGAGCACGCCTCTCCCGCTGGCTCGATCTGGCGAGCGACGCGGAGATCGTGGAGACGTTGCGTCATCAACCTCCCCGCCTTTGCCATGTCCAGCCAACACAAAAGCCTGCGCTCAATCGAGTCTCGTCTCCCAGCGCAGACGGCGGAATCGCGGGCTAATTCGAAGTCAGTCCGGGTTGGAAGCATGATCAACGGCTCAAGGGCAAGGCGTGGAACCGAATGATCAGGTCGGCGGGTTTGCAAAGCTCACGAAGCCGGGCACGTTCAGGGTCTTCCTGGGTTGTGTAAATTCCAGCCTCAATACCGGGTACGGGCATGTTGGGCTGCTGACGCCAGCGCGCGTCTTCGGCCGCCCGCATTTTCAACAGGGACTGAAGCACATCCTGAGCCCGATGGATCGTTGGGAAATCGGGAAATCTGGAGAGATCGATTCCCTTTTGAAGTTCTTCACGTGCGAATTCGCCGATGCGTTTGAAGTCGGGTTCATTCGCGTACTGGGCACTCAGCACGTAGCGGGTATCAGTCAATCCCTTCACACGTAGCCATTGGCGATTCCACGACTCGAGACCGTGATCGACTTCGACGGAACGAGAATCCCAGCGCGGGTCGACCGGCCAGGGCAATCGTGCGCGACAACGGATCTCGAATTCCGTGTTTTTGAGCTCAAAGTCATCATCAGCTCGAGATGGGGGTTGACCGGATCGTTTCGGCTCGAGTTGGAGATCCACATCAGGCGCCGGAACGTTCCAGGCTTCCAACAGGGTCCGCGCGATCAACCAGTGCCCCGTCGCGTTCGGATGGATTCCGTCCTCGGTGACCGAGAAACCAACATCACCCTTGCGACGGGCCTGGAGATAGGTTGAGACGGTCCGTCGGACGTCCGCCACCGAGATCGACCGCGAGTGAAGTGTGAGGAGCCACTCCGTGTATCGCTCGAGGGTTTGGTCGTACTCGATCCAGGGGAACGTGTAGCCGTAGTCGCTTGCGTGAGGGTCGAGAACCCGCCGTTGGTAAGGATCGAATGGCGGGGGAGTCATGAGCACGAGAGAAGGGGCTCGCGCTTCCTCCCGCGATCGTTTCAGCAGAGAATGGACCCCCTTCTGGAAATTGAGGAATCGTTCTTGGTCGAACGGGGCATAACAGCCGTCATTCATGCCGAACGACGCGACAATCTGGTCAGGAGCCCAGCGCACCGCGTCTCGGGTAAACCGGTGCAAAACCTGAGTTCGTCTTGCGGCGGCTCCGTTTTCGCGATTCCCGGAGACCGTATCTCCATTGAGACCATGATTTCGAAGGTGGAACCGCTTCTCCGGAAACTGAGTCAGGAGATACGCTTCCACATACGAAATAAACAGCCCGGACTGGGTGATACTGTCACCAAGGAAGATAATGTTCGGCTCGTCCAACTCGAGGATGGACCGGCGGCGCGATGTCGAGCCTTTCCCGCAGGACAATAGGAAGCCCAGGAGCGCGACCGCGACGAGAAGCCGCTTTGGACGTTGGCAGCTCATTTCACTCAAGTTGCTCGGGAACTGTAGGTGTGAACCTCTTCCACCAGCGCGATGACGTTATCAACCGGCGTGGTAGGGAGAATTCCATGCCCGAGGTTAAAGATATGTCCGGGCCTGCCAGCCGCCTGATCCAGCACCCGGCGGACCTGGCTCCGTAGTTCGGGCAGCGGTGCGAAGAGAAGGGTTGGGTCGAGGTTCCCCTGGATGCCGACGTTGGAACCAAGCCGGTCCCAGGCCTGATCAAGCTCTGTGCGCCAATCCACACCGATGACCTGGCCGCCAGCTTCTTGTTGGAGTTCGAGCAACGAACCGGTGTCGGTCCCGAAGTGGATGACGGGCGTGTTGGGATCGAGTTGGGAGAACAGCCGCTTCATGTGGGGCTGGACGAATCGCTTGTAGTCAAATGGACCCAGGTTCCCGACCCAGCTATCAAAAATCTGCAAGGCCTGCGCTCCCGCGGCGACCTGAGCATTCAGGTAAACCGTGGTGGCGTCGACCAGTTTATCCATCAGACTGTTCCATGCGCCAGCATCGCCGTACATAAAAGCCTTGGCACGGTCGTAATGGCGAGAACCCCCGCCTTCTATGGCGTAACAGGCGAGTGTGAACGGGGCGCCGGCGAAGCCGATGAGGGGAGTGTGAGAGGCGAGCGCGGAACGGATCGAAGTCACGGCGCGGTAGACGTAGTCAAGCGGAGCCGGGTCGGTCATTCGGTGGACCCGATCGACATCGCTCGCGGCTCGGATCGGGTTATGAATCACCGGTCCTTCCCCCTTGGCGAATTCCAGGTTGAACCCCAGGGGCTCCAGGATCAGCAGGATGTCGGCAAAGAGGATAGCCGCGTCCACCCCCAACCGCTCGGCGGCGGTCACGGTGACTTCAGTCGCAAGGTCCGGATTCTTGCATAGCTCCAGGAACGAGACTTTGGCACGAACTTCGCGGTAATCGGCCATGTAGCGGCCAGCCTGGCGCATGAGCCAAACGGGCGTTACGTCGGTTGCCTCGCGCCGGCACGCCTTGAGAAAGGGACTGTTCCAGAGGGGAGAGTTTTGGGCGACCTGGGAGGAGAGATTAGGCATGGGGCTCATTCTTCGAGGAATCAGTGAACCGAGGTCCTTCGCAACTCATTTTACTGGAAACCCGGGGAGGACGAAACCAGGCCCATCGATCACCCCATCCGACGCGTCGACTCCGTTGCATCAGGAACGATCACTCTGAAGAAATGACGACCCATTTCGCTCGTGTTTTCGTAATACCAAATGGCTCCGATTGCTCAATCAAAGGTCTAGTCGATGATCGACTGGTTTCTACAATTCCAACGGCGAGCGGGGCTGACTGAGCGAGTCGATCCCGTTTGAATCGACTTGTTGCTGGCTGAAATTTCATAGGTAACAACGACGCCGATCACATCGAGTTCACAGTGGTCGCGTTGAATTTGATAGAGAATCGAGGCGTGATGGACCGGTTGGAAATGGAATCAGGAAGAAATGGTTTGAACGGGCAAGAATCGGCAAAAGTTTCAGGAGGAGGTGACCCGGAGACAACCTGCCGTTGGAACCCCAGCGTCGTTCGCAAACCGAATCCGAGCGCGTTTCGGACCGAGGATGAGCAACTCCTGAATCGGGAGATGCCTCGGAAGCCGGTGGCAAGAAGTCCGGAACTTGCTGAGTTCACGCACACGGATGCCTGGCGCGTGATGCGGATCCAGGGTGAATTCGTTCATGGATTTAATAGCCTCGCCGAGATTGGCGCAGGCGTTTCCTTCTTCGGTTCGGCTCGTTTTGGCGAAGACCACCCCCTCTACGCGAAAGCGCGAGAGCTTGGCGGCCTGCTGGCCAAGGCTGGATTCGCGGTGATCACGGGGGGCGGGCCCGGTTTGATGGAGGCCGCCAATCGAGGGGCCTACGAAGCGGGTGGAGTCTCGGTCGGTTGCAATATCGAACTCCCCTTCGAGCAGATCGAGAATCGATACTCCAATGTTTCGATCAACTTCCGCTATTTCTTCGTGCGGAAGACGATGTTCGTAAAATACGCGAACGGGTTCGTGATCTTTCCCGGCGGCTTCGGTACGCTGGATGAAATGTTCGAGGCTCTGACGCTCGTCCAGACCCACAAAATCAACCGGTTTCCGATCGTTCTGTACGGAACCAGTTACTGGAGTGGCCTGCTTGACTGGATCAAGCAGACTCAGCTTGAAGAAGGAGCGATCTCGCCGGAAGATCTCAACCTCTTGGTCCTGACTGACTCGGTCACGGAAGTTCGCGACGTTCTTTTAGACTGCTACAGTACACGTTGCTGGACGACCTGGAAGAAGTCGGAAGGGGCGAAAGTTGACGCCGACCCACCCGGAGCTCCCGCCACCTCGGTCGATCCTGATAAGGCCGATGCCCAATAGGTTTCCTGGTACCTTCATCACCCAGGAAAACCTCAGAGGCTCCGGCTCGCTTCGTAAACCTGCCTTTGGAGCCTGCAAAAGATGTCCATCGCCCCGGAAGTGAAGGGATCGAACAGCGTGGCGTTTCAGTCCATCGCGTCCACCCTCAATCAGACAGGGCCCGGTGCCGCCCTCGATCGATTAGTGGACGATCTCACCCAGCGAGGTGAGTTCCGGGCCTTGCTCGACGCGTTGCTGCTGAAGGCGCGTTTCGAGCTGAACCTTCCCTTGATTCAGGTAGGGCCGCTCAACGATCTGGCCGAACCCGTGCGCGGGCAGTACGAAGCACGCTACGTCGAAGCTATACGCAAGGTTGGCGGCCTGCTGCTGGATTCGGGAAATATCCCCGCGGCCTGGCCTTACTTTCGGGCGATTGGGGAGCCCGAGTCCGTTCGCGCGGCCCTTGACTCTATCGTCCCGCCCGAGGGGGACGAGGTGGTTGGACACCTGATTGACATCGCGTTCAATCAGGGGGCTCATCCCCAGAAGGGATTCGCGTTGATCCTCGAGCACTATGGAACATGTTCAGCGATTACCTCGTTCGAGCAACTCCCCCCCGACGAACAGGTACGTAGCGTTTGTGCCGAGCTTTTGACACGCCAACTTTACGAACACCTCACGGCCAATGTACGCGCGGAGATCATTCACCGAGGAAAGCCGGAGCCAGCCGAAGCCGCCTCGCTCGAGGAGCTTTTGAAGGGGAACGAGTGGCTCTTCGAGGACGATGCCTACCATATCGATGTCTCCCACCTGGCCTCGACGGTTCGGCTGGCCCCACTGCTCCGCGCGGACGAAGTCCTGCGCATGGCTCGCGGGCTCTGCCAGTACGGTCAAGGGCTGTCGATTCGTCACCAGTATGACGGGGATCCTCCGTTCGAGAACACCTACCTCGATCACGGGGCTTACCTTGATGCGCTGCTCGGCCAGCAGGTTGATCAATCCCTGACTCATTTCCGAAGCAAGATCGAGGCGGATCAGGAAGTAGGCTTTGAGCAAGGCTCGGCCTTCCCCGCACAGGTCTTGGTCGGACTCCTCGTGCGGTTGAACCGCATCGATGAGGCGATCGACGTTGCGGCGAAGTCTCTTGTGGGGCTGCCCGAGTCCATGCTGATCTGCCCGGGAGTCGCCCAGCTTTGCCAGTTGGCGGGACGCCCCGAGCGGCTCTTGAAGGTCGCGGAGGAGCAAGGGGACCTTGTGAACTACACGGCGGCCATGTTGCTGGCCTCGGGAAGCGGCCCAACGAAAACGGAATTGCCTCCCCAGTCGTGAGCGTCGGGACGCGCAAATCTCTAGGCCGACAGAGTCAAAGAAGTGACAGACCTGGGTTGGGAAGCGACGTTCGCGACGTGGGAGGGGATGATCGATGAGGTATCGAGGACTGCGAATCGCGGGTTACCTGCTGATGCTTCTGATGGTCATCGTGCCAGCTCGGGGAAACGACGACTCCACGGTCTCGCTTTTCGATGGCAAGAGTCTCGCGGGGTGGACGCCGGAGCACTCAAGGCGTTTCAAGGTGAGTGACGGGCTGCTCGTCGGTGAGGGAGGGGCGGGATGGCTTCGGTCCAACTCGTCGTTGCGGAACTTCGAGCTCACCGTGGAATACCGGGCGGTGGAAGCCTGTTCGACCGGAGGCATTTTCTTCCGGGCCAAGCCTGAGAGTACCCCCAAGGAGCCGCATCTCCCCACGCTCGGTTATCAGCTTCAACTCAGCAACTCGGAAGATCATCTGCGGGTTTTCGGGCACGGAACGCCTCCACCCACCTCGGATCGCAAGACAATGGAGCTGAAACGGGCCGCGAAGGGGGCGGGCGAGTGGCAGTCGATCCGGCTAAGAGTCGTGGGCTCGCGGTTGGAGGTCCACTTCAATGACGTACTCATCACCGTCTCAGACGCCGTGATCCTGCCTGAGGGTCATCTAGGGCTTCAGGTCGAGCAAGGGCGAATCGAGTGGCGGAGCTTGAAGCTCAAGGACCTCCCTAATCAACCGAACTGAGTCGTTTATTCAAGCATTCAAGAGAGCTCGTCTCATGGCGGCCACACAACGCGATCCCGACGCCAGAGAAGTGGTTCGAGTGGAAGCTCTGGTCACGGTTCAGGACCCCGCCCAGGTGGATCGTTTTCTGACGGAATGCCTCCCGGGAACAACCTGGCGCGTCCTCATTCGCACGGCTGAAGTCTGGGCGACGATTCGCGATCGGAACCCGCTTGGTTCCTTCGATGAGCGCGACTTCCTTTGTGTCACGCTTCGGCTCGCCCGTCCCGTTCCGGTGGAGCCCGGCCTCCGATTCCAGATCATTTCGGAAGAAGACCCGAATCTTTGGGCCTCGGCCCTGGTGCGTCCCTGGTCCGATCACCCACCCATCCCAAGACTTGAGCACGGGCGCGAGAGTGGGATGGCGGGAAGCTGAGGTGGAAGTCACGTCGCTGGGCCAAACTCGGGTTGCTGGGGCACTCTAGGCGTCGTCGAGTTCCAGGGGGTCGAGGTTAGAGTGAGAGTCCTCCCAGCATAAACCCGCCTGTCTCAGCATTTCGGCGGGGATCTCCTCGAACCGGCCGAGCAGGTGATCCCTGCCCCAGTCCTCATTTTCAATCGCCTCAAGTGGCGGCAAATTCGAAATGCCGAAGCGTACGAGCAAGATCTCGTACGCTTCCGCGACTCCCAGCTCAACCACCGGTTTCAACGCCATCGCGTGCCGCCCGAAGTGTGGACCGGGATCGGAGCGAGTTGCCAAACTCCGTTACCTCGGTTCTCCCAGTGAAATCCTGGTGGAGGGCTCCAATCCTCGTCCGAGTCGGATGGGCCGTTATCATCATCCGAGGAGCTTTCGGAGAGCACCTGCATCAGTTCCGTACTGGCGGCAAAGTAGATGAACATGGCCAGGAGAACTTGCAGGAATTCCTGGTGGACCAGGGCATAACACCCGAACAAGATCGCAAGCCCGCGCCCCAGGCCCGCGGCCACCCGGGTTGCGGGGACTCGGCCGATCCAGCTACTGAGTAGCGCCCGCAACACCCGCCCACCATCCATCGGAAAAGCGGGAATGAGGTTGAACAAGGCCAGAACCAGGTTGATCACCAGCACGTGTCGGGTGAACATCCCAATCATCGGTTCGGCCGGACCAGCGATGCTCAGCACCCCCGATCTCAATACAAGACCAAGAACCGACGCGATGACAATATTGACCGCGGGACCGGCCAAGGCGATCGTCAACTCCGCCCCCGGTGCGCGTGGCAACCGGACGAGACGGGCGACGCCGCCGATCGGATAGAGGGTGATATCCACCGTATCAATGCCGAACCTGCGAGCCGTCAATGCGTGCCCATACTCATGCAGCAGCACGCAGACAAAGACCGTCACGACGAGCAGGAGAGCGGAAATCCCCTCCATCGCAAAGCTCGTATAAGCGAGCAGCAACAGAAGCGTGGGATGCAACTTGACATCGATTCCCGCGAATCTCCCGATATTCCAGGATAATCCCATCATGTCCCTTTCTATTGAGAAGGGGATTCCTGCCCACTCTCTCTATCGTGTAGTTCGTACGGAAGAGCTTAAAAGTTCAAGCCCTGATGAATTGGACACTTGGTTTATCGTTTACCGCAACGCCACCCTGGCGGGTCTTGCCTCGGATCGAGCTGCGCGGATCCAGGTTAATCCTAGCAGATTGGTACGTCGGAGGTGAGAATTATCGTCTCTCGTAGGGTCCGACACCAAACGGAGAGGGTCTACTGGAAGGCTCCGTTCACCTACTCGGACGAGTGGGTTACCTGCATTGAATTATGGGCTCCGAGATCGAGTAGTCTTTTCCCTGGGAGCGCGGGCGTCCCGCCCGCAATGGATTTTGGAAGGACGTGGATTGGACAATTTACTCGAGATCTCGGGAAGGGCGCCCTACTGCCTAAAACTCTCCGCGGATCGAGTCGGGTGGCCCTCGAGGTTGGGCGAACCAATCCCATTAGAGTCGAACAATTGATGCAAAAATGAATGCGTGGAAGAAATGGACGTGATTCGATGGTTTGTGCGAAGCCGGACTTCGAGGAATTTGGTGACGTTGGTTAACCTGGTCTTAAGTAAGGGAAGTCAACGTTCGAGGATGCCAGGCCTGGGAATGATGTACCCTTTGACGGACACATCGATTTGAGGCCAGTTCTGAAGGGCGGTCACGAGCTCGTACCCGCGTCGATCGACCACCATGGTGTCGCTCGACCGGGCCGCACCGATACTGGGGCTCCAGCAAAGTGGCATGCCATGGCTCAGGATCAGAGGGCTATCAGGAAGGAGAATAGATTCGCGGGGCGTGTAGCCGGTGATGAATCCAAGGTAGTCCAGGGTCCACTCGTCGGCTCGACCGAATTTCTCGAAGATACGTTTCGCGCGTCGCGCCACTTCACTGACCGACTCCGCGTCTCTCGAGAAGAAGATGCAGGTTGCGTCAACCATGCTCGCCAGCGCATGGCAGGCGGCGAAGGCTTCTTCTGGTGGTCCGAATGAGACGGTGCGTGAAACGGTCGCACAGAGTCCGAATCTCCGGCCGGTTGCAGTGATCGTCACGCGCTGGTTAATCGGCGCGGCCTTGAAGGTTGGCTGACGATAGCGGAGGAGCCGATCGTCCCCCGCCACTCGCAGGTCGACTGGCACCACTCCTTCTCGGATTAGCCGGTGCGCCAGGTGTCCGGCGATATCGGCTTCCGATTCCCCTCGTTCAAAGTTGCGGCAGGTCGCTTCGACGGCCAGTGTCAGGGTCCGGCCGAGTTCGCGCAGGCGTTGTCGCTCAAGCTTTGTGAGCGGGCGACGCATGGCGCGAAATGGGTCGCCGTCGGGCTGCCATGGCCGCGGTGGTCGGTCCAGGTCACAGGCAATCTTCTTGTTATGCCCCAACTCATCGATCACCCGCTGTGGGTCTTCAAACCACGGACGCTCCTTGAGCTGGAATCCAAGCCCGGCAAGCTCCTCCTCGAAGACTCGAGCACTCTGCACGTTGTCGGTAATCACCGCTCGACTGCCGCGGTTGATATAGAGCAGGACCGTGCTGAGCTCTGGCCCGAGATGCTGGCCGAGGTCGCCACCGGAGGTAAACCAGGAGACCGAATCAGCCCGGCCCAGCACCACGGCGTCTTGCTGGGTTTGGTCGAGAAAGGCCGCGATTCGCCTTTGTTTTTCTTCGATATCTTCTCGTCGACGTGAGAGCGCGAGATCCGCATGGTCTACCGCGGGATCAACCAGGGCCGGGAGGCTGTCATGGGATGGCCGGTCGCTTGCGGTATGGAGAACTCGATCGAGTTCTTGATCCCCATCAAGCGAATCGGCGATGTGAACGATCATCCCACTCGTGGAGCTATCGGAGGCCACGAAGCCGTCTCCATGCTGTTGATTACGAAACGTCGCGCGACATCCAAAGTTGGAAGTAACGCGCTGGGTCTTTCTTGTTAGGGTCGGGAGAATTGGTTTCTCCATCGTTCCCATTAAAGCTCAAAAATGCAACCAGTCTTGTCCCAAGACGATTTTCCGGCACGACCCGGCGAGCTCGTTGCAACCGTTACCCTTTAACGTTCCACACAGAGTCGAGGAAGGCAAGAATCTCCGGGAGAATCTGCCGGTTTCTGACGTGAAATCCAAACCCATGCGCTGCATGATCTATGAGGATGAGTCGATTTTTAACGCCAGCGGACTCCAGCGCCAGCGCGAGCGCTTCGGATTGCTCGGGTGGAACGAGTTGATCATCGCTTCCGTGAATCAGCAGCACAGGGGGGTCGTCTGAAGTCACGTGGTTAAGAGGAGTGGCCTCTCTGTACGCGTGCTCTCGCTCCTTTTTTTCCCCACCGAGCATCAGTTGAACAGGGGAAGTGGGCAGGGGGGCCACAGTCCGATCACCCGCGAGATCCGTGGGTCCATACATCGAAACAACGGCTTGAACCCGCGCGGAGCTTCCTTGAGAAAGAGACGAGTCCGTCTCGTTGTGGGCCGCCCGGCCCGGTCGGTCAGCCCAGGTTCCTAACAGCGAGGCGAGGTGCCCACCCGCCGAGACACCGACCGCCGCGATACGTGCTGGATCGATACGGTAGTCCGTCGCGTGGGAGCGAACCCACCGGACGGCTTCCTGGCAATCCTCGAAATTCGTAGGCCAACTTGCTCGAGTGGGACGGGAGAGTAGGTAGTCGATGGCCGCGACGGCGTAGCCCCCCTTGGTGAGTTGGATCGCCATCCCCTTAACACTCTCCTTGCTCCCCCCGCGCCAGCCTCCACCGTGGATCAAGATGACCACAGGGACTCGGCCCAATCCCGGGGGGCGGTGCGGGAGATACAGATCGAGTCGCACCTCTCGACGTTGATCGGTTCGATAGACCAGATCACGGTGGGTCTGGATCCCAGCGGGCATCGGCTCCTGTTTCACCTCGGCTTGGACCAGGAATGCGGTCGCTCCGAGAAGAACGAACCAGATTAAGACGCGAATGCGCTGGGTGCTGACCACGTTGAAAAACCTGGTTGGTGGGGCGAACGCCTTAATCATCTTCTGAGGGCTCCACAAACCAGTTGGAGAAGCTCCCTCGTTCCATCGAGGTGAATCGGATACGCGACTGAATCGTAGGAGGACGACCTACAGACAGCAAGAATCCAAGCAGATTTGAGGCCAAATGGGTCAAGAATTATCATGCATTCAGGTTCACTTCTCGCACACGTCCGCATCACCGTGAAAACGAGTCGGCGTTACGGGAGGCGGAACGAAGCTGGCCGCATGATTAAGGGCCCGTTAGAGTGAATTCGTGGGAGCCTTGTTGAACGCCTTCCGGCAAAAGACTAAATGCCTGTCGATGCGGACTACATAAACTTTGACGCGTGGATTCATCCAAATGGCACAAGAATTACCCCAACTCACACTGCTGGAACAACGCGAAATCGAAGCACGGATCGTCGGGCCCATCATCCAGGCGTTTGGAGAGGAGCTAGGCCAGGAGCGGACCATCGAGATCCTCGGTGGGGTCATTCGAGAGCTCGCTCGCCAAGGGGGAGCGAATCTGGCTCGCCAACTCGGTGAGACGACGCTTGAAGTTTTTGCAAGCACTCTCGACCGTTGGCGAGAAAAGGGAGCACTCGAGATCGACGTGCTCCGGCAAGACGAAGCTCATCTCTGGTTCAATGTGAGGCGTTGTCGATACGCCGAGATGTACAGGGCACTCGGGCTTCAAGCGCTTGGAGCCACACTCTCTTGCCAGCGTGATTTCGCACTCGCGCAGGGGTTCAACCCAGAGATCCACCTGACGCGAACCCAAACCTTGATGGAAGGCGCGGCCTATTGCGACTTCCGATTCGAGCAACCGGGTGCCGGTGCGGCGGATGCCTCGAAGTCGGAAACCTCGGACGATTCCGACGGAATCTGATCCGACATCTTACTCAAGTCTTTCAACGCGTTGTGCCGATTATCGCGATGGTAGGGTGGATCGGTCCGCGCTCGCTAGGAAAGGCGACCGGCCGCGCTCTTGATTCCTGGCTGGCCCACAAGGAAGGGGCGTTTCCATGCCGAGCAACGATCACGGCCCATCGAAACTCACCTACGGCGCGACATTCGCGATGCTAACGCTCGCCGCGGCGTTTCCCATCGCGCTCATGATCTTCAATCCCACCCTCATGTTTGAACGAGGTTGGGAACAATATGTCGGCACTGGCATCTATTTCTGGGCCGTTGGCGTGCTCACCTGGGAGTTGCGCAAACTCTGGCGAAATGAACAGGCTTTCGAAGACGTGCCGTCCCTGGTCCAACGCGTCGAGCGAGCTTGCGCCTCCAGCGGATCCGAGCGGCCAGCCTCTAGCCAGTCGGAACTCGAGTCCGACCCCCGGTTGCTTCCCACTCGGGTCAGGCAACTCACTGGATACCTTGAAGAGACGGGTTCCCCGTCGGTCTCGCAGCTCATGGAATTGAACCGCGAGGCTTCCGGGCTCGATCAGGAGCACGCCTCGGGACGATTCACTCTGACTCGCTATATTCTTTATCTCCTCCCCGTGATTGGCTTCATCGGCACGGTGGAAGGGATTTCCAAGGCGCTCATGAACATCAGCAAGGTTCTTCCGATGGTGAAGGATCTGGATGGGTTCATGAATAATCTGACCGGGGTCACCTCGGCCCTTCAGATCGCTTTCGATAGTACTTTGCTCGCCTTGTTCCTCAGTGCGTCCCTGATGCTGGTGCAAACTCTGGTCTTTCGCCGGTCGGAGGATTTGCTGGCGCGCGTCGATCGGTGGATCGTTGAGACCATCCTTCCCAAAGTCGGGGCGATCGAGCCGGCCGGCCGGGGAGCCGCGTCGCCGTCGATCGAGCACTGGGCCCAACGCCTCGGGGAACAGGTCGCTCAATTTTCACGTTCGATCGATGCGCTTCCCAGGTCCGTGGCAAGTTTTCAGCATGGCGCTGAAGTGATCGCACGGGTCGGAGCCGACCTGGACGCGGTTGGTACGGCCAGCGAATCCATCCGCCGAGGGGTGGCTTCCCTGGCTCGAATCGAGGCCAATCTGGGAGATCAGGCCCTGGGGGGCGAGCAATTCGAGGAAATCAAACGAGGGATCGACCGCACCTGCGCCGCGATCGAGTCGATGTCGAATTCGTGGGCCAGTGCGTATGAGCGGTCCAGCCGGACCACGCAGGAGCAACTGGCGAGAACGTTGAATAGCTTGAAAGACGCCATCGACCTGCTGAACGTGAGCATGGAGCAGGGGAATGCCTTGTATCGGAATATCGTGAAGAAGATGCTCCCGGTTTATCACGGCGACCCCGATCGATCGGGCGACGGAATCCGAGTCGCTTGAGCTTTGTTGTGTCGCGACACTCTTTGCTCGCGGTTGGCTCAACAAGTGGGTGACTTCCTGGCATCTAGCCAGCATTTGATTGAAATGAGGAAGTAGCCATGCGTCGATCGAGGCGGGGTGGGCACGGCGGACTCGAATTCGGGGGGTCGGGCGAAGACTCGTTCGTCGCCGTGGTTGTGACCAAGCTAACGGGTGCGCTTCTCTTCATCCTTCTGCTTACCATGGTGATCATGGCCCTGATACCGAAGGCCATTGATTTGCCCGCCTCCTCCGATTCCGTCGCCGAGAAAGACAGGACTCCGCTTGAAATCGCGACCCCTGAAATCTTGCCTGAAGGGATTGTTGGCAGGCCTTATCGACTGGCTCTCGCCGCCAAAGGGGGGAGTGGAGCCATCCGCTGGGCCATTGATGGAGAACTCCCTCGTGGCCTGACTTTTGACACCGCGACGGGTCAGTTGTCAGGCATTCCCGAGCGAGGTACTTCCGCGCCCACTCCGCTCGTACTCCGTGCGACGGATGGGACCGACCGCACCGCTCGAGAGACTCACCTCGTTGTGTACCAGTCGGACGGTCCGCTTTCCATGCCAAGCCGATGGGCCCCTCGAATCCCTCCCATTCCGCTTCGGGCCTGGCTCGATCGAGGGGTCGGCTTCCTGGTCCTTTGGTTGGTCATGCAAGTTGGGACGAATGCGTTGGGAGCCTTGGAACGAAGGAAACTTCAGCTTCAGGAGTCCGAGGGGATCGAGCGGGGGATACGCCGCCGATTCCTTGCTTACCGTTGGGTTGTGCGAGCGTTCGCTCTCTGTGCCTCGGCGGCCCTCGCGCTCTGGATGCTGCGTGGGCCATCTTGATCAAGTCATTCGTGGTTCAACTTCGAGAAAACGACCTGATCGTGCACGATTTCACGGTCGGTCCCACACTCCATATTCGAGCGAGACAGGCGGAAGCAGAACATCGAGATTCAATTCCGGTTTCGCGCTAGCTATTCCCACCCGCTTGTGTATCCAGTATCTTCAAGTTGAGTTCCGGGTATGAGGCAAAGAGACGAGCTTTCAATCTTGCCGGCACAACCCGAAACCGTCTCACCGTTGGCGCAAACCTGGATTAACTAACACGCGTGACTTCTCTAGGAGGCCGACATGTCTCGACTTCGTGCAATCATGCTGAGTACGGGCCTGATCGTGGTCGTGCTCCTGGTGCAGTCTGCTAGTCAGGCACAATCACCTGATCGTGGTGGACGCAGCGGGGGAAGGGACCGGGATCGTGGAGACAGCCGATCGAGTAGCTCTGGGCGGTCTTCCTCTCCATTGCGACTGCTTGCAAATCGCTATGTGCAGGAAGACCTCAAGCTGACCGATGAGCAGAAGGCCGATATCAAGGCGATCTCTGACAGGCTCGAAGAACTACAGCGGCAGGCTTTCTCGCGACGAGGGGACGACCGAAGTCGTACCGACAACGCGCCCAAGCAACAAGCGACTGACAACGCGGATGCGAATGAGAAGGACGATGATTCGCCCAAGGGGAAGGGCCGGACTTCAAAGAACAGCTCTCGCGCTCCCGTCAATATTCAGAGCCTGGATCCTCGCACGCGTTTCGCGCTGCTGGAACGCAAACGAGGAGAGGCCGAGTCGGCCGCGGCCGAGGTCTTAACCAAGGAGCAGGTGGAGCGAATCCGCCAGATCCAAATCCGCCAAGAAGGTCCCATGGCGGTGACCAAGCCCGCGGTTCAAAAGCAGCTCAAGCTGACGCCCAATCAGTCGGCCCAAATCGAGCAGATCGTCGGCCAGAGTGATATGGCCCAAAACATGCTCCGCAACATGAGCCGGCCAAATCTTGATGCCTTCCGGACTCCCGATGGGGGATTCAATCGCGAGGCGTACGAGGCGCAGATGAACAACCCCTACGTCAAAGCCCAGGTCGAACAGACTCGGAGGATGGCCGATCGGCAGCGGGAAGGCTTGAAAGGGGACGTCATCACCTTAATCGGGCAGGTTTTGACCAAGCGTCAGCGCCAGTTGTTCCAGCAAATCCAGGGGCCCCCGTTCGACCTGGCCAAGCTGGATCGAGATTACGACCCGAGTAAGGCCGCGGCTCAAGCGAAAGAGGAAGAGGCCGCGAAGGCGTCGGCCGAATCCAAGGCCGAGGAAGATGATTCCTCCAAGAGCAAATCGAGAAGCCGGTCCGAACGGAGTCGGTGAGCAGACACAGCCGAGCCTTCCTTTCGTGGAAAGCTTGGTGCGCTGACTTGACCTGTCGATGAGGATTGAGGTGCATCGCTTATCGCCTGAACTCTCTGGTTCATCCGGAGAGCTCAGGCTTTTTCGTTTTCATTTCGTTCTCCCGTCAAGTCACTTGCTCTTCCCTGAATGGGAGAATCCTCGTATAACGACCCCCCACGGATGGGCTGTGAGGAGCGTTACGTCGCAAGGATTTGTGCCAATGTATCGAACTATGATCGTCCGAACACTGACATTGGGCCTCCTCATCCTCACAGCAAGTCGGACCTCGCTTCAAGCAGCGCAGGATGTTCTGCCCGACAGCCGCCTTGGAATCAGGACGGCCCCACTCCTCTTGCTCAGCCGACCCGATGTGCAAGCGGATCTGAAACTGAGCGTGGAGCAGGTTGGGGAAGCAACGAAGGCGATCGCGGATCTGCACACGAAGGCAGCAGGTCTGAGAGGGGTGAAGGGAGAAAAGGCGATTGCCGCGCGGCGGGAAATCGACGAGCAGCAACGAACCTGGATCGAAACGCGACTCTCCGAGGAGCAACGCAAGCGTTTGCTTCAGATCGACTTGCAGTGGGAAGGGATGCCCGCGATCGTGTCACGCTCCGCGCTGGGCAGCTTTCTGGAGCTGACACCCGAGCAGCACACCCAACTCGGTCAAGTGGTTGCCGTGCACAACCAACGACGTTCGGCCGGCGAGCCCTTGCAAACGCTCGAGCGTGAGACCACAACCAAGATGTTGGCCGTCCTGACCGAGACCCAGCGTCAGCGATGGAAGGCGATGCTCGGCGTCCCCTTTCAACCACGCCTGGCCGACGCGGCCTCGGCCGACCAGGTCACGAAGTGACGAGTTGACGTTCCTCTGACCGGGACCACTCCTCCCACACCAGGAGGGACGAGAGTCGTCGAATCCGACTTGGGCCTATCGCCACCACGAGTAGGCGGTTAGAGGGTGAACGCCGGGTTCGGGATCAGTTTGTCGAACTCGGGGTTACCTCGAAGCGGGTTGAAGTCGCTTTCCTCAACCAGATGGTTACGGAAAGACTCGTCAAGCGCCAGGGCGAGTTTGAGTTCGTTGATCGCCTTGGAGGGGTTGCGCGCCAAACTCCAGTAGCAAGCTAGGTTATAGTGGAGTATCGCGGTGGGTTCATCCGGGTTATGACGCACCGCGGTCTCAAGCGCATCGATCGCCTGAGCGAGACGCTGAGTCCGCTTGTAGCACCAACCCAAGGCCATGGCGACCCCAATGCTCTTGGGGCGCAATCGTGCGGCCTGCTCAAGGGGCAAGAGGGCCTCGCGGTAGCGGTTGAGGGCTCTGAGCGCATCCCCTTTCAAGAAGCTCGCTTCGAATTGCATCGTCGCCCAGTCCGACCGCCGCTCGATGATTTCGAGTGCCTTGGCGGGCAGGTTCAGCATGATGTAGCCTTCGGCTTCGTCGAGCTGGCGTATCGTCGTGTCGCGCATGATCCGGCTCATCGCTCGGCGGTCTCCTCTTGGCTCGCATTAACGCCGAAGTTCGCAAGCCCCAACGTGCGTGAGAGGTACTTGTCGGAACGTATAGAGCTCGTGGAGGACGAACTGAACGAAATTCTGTATCAAACATACCCCAAAACAAGACCTCGGGAAAGAGTTGGCTTTTCTCTTCCCGAGGCAATCAAGTTGCGCGTAAGGAGATGACGCTAAGGCGAGCTTATCTAGATGCGACGATTCGCTCCCAGGTCGCCTCCGTTTTGGGAATGGGTGAGGAGCCGTTCGCGGCAAACGCCTTCCATCGCGCTGAGCTCTTTTTCACGCTCAACCAGGTTGGGAATGGCCAGACCTTCGGTCGAACCTCGTAAGAGCGCATCGGCCCTCAGTTCGATCCCTTCTCGATTCTGAAGCCCGTTGAGCCAGCGTTCGGGGATCGCCTCGACGCCGAAGTGGGCCCCGACCATGGCACCCAGGATGGCGCCGGCCGAGTCGGCGTCGCCTCCCAGGTTGATGACTTCCACCAGGGCTTCCTCGAAACTATCGGTGGTGAGGTAGAGGTAGAGGCAGGTGGGGATGCAGGCGGGAGGAAAGCCCATGGTTGGGCGTCGGCAAGCGGGGCTGGCGCCGTGCCGATTCGCCTCTTCGATCAAGGCCGAAATCGCCCGATCACGCGGCATTTCCAGCAGCGACTCAACCTGTGCGATTGATCGAGACATGCTGCTTGGGTGATCACCGATCGAGACGGCCACCTTGCTGTACTTCTCAATAATACGCTTTTCAAAGCGTGCGACTTCCGCGGCAAGTCGGAGCGGGTACGACGCGATTCGCGCGGCGCCTCGCGAGATCCCCTGAATCGCCAACGCCACGGTCATGGCACCGGCGAGGCTACGGATATCCCGGTGTGTCATCAGGCTTGCGGCCATGACCGAGTCGAACAACTCGTCGGGTTGCGCTGGGTCGAAGCAGAGGCCAACGGGGGCAATTCTCATCGCCGCGCCGATGCCCGCCGAACGTTGCCCTGTTTCGCTAGGTGAAATGTTTTGCTCGAGATCGGTCAAAACCTGTCGAAAACTCCGGCCAACGCCTCGGTGAGCCCCCATGTAGGAACCGCGAGGCGTTGCGAGCTCAAGGTAGATCTCGGCAAGGCGATGAGCGTCGATTCTCCCACACTCAATGAGTACGTCGCAGAGCGCAAGGGCTTGCTGGGTATCGTCGGAGTAGAGGCCAGGCATTCGCCAGCGAAAAGGCTTCTTCTTCCAGGCTCGAGCACCATCCACATATCCGTCCACCACGCCGTAGTGGGCCCGGATTTGTTGGGCGCTTAGACCTTCCAGCGGAGCCCCCAGGGCGTCACCGATGGCCAACCCGAGCAGACATCCCCGGGCACGGTCGAGCGGGGGCAATAGCGGCATCGAAACAGGCTCCTTCAGATCTCGGACCGAGTCGCATCGTAGGCCGAGTCGGCCCCTTCTCGTCGGGACGCAACGAACTGTAACCGGGCGACTGAAGCTATCCAATGGAATTTTGTCTGGCAAGGTTCAACCAACTCATGAACAGGACCATTCCGGTATCTTAGATGCTTGTCCCACGTTCCACTTAGGGAGCATCCAATCCATCTCGAGTTTTTTTCCAAGGACCGAAGATTTCACCATGCGAGGTCGAGTCCTCGCATTTCACATTGATCGGATCACCCCTGGCCGGTGGTCGTTCGAACAGTAGAATTGAAAGGGCTTTGACCCGAACGATTCCGTGAAAACACATCATCGAGGAGTTCCACGACTCGTTACGCCCCCTCAGCATACTATCGGCGAGGCCTGGTCGACGAGAGTAACCGGGATCGTCGAATCTGGTTTTGCTCTGCCCCATGGCAGGTGCAAAGCGGACGAGTGGTGTCATACTTGAAATCCGCAGGAGCCGTCTTGTGATGCAACCGGGCAAGAAAAACGCTGTTCTCCTTGGCGAATCCACGCTCTAGTCGATTACGCTGTCGGTGATTGAGACTGAACCCTCGCATGAGCCCGTTCGGAACGCACATTCCCAAAGGAGCGCTAGCGCATGGCTTCCCCTTTCCTCAGCCGACTCTCTCTGTCTCTGGCGCTCGTTGGTTTAGCAAGCTGCACGCCAGCGCCGTCTGAGGAGGCGCCGAGCACCACCGTGGAGGAGAAGGGCGGTTTGCCCGAAGCTCAGGCGGAGAAGGTGGCCACTTCCCTCCAGAGTGCCGAACCAGCCGACCCGCTCGCTGGTTTGAAAATCGCCAGGCCTGAAGACAGACAGGATACCCCAACCACCCCACCGCCGGCCAATGCGATCGTCTTGTACGATGGTAAGGACCTCACCGGTTGGGTTAGTACCACGAATCAAGGGGCGCCGCATTGGAAGCAAGTTGAGGGGGGAGCGATCGAGGTCGTGAAAGGGGGAGGGATTAAGACGACCCGCCAGTTCGATGGTCACTTCAAACTTCATGTGGAGTTTCGCGTCCCCTACATGCCGGAGGCCACGGGGCAAGCTCGAGGGAATAGCGGCGTGTACGTTCAGGGACGATACGAGGTCCAAGTTTTGGACAGTTATGGTCTTGAGAGTAAGGATGATGATTGCGGAGGCATTTACAAAGTCGCCGTGCCCAAAGTCAATGCCTGCAAGGCCCCCACGGTTTGGCAGGCTTACGACATTGAGTTTCAAGCACCAAAATTCCAGGATGGGAAGAAGGTCGAAAACGCCTGGATCACCGTTTTGCACAACGGGCAACAAATCCACGACCACGTGGAAATTCCTCTCGACAACACGGTCGCGGGGCTTGGTGGCGACCCTAGCCAACCGGGGCCGATCATGCTCCAGGACCACAATAACCCGGTCCAGTTTCGAAACATCTGGCTCGTTCCGCTCGACAACGTCGAGTCGTCCCCAACCACGAAGGACGCCAACATTGACACTCCCACCCCTGAAGGGTGTGGGATTCTCAGTTCAACGAGGACTGCTCTCAAAGCGAGAGTCTGACACCCTCTCCCTGGGCGTTCAGAAACCGAAGTTTCCACGTTCGGGCGTGC
>Ga0182745_1000441_pt1 | contig 46893 bp, 47 predicted proteins | sample eDN3rd30CKraftBY_FD_128523 | JGI IMG/M metagenome (GOLD analysis project Ga0182745, IMG submission 128523) | Enriched backyard soil microbial communities from Emeryville, California, USA - eDNA 3rd pass 30_C Kraft BY (version 2) (version 2) | ecosystem: Environmental > Terrestrial > Soil >...
GAGTGGCGCTGCAATGAATGCGCTTGGCTTATGCGGGCTGTGCGGCCAACCGCCTCGGCCTCCGCCCGGGGGCTGAATCGATGGCGGCGGGTCTGGCAACTGGTTAAACTGCATCGGAAAATGTGTAGCAAACTGGGCAAGCCCCTTCCTTGCAGGGGCGGCTGATGCGGCGGATTTCATCGCATGGCCCCGATTCCGGCGGACCCGGACCCGCGATCCGTTCTGTTGCCTTTGCGCCCCAGTGCGTCGTGAAAATCCCGCTTCTGGTCCATTTAATGCAATTCCCGCCGGGTTGAGCGATAGAAACGCCTTCCATAACTCACATTCAATCATATGATGAGGTATAGAAAGAGGATCTATCGCTCATGCGCTGGAACTGGACGCTGCCCGGCTGGCCGCATTTCGACTATGACGCTGCCGCGCTGGAGCCGCTGGAGCGGAGCTTCCTGCTGTCCTCGGGCGAAATTCTGGGTGCGGTTCGCCATGTCGGCGGCGAGGAGCGCGACCGGCTCCGCATCGAACTTCTGAGCGAGGAAGCCATGCGCACCAGCGCGATCGAGGGGGAGACGCTGGACCGGTTCAGCGTCCAATCCTCGCTGCGCCGCCATTTCGGCCTTGCGACCGACAACTATCCCCTCAAACCGCGCGAGCAGGGGATCGCCGAGATGATGGTGGATGTCTATTCTGGCTTCTCGGCCCCCCTCGATCACGAAACGCTCTGGCGTTGGCACGCCATGCTTCTGTCGCATGACCGGGACCTTGAGACGGTCGGCGCCTATCGGCGCCATGACGAGGCGATGCAGATCGTCTCTGGCGGCGCCCAGCGGCCGAAGGTCCATTTCGAGGCGCCGCCCTCGGCCAGCGTGCCGACGGAGATGGAGGGCTTCATCGACTGGTTCAACCGGACCGGGCCGGAGGGCGAGACACCGCTTCCGGCGCTGACTCGCGCAGGGCTGGGCCATCTCTATTTCGAGAGCATCCATCCCTTCGAGGACGGCAATGGGCGGATTGGCCGCGCCCTGGCCGAGAGGTCGCTGGCGCAAAGCATCGGCCAGCCGAGCCTGATCGCCTTGGCCTATACGATCGAGCGCGACCGGAAATCCTATTATGACCAGCTTGAAGCGCATCAACGCAGCCTTCACGCGACCGGCTGGCTGGTCTGGTTCGCGAAAACCGTCCTGCACGCGCAGCAGGTGACGCTGGAGCGCGTCGGCTTCTTCATCGCCAAAGCGCAGTTCTATGACCTACATCGCGATCGGATGAACCCCCGGCAGAGCAAGGCCATCGAGCGGATGTTCCGCGAAGGCCCGGCGGGGTTCAAGGGCGGTCTCAGCGCCGAGAACTATATCGCGATCACCGGCACCTCGCGCGCCACGGCGACCCGCGACCTGCAGGGCCTCGTCGAACAAGGCGCCCTGACCCGGACAGGTGAGCGCCGGCATACGCGCTACTGGCTGAACCTGCCGGGGTAAGGGCCGTCGCTTCTCAGGCGGGAACCGCGATCCGCTCCTCGGCCCCGACGGGCGCCAGACCGAAATGCTCGCGGAGCGTGCGGCCGCGATATTCGCGCCGGAACAGCCCGCGCTTTTGCAGCACCGGCACCACCTCGGAGGCAAAAAGCTCAAGCTGCTGGTAGATCACCGGCGGCATGACGTTGAACCCGTCCGCCGCGCCCGAGGTGAACCAGTCCTCGATCACATCGGCCACGCGCTCGGGGGTGCCGGCCACGGTCAGGTGGCCGCGGGCCCCGGCAAGCTTTTGCAGCAATTGGCGCATGGTCAGCCCTTCGGAAAGCGCGGTCCGGGCATAGCCCATGGCGCGGCTTTTAGACGCCTCGACCGAATTCGGGTCCGGGAAGTCGCTGGCGCGAAGCGGCCGGTCCAGCGGCACCTCGCTGAAGTCGTGGCCGCTGAAGCGCGCGGAAAGCCGGGTCAGCCCGATTTCGGGCGCGGTCAGGGCGTCCAGTTCCTCGAACACCCGGTCGGCCTCGGCCTGGGTCGATCCGATGGCGGCGCTGATGCCGGGCAGGACCACCACATCCTCGGGCCGCCGGCCAAGCCCGCCGGCCCGTGCCTTGACGTCGGCATAGAACTCCTGCGCGGTGTCCTTGGCCAGATGCGCGGTAAAGATGACCTCGGCCCATTCCGCGGCGAAGGAGCGTCCGTCCTCGGACTGGCCCGCCTGCACATAGACCGGCCGGGCCTGCGGGCTTGCGGGCACGTTCAGCGGTCCCCGCGTGCTGTGGAACGGGCCGCGATGATTTACCGGCAGGATGCGCGAGCCGTCGGAATAGACGCCCGAGGCGCGGTCGTCGACCAGCGCATCGGCGGGCCAACTGCGCCACAGCGCGTCGACGGCCTGCATGAAATCCTCGGCCATGCGATAGCGCGCGGCGTGGCTCGGCTCGGCATCATGGCCGTAGTTCAGCGCGGCCTGCGGCGCCCATGAGGTGACGATGTTCCAGCCCGCCCGGCCATTCGACAGGTGATCGAGCGTCGCGAACTGGCGCGCCAGCGTATAGGGATAGCTGTAGGTGGTCGATGCCGTGCCGATCAGGCCGATCCGCTCGGTCACGGCGGCCAGAGCCGAAAGCAGGGTGATCGGCTCCAGCGCGCCCGAGGCGATCAGCGCCCCCGAGGCGGGCGCGACCAGCGCATCGGCAAGAAAGACCGCATCGAGCTTTGCCGCTTCGGCGATGCGCGCGGCCTTGGCGTAAAGCGCAAGGTCGGTCAGCGATTCCGGGGCGGAATCGGGATGACGCCATGCGCTTTCATGGTGGCCGCGCGGCATCAGGAACAGGTTCAGGTGAAGTTCTCGGGTCATGTGACGTCTCAGATCAGATCGGTTTCCACGCCCAGACTGGCAAGCAGCCGCAGGCGCAGGCGTTCGAAATCGGGATGGCTGGTGCGGCGGGGATGGGGCAGGGGCACGGCATGATCCTCGGCTATGGTGCCCCCTCGCAGGACGAGGATGCGGTCGGCCAGCAGCAGCGCCTCGTCCACGTCATGGGTGACGAGGATCACGGTGGGGCGCTGCCGCTCGACCAGTCGAAACAGCAGGGCGTGCATCTTGAGCCGGGTCAGCGCATCCAGCGCGCCAAAGGGTTCGTCCGCCAGCAGAAGGTCGGGACCACGCAGCAAGGACCGGGCAAGGGCGGCGCGCTGCTTCTGCCCGCCCGACAGGGTGCCCGGCCATGCCGCGGCCTTGTCGCCGATGCCAACGGCCTCGAGCATGGCCTGCGCCTCGGGAACCGCCTGAGCGTGCCGCAGGCCCAGCGTCAGGTTGTCGATCACGCTGAGCCAAGGCAGCAGGCGGGCGTCCTGAAACAGGACCGAGACGCTCTGCGGCACCGCATAGCTGCCGCTGCTCTCCGCATCGTCATCGAGCCCCGCTAGCGCCCTCAGCAAGGTCGTCTTGCCCGAACCGGATTCGCCCAGCAGCGCGACGAACTGCCCGCGCGGGATGTCCAGCGTCACATCGCGAAGGACCGTGCGACCCTTGAAGGAGCGGGTCAGGCCCCGGGTCGAGACCGTTCCCCTGAAATCGTGGATTGTCATTATCCGATAGACCTCCGCCAGGACAGCGCGCGGGCTTCGAGGATGCGGACGACCGCGTCGGAAATCAGCCCCAGCGCGGCATAGATGAAGATGCCGACGACGATGATGTCGGTCTGGCCCCAATCCCGCGCGCGGTTCATCAGATAGCCGATGCCGGTCTGCGTATTGATCAGCTCAAGCACGACCAGCGAGGTCCAGCACAGTGTCACGGCGAGGCGCAGCGAGACGAAGAACCCCGGCAACGCGCCGGGAAGGGCGACCTTGCGGATGAACTCGGACCGGGTCAGGCCCAGCGTTCGGGCAAGCTCGACGTGGCCGATATCAATGCCGCGCAGCGCGGCATGGGTGTTGATATAGACCGGCACCAGCACGGCGGTGAAGATCAGGAAGATCTTCATCACCTCGCCGATGCCCAGCCACAGGATGACCAGCGGGATCAGCGCCAATGTGGGGATGGCGCGCTTGACCTGGACGAGCCCGTCGATCAGCACCTCGCCCGTTCGGGTCAGGCCCGAGGTCAGCGCTAGGACCAGCCCCGCCGCCACGCCCAGGAACAGTCCTGCATAGGCCCGCCCGGCCGATGCGGCCAGATGCGGAAGCAGGCTGCCATCGGCGATCATCGCCATGCCCGTCGCCACGGCGGTCGAAGGCGCCGCGAGGGTATAGGGAGAGAGCAGCCCCAGACGCGAGGCAGCCTCCCACAGGACCACGACCAGCAACGGGCCGATCAGGCGCATGCCGCGAGGCAGCTTGCCCGGCGTCAGGGCGACCGGGCGCGGGGGCGCCGGACGGTCGCCGCCAAGCGGGGCCAATATCGTGCGGTCAGGGGACATGTCGTTCATGGCGTTCCTTTCCGGGTCAGCGTTCGGCTTCGATCACCGCGTCGAAATCGGACGAGAACGAACCCTTGGCGTCGAAGGCCTCGGGCAGCTCGCCCGCCTGAGCAAGCGTGTCGATGAGCCGCTGGTGATGCGGGATCGCTTCGGCCGAAGTCTGGAATTCCATCAGCGATTGCGAGGCGAGGATGGCGGCGGTGTCCTCGGCCGGGATGCGCTGGAAGTCGGTGTAATATTCCTTGCCCCATTCCTCACGGTGTTCGTTGCTCCAGCCCGCGGCGCGGGTGGCGGCGGCGAGGAACTCGCCGATGGCCGCGTGTTTCGCGGGATCGGCCAGCGCCTCTGGGCGGGCATAGATATACCAGGTGCCGGGCAGCAGCTCGCGCTCGCGCGGGTCCGACACGGCGGCCGCGCCGATCTGCTTGGTCAGCCGCGTCACATGAGGCTCTTGCAGGACGGCGACATCGACCGATCCGGTGCGGATGGCATCGGGCAGGTCGGCCACGCGCAGCGGCACTGGGGTCACGTCGTCCAGTGTCAGCCCGGCCCGGTTCAGCGCCTCGATCAGAAAGACCTGGCGGCCCGATCCCTCGATATAGCTGACGCGCTTGCCGCGCAGGTCAGCCAGATCGTCGATCTTGAGGCCCGGACGGCTCGTCAGGATGTATTCGGATTTCTCGCGCGAAACCGAGACGACGATCGGCAACAGCGTGCCCGAGGCGCGGGCCTGAATGGGCGGCGTGTCCCCGACATAGGCGAGGTCCAGCGCGCCGGCCCGCATCGCCTCGAGGATGGCCGGCCCACCGGCGAAATTCGGGAGTTCCAGTTCCGAGGTGATCTTTTCGTCCTCGCCGCTGGCGGCAAGCAGGTTGCGGATCAACTCGCTTTGATCCCCCACGACAAGTCGGGTGCCTTCGGGGACGGTCTGGGCCATCGCCCCGCCCGCAAGCAGCAACGATGCGGCAAGGGTTCTGAGAGTGGTGGTCATCGACGGCATGGGTTCATCCAACTGGCTGTATCTGGAGAAGATAATTCTCTGCCAGTCGAATTACTTCAATATCTACTGATGCAATCGTGTATTTTTGAAAGAGACGCTCTGTCTGGTCGGGTCAGGAGAGACGAGACTTCCTTTTGAGCTGGTCTGGGGAGCAAAATTTTCCGCAACGAAAAGGCCGCGCACGGATTCGGCGCGTCATGGACCTGATTGTTCGCGCAGAGGTTCAGAAAAGCAAATGGGGCCGCGTCGTGACGCGACCCCAATGAACCGGGGTTTCGCAGGATCAGGCACGCCCGAGCGTGCCGCTCCATGCGGTCAGTAGGCGACGGTGAACCGCGCGCGGGAATGCTTGGGTGTTTCCAGCTCATCCACCATGGCAATGGCGAAATCCGAATAGCCGATCCGGCTGACACCCTCGGCATCCGTCAAAAGCTGGTCCTTGCCCGAACGATAGGTGCCGCGCCGGGGAGCAGCCTCGATCAGCGCGGCGGGCGACAGGAAGGTCCAGTCAACCCGGGTCTCGCCGCGCAGGGCATCGAGGAAGTCGATGCCGCTCTGGCCGAAGGGCCGCCATGCCTCGGGGAATTCCGGGGTGTCGAACAGCCGGACGCCCGGCGCGACCTCAAGGCTCGCCGCGCCGCCCGTGACGAGGAAACGGGGCACCCCCGCCTTGTGGAGCGCCGCGAGGAGGGTCGCCGCCGGAACGTCGTGGTGAAGCGCGCTGATCACCGCGTCCGATCCCTTGATCAGCGCCGTAAGCGCATCGGGGTCGGACGCATCACCGGCTTTCGCCGTGATGCCAGCGATGGCCGGGATCCGGTCGGGATTGCGGGCGATGGCCGTGACCTCATGCCCGCGCGAGGCGAGTTCCCGCACGATCTCCGAGCCGATGTTCCCGCTTGCGCCGAGGACTGCAACTTTCATGGGATTTTCCTTTGATCTTGTTCGTGTTGAGCGCCGTCGCCCGGACCCGGGGGCCGCGCGATCAGGCCCGTTTTTCCGGGGCGGGTGCAGGCGCGGGCGGATCTTCCGCATCCTGCGGGGTGGCGGGCAGGGCGCAGAACCCATCCACGCACTGGCCCGTTTCCATGGCGCCCCCCGAAAGGAGGACAAGCCCCCCGATCGCCGGCGCTTCGGATGTCTTGCGGTCCGTCATGCCGTTTCCTTCTCGGCCGCGACCTTGCGGATAGCCTCCAGAAAGGTCTGCGGTTCCTGCGCGCCCGACAGGCCGTATTTTCCGTCGAGGACGAAGAAGGGGACGCCGCTGACCCCGATCCGGCGCGCCGTCTCGATATCGGCGTCAACCGCCGGGGCAAATTCCCCGGTATCGAGTGCGCGGGTCACATCCCCCCGGTCCAGGCCGACTTCGGCCGCGAGATCGGCGAGGTCGTCATCATGCCCGATATGGACGCCGTCGCTGAAATGCGCCCGCAAGAGCCGATCCTTCATCTCGGGCTGCTTGCCCTGCTGCTTGGCGAGGTGAAGAAGCTCATGCGCCTTGCGGGTATTGGCGATGCGGTTGGTCGCGAAGTCGAAAGTGATGCCCAACGGTTCGCCGACCTGCTGCAACTGCCGGTTCGAAGCCGCGACCTGATCGGCAGACCAGCCATAGCGGCCCGACAGATAGTCGTCATGGCTGCCGGGAAAATCCTCCGGCATGTCCGGCGCAAGCTGGAAGCTGTGATATTCCACCACGACCTCCGGCGCGTCCTCCTGCTGTGCCAGTGCCTCCAGCGCCGCTTCAAGCCGGCGCTTTCCGACATAGCACCACGGGCAGGCGATGTCCGACCAGATGTCGATTCTGACGGTTTGCTTCACGATGGTCGCCCTTTCTTCGGAGGTGCAGCGGCAGTCCTCGCTGCTCTGCGTTTCGGATCAGGTCTGCAATCTGGACCTTTTCGAGAGAGCTATGGTATCGATATCCGGCCTGCAAGAAGTCAAACCGATCTGATCAGGTCATCGCCGCGTGACCACGGGAAGGGCCGAAGCCATGAAGATGCTTGAAGCTTATCGCGATGCGCTGAGTTCCGGTGCGCGTCCGCGATGCCCGATCCGCGATGTTCTGGACCGGATCGGCGATCAATGGAGCCTGCTGATCCTTGTCGCCTTGGGCGAAGGGGAGATGCGCTTTAACGAGTTGGGGCGCGCCATTCCCGACGTCTCAAAGCAGATGCTGTCCCAGACGCTGAAGCGGCTTGAGCAGGATGGCCTGATCGACCGCCGCGTTTTCGCCGAGGTTCCCGTCCGGGTCGAATATGCCCTGACCGAGCTGGGCCATTCGCTGCTGGTGCCGGTGGGGGCGCTGGTGGAATGGGCGAATGAGAATTACCCGCGCCTGCTGCAATCCCGCGAAGCCCGTCGCGCGTAACACTTAATCGCCGTGGTCAGAGGCGCACGCCCGGTCGGGGAGAGCCGGGCGTGCGCGGGTGCATCACGACAGGTGATGCACCTCCTGCAGGCCGTAGACCGGCGTGTCGAGACCCTCCAGACGGGCCTTGAGCTGCAGGGCAAGATAAAGCGAATAGTGCCGCGACTGATGCAGGTTGCCGCCGTGGAACCACAGGTTCTCCTGCTGGGTCGGCTTCCACATGTTGCGCTGCTCGCCCTCCCACGGGCCGGGATCCTTGGTCGTGGCAGAGCCGAGACCCCAGACCTTGCCGACCTTGTCCGCCACTTCCTGACTGATCAGGTCGGCGGCCCAGCCATTCATCGACCCGAAGCCGGTGGCCAGCACGACCAGATCGGCCTCGAGGCGGGTGCCGTCGGTCAGGACCACGGCATCCTCCTCGAAGTGATCGACCTGACCCTTCTTCAGCTTCACCTCGCCGTCGATGATCAGCTGGCTTGCGCCCACGTCGATGTAATAGCCCGAGCCGCGGCGCAGGTATTTCATGAAAAGTCCCGATCCGTCGTCGCCCCAGTCCAGATCGAAGCCGGCCTTCTCGAGCCCGGCATAGAATTCCGCGTCACGCTCGCGCATCTGGTCGTAAAGCGGGATCTGGAACTCATGCATGATCCGATAGGGCAGCGAGGCGAAGATCATGTCGGCCTTTTCGGTCGTGACCCCGTTCGCCACCGCCTCCTCGGAATAGAGCGCGCCCAGCCCGATATCCATGAGGGTGTCCGAGCGCACGATATGGGTCGATGACCGCTGGACCATGGTGACGTCTGCATCCGCCTCCCAAAGCGCGGCGCAGATGTCATGGGCCGAGTTGTTCGAGCCGATGACCACCACCTTCTTGCCTGCCCAGGCATCGGGGCCGTCATGCTGCGAGGAATGCTGGATCTGTCCCTTGAAGCGGTCCATCCCCGGAAAGGACGGCATGTTCCGCTTGCCCGACATGCCAGTGGCAAGGACCAGTTGGGTGGGGTGCAGCGTGATCTTTTCGCCGTCGCGGTTCGCCTCGACCGTCCAGGTTCCCGAGGCCTCGTCGAAGCTCGCTTTCTCGACCGTCGAGCGGGTCCAGTAGTTGAGCTCCATGACCCTCGTATACATCTCCAGCCAGTCGCCGACCTTGTCCTTGGGGGTGAAGACCGGCCAGTTGTCGGGAAACTTGATATAGGGCAGGTGGTCGTACCAGATCGGGTCATGCAGGCAGAGCGACTTGTAACGGCGACGCCACTGGTCGCCGGGCCGGTCGTGCTTGTCCAGAACGATGGTCGGCACGCCAAGCTGGCGCAACCGGGCGCCAAGCGCGATCCCGCCCTGACCGCCACCGACGATCACCGTATAAGGCTGGGTGTCATAGCCAAGCGAGGCCTCCTCGCTCTCGCGGCGTTCCTTCCAGCTTGACCGGCTTTTGCGCGCGCCATGCTCGGCCCCCATCGGGCGGCGCTTGCCGCGGTTCTCTTCGAAGCCCTTCAGCTCCTGCAAGGCCGTGAGCAGGGTCCAGATGCGGTCGTCCTTGAGGCGCATGAGGCCCCAGCCCCGGCCTGCGGCGGTCTCGAAGGTGATCCATGCGGTGATGACGCCGTTCTCTTCGGTCGGAACCTCTCCCTCCTGGAGGCGGAAATTGCCGGGTCGGGTCAGGGGCAATTGCTGCGCGAGCATGTCGGCGACCGCCTCCGCCCCCTCCACCGTCTTCAGGTTCCAGGTCACGGCCACCAGATCGCGCCAATAGCTGTCGGTGGCGAAAAGCGCCTTGGCACGCGCGACATCGCCCTCCTCCAGCGCGGTGTTGAGCGTATCCAGCACGGCCTGTATGCGGCCGGTCACGGTCGAATCGAGCATCGCGTCTCCTCCTCTGAGCGGTTTGCTTGAGGGGAGTATCGCGGGCCTCCGGTCCGTCGATCCATCACGAGATGACCTCGAAGCCCGGAAAAACGACCGCTGCATCGCGGCATGTTGCACGCGCAACGCCGCGCAACGGATCAGGCCGGCGGCTGCAGCCCTGCCCGGCGCAGGCGGCGCAGGATGGTCGAGCGGTTGACGCCCAAACGCCGCGCGGCGCGGGACATGTTCCAGCCGCAGGCCTCCATGACCTGTTCCAGCGGTTCCTCGGCCTCGGGCATCTGCATCACGGCCCCGATCGGGGCTGGCAAGTCCGGCAGATCGACCACGCGCCCCTCGCAAAGCGCGATGGCGACGTCCAGCACCTGTTCGAGTTCGCGGATATTGCCATGCCACTGGCGGCCCAGCAGGTCGGCGCGGGCCGAGGGCGACAGGCGAATGTCCTCGGGCGCCCGCCGCCGCAGCAACCTGTCGATGAGCCAGCCAAGATCGCGCCGTTGCCGCAGCGGTGGCATCCTCAGCGAGGCTCCGACAAGGCGGTGAAACAGCGGCCGGGGCAGGTCCAGCATGGCGGGCGCAAGGCAGGTGGTCGTGATCGGTCGCAGGCCGTCGCAGCCATCCAGCATGGCGGCGAGTGCGGCGCCCGCGTCCTCCGGCAAATCCTCGATCCGGCGCAGCATCAGCGTGGTCGGTCCGGTGAGGTCGCGGCAGGCATTGCGCAGCGCCTCGGCCGACAGGCCGGCGCAGTCGAGGGCGAGGAAGCCGCGCGCCGTCCCGGCCATGTGGATCGCGCGGACCAGCTTGGTCTTGCCGGTCCCGGTCTCTCCGCTGATCAGCAGCGGCACGCCGGTCCGGGCGAGCTTCCCGGCCTGTGCGAGAAGCTGGATCATGGCCGGATCATCTCCCGAGAGCCCGGCGAGCGGCCCGGAAATCCGTGGGCTGCGGGCCGTGCTGCGCGGCGCCTGCGGGGCGATCGCATGCCCGAACAACCCACCGCCGTCGCGCATGGTGATGACCCGATCCTCGGTCGGCCGGTCGCGCATCAGGTCGGGAAGGTCGTCGACCGTCAGCCCCAGCACCTCGTCGATCCGGCGACCAAGGATCGTGCCCCCATCCTGAAACAGCCGCCGCGCCCCGCGCGTATAGCCGAGGATCCGTCCCGATCCGTCCAGCCGCACCGCCGTCTCGGGATCGACGTCGAGGAATTCGGGGCTGTCCGACAGCCGCAGCACCCAGTCGCGCCGGCTTTCGGCCATGAGGTTCGCCATCTCGACCCGCCGCGCGGCATTGGTGACGAGGCTCATGGCGAGGTTCTGGCTGCGCTTCGGTGTCGGCGACCGGAGAAGCGAGATGTCGAGGACCGCGGCCAGCCCGCCGAGGCTGTCGAAGATCGGGGCGGAGGTGCAGCTGAGCGCCGTATGCGCATTGCCGAAATGGTCGTCCTGATGCACGGTCACTGGCTCCTGCGTGACGATGCAGGCGCCGACCCCGCAGGTGCCCGCCAGATCCTCGGACCAGTTCGAGCCCAGATGCAGCCCGGCCCGGCGCAGGTCGTCAAGAAACAGCTCGTCGCCGAAGAAATCGACGCAGATCCCCTTCGCATCGGTTAGCAGCAGGACATAATTCTGCCCGGCGACCTGTCGAAACAGGCTTTGCAGGCTCGAGCGCGCCGCCCCGATCATCCATTCCGCCTGCTTGCGGTGGTCGCGCAGTTCGGTCTCGGTCACGATATGGGCGGGATCCTTGCGGGTCGGATCCATGCCATATAGCTCGACGCAGCGCCGCCATGAGGCCGAGACGAAGCTGTCGCGTCCGGTCGCGGTGCCGCCCAGCACCTGCGCGATCTCCTCGACATGGTGGCGATCCGTCATGGCCTGCTCTCCCCCCGGCGCAAGACTAGCACAGGGACGAAGGACCGATAGCGTAGACTTTCGTCGCCGTCCGTTTCCCTCCCGGTTGAAACTTCTGCAATCTGCTGAAATTTTGCGCGAAACTGAATCGTGAGTCGCGCAGCGTGCATATTTTAAGGTCACTGGGGCCGGCGGTCGCCCATGTATCGCCCGTCGAAGCCGTTCGTGCGGGTCTGGGGGCGCTTGCCGGTCTTGGCGTGACGGGGCTGTTCCTGCTGTCGCCCAGCGTCGACCTCGATCTTGGCCTTTATCTGGTTGCGCCCTTCGGGGCGAGCTCGGTGCTGCTGTTTGCCGTTCCGAACAGTCCGCTGGCGCAACCCTGGTCGGCCATCGTCGGGAACATGGTTGCCGCCCTGATCGGCGTCGCGGTCTGCATGATCATCGCCGATCCCGCCATGCGGGTCGCTCTGGCGGTCGGGCTGACCATTACCGCGACGATCCTCTGCCGCGCGGTTCATCCTCCGGCGGGCGCCGTCGCCATGACCGCGGCGTTGAGCCCCGATGCCATCGACCAGCTGGGCTTCTGGTTCGCCCTTGCGCCCATCGGGGTCGGGACGGGCATCCTCGTTCTGCTTGCGACGGTCTATGCGCGCCTTACCGGGCGGCGCTATCCGTTCCGGCAATTCGATGATCCCAGCAAGCACCAGACCGCCGATCGCAACCCGTCCGAGCGGCTGGGCCTGTCCGAGGAGGAGCTGACCGGCCTTCTCGAACGCTACCGGCAATCCTTCAACCTCGGGGTCGAGGATCTTGCCCGCCTGATCGGCGCGGCGGAATTGCAGGCGGCATCCCATGCGACCGGCCCCCTGACGGCCGAGGACATCATGTCCCGCAACCTGATCACGGTCGGCCCCGACACGGCGCTTGGCAAGGTTGCGGAACTGTTCAAGAAGCACCGCTTCACCTCGCTTCCGGTGGTCGGGGAGGACGCGCGTTTTCTGGGCGTGATCTTCCAGATGCACCTGATCACGCAGGCGCGCGAGGATGCGCGGCGGCTCCATCGCGGCTATCTCTCGGCGCTGGGGCGGCTTCTGGATCGAGAGCGGGCGAAGCCGGCCCGGGCCAGCGACATTATGGATGTTGCGGGCCCTCGCGTGACGCCCGATGCCCCGGTCGGGGTCTTGCTGCCGATGATGGCCGATGGAGATGTCGATGCCGTGCCGGTTCTGGAGGGCGAACGGATCGTCGGCATCGTCACCCGCACGGACCTGATTGCCGCGCTGGCGCGCAGCGCCGTGCGAGGCGAGGCGCTTCCGGCCTAGGCTGACTGCACCCTGGGCTTGCGCTGCACCGGAAAGCTGCCTCGCGAGAGCAGGTTGCCCGCCTCGTCGATGGTCAGGCGCAGTGCACGGTCGCCATACCAGAACGTCACCCGGTATTTTCCGGCATCCTCGCCCTCGCCGCGTTCGCATTTCGAGGTGATCTTTCCATCCCGCATCAGGCCCGGCACCGTGGCCGGGTCCAATGCGAAAGCATCCGCAATCATCGCGGCATCGAACTGGATGCCGCCGCCCGAAATTTCGATCTGCCCCTGCCGGGGTCGCTGGGCGTTCATATCGCAAGCCCCATCCTCGGAAGCGCCACATCGGCGAGGGTCGCGCCATTCAGCTCGGCCATGAAGGCGCGCTCGGCGGATCGCAGGCGCGCCTTGAGGCGGCAGCAGCCGTTGATCGTGCAATCTCCGCCATCGGCGCTGAAGCATTCGACAAGGGGTTGTCCCTCCTCGAGCAGCGCGATGACCTCGCCCAGGCGGACCTGATCCGCAGGCCGGGCCAGGATCGCGCCGCCGCCACCGCCGCGCCGGGTTTCGACCAGACCGGCCCGCGCCAGATGCTGCACGATCTTGGCGAGGTGGTTTCGCGACAGACCGTATTCTTCGGCCAGTTCTGCGGTGGAAAACGGCCGCTCCGGCTCGCTCGCCATGCGCATCAGCATCCGCAGTCCATAATCGGTGAAAGTGGTCAGGCGCATGTCTCGCCGGTCTCTTGATGAATTGGTATTTACAATACTTATTAAGCCGCCTAGAAAATATTGCAACCAGAGATGGGGGTGACTCGCATGTCTGAGGCAGAATTGTCCGGCCTTCCCGGTGATCCGGCCGCGAGAATCCGCGTGAAGCGGGTCTATCTTGCCGCGCAGGCATCGGACGGGCGGCGCGTCCTTGTCGACAGGCTGTGGCCCCGCGGCATCTCGAAGGAGCGTGCGGACCTTTTCGCCTGGGAGAAGGAGATTGCCCCCAGTGACGCCCTGCGCCGCTGGTTTCACGCCGACCTGCATCGCTGGGAAGAGTTCGAGGTGAGGTATCGCCAGGAACTCGACGCGATGCCGGAAGTGGTCGCGAAGGTCGCGGGCTGGGCCAGGGACGGCGTGGTCACGCTGATCTATGCCGCGAAGGACGAGCATCAGAACCATGCGCTTGTGCTGCAGGATTACCTCTGTCGGTCGCTGCAGACGGGGAGGGGCGCGTGACGGTCTCGGGAGGTGACGGGGGGGAAAACCCGACGGGCGATGATTTCGACAGCTTCCGCTGCCGCAGCGGCTTCTCCTCGCCACCCTGTCTGGCCGCCGAGATCGCGCCCGATTACTTCGATCCTCTGGCGATCGATCCCGCACAGGCCCGCGATGTCGCGCGCTGGCGCAAGGCCGAACGCGAACGCCTGTGCGCCCTGCGCATGGGTTTGAGCGCGAGCGAGCGCGAGGCTTGTGGCGCGGCCTTGGCACGCCACCTGAAGCAGACCCTGCGGGATCGGTTCGACGGCGCGCGGGGGCTGGTCCTCTCGGCCTATTGGCCGATCAAGGGAGAGCCCGACCTGCGCCCGCTGATGGCCGAATTGCATGGGGCAGGGGTGCAACTGGCCCTGCCCGTGGTCGAGACGAAATCGGCCCCCCTGAAGTTTCGCCACTGGACGCCCGAGACGCATATGGTGCGGGGCGACTGGAACATTCCCGTCCCGCCTGCGGATGCGGAAGCCGTGCGGCCGGATATTACTCTTGCCCCGTTGGTCGGCTGGACGGGCGACGGCTATCGCCTTGGCTATGGCGGGGGATATTTCGACCGGACGCTCGCGGCACTCCGGCCCCGCCCCGTGGTCATCGGGCTGGGCTTCGAGGCGGCAAGGCTCGCCACCATCTATCCGCAACCCCATGATATCCGCATGGACATGATCCTGACCGAGGCCGGGATCCGAGCCGAGCGAGATCCGAGATGACGACCACCGCCGCCCGGATGCGGGCCTGGACCGGTCCGGCCCTCCTTACCTACGGGTTTCGCCCGTTCTTCCTCGGCGCATCGCTCTGGGCGGCGGGCGCGATGGTGCTGTGGATCCTCATGCTGTCCGGTGCGGTCGAACTGCCGACCCGCTTCGACCCGGTCACATGGCACGCGCATGAGTTTCTTTTCGGCTATCTGGGCGCGGTCGTCGCCGGGTTCCTGCTGACGGCGGTGCCGAACTGGACCGGACGACTGCCGGTCGTGGGATGGCCGCTGGCCTGCCTTTGCCTCCTGTGGCTGATCGGGAGGGCGGCCGTCGCCGTCTCGATGCACCTGCCGGTCTGGCTGGTGGCGCTTGCCGACCTGTCCCTTTCCCTTGCGCTGATCGGGTTCCTGACGCGTGAGATCGTCAGCGGCAGGAATTGGCGCAACCTGATCGTTCAGGAATGTTGATCGCCTTCACCCTCGCGAATGGAATCTTCCATTGGCAGGCCGCGGCGGGCGGTTTTGCGGGGGGAGAGCTGGGGCTACGCCTCGGGCTGGCGGCCGGGATCATGATGATCGCCGTGATCGGCGGACGCATCGTGCCGTCATTCACGCGTAACTGGCTGGTCAAGCGGGGCCAGAAGAGCCTGCCCGTGCCCCCGATGCAGCGCTTCGATCGCGTGGCGCTGCTGGTCCTGCTGGCGGCGCTGCTGCTTTGGGTGGTCGTTCCGCAACAGGCGGCCAGCGGGCTTGCCCTGATCGCCGCCGGTCTGGTCCATGCCATCCGCCTTGTCCGGTGGCGCGGCGCGCGAACGCTGGCCGAGCCGCTGCTCTGGGTGCTGCACGCGGGCTATGGCTTCCTGCCACTCGGGGCCGTGATCCTTGGCATCGCGACGATATGGCCGGACCTGCTGGGGCAGGCACCCGCGCAACACGTCTGGATGGCCGGCGCCATCGGGCTGATGACGCTTGCGGTGATGACCCGCGCGACATTGGGCCATACCGGCCGGGTGCTGATGGCGGGAAAGGGGACATTGGCGATCTATATCTGCCTGATGGCGGCGGTGCTGGCGCGGCTGTTGGCCGGATTCCTGCCGGCGGCCTCCGGCGCGCTCTATATGACTTCAGGACTGTGCTGGATCGCGGCCTTCGGCGGCTTCGCCATCCTCTATGGCCCCTTGCTGCTTCGCGCCCCGACCAAGAGCTGAAAGATGGAATGGTCCGGTCTCGCCCTGGCCTTCGCGGCCTTCTTCCTGAGCCATTCGCTACCGATACGCGCGCCCCTGCGGCCGATCCTTGTGCGCAGGCTGGGAGCGACCGGGTTCGGACTGGCCTATTCGACCCTTTCGATCGCGGTGCTGGCCTGGCTTGTGGTGGCGGCGGCGCGGGCGCCCTATCTGCCGGTCTGGGACTGGGCGCCGTGGCAAAACCATCTGGCCCTTGCGGTGATGCTGCCGGTCTGCCTGATCGTCACCCTGTCGGTCGGCAGGCCGAATCCGTTCTCCTTTGGTGGGGCGCGCAATGCCGATTTCGACCCTGGGCGACCCGGCATCGTCCGTTTCATCCGCCATCCGCTGCTGGTCGCGCTGGCGCTGTGGGCCATCGCGCATCTGGTTGCCAATGGCGATCTGGCGCATATCCTGCTTTTCGGAACCTTCGCGGCCTTTGCCATTCTCGGCGGCCGGCTTGTCGACGGGCGCAAGCGGCGGGAAATGGGGGCGGAATGGGACAGCCTATGGGCCAGGGTCCGCGCTCAATCCGTTGCCGGCCAGCTTTCGCATGTTTCCGCGCTCCGTATCGGGCTGGGCCTCGCGCTCTACCTCGCGTTGATCGCGCTGCATCCGGTGGTCATCGGGGTCAGCCCGCTATCCTGACGCCCTCTAAGAGCTTGGGTCATCGATCAGCGCGGCGGGTTTCGCGAAGCGCTCGAAATCCTGCTGAGCGGTGATTTGGACCCGGTTTCCTTCGACGAATACGCCATAGGGCTGCAATCCCTTGAACGCGCGGCTCAGGTTTTCCGGCGTCATTCCAAGATATGATGCCAGGCGGCGTTTCTCGAATTCGAGATCGAAGGTCGCATTCTCGCCCGCCCGGATCTGAAGCTGGAGCAGATAGTTTGCCAACCGCTCGATCGAGGTTCTCAGCTTCAGATCCTTCTGTGATTTGACGACCGAGCGGAAGCAAAGCGACAATTCCGCGACGATGGCGCGTGCGAATTCCCGGTCGGTGTCGAATATCGCGCGCACGTCCTGACTGGGGATCAGCGCGATCCGGCTTTTTTCCAATGTCCGCGCCGACATCAGATAGGGGGCGTCCCGCATCGTCGCCGCAAGGATGAACGTCGAAACCGGTCTGGCTATTGCCATGCTGGTTTCGCGGTCATTCCAGGTCGAGAACAGATCGACCGAGCCCGACAGGACGACATGCAGGAAATCACTCGGCTCGCCTTCGGTGATCAATTCGATCTGCGGCGGAAAATTCTGCACATATGCTCCCCGCATGAGCGAAGCGAAATGCGCCTCCTCCATTGGGGAGAAAAGTTGAAGCCTGCGAACTTCTGGATAATCTGACTCTGATATACCGATACGCATCATACCCTCTTTTGATATTTATCAATGATGTGGATGATAAACGTCAATGGCTACATTGTCGCACCTGCGGTCCGGTCTTGCAGTCGCTCAATCGAGGAGTCGATATTTTTCCGTAAGTAATTTATTTCGTTACAGATTTATTCGATATATGATCTGGATCAAGTCGCTGCCCCGATTTTGCCTGCAACTCTGTTGTGATCCCTTGCTGGACCGGATGAAAACCAACCGGAGGCCTCTGTCATGCAGACCACAGCCGCAGCCTCGCACTCGGACCAAAACCGAGCCTTGGGCCTGAGCACAATTGCCTTTACCGCCTGCTTTGCGGTCTGGACGATATTTTCAATCATAGGCGTTGCCATCAAGGCGGAACTGGGGCTGAACGAGGCCCAGTTCGGCCTGCTTGTCGCGACCCCGGTTCTGACCGGATCGATAACACGGCTGTTTCTGGGCGTCCTGACCGAGAAATATGGCGGCCGCCTCGTTTTCTCGGCGCAGATGCTCCTCACGGCACTGGCCACCTGGCTTCTGACATTTGCCAGCACCTATCCCATGTATCTGGTTGCGGCGCTGGGAATTGGGCTGGCAGGCGGTTCCTTCATCATTGGCGTCGCTTATGTGAGCCGCTGGTATGATGCCGCCCATCAGGGCACGGCGCTTGGGATATTCGGGGCCGGTAATGTGGGGGCGGCGGTGACGAAATTCGTCGCGCCCTTCGTGATGGTCGCCTATGGCTGGCACGGGGTCGCCTATGCCTGGGCCGCTGGCCTTGCAATCATGGGCGTGCTGTTCTTCCTTCTCGCCAAGGACGACCCCGAATTGATCGAGCGCCGCGCAAAAGGCATTCGCGCGCCGTCTTTCGCCGAGCAATTCGCGCCGCTCCGCAACCTCCAGGTCTGGCGGTTCTCGCTTTACTATTTCTTCGTCTTTGGCGGCTTCGTGGCTCTGGCGCTCTGGCTGCCGCATTACCTGATCGACGTCTACGGCGTCGACGTGAAGGCGGCCGGCATGGCGGCGGCGTCCTTCAGCCTCTCGGCCTCGCTCTTCCGGGCCTATGGGGGGCATCTGTCGGATAAGTTCGGCGCACGGGCAGTGCTCTATTGGACCTTCGCCTTTGCACTCGTCTTCCTGATCATGCTGTCCTATCCGCCGACCGATTATGTGGTTCAGGGCAAGAACGGGCCGATCGCCTTCTCGACCCAGCTGGATTTCTGGCCCTTCGTCATCATCCTGTTCGGCCTCGGCTTCTTCATGAGCCTCGGCAAGGCGGCGGTCTTCAAGCACATCCCGGTCTATTACCCGGCGCATGTCGGCGCCGTGGGCGGTCTCGTGGGGATGATCGGCGGTCTGGGCGGCTTCGTCCTGCCGATCATATTCGGCGCGGCGCTTGATCTGACGGGCATCTATACATCCTGCTTCGCCATCCTTGCCGTGCTGGTGGTGATCATGCTGACCTGGATGCACCTGTCGATCCGCGCGATGGAACGCGCAGCCCTCGGGCGCGAGCTTGACAGCCTGCCGACCGTTCCCGAGTTGCAGGAGGTCCATATCCCCGGTAAGACCGAGATGCCGCGGGTTCTGGATGACTGGAATCCCGAGGATGCGGAATTCTGGGCCAGCAAGGGCCGCAGGATCGCGCGGCGCAATCTCTGGATCTCGATCCCGGCGCTGCTGCTGGCATTCGCGGTCTGGATGGTCTGGTCCATGGTCGTCGCCCGGCTGCCCGCCATCGGCTTCGAGTTCTCGACCGGCCAGCTTTTCTGGCTGACCGCGGTGCCCGGCCTTTCGGGCGCGACGTTGCGGATCTTCTACAGCTTCATGGTGCCGATCTTTGGCGGCCGGCTCTGGACCACCATCTCGACCGCGTCGCTGCTTTTGCCCGCCATGGGGATCGGCTATGCGGTGCAGAACCCCGAGACGCCTTATCTGATCTTCCTGACGCTGGCGCTGCTTTGCGGCTTTGGTGGGGGCAACTTCGCGTCCTCGATGGCCAATATCGCCTTCTTCTATCCGAAGGCCGAGAAGGGGAATGCACTGGCGCTGAATGCGGGCCTCGGCAATCTCGGCGTCTCGGTCATGCAGTTCCTTGTGCCGCTCGCCATTACCGCTGGCGTGTTCGGCGCTCTGGGCGGCGCGCCCCAGACCCTTTCGGATGGCGGCAAGCTCTGGATGCAGAATGCGGGCTTTGTCTGGGTGCCGTTCATCCTGATCGCCACCGTCGCGGCCTGGCTTGGCATGAATGACATCGCCGATGCGAAGGCCAGCTTCCGCGAGCAGGCGATCATCTTCAGTCGCAAACACAACTGGCTGATGTGCATCCTTTATACAGGCACCTTCGGCAGCTTCATCGGCTATTCGGCGGGTTTACCGCTGCTGACCGGGCTGGCCTTCCCCGAGGTGAACGCCCTGCAATATGTGTTCCTCGGCCCATTGGTCGGCGCATTGAGCCGCGCCGGCACCGGCTGGGTCAGCGACCGCTTCGGCGGCGGCAGGGTCACGTTCTGGACCTTCGTGGCGATGATCCTTGCAACATTCGGCGTGATCGCCGCGCTGGATGCCGGCAGTTTCGCGGGCTTCTTCGCGGGCTTCATGGCGCTGTTCTTCCTGACCGGGGTGGGCAATGCATCGACCTTCCAGATGATCCCGGTGATCATGGGGCGCGAGGTGCCACGGCTGATGCCCGAGCTGGAGGGGAGCGCGCTCCACCGCCAATCGGAACGCGAAAGCGCGGCGATCATTGCCTTCACCAGCGCCATCGCCGCCTATGGGGCCTTCTTCATCCCGAAGGCCTATGGCACCTCGATCGCAATGACCGGGGCGCCGGTCGGCGCACTCTGGGCCTTCCTGATCTTCTACGTGATCTGCCTGGTGATCACCTGGGCCTATTACACGCGGCGCGGCGGCCTTCTCCATGACATCGAACGGAACGGGCGTGCGGGCCTTGCCGCAGGCAGCCCGAACCCTGCGCAATAACCAAGCCTCATCCGGGCGGTGCGGGACGCCGCCCGGCGCTATGCCACAAGAAAGGACAGCCAGATGAGCCAGCTTCTCGACAGATTGAATTTCTTCCAGTCGAAGGAAACGGAGACGTTCTCGAACGGATATGGCCAGCTCACCCGCGAGAACCGCGATTGGGAGGACACCTACCGGAACCGCTGGCGCCACGACAAGATCGTGCGCTCGACCCATGGGGTGAACTGCACGGGATCCTGCAGCTGGAAGATCTATGTCAAATCCGGCATCGTCACCTGGGAGACCCAGCAGACCGATTATCCCCGGACCCGGCCCGATCTGCCGAACCATGAGCCGCGCGGCTGCTCCCGTGGCGCCTCCTACAGCTGGTATCTCTATTCCGCGAACCGGGTGAAGAACCCGCTGATCCGCGGCAAGCTGATGAAGGTCTGGCGCAAGATGCGCGAGACCAAGGGCCCGATCGAGGCATGGGCCGCGATCCAAAGCGATCTGATCCTGCGCCAGAGCTATGTCGAGACGCGCGGCAAGGGCGGTTTCGTGCGCACCACATGGGAAGAGGCGACCGAGATCGTCACCGCCGCCAATGCCTATACCGCGAAGACCTATGGGCCGGACCGTATCTTCGGCTTCTCGCCCATCCCGGCAATGTCGATGATCTCCTATGCGGCCGGCACCCGTTATCTGTCCCTTCTGGGCGGAACCTGCATGTCCTTCTACGACTGGTATTGCGACCTGCCGCCGGCCTCGCCGATGACCTGGGGCGAACAGACGGACGTGCCGGAATCGGCGGATTGGTACAACTCCAATTACCTGCTGCTCTGGGGTTCGAACGTGCCGCAGACCCGGACGCCGGATGCGCATTTCTATACCGAGGTGCGCTACAAGGGCGCCAAGTCGGCGGTCATCTGCCCGGATTATTCCGAGGCGGCGAAGTTCGGCGATGTCTGGCTGAATGCCAAGCAGGGGACCGACGCGGCGCTGGCGATGGCCTTCGGCCATGTGATCCTGCGCGAGTTCCACCTGGACCGGCAGGCGGAGTATTTCGAGGAATATTGCCGGAAATATTCGGACCTCCCGATGCTGGTGAAGCTGGAGGAGAAAGACGGCAGCTTCGTTCCGGGCCGCTTCCTGCGGGCAGCCGACCTCGACGGCAAGCTGGGCGAGGACAACAACCCCGACTGGAAGACGGTTGCGCTGGACGAGATCTCCGGCGGGCTGGTCGCGCCCAATGGTTCCATCGGCTATCGCTGGGGTGAGCAGGGGGAATGGAACCTCGAGGAGAGGGCGGCGGGCGCGGACACAAGGCTGAAGCTCTCGCTGGTCACGGAGGGCGCGCATGACGAGGTGGTCGGCGTCGATTTCCCCTATTTCGGCGCCGATGCGACCGAGGCCTTCTCGACCGGGGACAAGCGGCCCAACATCCTGACCCGGAACGTGCCCGTCAGGCGGATCGGCACCGCCGATGGCCAGGTCGCGGTTGCCACCGTCTTCGACCTTCTCTGCGCCAATTATGGTCTTGATCGCGGGTTGGGCGGCGATTGGGTCACGCGTTCCTATGACGAGGACGTGCCCGGCAGCCCGGCTTGGGCCGAGAAGATCACCGGCGTCGATCGCGCCAAGATCGTCCATGTTGCCCGCGAATTTGCCGACAATGCCGAAAAGACGCGCGGGCGGTCCATGATCATCATCGGCGCGGGGATGAACCATTGGTACCACATGGACATGAACTATCGCGGCATCATCAACATGCTGGTGATGTGTGGTTGCGTGGGTCAGTCCGGGGGCGGCTGGGCCCATTACGTGGGGCAGGAGAAGCTGCGCCCGCAGACCGGCTGGCTGCCGGTCGCCTTCGCGCTGGACTGGGAACGGCCGCCGCGCCAGATGAACGCGACCTCGGCCTGGTATGCCCATACCGATCAGTGGCGGTATGAGACGTTGACCGCGGCCGAGATCCTGTCGCCCACCGCGCCCGAGGGCGATTGGGATGCCGGGATGATCGACTACAACATCCGGGCCGAGCGCATGGGCTGGCTTCCCTCGGCGCCCCAGTTGAAGACCAATCCGCTGGAGGTGGCGAAGGCCGCCAAGGCCGCAGGGCAGGAGGTCGCGCCCTATATCGCCGCGCAACTCAAGTCGGGCGCGCTGCAAATGTCCTGCGAGGATCCCGATGCGCCGGAGAACTGGCCGCGCAACCTCTTCGTCTGGCGGTCGAACCTTCTGGGGTCATCCGGCAAGGGGCATGAATATTTCCTGAGACACCTGCTCGGCACCGATAACGGCGTTCTCGGCAAGGACATGGGCGAGGAGGGGCGCCAGCTTCCGAAAGAGGCGAAGTGGCACGAGGAAGCGCCGCGCGGCAAGTTGGACCTGCTGGTGACGATCGATTTCCGCATGTCCACCACCTGCGTCTATTCCGACATCGTCCTGCCGACGGCGAGCTGGTACGAAAAGGATGACATGAACACCTCGGACATGCATCCGTTCATCCACCCGCTTCAGGCCGCGGTGGACCCGGCCTACGAATCGAAATCGGATTGGGAGATCTTCAAGTCGCTCGCGAAGAAATTCCAGGAGGTCGCGGCCGGCTATCTCGGGCAGGAAACCGATGTCGTGGCGGTCCCGATCCTGCACGACACGCCCTCCGAGATCGCGCAGGATCAGGTCAGGGATTGGAAGAAGGGCGAATGCGACCTGATCCCCGGCAAGACCGCCCCGAACTTTGTCGCGGTCGAGCGCGACTATACCGCGATCTACGACCGCTTCACCGCGCTCGGCCCGCTGATGGACAAGGTGGGCAATGGCGGCAAGGGCATCTCGTGGAACACCGAGGACGAGGTGCAGGCGCTGAAAGAGCTGAATGGCGAGCGGCTCGACGGCCCGGCCAAGGGCCGGCCGATCATCGACACCGCGATCGACGCCGCCGAGGCGGTGCTGATGATGGCGCCGGAAACGAACGGAGAGGTGGCAGTCAAGGCCTGGGAGGCGCTGAGCAAATATACCGGACGCGAGCACGCGCATCTGGCCGAGGGCGAGCATCACAACAAGATCCGCTTCCGCGACATCGCCGCGCAACCGCGCAAGATCATCTCCTCCCCGACCTGGTCGGGTATCGAAAGCGAACATGTCAGCTACAATGCCGGCTATACCAACGTGCATGAGCTGATCCCGTGGCGCACCTTGACCGGCCGCCAGCAGCTTTATCAGGACCACCTGTGGATGCGCGCCTTTGGCGAGGGCTTCGTGTCCTATCGCCCGCCGGTCGACCTGAAGGCAGTGACCGATGCCATTCACACCGACAAGGGCAAGCCGCATGTCGTGCTGAACTTCATCACGCCGCACCAGAAATGGGGCATCCACTCGACCTATACCGACAACCTGCTGATGCTGACGCTGAACCGCGGCGGGCCGGTGATCTGGATCTCCGAGAACGATGCGAAGAAGGCCGGCATCGTCGATAACGACTGGGTGGAGCTTTACAACGCCAATGGCGCGTTGACGGCGCGGGCGGTGGTGTCGCAGCGGATCAAGGACGGCACCACCTTCATGTATCACGCCCAGGAAAAGATCGTGAACACGCCCGGCTCGGAAAAGACCGGTTTGCGGGGCGGGATCCACAACTCGGTCACGCGAACGGTGCTGAAGCCGACGCATATGATCGGCGGCTATGCCCAGCAGTCCTACGGCTTCAACTATTATGGAACCGTAGGTTCGAACCGCGATGAATTCGTCATCTTGCGCAAGATGAACAAGGTCGACTGGCTCGACGATGAAGCAACCCCGAAGGAGGCAGCGGAATGAAGATTCGTGCGCAAATCGGCATGGTGCTGAACCTCGACAAATGTATCGGGTGTCACACCTGCTCCGTGACCTGCAAGAACGTCTGGACCAGCCGCGACGGCGTCGAATACGCGTGGTTCAACAATGTCGAGACCAAGCCGGGTCTCGGCTATCCGACCGATTGGGAGAACCAGAAGCGCTGGAACGGTGGCTGGACCCGGACGAAGTCCGGCAAGCTCCAGCCCAAGCAGGGGGCCAAGTGGCGGATCCTGGCGAATATCTTCGCCAATCCCGACCTGCCCCAGATCGACGACTATTACGAGCCGTTCGATTTCGACTATGACCACCTGAAATCGGCGCCGGAAGGCAAGGCCTTCCCGACGGCGCGGCCGCGCTCGAAAATCACCGGAGAGCGGATCCAGAAGATCGAGAAGGGCCCGAACTGGGACGAGATCCTCGGCGGCGAGTTCGAGAAGCGCTCGCAGGACTATAATTTCGAGGGCATCGAGAAGCAGATCTACGGGGAATACGAGAACACCTTCATGATGTATCTCCCGCGGCTGTGCGAGCATTGTCTCAATCCGGCCTGCGCTGCCTCCTGCCCCTCGGGCGCGATCTACAAGCGCGAGGAGGACGGTATCGTCCTGATCGACCAGGAGAAGTGCCGGGGCTGGCGGATGTGCGTCTCGGGCTGCCCCTACAAGAAGGTCTATTACAACTGGTCGACCGGCAAGTCCGAGAAATGCACGCTGTGCTATCCCCGGATCGAAAGCGGCAACCCGACGGTCTGCTCGGAAACCTGCGTCGGCCGCATCCGCTATCTCGGCGTGATCCTCTATGACGCCGACAAGATCGAGGAGGCGGCGAACGCGGCCGAGGTCATGGACCTCTATGACGCGCAGCTTGGCGTGTTCCTCGATCCCCATGATCCCGCCGTGATCGCCGAGGCCGCGAGGCAGGGCATTCCGCAGGATTGGCTGCAGGCCGCCAAGGACAGCCCGATCTGGAAGATGGCGATGGAATGGAAGGTCGCCTTCCCGCTTCATCCCGAATACCGGACGCTGCCGATGGTGTGGTATATCCCGCCGCTCTCGCCGATCCAGAACGCGGCCGAGGCGGGCGCGATCGGCATGGACGGGGCTATGCCCGATGTCCGTAACCTGCGCATTCCGCTGCGCTATCTTGCCAACATGCTGACGGCGGGTGACGAGAAACCGATCGCCCAGGCATTGGAGCGCATGTTGGCCATGCGCGCCTATATGCGCGCCAAGACTGTCGACGGAGTGATCGACGAGGGCATCGCCACCCGCGTCGGCATCTCGGGGCGCATGATCGAGGACATGTACAAGATCATGGCGCTTGCCGATTACGAGGATCGGTTCGTCATTCCGACCACGCATCGCGAGCAGGTCGAGGACGCCTACGAGCTGCGCGGCGGATGCGGGTTCACCGATGGAAACGGCTGCTCGACCGGCACGTCCAAGGCCTCGCTCTTCGGCGGCTCCAAACGACCGCTGCGCATGCCGCAGGAGGTGCGCTGATGGCACCCGTCCTGCAGAACCGCACGCTCAAAGCCCTGTCGCTGATCCTAAGCTATCCCTCGCGGGAGCTTCAGCAGGCCATGCCCGAGATCGCGGGCGCCCTTGCCGCGGAGACCCGGCTGACCGCCGCCGCCCGCCGCGCCTTGCGCCCGCTGCTGGAGGAGTTGCAGGCGGGCGATATCTTCGATCTTGAAGAGCGCTATGTGATGCTTTTCGACCGCTCGCGCGCCTTGTCGCTGAACCTCTTCGAACATGTCCATGGCGAAAGCCGGGATCGGGGCGGGGCGATGGTCTCGCTTCTCGAGACCTATCGCGACGGGGGCTTTGAACCCGCCACCACCGAACTGCCCGATCATCTGCCGGTGTTGCTGGAATTTCTGTCGACGCGCCCCTTCGCCGAGGCGTGGGAGGTTCTGGCCGATGCCGCGCATATCTTCGAGGCCCTGAACGCCCGGCTCGTCCGTCGCGAAAGCCCCTATGCCGCCGCGTTTGCCGCGCTTTTCCAGCTTGCCGGGACCGCGCCCGACAAGGCGGCGGTCGCCGAGATCCTTGAGCGGCCGGACATCGCGGCGGACGACCTGAAAGCCCTCGACGAGGTCTGGGAGGAAAGCGAGGTGCGCTTCGCCCCCGACCCGAACGGAGGATGCCCGCAGATGCGCGACCTGCTTGCGCAGATGGACGTCCCGATCAACTCCGCGCGCCCCGCGCGCCGGTCGAGTAACGGAGGCTGAGCATGAACAACTTCTTTTTCGGGATCTATCCCTATATCGCGCTCAGCGTTCTGGTGATCGGGTCGGTGGCCCGCTATGAACGCGACCCGTTCACATGGAAATCCTCGTCAAGCCAGCTCTTGCGGCGCAAGCAGTTGATGATCGGGTCCATCCTTTTCCATGTCGGCGTCCTCTTCATCTTCCTCGGCCATCTCTTCGGGCTTCTCGTCCCGCACCAGATCTATGAGGCGGTCGGCATCCATGCCGAGGCCAAGCAGTTGCTGGCTGCCATCGCGGGCGGCATCGCCGGGGTCGTGGCTATCATCGGCGGGCTGATGCTGGCGCATCGCCGCCTGACCGACCCGCGCATCCGCGACACCTCGAGCTTCTGGGATATCGCGATCCTGCTTTTGCTGATCGCCCAGCTCGCGCTCGGCCTGATCAGCGTGCCCTATTCGATCGCCACGGCCGAGCATGGCGAGGTCATCAAGTTCATGGACTGGGCACAGGGGGTCTTCATCTTCCGCGCGAACAATGCTGCGCATCTCGCCGATGTGCCGCTGATCTACAAGCTGCACATCGTTCTGGGCCTGACGATCTTCCTTGTCTTCCCCTTTACCCGGCTTGTGCACATCATCTCGGGCTTCGCGGCGCCGTTCCGGTATCTCTTCGCCCGCAAGGGATACCAGATCGTGCGGACCCGCCGCGCCGCCCCGCGTCATCCGGCGGAGTAGGAACCATGTCGGCCGCTCTCTTTCCCGATCTGGTGGTCAATGGCGAGGCGGTGCCCCATGCCGTGGTGGCCAGCGAGGCGCAGAACCATTCCGCCCCGCAGGGCAAGCCCGGCATCGCCTGGCGCAAGGCGGCGAACGCGGTCGCGATGCGCACGCTTCTCTTGCAAGAGGCGCGGCGGCGCGGGATGCAGGCCGAGCCGGCCGAGGTCGGCCCCGGACGGTTCGAAACCGAGGAGGAGGCCCTGATCCGGGGCCTTCTCGACGCGACGGTCGAGGTCGCGCCGCCCGGCGAGGAGGAGATCCGGGCCGAATGGGCCCGCGACCCCGAACGCTTCAGGGCGCCGCCCCTCTGGGAGGTGTCTCATATCCTCTGCGCCTGCGATCCGCGCACCAGTGACCAGCGCGAGGCGGCGCGCCAACGCGCCTGCGAGCTTTCGGCCCGCGCGGCGGAACATCCGGCGGGATTTGCCAAACTGGCCTCGTCGAACAGTGACTGCGGCTCAAGGGCCTCGGGCGGGTCGCTGGGCCAGATCGGCCCCGGCGATACGGTGCCCGAATTCGAAGCTGCCCTGCGTGGGATGAGCGAGGGCGAGATCACTGCCGAGCCGGTGCTGTCCCGGCATGGCTGGCATGTGATCCGAATGGACGCCATCGCGGAGGGGGCGGTCCTGCCTTTCGATGCGGTGCGGCCCCGGATCGCCGAGGCGATGGAGAAGGCCGCATGGGCGCGCGGTGCGAGGGAGTTCGTCGCCCATCTCGTCGCATCGGCCCGGATCTCTGGCGCCGAGCTGGGCAGCCCGGCAGATGGAGAGGGGTTGTGAGGGGAAAGCCCGCCAACGTCGGTCGCGGCGACGCTACGAGTTGGCCCACCGACCTGAAATTGCTGGCGGATCCTCTCGAATTCATTCGCGAGGATCACATGCATATGCGGACGGTCTGCGAGACAATCGAGCGGCTCTCGCGCTTAGCCGCGCCGGAAGCGGCGGAAATCGGGCGCGTCCTCGATTTTCTCGGGCGGGAACTTGGCCTGCTGATCCAGGACGAGGATGGCGAGCTGCGCGATCTGCTCCTGCTCCGATGCACGGAAGAGGATGAGATCGCCCCGACACTCGAAAGACTGTCCGCCGAGCATGAGGTATTGAGCGATCTCTGCCCGCGCCTCGCCTTGGCGCTCGACCGGATGCGGCAGGGCAGGCGGGCGGCCAGCGAGGACGAGGCGGTGCTCCTTCGCGATTTCGCGGATCGGCTGCGCCGCCATCTGATCGTCGAGAATGCCATCGTGCTGCCCATTGCCCGGGCAAGGCTGACCGCCGCGGATATTGCCGCCTTGCGAAACGCCATGATCCGGCGCCGGGCAGTCGACATGCGAATGTAACGACATCTGCTGACGAGCCGCCGCGTGCCGAAGCTGTCAGCGCGGCGCGGTGCTGCACGCCTCGACCAGCCAGGCCATCAGCGATCCCCAGCCAGAAATAGGCGGCCGGCACATGGCGCAGCATGTCGGCGAAATCCTCGCTGGCCATGAAGGGCGGGCAATCGGCGTTCACCCGTCCCGCGCACAGAAGCGCGGTCGCACAATCGGCCACCGCGCGGGCCGGGCCGGGGCGGTTTTCCAGCACGGTGAAGATGTCGTGGATATCGCCTTCGACCTCGACCTCATGGGCCGGCGCGACGCCTTCGGCGATCCGGCGCAGGCTGTCGCGCATCAGGGCGCGGGTCTCGTCATCCGGCGCGGGCGGGGCGGCGATGGGCTCCTGAAAGATCACCGACATGGTCTGGCGCCGCCTTGCCAGTGCCGCCCGGCGCGACAGCCTGGCAAAGGGTGTGCCCTCCAGCGCGATGCTGCCCCCGACCTCGGCCGCGCCGGGTTGCAGGCCGAGGACGGAGAGCGCGGTCATCGGCTTGCCGCAGTCGCTTTCCCCGACCAGCGCCAGAATCTCGCCCCGTGCGACCTGCAGGTCTAGCCCATCACCCGCGCGCCGAAGCGCGACAGCAGCGTATTGGTCAGCGAAACCATCGTGCCCGAGGCATCGACGACGCTGACATGGGTCGTGCAATCCGCATCGGGATCGCCCGCATGTCCCAGCGTGCCCAGCCGGTGACGATAGGCCTCGCGGATGGCGCGGGCAAATGCGGCGGCGTCATGGGCGTCGGGCGCGGTCCCGGCCTTGGGGCGCAGCGCCTTGAACCGGGACAGCGCGTCCAGAAAGCTCGGGCCGCCCGAAAGGCCCGGCATGGCGCGAATATCCCATCCGGCATGGGAAAGGCCGATGCTCTCCACCCATGTCGCGCGATACTGGGCCAGATCCGCCGGAGACAGACGGCAACCGCTGCCTTCCAGATCGGCGAGGATCTGGCCCGCTACCTCTCCCTCATAGAAGTCGCGCGCCCCGGCTTCGGCCAGACGGCGCAGCAGGCGGGCCTTGGCGGGCATCGGGGCGTAGCGCGGGTTGCCGGGACTGCCCACTTGCAGCACGCGCCCGTCCGGCAGGAACAGCGCCGCCGTGACGGGACAGCGCCAAAGCGACGCCTGTTCGTTGGCGATGGCGAAGCAGGCAAACCAGTCAAGCTCCAGCCCGCGCTCGGCCCATTCGATCGCCGGGGCCAGCGCCTCGGCCCAGCTGAGCGTGCCGTGGCGCTCCAAGGCCTCGGAAAGTCCGGCGATGGTGCCGGGGGTGCAGATCGAATACCCACCCTCGATATTGCGATTGTCCCTGACGGCGGGCCAATTGAACCAGTCGCCGTCGTTCTCGCCCACGATGGGATAGTCGGCGGGGTCGAGGGAATGGGGCGCTTCGACCCCGAAATCCAGCCCTTCCACCGCGCCGGTCCGGCCATCGGCGCGAAGCATGAAGCCGCCGCCGCCGATGCCGGACAGCCACGGCTCCACCACCGACAGGACCAGAGTGGTGACGACGGCGGCATCCACGGCATTGCCGCCCCGTTCCAGAACCGCCGCGCCCGCCTCGGCGGCATGGCGGTTCTGGGCGGATACCACGCCGCCTTTGCCCTGGACCGAGGGTTTGGTGATCGTCCAGCCTTGCATCATCTCACTTTCCCGCATGGATGCCGCGCGGGATGGCGGCGTCATATGAAAACCGCCCGGCATTGGCCGAGCCCTCATGCCAGTCGGCAAGCTGGGCCGCGGTCGCGATCCAGGTGCCGGGACTGTCCGCCACCACCCGCAGCAGCCCCTCCAGCGCCCGCAGGCGATGGGCGCGCGACGAGATATAGTCATGCACGGTCAGCATCATCATGCCGCCCAGTTCATGCAGGCCCAGCCATTCCTCGCGCCAGATCTCCAGCACCGCCCCCGGCGCGGCCGGAGGGGCGAGGTCACCACCACCGCCAAGGAACTTCCAGTAGATCGCGTCGTCGATGGCCCATTGCACCGGGATCTCGGTCACGCCACCCAGATCATAGGGATGGTCATGGCCCGAAAGCGAGCTGTCATAGAGCCCGAGCCGCCTCACGTCGGCCAGCATATGGGCGGTCATCTCCCATGCGGGCGAACGGAAGCCGCGCGGACGCCGGCCGGTCTGCGCCACGAAGAGTTCGACCGAGCGCTCCAGCGCCTCGGTGAACTGTTCGTCGGTGACTTCGGTGACGAGTTCATGGAAATAGCCGTGCCGGGTCGGTGATGCGCTTGACGGAATACACCACATCCTCGGCCGTGAGGGGCGTGCCGTCATGGAACTTCACGTCGTCGCGGATGGTGAACTCGATCTCGGTATCCGACAGGTAGGTCCATGCTGTCGCGATCTGCGGAATGATCTTGCCCGCGTTGTCGCGGGTCAGGAGGTTGTCGAAGATATTGCGATAGGCGAAATAGCTGTCGGGGTTCCACTGGACGTGAGGATCGAGCGAAGACGGCTCGTTCACCAGATCGACGGTCAGCAGATCCTTGGCCTCGACCCCGGTGGCACCAAAGGCGAGACTGGCTGAGATCAGTAGTGCGGCAAGCGCAGATTTGTGTTTTTTCATGGTTTTCCCTGTTGGTTGCGGCCCGGCCATTCCGGTCCGTGGCTCTTTTTATGGTTCATGTCGGGCGCCTTGACCGGCCCTGCACCCTTGAGCGCCGCGGTGGCGGTGCGCTCGGGTGTTGGGGTCAGGACCAGATCCTCCGCCCGGATCAGGCATCCGATCAGCCAGTCGCGCAGATGCAGGCTGATCCGTTCCAGTTCTGCACCTGCGCCGGCCATATCGCCGGCGGCGAGTCTGTCGGCCACGGGGCCCAGCGGCGGGGCGATCCAGCGCGGGTTGCTGCGTTCGAACCAATGCGTCAGGCGCTGCGTCAGGTCGTTGCAGCGGCCGATCCAGCCAGCGATGAGGCTGCCCTGACTGGCGGCCAGCTCCGCCATGAAGCTGCGCCACAGCTTGCGCGTCGCGGCCAGCACCTCGATCTCGGTTCGACCCGCCAGCGCATCGGCCTGCGAGGCGATATTCGCCAGCGCCCGCACGGTTTCGGGCGCCACCGTCGCCGCGGCAAGACCACGCGCGAACATCCTCCAGGTCGCGGCGACATCGCCGACCGAGGAGCCGGTGATCGGCGCCACCACCCATCCCGCCCGGGGCGCGACGCCGACGAAACCTTCGGCTTCGAGCCGGGCCAGCGCGGTGCGCACGGCTGCGCGGCCAAGGCCGAAACGTTCCGCGATCTCGGCCTCGGCCACGATGCCGCCGGGAAGCAGTTCGCAGGCAACAAAGGCGCGGCGCAGCCGGGCCAGCGCGAAACGGTTCTTGCTTTCGGGGCCCGGAGCGGGGCTGAGGGCGGTATCTGGATCGAGCATGAGATAACAGTTGCGAGAATTGAGATGTCAGTAAAGCCGATTCGGCATCTCAATGGTCAAAATCATTGGCGGAGCCGCCTTTTCAGGCAGAGCATGCTGCTCTGCGGGCAAAGCGCGGCACATCGCCCGATGGCGACTATCCTCCGCGCAGAGGATTCCGCGGGCAGCCGCCAGATGGGTTCCGAGATTCTGAGGCCGGCCCGCATCCGGCGGGGCTGGAAAATTCTAGCCTACCGGGCGGATCAGTTCCTGGCCGCGCGCGCCCAGCTTCTCGCCCAGAAAGTCGATGACCGCGCCCGCCCATCGCATGATGCGCACGTCGCGGTGGCAGGTCAGCCAATAGGTCCGGGTCAGTCGGACCTGTTCGGGCAGGACGATCTGCAGGCCCGGATACTTGGCGGCGAGGAAATGCGGCAGCACCCCCACGCCCAGCCCGTTGCGCAGCGCGGCAAGCTGGCTGAAGACGCTGGTGCTTTTCACGCTGGCCCGCAGCGAGGGCAGCACCTCGCCCAGATAGTCGAGGCCGGGGGCGAAGATCATCTCCTCGATATAGCCGATGATGCGGTGCTGAAGCAGATCCTCGGGCGCGTGGATGGGCGCCGATCCCTCAAGATAGGCGGGCGTCGCGTAAAGATGCAGCGTGTAATCGGCCAGCCGTTGCGAGCGATAGGGGCCATGCGTCACCGGGTCCAGCGTGATCCAGATATCCGCCTCGCGACGCGAGAGCGACAGCACCTGCGGCATGGTGATGATCTCGGGCGAGAGCAGCGGGAAGCGGGCGATGAACTCGGGCAGCAGGTGGGTCGAGAAGAGGCTGGCGAAGCCCTCGGGCATCGCCAGCCGCAGCGAGCGGGCATGACCCGGCGCCGCGCCCTGACTGAGCGGCAGTTGCCGCGCCGCTTCCTCCATCCGCTCGGCCGTCTCCAGCAGGCGATGGCTTGCCGGGGTGGGTTCATAGCCGCGCGGATTACGCTCGAAAAGGCGCGCGTTCAACGCCTGCTCCAGCCGGTCGATGCGGCGCGAGACGGTGACATGCGACGTGCCAAGCACACGCGCCGCCCGCGAAAGCTGCCTTTCGCGCATCACCGCCAGAAAGAATTGCAGGTCATCCCAGCTGAGATCGGACATGTGTTCATAATTGGACAGGAACTGTAAGAATTTTAACTTCTCTGAACGCTTGTGTCAAAACGGGTTTCCCGTCATCGTTTCCCGAGGGGAGCTCTGGGGAGAGGGCCTCTTGTCAACAAATGTCCCGGCCGGCGGGCATGCCCTGCCGGAGCAAGGGGCGACCTTGGGAGGAAACATGCGTAACATTCTGCTGACCGCCGCCACGGTGGGTCTTGCCGCCACGCCTGCTCTGGCCGAGATTTCGGACGGAAAGGTCAAGATCGGCATTCTGAACGACCAGTCGGGCGTCTATGCCGATTTCGGCGGCAAGTATTCCTTTGAGGCCGCGAAGATGGCGGTCGAGGATTTCGGGGGCAAGGTGCTGGACGCGCCGATCGAGGTCGTGACCGCCGACCACCAGAACAAGCCCGACATCGCCTCGAACATCGCGCGGCAATGGTATGACACCGAACAGGTGGACAGCGTGATGGAGCTTACCACCTCCTCGGTCGCGCTGGCGGTGCAGGCGCTTTCCAAGGACAAGAAGAAGATCACCATGACCACCGGGGCGGCGACGACCGAACTGACCGGTGCGCAATGCTCGCCCTATGGTTTCCACTGGGCCTATGACACCCACGCGCTGGCGGTGGGCACCGGCGGCGCGCTGGTCAAGGAAGGCGGGGATACCTGGTTCTTCCTGACCGCCGACTATGCCTTCGGCTATTCGCTGGAGGAAAATACCTCCGAGTTCGTCAAGTCGCAGGGCGGGACCGTGGTGGGCGCGGTGCGCCATCCGCTGTCGACGACGGATTTCTCGTCCTTTCTGCTGCAGGCCCAAAGCTCGGGCGCGAAGGTCATCGGTCTGGCGAATGCCGGTCTCGACACCCAGAACTCGATCAAGCAGGCGGCGGAATTCGGGATCACGCAAGGCGGGCAGAAGCTTGCCGCGCTGCTGTTCACTCTGGCCGAGGTTCACGGGCTGGGGCTTGAGGCCGCGCAGGGCCTGAACCTGACCGAAAGCTTCTACTGGAACCGCACGCCGGAAACGGCCGAATTCGGCAAGCGCTTCAAGGAGCGTACCGGCGTCATGCCAAATATGATCCATGCCGGAACCTATTCGGCAGTGCTGCAATACCTGAAGGCGATCGAGGCCGCGGGTTCGGACGATGCCGACGCGGTCTCTGCCAAGCTGCACGAAATGCCGGTGAATGACGTCTTTGCCCCGAACGGCAAGGTCGCGGCCAACGGGCGGATGATCTCGGATGTCTACCTGATGGAGGTGAAGAAGCCCGACGAAGTGACCGAGGGCTGGGACTATTACAAGGTTCTGGCCACCATTCCCGGCGACGAAGCCTATGTCGATCCGGCAAAAAGCGGCTGTCCGCTGGTCCAGTAAGATGGCGCTCCAATCTGCTGCAATGCAGGCCGAGTCGCGGGTGGTCCTTTCCGCCCGCGGCCTCGGCAAGGATTTCGGCGGCTTCAGCGCCGTCAACAATGTCGATCTGGACGTGCATCACGCCCGGATCCACGCCCTGATCGGCCCGAACGGCGCCGGCAAGACCACGGTTTTCAACCTGCTGACCAAGTTCCTGCAACCGACCCGTGGCCAGATCACGCTGCTCGGTCAGGACATCACCCGCACGCCTCCCGACAAGGTGGCACGGATGGGGCTGGTGCGCAGCTTCCAGATCTCGGCCGTCTTTCCGCATCTGACCGTGCTTGAGAACGTCAAGGTCGCCCTGCAGCGCCCCAATGGCCTCGCGACGCAATTCTGGCTGCCGCTTTCGGCGCTGGACCGGCTGAACGCCCGCGCCGAGGAGTTGATCGGCCGGCTGGGGCTGGCGCAATACCGCGACCACCGGGCCGCCGACCTGTCCTATGGACGAAAGCGCGTGCTGGAGATCGCGACGACGCTGGCGCTCGACCCCGAGGTTCTGCTGCTCGACGAGCCGATGGCGGGCATGGGGCAAGAGGACGTGCAGACGGTCGCGCGCATCATCCGCGACGTCGCCGCCGAACGCGCCGTCCTGATGGTCGAGCATAACCTGAATGTCGTCGCCGATATCTGCGACCATGTGACCGTGCTGCAGCGGGGCGAGATCATCGCCGAGGGGGATTACGCCACCGTCTCCTCTGACCCGCGCGTGCGCACCGCCTATATGGGGTCCGAGGCATGAACGCGCCGCTTCTGAAAGTCTCCGCCCTTCAGGCCTGGTATGGCGAAAGCCACGTCCTGCATGGCGTGGACCTGCATGTGAACGAAGGCGAGATGATCTGCATTCTCGGCCGCAACGGCATGGGCAAGACCACCACCCTGCGCACGATCATGGGCATCTTGCGCAAGCGCAGCGGCGGGATAGAATTCGCCGGGCAGGACATGATGTCCGTGCCGCTGCACAAGACCGCGCGCGCCGGCCTCGGCTTCATTCCAGAGGAGCGCGGGATCTTCGCCAGCCTTTCGGTCGAGGAAAACCTGATGCTGCCGCCCAAGGTCGCCGAGGGCGGCATGTCGGTCGAGGAGATCTACGAGCTTTTCCCCAATCTCAGGGAACGCCGGACCAGCCCCGGCACCAAGCTTTCGGGGGGCGAGCAGCAGATGCTGGCGCTGGCCCGCATCCTGCGCACCGGCGCGCGCTGCCTCCTTCTGGACGAACCGACCGAGGGGCTGGCCCCGGTCATCATCCAGGCCATCGGCGAGGTGCTGGTGAAACTGAAACAACGCGGCATGACCGTCGTGCTGGTCGAGCAGAACTTCCGCTTTGCCGCCAAGGTCGCCGACCGCTTCTATCTGATGGACCACGGACGCATGACTGCCGAATTCCCTGTCCGGGACCTGCCGCAGCGGATGGACCTGCTGCATCGCGAACTGGGGGTATGACATGATGATGATTTTCGGCATCCCCCTGCAAGCCCTGATGGGCCAGCTTCTGGTCGGCCTGATCAACGGCTCGTTCTATGCGCTGCTCTCGCTGGGCCTCGCGGTGATCTTCGGCCTCTTGCGGGTCATCAACTTCGCGCATGGCGCGCAATACATGCTGGGCGCGTTCACGGCGCTGCTGCTGCTGACGGTGGCGGGCGTCAATTACTGGCTGGCGCTGATCCTTGCGCCGCTGATCGTGGGGCTTCTGGCCGCACTGGTCGAACGCACGATGCTGTCGCGGCTCTACAATCTCGACCCGCTTTACGGGCTGCTGTTCACCTTCGGCCTCGCGCTCGCGATCGAGGGGACGTTCCGCTATTTCTACGGCGCCTCGGGCAAGCCCTATGCCCCGCCCGCGCAGCTGTCGGGGGCGGTCAATCTGGGCTTCATGTTCCTGCCGATCTATCGCGGCTGGGTGGTCATCGCCTCGCTCGCGGTCTGCATCGCGGTCTGGCTCTTGATCGAAAAGACCAAACTGGGGGCCTATCTGCGCGCGGCGACGGAAAACCCGGTGCTGGTGCAGGCCTTTGGCGTCAACGTGCCCCTGCTGCTGACGCTGACCTATGCGCTGGGGGCGGGGCTTGCCGCCTTTGCCGGCGTCCTCGCCGCGCCGATCTATCAGGTCAGCCCGCTGATGGGGTCGAACCTGATCATCATCGTCTTCGCGGTGGTGGTGGTCGGCGGCATGGGCTCGATCCTTGGCGCGATCGTCACCGGCTATCTTCTGGGCGTGGTCGAGGGGTTGACCAAGGTTTTCTATCCCGAGGCCTCGAACATCGTCATCTTCGTCATCATGGCGATCGTCCTGATCCTGCGGCCCGCGGGCCTTTTCGGAAAGGAGGCCTGACATGGTCGGGAAATCCGAACCCATCCCGTCCGAGGCCATCGCGGTCCATCCGAAGGCCGGGCAGATCCAGCTTGGCCTCGTGGCCCTCGCGCTGGTCGCAGCCCTGTTTGCGCCGCAATTCCTCTATCCGATCTTCGTGATGAAGCTGCTGGCCTTCGCGCTTTTCGCATCGGCCTTCAACCTGCTGCTGGGCTATACCGGACTTCTGAGCTTCGGCCATGCCACGTTCTTCGGCGGTGCCGCCTATTTCACCGCCCATGCCGTGAAGGTGTGGGGCTGGCCGCCCGAGGCCGGCATCCTCCTGGGCGTCGCCGGTGCCGCCCTGCTGGGGTTGGTGATGGGGGCCATCGCCATCCGCAGGCAGGGCATCTATTTTGCCATGATCACGCTGGCCTTGTCGCAGATGTTCTTCTTCTTCTGCATTCAGGCCAGCTTCACCCATGGCGAGGATGGCATCCAGTCCGTGCCGCGCGGCCATCTGTTCGGCCTGATCGACCTGCATGAGCCGATGAACATGTATTATTTCGTCCTCGCGGTCTTTGTCATCGGGCTGCTGATCATCTGGCGCTTCGTCAACTCGCCCTTCGGGATGATCCTGAAATCGATCCGCGAGAACGAGCAACGCGCGATCTCGCTCGGCTATTCGGTGGCGCGCTACAAGCTGGGGGCGTTCGTCATGTCGGCGGCGCTGGCGGGGCTCGCGGGTGGCCTCAAGGCGCTGATCTTCCAGTTCGCCACCCTGACCGACGTGACATGGCAGATGTCGGGCGAGGTGATCCTGATGACGCTCCTCGGCGGGATCGGTACGCTGGCGGGGCCGATCGTCGGCGCGGGGCTGGTGGTGACGCTGCAAAACTACCTCGCGACCTCGGACTTTCCGGTCACGATCATCACCGGCCTCGTCTTCATGACCTGCGTGCTGTTGTTCCGGCGCGGGCTGGTGGGTGAATTCTTCGCCTCGAAAATCGGGCGCAGGCTGGGTTTCCGTTCGGGGTCGTGACCCGCGAACCGGGCTGGAGTGATCATGGAAAGCTATGACTACATCATCATCGGCGCGGGCAGCGCGGGCTGCGTGCTGGCGAACCGGCTGTCTGCCGATCCGCGAAACCGCGTCCTGCTGCTGGAGGCCGGGGGGCGCGACAATTATCACTGGATCCATATCCCGGTCGGCTATCTCTATTGCATCGGCAATCCCCGCACCGATTGGGGCTTCCGCACCGAGCCTGAGGCGGGCCTGAACGGCCGCAGCCTGCTTTACCCGCGGGGCAGGGTGCTCGGGGGCTGCTCGTCGATCAACGGCATGATCTACATGCGCGGGCAGGCGGCGGATTACGACCAGTGGCGGCAGATGGGCTGCACCGGCTGGGGCTGGGACGATGTCCTGCCGCTTTTCAAGGCGCAGGAGGACCACTATCGCGGCGGCGACGACATGCACGGCGCAGGCGGCGAATTGCGGGTCGAGACGGCGCGGGTGCGATGGGCGGTCCTCGACGCCTTCATGGCCGCAGCCGAGGAGGCGGGCATCCCCCGCACCTCCGATTTCAACCGGGGCGACAATGAGGGCAGCAGCTATTTCGACGTGACGCAGCGCAATGGCTGGCGGTGGAGCGCGGCCAAGGCCTTCCTGCGCCCGGCCATGAGCCGCCCGAACCTGCGCGTCCTGACCGGGGCCGAGGTCGAGCGGCTGGTGATCGAGGCGGGCGAGGCGCGGGGCGTGATCTTTCACCATCAGGGCCAGCGCCGCGAGGTTCGCGCGGCGGCCGAGGTCGTGCTTGCCGCTGGCTCCATCGGCTCGGTTCAGATCCTCGAACATTCGGGCATCGGGCAGGGCGCGGTGCTGAAGGCCGCGGGCATCACCCCGCAGGTCGAGGTTGGGGCCTTGGGCGAGAACCTGCAGGATCACCTGCAATTGCGGCTTGTCTACAAGGTCCGGGGCGTGCCGACCCTGAACGAGAAGGCGTCGCACCTGATGGGCAAGGCCGCGATCGGGCTGGAATATCTGCTGAAGCGGTCCGGCCCGATGTCGATGGCGCCCAGTCAGGTCGGGATCTTCACCAGATCCGGCCCGGAGAAGGCGAGCGCGGATCTGGAGTTTCACGTCCAGCCGGTCAGCCTCGACAAGTTCGGCGATCCCGTCCACAGCTTCCCGGCGATGACCGCCAGCGTCTGCAACCTGCGCCCGGAAAGCCGCGGCTCGGTCCATGTGACCGGCCCGGATTTCCGCGCCCATCCCGCGATCAGCCCGAACTACCTCTCGACCCCCGGCGACCGCGAGGTTGCGGCCCGCGCCATCCGGCTGACCCGCCGCATCGTCGCGCAACCGGCCTTCAACCGCTTCGACCCCGAGGAGCATCTGCCCGGCATCGCCTTCCAGACCGAGGAGGATCTGGTCAAGGCCGCCGGCGCCATCGGCACCACGATCTTTCATCCGGTCGGGACATGCCGCATGGGCGCGGACGAGGCTTCGGTCGTCGATCCCCGGCTGCGGATGCGGGCTGTGGGACGGCTGCGGATCGCCGACGCCTCGGTCATGCCCCGCATCACCAGCGGCAACACCAACGCCCCGACCATGATGATCGCCGAAAAGGCCGCGCAGATGATCCTCGAGGACGCGCGGGGTTGAGCGGGGCCTGACCTCGGCCCGCCCGTCGATCAAGACATTTCGCTTACTGCGCAAGGATGGCACATGTGCGACCATATGTTCGTCGTGACCGGGGGGCCCGGCTCGGGCAAGAGCAGCCTGATTGACGCCCTGACCCAACGCGGGTTCCGCGCCATGCCCGAGGCCGGCAGGGCCATCATTCAGGATCAGGTGCGGATCGGCGGACCGGCCCTGCCCTGGGCGGACCGGGGGCTCTTCGCCGAACTCATGCTGGGATGGGAATTGCGCTCCTATCACGAGGCCTCGCGGCTTCCGGGGCCTGTCCTGATGGATCGCGGGATACCCGATGTGATCGGCTATCTCACGCTTTGCGGCCTGCCGGTGCCCGGCCATGCCGAGGCGGCGGCGCGGCTCTATCCCTACAACAAGCGCGTTTTCCTTGCCCCCTATTGGGAGGCCATCTTCACGCAGGACACCGAGCGCAAGCAGGACCACCGGGAAGCCGCCGAAACCGGCAGGATCATGGCCGAAACCTATGCCCGGCTCGGCTATCAGATCGTCGAGCTGCCGCTTGCCGGGATAGAGGCGCGCGCCGATTTCGTCATGGCCTGTCTGGGAGGGACGTGACCGGGCGCACCGAGGACCGGGAGCCGCATGGCCGGTGAACACCCCCCGGTTGCGCAGGAGCGTTCGATCGGAATCCCAGCTATTTCCGCAAGGCATCGATGACGATTGCGAATGCGGGCGAGTTCTGCCGGCGCGTTGGATAGTAGAGATAATAGCCCGGAAACATCGGCGACCAATCGTCCAACACCTGCACCAGCTTGCCCGCCGCCACCAGATCGGCCACCAGATTTTCCGGCACATAAGCGATCCCCAGCCCGCTCAGCGCCGCATCGACCATGGCGAGCGCGCTGTTGAAGGTCAGTTGCCCCTCGACCCGGACCCTGATCTCGCGCCCGTCCCTCTCGAACTCCCATGCGTAGAGGCCGCCGGAGCTGGTTTGGCGGTGGTTGATGCAGTGGTGGTGCACCAGATCCTGCGGCGACACCGGCACCGCTCGGGTAGCCAGATAGTCAGGCGAGGCCACCGCCACCAGCCGCCAGTCCGGCCCGATGCGCACCGCGATCATGTCCTTGTCGACGCTTTCGCCCAGCCGGACCCCCGCATCGAAACGCTCCTCGACGATGTTGCGGAAGCCGCTGTCGATGCTGAACTCGACATGGATATCGGGATATTCGCGCAGCACCGGCTTGAGCTTTGGCCAGACGATCCAGTTCAGCGCGTGATCCGACAGCGTGAGCCGCACCGAACCCGAGGGCTTGTCGCGAAAGGCCATCAGGCTGTCGACATCCGCCTCGATCTCGCGCAGGCGGGGCGCGAGGGTTTGCAGCAGACGCTCGCCCGCTTCGGTCGGCATGACGCTGCGGGTGGTGCGGTTCAGAAGGCGCAGGCCCAGCCGGGCCTCAAGCTGCTTGACCGTATGGCTCAGTGTCGATTGCGAGGTGCCGAGCCGCGCGGCCGCGCGGGTGAAGCTTGCCTCCTCGGCGACGGCCACGAACCAGAGCATGCTGGTCAGGTCCTTTCTGTCCATGGCGTCACCCCTCACTTATGTCGAAAATAGATAAGTCTATTTAGATTGCACCGTCTAAACCCGGAAAAGCCAAGAGGCTATCTTCCGCCGGTGCCGTTCGCCGCTTGGGCAATCGGTCAATTTCACAATCCCTCACAAGCACCGGAATTTTCGCCCGTGGCCCATACTTTCGACCTTGCCGCGCCTGCCTCCCGCAATCCCTGGGGCGCGGTAATCTGCCTTTCGCTGCTGACCTTCGTTCTGATCGCATCCGAGTTCGTGCCCGTCAGCCTGCTTACCCCCATCGCCCTCCAACTCTCGATCTCCGAGGGACAGGCCGGGCAGGCGATCTCGGTCTCGGGACTGTTCGCAGTTCTGACCGCGCTGTTCGGCAATGCGCTGCTGTCGCGGTTCGACCGCCGCTCGGTGGTTCTCTTTCACACCGGCATCCTCGTCGTCTCGGGGATCGCGGTGACTTTGGCGCCGAACTATCTGGTCTTCATGGTCGGCCGGGCGCTGATCGGGGTTTCGATCGGCGGGTTCTGGTCGCTTTCGGCTGCAATCCTTGCCCGTATCGTCCCCGCCCGCGACCTGCCCAAAGCCATCGCCACCTTGCAGGGCGGAGCGGCGCTGGCCACGGTGATCGCGGCACCGCTGGGCAGTTTCCTCGGCGGGCTGATCGGCTGGCGCGGGGCCTTTTCGGCGGTGATTCCGGTCGGGCTGGCAGCGATGCTCTGGCAACTCGCGGTCCTGCCGCGGATGCCGGCCGAGCGTCCGGTCGCGGTCCGCGACATGGCGGGTCTGCTGCGCAACCCGGTCTTGACCCTTGGCATGACCGCGACGGCGCTGGCCTTCATGGGGCAGTTCGCCGTCGTCACCTATCTGCGCCCCTTCCTCGAACGCGTGACCGGGCTGGAGGTGAACAGCCTTTCCGCCTTCCTGCTGATCCTGGGGATATTCGGCCTGATCGGAACCTGGCTCGCGGGGCTGATCCTGCGCCGGCATCTCGCGCCGGTTCTGATCGGGATGCCGGCGGCCCTGACGGTGATCCCGCTGCTGCTGATCCTGCTTGGCCCCTCGGCTTGGGCGGTGGCGGTGCTGCTGGCGCTATGGGGCATCTGCACCACGCCGATCCCGGTCGCCTGGGGAACATGGATGACCCGCGTAATCCCCGACGACCTCGAGGCCGGAGGCGGTCTGCAGGTGGCGCTGATCCAGTCCGCCATCACCTTCGGGGCCTTTGCCGGAGGCCTGCTTTTCGACAGCGCCGGCTGGTGGAGCCCCTTCGCCCTTGGCGCGGTCCTGTTCCTTGGCGCAACCCTTGCCGCCGCGGCCGTCGTCAACAGGAGCGCGCGATAGCGCAGGGCGGAGGACGCCCAACGCTTTCATTCCTGCGGCCGCATTGTAATATTCGCGCGGCCGGTCCCCGACCCGAAAAGGAGATACCGATGGTCGTCAAAGCCTATGGCACGCCGGCAAGCGACAAGCCGCTTGCGCCAATGAACATCACCCGCCGCGCTCCGGGCGCGCATGATGTGCAGATCGAGATCCTCTATTGCGGGATCTGCCATTCCGACCTGCATCAGGCGCGCTCCGAATGGGCCGGGACGCTTTATCCCTGTGTGCCGGGGCACGAGATCGTGGGCCGCGTCAGCGCCGTCGGCGATCACGTCGGCACCCATAAGGTCGGCGATCTGGTCGGCGTCGGCTGCATCGTCGACAGCTGCCAGCATTGCGCCGAATGCGCCGAGGGGTTGGAAAATTACTGTGACGGTATGATCGGCACCTATAACGGGCCGACGCCCGATGCCCCGGCCATACCCTAGGCGGCTATTCGCAAGAGATCGTGGTGCATGAACGCTATGTCCTGAAGATCACCCATCCCGAGGATCAGCTTGCCGCCGTCGCCCCCCTGCTCTGCGCGGGGATCACGACCTATTCGCCGCTGCGCCACTGGGGCGCCGGTTCGGGCAAGAAGGTCGGCGTGGTCGGCATCGGCGGGCTCGGGCATATGGGGATCAAGCTTGCCCATGCTTTGGGCGCCCATGTCGTGGCCTTCACCACCTCCGAAAGCAAGCGGCGCGATGCGCTGAGCCTTGGCGCGGATGAGGTCGTGGTCTCGCGCAATGCCGAAGAGATGGCGGCCCATGCCAAGAGCCTCGATTTCATCCTCAACACGGTCGCAGCCCCGCATGATCTGGACGCTTTCCTTGCGCTGCTGAAGCGCGACGGAACGATGACGCTGGTGGGCGCGCCCGCCACGCCCCATCCCTCGCCCAATGTCTTCAATCTGATCGCGAAGCGGCGCGGCATCGCCGGCTCGATGATCGGCGGCATCCCCGAGACCCAGGAGATGCTGGATTTCTGCGCCCGGCACGGCATCACCGCCGATATCGAGGTGATCCGCGCTGACGCGATCGAGCCCGCCTATGAGCGGATGCTCAAGGGCGACGTGAAGTACCGCTTCGTCATGGACATCGCCACGATGTGAGTTCGGAGGCGGTCCCGCCCATTTTGCGGTTCTGCCCTCGAACCGGCGCATAGTTCGCTGTTCATGCAGGCGGCAACAAACCTCGCGGCGCTATATCGGAATTGCAGGGCGCGGAAGGCCTGCTTCAAATCGGGAGAGACGGATGTTCGGACCATATCTGCGGCGTTGGAGTCTGGTCGCAGATGGTGAGCCGATCGCCACTCCCGCCGCCCGGCTTCTGCCTGTGCGGGGGGAGAGCGGGCCGGCGATGCTGAAGCTGTCCTCCAACCCTGATCAGCAGCGTGGGGCGGCGCTGATGGAATGGTGGAACGGAGAGGGGGCAGCAAAGGTTCTGGCCCGAGAGGATGCGGCCCTCCTCATGCAGCGCGCGACTGGAAGCGGGTCTCTGGCGGACATGGCCCGGAACGGGGAGGATGATCAGGCCTGCCGCATCCTTTGCGCCACCGCCGCCCGGTTGCATCGGAAAAGACCCGGACACCCGCCGCCCGAACTGGTCCCGCTGCCGCTGTGGTTTCGCGAACTCGAGCCGGCCGCGGCGACGCATGGGGGGATATTGGCGCTCAGCCTTGAGACAGCACATGCGCTGCTGGCCGATCCGGTCGAGCAGGTGGTGCTCCACGGCGATCTGCACCACGAGAACGTCATGGATTTTGGCCCGCGCGGTTGGCTCGCCATCGACCCGCATGGTCTGATTGGCGAGCGGGGCTTTGATTTCGCGAATATCTTCACCAATCCCGACCTGAGCGATCCAACCCGACCGGTCGCCACATTGCCAGGGCGCTTTCATCGCCGCCTCGAGGTGGTGGCGGAGGCGGCGGGCATGGAGCGGCGCCGCCTGCTGCGATGGATCCTTGCATGGACCGGGCTGTCGGCGGCATGGTTTCTTGAAGATGCTGATCCTCTGGTCGAGGTGGATCTGACAATCGCCGCGCTTGCCGCCGCGGAACTTGCCCGCTGAGGGGTGGCGGCTGGCGACGGCCTTCAAGCTCGAAGGACTGCGCAGGAGCGGGCTGCCTGCCGTGCCGGAGCCTGACGAGGCTCTCCGTCACCCTCTTGCAAACTTCACACTTCCCGGCATGATCGCTACTCTCGGAAGGTGAACGGCCGGGGGCGAACCGCCCCCACGCTTGTATCCGGCGCACATGCGCTCACGGTCTCAGGAGGGAAGAGCCAACTTGCGAATTTCGATCACATTTGGCCCGGCCTTTGATCTCAGCACGGCTGTCCGCAGGGGCATCGAAAACGCGGTTCTCACGCCATCCGAGGCGGAAACTGCGGTCTGGCTTGGGGATCGGCTGACCTATCGAACCCAGCGCCCGCCGGAAGAGATGTTGGCCGACTGGGAAGCGCATGGCTATGCCCGCGACGATTTTCTCAGCGTGGAGACCGGGCCATGGGTCGAGCGGCAGGATAACCCGACCTGGTCAGGCCGGAAAGGGCGCATTCATCGGCAGTGATCGGCTCTCTACCTTGCGGGAGAGGGGACGGCATCAGTTCCGGGCGCTGTGTTCGAGAAAGCTTCGCAGTCTTGGCGCCGTGAGGTCGAGGAAGGCCCGCTGCCGGTGATCGCCGAGGGCGTGAATGTCCCGATCCCCTCCGCCGGGCTGCTGGTCGGCGCCTATGCCGATTGGTCGCTGGCCGGCGCGACGGCGATCTTCCTTGCGACGCTTTCGTTGGTGATGATCGCCTCGCCGCTGCTGCTGGGCAGCCCTGTCGGCGCTGCCATCACTCTGCTGGTCTGGGGCGGGCTTGGCTATGCCGCTGTTCCTGTCGCGGGCGGATTGACCGCGGCCGTCGGTCTGGCGCTGGTCTGGCTGGGGCGTCAGCGCACCGCCAGCCAGATGGTGGCCCGCCAGTCCTGAGGCGGTCGCCGCGCCGCGCGTGGCCTTGGCTTGCCCCCCCTACGCGGTCTTGAGTTCTCCAAGGCCGGGTTCGGGGGGCAGGTCGATCTTGCCGACCTTCACGGGGTCGAGACGTCCGGTCGAGCGTGCAATCGCCCGCGACAGCCGCGCGATTTCGTTGAACTGTTCGATACTGTTGCTTGCCAGACGAAAATTCCTAACATCCTCGCGGCTGCGCAGCGGCGTTCCGACCATAAGCTGCTCGCTTGCGGATACGGCAAGGGTATCGGTCTCGCGCTTGTCGGCGATGATCGCCTTCGCGATCTCATCATCCGGCTGGCCGACAAGCTGGATCGCGCGTTCCAGATTGGCGACCACCTTCTCGATGAAGCGCAGGCTCGTGTCGCTTTGCAGATAGGCCGGATGGGCGATTGCACCATGCTGGCGGTCGCGCACCGCCTTCAGGTTGATCGCCGCCACCTCTCGAACCTCCTCCAGACGCATGACGATCTGCGCCAGATCGACAATCTGTTGGCCCTCCCGCTCGTCCCGGGTGTCCTCGGAAAGCCGGCCGATATATTCGAGGATCGCGGTCGAGAGCTGGTCGGGCACTTCCTCATCATGCAGCGCGTGGCCTCTGGAATCGGGCTTTTGCGCGCCGGTTGCGACTTCCGCGCCATGCTGCACGAGGTTCAGGTTTTCGCGCCCGACGCGCAGCAGCTCAAGCTGGACGCGGGCGATCCCCAGCGCGGGAACGTCGAGAAGCTTGGGGTCGAGATAACGCGGCGTGCCGGACGTATCGGCATGGGGCCCGGGACGGGAGGGAACGATCCAGCGGGCGATCCGCGCCAAGGGCTCGCTGAACCAGATCAGCACGACGGTATTGGTGACGCTGAAGATCGTATGGGCATTCGCGACCTGCCGCGGCGTCTCGGCCGCGAGTTGGGCGAGGCCCGAGAGTTCGGGTGCCGAGGGCGAGACCCAGCGCACAAGATCGGCGAATTGCGGGATGACGAGGGCGAAGGCGATCACGCCAAGGACGTTGAACAGCAGATGGACCACCGCGACCTGCACCGCCTCGGCCGATTTCCCGATCCCGGACAGCAATGCGGTGCCGCAGGTGCCGACATTGGCGCCGAGAACCAGTGCGATCGCTGTCTCCAGCGGGATCAGCCCCTCGCCCGCCAGCGCGATGACGATGGCGAGCGTGGCGGCCGAGCTTTGGACGATCGCCGTGAAGGCCGCCCCGATCAGGATGCCCAGCAGCGGATGGCTGAGGTTATACATGGCCTCGATGAAGGGCTGAAAGGTCCGCAATGGCCTTGTCGCGTCGCCCATCGTTTCGATCCCGAGAAACAGCAGGCCGAAGCCAAGCACGATTCCGCCCAGTTGCTGAAGCGTTTCGCGCCGCGCAAAGGCATGGAGCGTAAAGCCCACCGCCATCAGGAATGGCGCGAGCCCCGACAGGTCGAACGCGATGAGCTGCGCGGTCAGCGTCGAGCCGATATTGGCCCCCATGATCATCGGGATCGACTGGGCAAGCGTCATCAGACCGGCCGACACGAAGCCGACAAGCAGCACGGTGGTGATCGTCGATGAGTTCAGGAGCGCCGTGACCCCGGCCCCCGCCAGAACGCCACGCAGCTTGCTTGCCGTAAGCGTCGCGAGGAGC
>Ga0182745_1000442_pt1 | contig 46851 bp, 39 predicted proteins | sample eDN3rd30CKraftBY_FD_128523 | JGI IMG/M metagenome (GOLD analysis project Ga0182745, IMG submission 128523) | Enriched backyard soil microbial communities from Emeryville, California, USA - eDNA 3rd pass 30_C Kraft BY (version 2) (version 2) | ecosystem: Environmental > Terrestrial > Soil >...
AGATCGCCCGAGCCTACCGGGACGCGCAGCAGCCGGGCGCCCTGGTACTTCTCGATGTGGGAGTGGTCAGGTGTCTTCGCCGACAGCACCACCACAGAGAAGCGGTCCGGCAACGCCTTCAAGTATTCGGTCAAACGTCGGGATGAACCCGACGGACCGGGGATGACGTCGAAACTGCACAGGAGCAGTCTGGGCAGGTCGCTCAAGCGTGGGCAGGATACCCGGCCATCTCCGGAGTGTCATCGGCAGATGGAAGAGAAGCGGGGTCGGGCGAAGAACACATGAAATGCTGGCACGTTGACCCTCCACGACCAGCAACCTAAAGGCCTGCATGCCTATGGAAGACCTCAAGAGCGTGACGGTCGGCTACCTCCGCGGGTTGGCCCGGAAGCACCTGGGGGCCGGCTACAGCCGGATGAAGAAGGAGGAGCTGCTCGCCGCCCTGGCCGCCTATGTCCCCGCCCTGGTGAAGCTCGCCCGGCTGGCGGGCCGCCGCCTGCCGCGCAAGCGCGCGTTTTCAAGGCCCGTACAGCCCTCGGCCGAACTTTCCGTTTCCAATGCGCCTCGGGCCGCCCCTGATAGGCCGCCCGAGCAGCCCATGGCTCCGGCCGCCGCCAAGGCGGATGATGTGACGCCACCGGACAAGGGGAGCGTATCCGCGCCCAGGCGGGTTGCCGCCAAGCGCGCCTCTGAGAAACCTGGAAGCAAGCCCTCCGCAAGGCCCGCGACAGTGGTGACCTTCCCGCCACGTCCCCGCGCCGAGCGCGCGCGAGAGCCGGTGACACCCGTGGTCCCGTCCTTCACGAGGGCTGTCGCTCCGAGCCCGAATGGTGACGCGGTGCCCACTGCGCCGCCCTCCGTCCAGCAGCTCGCGGAGCCGGTGGTGGAGGGCTTCTTCGTGGCGCGCGTCGCGGGTGAAGACGAGGCACGTCACCACCACATGGTGGGACGCTCGCCCATGGGGGCGCCAGCGAGCGAGCCCAAGGACCCCGAGGGACTCGGCGCGTTGCCGTCGGCGTATGAAGACGACACGGTGCTGCTATTGCCACGGGATCCACAAACGCTCTTCGTGTCCTGGGACTTCAGCCCGGGGACACGGCTGCTGGCCGAGGGTGGGCTGGAGGCGCCTCGGCCGGTGCTGCGAGTGTTCGATGGTGAACAGCTCGTGAGGGAGCTGGGCTTCGCGCTGGAGGCGAGCGGCTTCTACATCCAGGGGATGACGCCGGGCCGGACGTACCGCGTCGAGGCCCACGCCGTCGGCAAGGATGGCCGCAGCCGGCGCATCGGTGCGTCGAGCAACCGCGTCACGTTGCCGCCCTCGGGAGTCTCCTCGGACCACACGGTGCGTTTCCTGCGGGTGCCGCCCGTCGAGTCACCGGCGCTCACACCCGCCGCCCACGAACTGCCAGACGAGGAGCGCGAGTACATCTCCTGGCGCCGCGTGAACCTGCCTGGAAGCGGCGGCGTGCTCGACCTGCCAGAGGTCCGCCGCGAGCGCCGGAGGGCCGTGAAGCGCGAGGCGCATCTGGAAGGTATCGAGCGCGCTCCAGGGGCCTCCGACCAGCGCTACGTGGCTTCGTTGGCGCGTGCGACCGGGCGCCTGCCCGGGGCGTCGGACCTGCGGTACCAGGCGGATACCGTGCCGCGGAGTGGACCTGGACCTTCCCCGGTGCCTCGCTATCTGGAGATGCCGAGCCGAACACCGGGCGCGTCGGACCAACGCTACACGGAGGCCCCCGTGGGGCCGGGCGGATGGGGACCGGCGTCACGCACCTATCTGGACGTGCGGGGCGTGCCGGGCGCGTCGGACCTGCGCTACCCCGAGCAGCCACCGGGCTCGCTGGGGCCAGCGGAACAGCGTTACCTGGGGCGCGTGGAGCGCCCACCAGGGGCCTCCGACCAGCGCTACGTGGCCGCTTCGCCCGGTTCGCTGGACCACCGCTACCTCGACGTGCGGCAGGACGCGGCCGGTGCATCGGAGCTGCGCTACCTGGAGACACCGGGGCGCGCGTCCGTCGCATCGGACCGACGCTACCTGGAGCCGCTCGCGCGAACCTCGGAGACCTCCGATGGCCGGTATCCCGGAGATGCCTCCGGCGCCTCGGCGTCTCGCGGGCTTGGAGAGGACCCGGCGCGGCGGAATGGAACGGCGGACGCGGGCGATGCCCAGGCGTCATGGCACTCCGTTGGCGCAGCGTCGCAGCGCCAATCCTCCACGGACGCACCACGCCCCGCCGGTGCGGCGCCGTACGCGACAGGCACGCCGGAGAACCACAGTTCCGTCGGGGCTCACGCGCGCTCGCACGGCGGCGCCGCACCGGCGTCCGAGGGGGCGCCGTCACGCGCCACGGACGCGGAGGAGAACCACCGCTACTTCGAGGTGACCTCGCGACCGTCTGGCTCGCGCGATGCTCGACGCGGCGCGCCGAGACTCCAGGGCGGTGAGGGCGCGGCGCATGCGCCCGAGTCGGAGCGACGGCCCGGAGGCCACGCCACGCCAGCGGCAGGCACAGAGGCCCGCGCGCCCGAGGCAAGCGGCGCCTTCGAAGCGGCGCCCCGAGAAGCGCCAGTGTCCCTTCCACGGAAGACGCCCTCGGGCGACGGCCGTTCCTGAACCGGCACGGAGGCTTTGCACGACCATGAGCATGGGCTCCCTCGCGTTGGTTCTCCACGCGCATCTCCCGTTCGTCCGTCACCCCGAGCACGAGGATTTCCTCGAGGAGGACTGGCTCTACGAAGCCCTCTCCGAGACGTACCTCCCCCTGCTCCAGGTCTTCGACGGGTTGGTGGACGACGGCGTCCCGTTCCGTCTGGCGATGACGCTGTCCCCGACGCTCGTCTCGATGCTGCGTGACGAACTGCTGATGAGCCGGTACGCGCGGCGGCTGGACCTGCTCTGCGAGCTGGGGGAGCGCGAGGTGCATCGGACGCGGCATGACGCCACCTTCGGGCCCATCGCCCACTTCTACCGCGACCACTTCGAGTCCCTGCGCCGCGTGTTCCACGAGCGCTACCGGCGCGACCTGGTCTCCGCGTTCCGTCGCCTCCAGGACGCGGGCCATCTGGACATCCTCACCTGCAACGCCACGCACGGCTTCCTGCCGCTGATGCAGCAGGTGCCCGAGGCCGTCCGGGCCCAGGTGACGGTGGCGGCCAATCACTACCGCCAGCACTTCGGCCGGGACCCCGCTGGCATCTGGCTCGCGGAGTGCGGCTACTACCCGGGCCTGGAGCGTCTGCTGGCCAGCGAGCGCATCCGCTACTTCTTCGTGGACACGCACGGCCTGACGGACGCCGTGCCCCGGCCGCTGCACGGGCCCTACGCGCCCGTCTTCACGGAGGCGGGCGTGGCCGCGTATGCCCGCGACCCGGAGAGCAGCCAGCAGGTGTGGAGCACCGAGCACGGCTACCCGGGCGACCCGGACTACCGCGAGTTCTACAGGGACATCGGGTGGGACCTGGACCTGGACTACATCCGCCCGTTCATCCAGCCCACCGGGGAGCGGAAGAACACTGGCTTCAAGTACTACCGCATCACCGGCAGGACGGATGACAAGCGGCCCTATGACCCCAGGGCCGCGCGTGAGCGCGCCGCCGTTCACGCGGGCAACTTCCTATTCAACCGCGAACGTCAAATCGAGGACCTGGCCTCGCGCCTGGGCGGGCGGGCGCCGGTGGTGGTCGCCCCCTATGACGCGGAGCTCTTCGGGCACTGGTGGTTCGAGGGGCCCCAGTTCCTCGACTTCTTCATCCGCAAGGCGGCGTACGACCAGAAGACGTTCCGGTTGGTGACCCCGTCCGATGACCTGCGCGAGTCCCCGGAGAACCAGGTGGCGACGCCACCGCTGTCCTCATGGGGCGCGGGGGGCTATTCGGGGATGTGGCTCGACGGCAGCAACGATTGGATCTACCGGCACCTCACCCGCTGCGCGAAGCAGATGGTGGCGCTGGCGCGGGACTTCCCGGACGCCGGGGAGCTACAGCGGCGCGCGCTCAACCAGGCGGCGAGGGAGTTGCTGCTCGCCCAGTCCTCCGATTGGGCCTTCATCATGAAGACGGGAACCATGGTGGAGTACGCCCAGCGCCGCACGCGTGAGCACCTTCTCCGCTTCCAGCGCCTGCATGAGCAGCTGCGCGGAGGCAACGTGGATGAAGGCTGGCTCTCTCATGTCGAGGGGCGCGACAATATCTACCCGGAGCTGGACTACCGCCTGTATCTACCCGCTTGAGGGACCTGGGAGCGAGGGTGGGGTGGGGTGTCTCCTGGCCGCTACGACAGGCGGCTGGGCTTGCGGGGCGACTTTTCGGAGCTAGCTTGGAGTGCATATGAACCGTTTGACCGTGCCGTTCCGGAATGCGCTCCTCGCCGCGCTCCTGGCCGCGTTGCCCTCCGCCGCCGTCGCCCAGGCGCCCGCGTCGATGCCGGGGCTGACGGCCAAAGCACGAGCGCCGGGCCATGTTCTCCAGCCCGCGACACGGGAAGCCCAGACGCTGCCGTCCCTGGCGCCGCTGGTGGAGTCGGTGAAGACCGCCGTCGTCAACGTGGACGTGCAGTCCCGCGGCGGCGGCCAGCCGCGCGGCATGGAGGACAACCCCTTCTTCGATCGATTCTTTGGTGGCGGACGCGGGGGCGGGAGCCAACGCCGCGAGCAAATCCGGCAGGGCGCGGGCTCTGGCTTCATCATCGACCCGAAGGGGCTCATCCTCACCAACAACCACGTGGTGGAGGACGCGGTCAGCATCACCATCCGGCTGGATGATGGGCGTACCTTCAGCGGCGAAGTCGTGGGCCGAGACCCACTCACCGACGTGGCGCTCGTCCGGTTGAAGGAGAAGGTGGAAGGGTTGCCCACGGTGAAGCTGGGCGATTCGAACGCGCTGCGCGTGGGCGACTGGGTGGTGGCCATCGGCAACCCGTTCGGTCTGGCCTCCAGTGTCAGCCTGGGCATCGTCTCCGCGCGGGCCCGTGAGATTGGCGCCAGTCAGTACGACGAGTTCCTCCAGACGGACGCCGCCATCAACCCTGGCAACTCCGGCGGTCCGCTCTTCAACATGCAGGGCGAGGTGGTGGGCATCAACACCGCCATCGTCGGAGGCGGCTCCGGCATCGGCTTCGCGGTGCCGAGCAGCCTCATCAGCTCCCTGCTGCCACAGCTGGAGAAGGAGGGCTCCGTCACGCGCGCCTGGCTGGGTGTGGGCATCCAGAACCTGACGCGAGACCTGGCGAGCGCGCTCAATCTCCCGGTGGACAAGGGCGCCATCCTCTCGCAGGTGATGCCGTCGTCTCCCGCGGCGAAGGCGGGCCTGAAGCAGGACGACGTCGTCGTCGCCATCGATGGGCGGACCGTCACGTCCAGCGGCGAGCTGACGCGCACCGTGGCGCTTAAGCGGCCGGGCAGCACGTCGACGCTGACGCTCTACCGCGACGGCAAGAAGATGGACGTGAAGGTGGAGCTGGGCACGCGGCCGGACCTGGAGGGCGTGTCCTCGGCGAAGCAGCGGCCGGAAGAGCAGCAGGAGAGCTCGCGGCGCGTGGGCGTCAGCCTCCAGAACCTGGATGCGAGCACGGCGAAGCAGGCCGGCTTCGCGGACAGCAGCGGCGCGCTCATCACCGATGTCGTCCCCGGCTCGCCGGCCGACCGCGCGCAGCTGGAGCCCGGCATGGTCGTCATCGAGGCCAACCGCCAGAAGGTGGAGAACGCGGACGCGCTGGCCCGTATCATCAAGGGCGCCGCGTCCGGGAGCACCTTGCTGCTGCGAGTGACGGCGCCCGGCGGCGCTCGCAACCTGCGAGCCCTGCGCGTTCCGTGAGCACCCGGCCCGGGAGCGGCGGATGAGCGTCCACTACGTCGCGCTCGGCGACAGCACGGCCGTGGGCGTGGGGGCATCGCGAGGGGGCGGCTATCCCGACCGCCTCGCCTCCGCGCTGCGCGCCGACGGCCTGTCCGTGGGCCTCACCAACCTGGGGCAGAGCGGCGCGCGCATCCGCGACGTCATCACCGGCCAGGTGAAGCGCGCCGTGGCCGCGCAGCCCACGCTGGTGACGCTGGGCATTGGCACCAACGACGTCTGGCGGGGCACGCCAGTGGACGAGTTCCAGGACGACCTGGACCGCATCGCGCGGCGCCTGAAGCAGACGGGCGCGCCGCTGGTGGCGGTGAACCTCGTGGACCTGGCGCTCGCGCCCGTGGCGCGGCTGGTGCCCGCCGCGCTGTACGAGGGCCGCATCGAGCCCTTCAACGCCGCCATCGCCGAGGTGTCCCGCTTGCACGGAATGCACGTGGTGGACCTCTTCTCGGCGAGCAAGGCGATGATTCCGCGCAGCCCGCACTTCTTCTCCAGCGACGGGTTCCACCCCTCGGACGAGGGGTATGCGCAATGGGCGGAGCTGATGTTGCCCCTGATGCGGTCGCTGGCGCGGCGCTGAGTCCGTCCGGCTACGCCTTGGCCAATCCGCCCGGCGGCTGGGGGGCCGTCACGCCGGGCGGCTCAGCGGAGGGGGCGTGGGGGCCCCGCTCGCGGCCGGGGTGCAGCTCCATGCCGGCCTCATACAGCGTGGTGCGGTTCCGGCCGGTGCGCTTGCTGTAGTAGAGCGCCGCGTCCGCGCAGTCCACGAGCTCTTCCTGGGCGGCGGCGTCGGTGGGGAAGTGGGACACGCCGATGGACACCGTGATGTGGTTGCCGGGCAGGCCCGGCTGGGCGAGCGCCACCGAGTCCGCCACCGCGCGGCGCAGCTTCTCCGCGACCTCCAGCGCCTCCGCCTTGGCCGTCTGCGGCAGCAGCAGCACGAACTCCTCGCCGCCGTAGCGCGCCAGCGTGTCCACCTTGCGCACGCGCAGCCGCAGCACGTCACAGACGCGGCGCAAGGTCTCGTCGCCCACGCGGTGCCCGGCCAGGTCGTTGATGCGCTTGAAGTGGTCCACGTCCACCATGAGCAGCGCCAGCGGCGTGCCGAAGCGATGCGCCCGCGCCAGCTCCAGCTCCATGCGCTGGAAGAGGTGGCGCCGGTTGGGCACGCCGGTGAGCGGGTCCGTCATGGTGAGCTTCACCGTCTCCGCGTGCAGCCGGGCGTTCTTCACCGCGGTGGCCACCACGTCCGCCACGGCGGTGAGCAGCTCGATCTCCTCCGCGGAGAAGCTGGCCACCTCCGGCCGCTGGAAGTTCATCACCCCCAGCAGCGTCTCCATGTGCACCATGGGGGCGGCCAGCAGCGCGCCGGTGTTCAGCCCACCCTTCACCACGTCCGGCCTGGCGAACACGCTGGAGCGGTCCGCGGTGTCCGGCAGATACACCGCCTTGCGCGTCTCCGCCGCGCGCCCGCAGGCGCCCTCGCCCAGGGCGAAGGTGAGTCCCTCGGCGCCCCGGCCCTCGGGCCACGCGTGCTTGATTTCCAGCAGGCCGTCCGGGTTCATCAGCATGATGGAGAACTCGGGGATGCGCAGCCGCTCCGTCACCAGCCGGGTGACGGCGTCCAGCAGCTCGTCCAGCTCCAGCGTGGCGTTGAGCGAGCGCGCCACGTCGAACAGCAGAGCCAGCTCCTTGAGGCGGTCCTCCAGCTCGTCCTTGAGGGCCAGCTTCTCCCGCACCAGCTCCAGGTCGCGGTGGGTGTCGATCTCCTCCGCCTTCATGGAGGTGAGCCGCGCCAGCATCTGGTTGAAGGCCGCGCCGAGCTGCGCCAGCTCGTCCGTGCCCCGCGCGTCCGCGCGCACCAGCAGGTCACCGGCCTCGGCGCGCCGCATGGCCGCGCTCAGCTTGCGCAGCGGGCGGGTGAGGACGAAGTGCAGCGCCAGCCCGGTGATGAGCGCCAGCACCACCACGAACAGGCCCATGGACCCGAGCGCGGCGCCGAACACCGAGGACAGCTGCTGGTGCAGCGCCGGCTCCGCCATGCGGAGCTGGAGGATGCTCGCGCCCGGGACGTCTCCGGCGGCGTGACAGCCGGCGCACTCGGGGCCACCGAGGGGCCGGACCACCTCCGTCATCTGCGCCACCGAGCTCGCGCGCTCGGGGCCCGGGGCCGTCAGCCGCGCGGCCTCCGGGTGCATCGTGTCTTGCTCGCCAGGGCGGCGGGACCAGAGGATGCGCCCGTCCGGCGCCAGCACCCGCACGTCCTCCACCGAGCGGAACAGGCGCGTGTCCGAGCGGATGACCTCCGCCACCGCGCCGTGGGCCGGGGTGCCTCGCGCTTGCGGAAGGCTGAAGGTCGAGGCGACGAACTCGGCGAGCGCCAGGGCCTCTACCTGCGTCGCGTCCTGAACCGAGATACGCGCTTCGCGCCAGAAGTGGCCCACACCCAGCAGCGCCACGAGCAGGCCGGGCAGGGCGATGCTCCAAAGCAGCTTGCGGCCAACGGTGTCGGGACCCAGGGGCATGCGGACGCTCGCAGCTCTCCAGCGCAGCGGTTCAGACGTTTCTCTCGGAATTGGATTGGTCCGCGGAATTGTCAGTTGGGTGACGCGGCCTGTCAAACGAAGCCGTGAGAACATCCTACGATTGCGCTGACGCTGGATCACCTCCTGGTGCGTCAGTGAGGTGGATTCCTGGAGATTCCATGTCGACCGAGTTCCTCACCTCCACGCTGCTGCCCGTGCCGCACGGCTTCTCCACCCGCGCGGGCGGATGTTCCGAAGGGCCCTTCGCGTCACTCAACCTGGGCTTCTCCGTGGGCGACGAGCGAGCCCGCGTCGAGGAGAACCATCGGCGGCTGGCCAGGGCGGCCGCCGCGGACCTCGGGGCCTTGAGCCGCGTGTCGCAGGTGCATGGTGATCGCGTGCTGGAGGCGCGGGGAGGGGAGGGCGGCGCGGAGCTCCGCCCCACCGAGGGGGAGGCGGATGGCCTGTGGACGCAGGCGCCGGAGCGCTGGGTGGCGGTGGGCACCGCGGATTGTGTGCCGGTGCTGGTGGTGGACCCGGACGGACGGCGCGTGGCGGCGGTGCACTCGGGCTGGCGCGGCACGGACGCGGACATCAGCGCGCGCGCCGTCGAGGCGCTGGTGGCGCGCGGCGCCCGCCCGGAGCGGCTGCTGGCGGCGGTGGGGCCGGCGATACAGGCGTGTTGCTACGAGGTGTCGGAGGAGCTGGGACAGCGCTTCCGCGCGCGCTTCGGGGCGGAGGTGGTGGTGGCCTCGGCGGGCCAGGTGCGCCTGGACCTGACGCGGGCGGTGCGCCTGTCGTTGGAGCGCGCGGGGCTGAAGCCGGCGCACGTCGATGTGCTACAGGCTTGTACGGCGTGTGATCCCTCGCGCTTCTTCTCCCACCGCCGCGACGCGGGGCGTACAGGGCGGCACCTCAGCTACGTGGTACACCGCTTCTAGCCTTCCCGTGTCCAGGGGGGCGATTTCTTGACGCTCTCCGACGGGCCTTCCTATCCTCGGGGAGACCCCTCTGCTGAAAAGGCCCGTGCCCGCGCGCTCCGTCATCCTCCGCCTGCTCGCCGCCGCGCCCCTGTGCGCGCTGAGCGCTTGCGCCACCACCGCTCCGGCGGAGGCGGAGGTGAGCGCGCTGCGGGCCGAGCTGCGCACCCTGCGCGCGTCGCAGGAGCGGCTGATGGAGAGGGTGTCCCGCCTGGAGGCCCATGAGGCCGTGGCGCGCGCCGCCGGCGTCAGCAGCGCCGCGGGACCGGTTCCGGTGAAGGTGGAGCCGTCCGGTGGTGGTGCGCCGCTGGGCGCCATGCCGGACCTGGCGGTGGTGAAGCTCAAGCCGCGCCACGAGCCCGCGCCGAAGCTGCCCACCGCCGTGGCCGTGCTGGAGCCGGACGACGAGCAGATGGAGATGTTCATCAGCCCCGTGGACGGGACTTCCGCTGGCGCCACCATGGTCGCGTCGAACGTCGACGAAGAGGCGGCGAAGGACCCCGACGTGCTGGAGGCGGAGTTCGAGAAGGCCGTGTCGATGCTGCGCACCGGCAACGTGGAGGGCGGGGTGGAGCGGCTGCAGCGCTTCGCCGCGGAGAACCCACGGCACCCGCGGGCGGACAACGCGCTCTACTTCAGCGGGCTGGGGCAGATCGGCCTCAACGAGTTCAAGCAGGCCGCGAAGACGTTCGAGCGGCTCATCGACAGCTATCCCGCCGGGGACGCCATGCTGGACGGCATGCTCCGGCTCGCTGAGTGCCGGATGCGGCTCAACCAGGCCGCGGATGCCAAGGTGCTCTACACCCGCGTCGTCACCCAGTTCCCGGGGACGGCGGCTGCTACCCAGGCGGAACAGCGGCTCGCCGCGCTCCCCCAGTGAAGCTTCTTTCGAAAGGACGTCTCGCGATGCGCTCCCGGATCCTCACCTCGCTGATGTTGAGCCTCGCCGTCGCGCCGGCCGCGCATGCCCAGCAGGAGTACGAGGAGGAGCAGGACACGGGCGGGGAGATGGAGGGCGCCGAGGTGATGGACGAGGCGCCCGACTCCTCGCGGCCGACCTCCGTGGCCATCCCGCCGGGCGCGCCGCGCGGCCGCGAGAGCGCCCCGGGCGAGGTCCACTCCGTCGTGACGGGTGACACCCTCTGGGACCTGTCCCAGCGCTACCTCGGCAGCCCCTGGTACTGGCCCAAGGTCTGGTCCTACAACCCGGAGATCGCCAACCCGCACTGGATCTACCCGGGCAACCAGGTCCGCTTCTTCCCCTCGGGCGAGGAAGTCCCCACGCAGGTGTCGGAGATGGTGGTCGACGAGGGCGACGTGACGGCGCCCATGGAGATGGCCTCCAACGACCAGGTCACCGTGACGGGGAAGATTGGCTACGACGTGGCCAGCTCCGTCCCCGTGACGACGCAGGGCTTCGTCACCCAGCGCGAGCTGGACGAGGCCGGCCGCATCGAGGGTTCGCCCTCCAACGCGGTGATGCTGTCCTTCCCGGACAGCGTCTACGTGCGCTTCAAGCGGCGGGGTGACGTGAAGGTGGGGGACCGCTACGTCGTGTACCACACCACCCAGGCGGTGAAGCACCCGCTGACGGGGAAGCCGCTGGGCTACCTCACCGACTTCGTGGGCACCCTGCGCGTGCAGCGCGTGGGCGACGGCGTCGTCACCGCGCAGATCATGGACACGTGGGACGGCATCGAGCGCGGCGACCTGGTGGGCCCCGTGGGTGAGCGCCTCACCGAGCGCGTGGCGCCGAAGCCGAACGCGAAGCAGGTGGACGGCACCGTCGTCACCGCCCTGGTGCCCTACCTCACGGTGCTGGGGGAGAATCACAGCATCGTCGTGGACCGGGGCAGCGCGGACGGCGTGCAGCTCGGCAACACCTTCGAAATCCTCCGCAAGGGCGACCCGTCGCGGCACGTGCTGGGCCACGACGTGCGCAAGCCTTCCAAGGAGGAGAAGGCCTTCCCGTGGCGGAGCATCGGCACGTGCATGGTGACCGAGGTGAAGGAGCGCACGTCCAACTGCCTCATGACGCGCTCGCTCGAGGAGCTCGTCCCGGGTGACCGCGCCCACATGGCGGCGTCCTCGTCGCCCACCGCCAGCCGCTGAGCGGCGGCAGGAAAAGTGCATCCGGCCCCTTGTTCGGAGGGGCTGAGTGCTTGACCGGTGGCGGTCCGGTGTTTATGTGTCGCGCCCCTCCCAGCGGCCCCACCTTCTATATAGGTGGGTATCGAGCGGGGGACGGGTATGGCGGACGCAGTGACGGACAGCCTTACGGCGGAGCAGCAGGCATGCCTGGCGCTCTGGGCCGTTCCCGGCCTGGGGCCGAGGACGCTGGCCGCCTTGTGCGCGTTCGCGGACGGAAGCCTCGCGCCGCTCGCCGCGGCTCCGGTGCGAGACTGGGTGTCCCAGGCGCCGGTTTCCCCACAGGTGCGGCGCCGGCTGGCCTCCGTGGAGCGCCTGGCGCCGGTGGCGTGGCGCATCCTGGAGACCTGCCGGGCCTCGGGCATGCGGGTGGCCTTCGCGGGCCAGCGGGCCTATCCAGAGCGGCTGGCGGAGGTGCTGGACGCCCCGCCGCTGCTGTTCTACCGGGGCGAGCCAGGGCTGCCCCGGCGGCGGCTGGCCATGGTGGGCAGCCGGCACCCGGACCAGGGCTTCCTGCCCTTCGCGCGGCGGTTCGCCCGGCAGGTGGCGGAGGCCGGGGTGGGGGTGGTGTCGGGCGCCGCGGCGGGGGTGGACCAGGCCTGCCACTGGGGCGCGCTGGACGTGAGGGGGGAGACGTGGGCCTTCCTGGGCTCGGCCCTGGATGCGCTCGACACGGCGCAGGCCCGCCTGCTCCCCCATTTCCTGGACAGAGGGGGCATGTTCTTCAGCGAGCTGCCGCCCGGAGTCCGGGCGAGCACCACGACCTTCCCGCGCCGCAACCGGCTCATCTCCGGGGCATCTGACGCGGTTCTGGTGCTGAGAGCGGGGGATCGGTCGGGGAGCCTCTACACGGCGAAGGCGGGCCGGGCGCAGGGGCGGCCGGTGTTCGCCATGCCGGGCGACGTACGGCAGGAGGCGGCGGCGGGTTGCAACGCGCTCCTGCGGGGCGGGGAGGCGGCGGCGTGCCTGGAGCCCCAGGACGTATGGCGGGTGCTGAAGGTGGATCCACTCGCGCCGGTTCCCTCCGCCGCGGTGGGGATGTGGGAGGCGCTCTCGGCGGAAGCCAAGGGGGCCTTCGAGATGTTGGACCGGGTTCCCCGGAGCTTCGATGAGGTGCTGGTCGGCAGCACCCTGTCCCCCGCCGCGCTCGCCAGCGCGCTGGTGGAGCTGGAGTTGACGGGGCTGGTCATCCAGCACCCGGGAAGGCTGTACGAGAGAATCTAGGTAGGAGAGTCATGGCCACGCGGACGAAGAAGAAGGTGGAAGAGACCGAGGCAGCCGAGGAGAAGGCGCCTGTCAGGAAGGCCGCCGCCAAGAAGAAGCCTGCGGCCCGGAAGAAGACCGCAGCCAAGAAGAAGACGGCGGCCCGCCGCCGCACGAAGAAGGGCGACGAGGACGCGCTCCCCACCGTGGAGGCCGACGCGGAGGAGGAGGCCACGCCGCGCGGCAAGGGCCCGCACTACCTGGTCGTCGTGGAGTCTCCCGCGAAGGCGAAGACCATCAAGAAGTACCTGGGCTCCGGCTACACCGTGAAGGCGTCCGTGGGCCACGTGAAGGACCTGCCCAAGAGCAAGATGGGCGTCGACGTGGAGCACGACTTCCAGCCCGAGTACACGGTCATCAAGGGCAAGGAGAAGGTCCTCAACGAGCTCAAGAAGATGGCGAAGTCGGCCGACCGCGTCTTCCTGGCCACGGACCCCGACCGCGAGGGCGAGGCCATTGCCTGGCACATCAAGGAGGAGCTCGCGCACCCCGACGCGCTCCGGGTGACCTTCAACGAAATCACCAAGAAGGCCATCCAGGAGGCCATCGCGCAGCCGCGCGAGCTCAACCAGGACAACTACGACTCGCAGCAGACGCGCCGCATCCTCGACCGGCTGGTGGGGTATCAAATCTCCCCGCTGCTCTGGAAGAAGGTGCGCCGCGGCCTGTCCGCCGGCCGCGTGCAGTCCGTGGCGGTGCGGCTCATCGTGGAGCGCGAGGACGAGATCAAGGCCTTCGTCCCGGAGGAGTACTGGACGCTGGACGCGCTGCTGGAGGGGCCCGCCGGCCCGCCGCCGTTCAAGGCCAAGCTGTCCAAGGTGGACGGCAAGAAGGTGGAGCTCAAGGAGCGCGGCGTCACGGAGGGCCTGGTCGCCGAGCTCCAGACGGCCAGCTTCGTGGTGTCCAAGGTGGACCGCCGCGAGCGCCGCCGCAACGCGCCCGCGCCCTTCATCACCTCCAAGCTCCAGCAGGAGGCCGCCAACCGGCTGTCCTTCACCGCGAAGAAGACGATGACGCTGGCGCAGCGCCTCTATGAAGGCGTACCGCTGGGCGACGAGGGCCAGACGGCGCTCATCACGTACATGCGTACGGACTCCACGCGCCTGTCCGATGACGCGGTGAAGCAGGTGCGCGAGTTCATCGACGGCCGGTACGGCAGGGACTACCTGCCCGACGAGCCCATGGTGTACCGCACCAAGAAGAGCGCCCAGGACGCGCACGAGGCCATCCGGCCCACGTCGCTGGAGTACCCGCCGGAGCGGGTGAAGCCCTTCTTCGAGGCCATGGGCGAGGAGGACATGTACCGCCTCTACGAGCTCATCTGGAACCGCTTCGTGGCGTGTCAGATGAAGCCCGCCGTCTATGACCAGACCAGCGCGGACATCGCCGCCGGCCGGGCCACCTTCCGCGCCTCCGGCAGCACGCTGAAGTTCCCCGGCTACCTGGCGGTGTACGGCGCCGGCCTGACGCCGGAGGAAGAGGCGGAGAAGGAGAAGGCCAAGGCCGCGGGTGACGAGAACGCGGAGGCCGCCGACGCCGTGGGCGAGCTGCCGGTGCTCAACGACGGCGACGCGCTGAACCTCCAGAAGCTGCTCCACGAGCAGCACTTCACCCAGCCGCCCCCGCGCTTCAGCGAGGCCACGCTGGTGAAGGAGCTGGAGGAGCGCGGCATCGGCCGCCCGTCCACCTACGCCGCCATCCTCTCCACCATCCAGGACAAGAAGTACGTGGAGAAGCTGGAGGGCCGCTTCCGGCCCACGGACCTGGGGCAGATGACCAACGAGATGCTGGTCAAGCACTTCCCCCATGAGCTGGACGTCACCTTCACGGCCACCATGGAGGAGAAGCTCGACCAGATTTCCGAGGGCGGCGCCAACTGGAAGACGGTGCTGCACGACTTCTACGGGCCCTTCAAGGAGACGCTCGAGAAGGCCGAAGCGGAGATGCGCGACGTCAAGCGGGAGGAGATCAAGACGGACATCCCCTGCGAGAAGTGCGGCAACCTCTTCGTCATCAAGTTCGGGAAGATGGGGCACTTCCTCGCGTGCTCGAACTACCCGGACTGCAAGAACACGAAGGACTTCAAGCGCGACGCCGAGGGCAAGATCGTCATGGTGGAGGAGGAGACCACCGACGAGATTTGCGAGAAGTGCGGCAAGCCCATGGTCATCAAGCGGGGCCGCTTCGGCCGCTTCCTGGCCTGCTCGGGCTACCCGGACTGCAAGACGTCGAAGCCCATCTCCATCGGCGTGGCCTGCCCGGAGTGCAAGGAGGGCTACCTGACGGAGCGGCGCAGCGGCCGTGGGAAGATCTTCTTCGGCTGCAACCGCTACCCGGATTGCAAGTTCGCTGCCTGGGACCGTCCGCTGGCCGAGCCGTGCCCCACCTGCGCCTCGCCCTACCTGCTCCAGAAGTTCTCCAAGCGGGACGGCCCGTATGTGGCGTGCCCGAACAAGGAGTGTGACTACCGGCGCGAAATCACTGAGCCGCCGCCGGGGCCGGGTGGGACGCCCGAGGCCACCTCGGCTGCTTGAAAGTCCAGTAGTTACGTGGGCATGGCCCGTCCTTGGCTTGACAGCCTTGGCGGGCCCGCCCTAGAAGTCCTGGCTGCCCTCCCCGGGGAACGTCGAGCCGGTGCCCGCGTCCGGACGGGTGCGCCCGGGGGGCGGGCGTCGAAAGGATTCTGGGCGCAATGATTCCCTCGGTAAGCGAGCTGCTGCTGGACGTGACTTTCGCGGCCACGGAGGGCGGCAAGATGGGCGTCACGGACTCCGTCATCAAGTTCTTCAAGGATGGCGGACCGTTCATGTTCGTGAACCTGTTCTGGCTGGCGTGCTCGCTGGCGGTGGCGCTGGAGCGGGTGGTGACGCTCGTGTTCCGCTACAACCTCAACGCGCCGCCCTTCATGGAGCAGATCGCCAAGCTGGTGCGCGGCGGCAACCTGGACCGGGCCGTGAAGGTGTGCGCCATGGCGCCCAACGCGCCGCTGGCCAAGGTGGTCCGCGCGGGCCTGGTGAACGCCAATCGCGGAGAGATCGAGGTCGCCAAGGCGGTGGAGGAGGCCATCGTCGAGCACAGCCCCCACGTGACCAAGCGCATCCCCTGGCTGTGGTCGCTGGCGAACATCGCCACGCTGGTGGGGCTGGTGGGCACCATCTTCGGCCTCATCGGGACCTTCCAGGCGCTGGGCAACGTGCCGGCGGAGCAGAAGCAGGTGCTGCTGTCGGACGGCATCTCCAAGGCGATGAACAACACCGCCTTCGCGCTCTCCATCGCCGTCATCTGCATCATCTTCCACCTGTTCCTCACGTCGTACGCGAAGAGCATGGTGGAGGGCCTGGAGCTGAACGCGCTCAAGCTGGAGAACCTGCTGTCGCGCCGCGGCGCCGTGGACCCGGGCACGACGGAGCTCGAAGCGCGCGCGTCGTAAGACGAGGGGCACGCGGCCATGGCGTTCTACTACTCCCGGCGCAAGCTGAAGGTTCGCGATGAAGAGGAGACGGGCGAGCTGAACATCGTCCCGTACCTCGACATCCTCATGAACCTCATCATCTTCATGCTGCTGTCCATCACCGGGCTGGCGACGTTCGGCATCATCAACGTCAACGCCCCTGCCTATGGCGGCCCGACGGCGGGCATGACGCAGGAGAACCCGGACGAAGCGCCCAAGCTGACGCTGTCCGTGCTCATCTCGAAGAAGGGGCACTTCGTCAGCAGCGAGAACGCCATCCTCGGCGAGGCCGGCGTGCCCACCATCCCGGTGAAGGCGGATGGGGCGCACGACTTCGGCGCGCTGAACGCGAAGATGGTGGAGATCAAGTCCGCGTTCCCCCAGGAGACGAAGGTCATCGTGGGCGCGGACCCGGACGTCCCCTATGAGACGTTGACGCAGACGCTGGACGCCATCCGCGAGACGCAGGGCCGCGAGCGGCGGCTGCTGTTCCCGGATGTCACCCTGGGAGCCATCTGAGCCATGGCCGAGCCGACGACATCCGCCCTGGAGGCGCCCGACGCGGAGGCGGTGGCGCGGATGAGCTACCGCCGGGCCCTGGCGCGCAAGAAGCGCAAGGAGCGCGAGGCCGCGGGCGAAATCAAGGAGCTGAACATCACCGCGATGATGGACATGATGACCATCCTCCTGGTGTTCCTGCTCAAGTCGTTCGCGTCGTCCTCCACGGCGGTGACGGCGTCCGAGGACGTGCGTCCGCCCGTGTCCTCCACGCGCGCCACGCCGCGAGACACCGTGGCCGTCACCATCACCCCCAGGAACGTCCTGGTGGGGGAGCGGGAGGTCCTGCGGCTGCAGAACGGTCAGTTCCCGCCCGACATGGTCCAGGGTCGGCTCGTGCTGCCGCTGGACGCGCAGCTGAAGAAGGAAGTGGAGAAGCTGAAGTACATCGCCGCGCGCAACCCGTCGGCGCCCTTCAGCGGGGAGCTGTCCGTCATCGCGGACAAGAAGATTCCCTACGACATGCTGCTGACGGTGCTCTACACGGCCGGGCAGAACGAGCTGGAGAACTACCGCTTCGTGGTGCTGAAGAAGGACGGCGAGTAGCACGCCCCCGGTCCGGCGCCGGGAGCGCGCGCCCTTCGCGGCTCAGAGAGACGGGCTGGCCATGGGGCCGCCGCGCGTCTCGTGCTCGTGGATGCTGGCGTCCTCCTCGCAGCGGATGGCGAAGGGCAGGGCCTCCAGGCGCTCGATGGGAATCTCGAAGCCGCAGTCCACGCACTCACCGAAGACGCCCATGTCCATGCGCCGCAGCGCGGCGTCGATGAGCATGATTTCGCGCCGCTGCGACTCCATGAGGCTGGAGAGCGTGTAGTCGGCGAGCTCGGCCTGGGCGTTCTCCTCGTACTCCGGGTCCCGCTCCTGGTTCTTCAGGGCGGTGAGCTCGCGGTGCGCACCCTCGTTGGCGCTGAGGATTTCCCGGCGGCGTCGCTGAAGGATTTCGCGGATCCGGTTCAGGTCCTGGGTTCGGCGGCTGACCATGGCTTCGGTACTCCCAGTCTACGAGTTCAGTGGCGCTCGCCCGGATGCAGGCTCCCCCCGGGCGACGAACGCGAGAAACCTAGGGGTGCAACCCGGGTAGGGAAACCGCGCCTTCCAGTCGGCAGTGCTGGCGGGCCGGTGGACAGCCGGGCGGCCACGGCGGCGAGGCGGGAGCGCCGCGGAGCGCACGGCTGAAACGAGGCTGGGCCCGGGCGCGTCAGTCCTGCTAACAGGGATGGGACGGCCCCGCGGCGCGGGCCGGGAGGAAGCGGATGTCGGATCAGAAGCAGCGGGTGACGGTGATTGGCGGAGGCCTGGCGGGGACCGAGTGCGCCTACCAGCTCGCCCGCCGCGGGGTTCCAGTGGTGCTGCGGGAGATGAAGCCCCACAAGCGTTCGCCCGCGCACAAGTCGGACTCGCTGGCGGAGCTGGTGTGCAGCAACTCGCTGCGCTCGGACAACCCGGAGAGCGCCATTGGCGTGCTGCACGCGGAGCTGCGCGCGCTGGGCTCGCTGGTGCTGAGCGCCGCGGACGCGAACCGCGTGCCCGCCGGGGACGCGCTGGCGGTGGAGCGCGAGCGCTTCTCCGGCGCCATCACCGAGTCGCTCCTGCGCCAGCCCGGCGTGGAGCTCGTCGCCGGCGAGGTGGAGCACCTGCCCGGGGAGGGGCCGGTGGTGATTGCCACGGGGCCGCTCACGTCGGATGCACTGACGCGGGAGCTGGAGCGCTACGTGGGCACCAGGCTCTACTTCTACGACTCCATCGCGCCCATCGTCTCCGCGGACTCCATCGACATGAACGTCGCGTTCCGCCAGAGCCGCTACGGCAAGGGGGGCGGGGACGACTACCTCAACCTGCCGCTGACGCGGGACGAGTACTATCGCTTCATCGCCGAGGTGAAGGCGGGCCAGAAGGTGGTGCCTCACGCTTTCGAGGAACCCAAGTACTTCGAAGGGTGTCTGCCCATCGAAGTGATGGCCGAGCGCGGCGACGATACCCTGGCCTACGGGCCCATGAAGCCGGTGGGGCTGAGAGACCCGCGCACGGGGCAGGACCCCTACGCGGTCGTGCAGCTGCGCATGGAGGACGCGGGCGGCACGTCCTGGAACATGGTGGGCTTCCAGACGCGGCTGACCTGGGGAGAGCAGAAGCGCATCTTCACCAGCTGCATCCCGGGGCTTCAGCAGGCGGAGTTCCTCCGGATGGGGCAGATCCACCGCAACACCTTCATCGACTCGCCCCGGCTGCTCTCCAAGGACCTGTCGTTGAAGACGGAGCCCCGGCTCTACTTCGCGGGGCAGATCTCCGGCGTGGAGGGCTACGTGGAGAGCGCGGCGTGTGGCTACCTGGTGGCGCTGGCGCTGCACGCGCGGCTGACGGGCGCGGAGTGGGTGCCTCCGCCGGCCACCACGGCCCTGGGCGCGCTGCTGCGGCACGTGACGGGGGAGGCGCACCCGCCGGACTACCCGCACCAGCCCTCCAACATTACCTTCGGCATCTTCCCGCCGCTCACCGGGCGGATGAAGAAGGCCGAGAAGCGCGCGGCGTATTCGGCGCGGGCGAAGCAGGACCTCGCGGCATGGCTGCCGCACGCGGGCGTGCCGGTCTCGGGCGCCTCCGAGCACGTGGAGCACAGGAGCGCATGATGCGGATGCGGCAGGGGCGGCTTTGGACCGTGGGCCTGGTGGCCTCGCTGGCGATGGCGGGCACGGGCTGCAAGCAGCGGGAGAATGGCGGCTCGGAGGCGCCGGGCGTGCGCCGCACCAAGGCCGCGGCGGCGGAGAAGCCGCCCCCGCCCGGCGCCCCTGGCGCGGGACAGGGCACGCTGCTGGCCTCGGGCCGCGTGACGGACCTGCGGGTGACGCCGGACGGCCGCTTCGCCACGTACATCCGCAACGGCGAGAAGCCCCGCCTGGACGGCATTCCTCCGCAGATGGTGCTGGGCGAGCTGTTCGTGGTGCCCGTGGCGGGCGGCGAGCCGCGCAAGCTGGGTGAAGGCGTGACGAACGTGCCGGGGGGGCAGCTCACGGCGCCGGGCTCGAAGTTCGTGCTGTTCCTGACGGGCTACAACCCGGCGTCGCAGTCGGGCGCGCTGAACGTGGCCTCGCTGGAGGACGCGAAGGCGGAGCCCGTGGTGCTGGGCACGGCGGTCAGCTACATGCTGCCCAGCCCGGACGGGGCCCGGCTGGCCTTCGTGGACGGCGGCAAGCTGAAGGTGGGCGCGCTGCCCGCGGGGCCCTTCACCGACGTGGCGGCGGAGGTCAGCACGGCCCAGTTCACCCCGGACGGGAAGACGCTGCTCTTCAAGCGCCGGCTGTCCGCGGCGGGCGGGCTGGCGGCGGTGTCGGTGGAGACGCCTGGCGCCGCGCCGCTCAAGCTGGCGGACCAGGTGGGCGACTATGACATCTCCCCGGACGGCCAGCGCGTGGCCTTCCAGGTGCGCAGCGAGTCGGTGCGGGGGCTGTATGACCTGTATCTGGCGGAGCTGCCCGAGCTGAAGGCGAAGCGCGTGGCGGTGGCGTCGGGCGTGTTCGCCTTCTCGCCGGACGGCAAGTGGCTGGCGCGCACGGAGAATGGAAAGCCGAACGTGCCCGGAGACCTGTACCTGGGGCCGGCGTCGGGCGGCGCGGGGCGCAAGCTGGGCGTGCAGGTGGAGAAGGTGGCCTTCTCGCCGGATGCCCAGGCCGTGGGCTTCCTGGAGAAGTACGACTCGACGGCCAGCGCGGGGCTGATGTCGGTGGCGTCGTTGCCGGATGGGACGGCGAAGCAGGTGGGCAGCCGCGTCCCCAACTTCGTCTGGGGCTCGGACGGGCGCTACGTCGCGTTCCTCTCGCGCTTCCTCAAGCCGGCGTACTCCGTGGACCTGATGCTCTACGCGGTGGGCGAGGAGAAGGCCATCAAGGTGCAGCAGGGCGTCTTCGGCTATGGCTTCACGCCGGGGAGCAGGCAGGTGGTGTACCGGTCCAGCTGCATCCGCAACGGGCGCTCATGTGACTTCATGGCGCTGGACCTGCCCCGGGAGGCGGACCCCCGGACGTGGCTGCAGGGCATCTTCAGCTACAAGATTTCGGAGGACGGGGGCCGCGTGCTGGCGACGTATGCCCGCATGGACTCGGACACCTACGACGTGGCGGTGTACGACGTGAAGACGCAGGCGCGGAAGACGCTGGACCAGGGCGTCCAGGTGCCGGTGTCCTTCGGTGGCGAGAACGACTCGCTGGCCGTGTACGCCATCACCCAGGGCCCGAAGGCGGGCATCTACAGCGTCCCGGCAACGCCTTAGCCTGCAGATTGTTGGGAATCGTGCGATCCGGCGTGCGGTGTGCTTATTTCCGCTGTCCGTATGGCTCCGCTCATCTATCGCCGCTACGGCGGCTCGCTCCAGGTGGACATTCCCTCCTTCGATGTGCTCGTGGAGGCGGTCCGGATTCCCGAAACGCAGTGGATTGCCACCGCCTGCCCGCTCGAAGGGCTGAGCTGTGACCCCCGGCTGTTGCAGTTGATGGACTCGGACGGCAATGGCCGCATCCGGGTGGGGGAGGTGCGGGGCGCGGTGGACTGGGCCGCCCAGCAGCTCAAGGACCGGCGCGGCGCGGATGCCTCCAGCGATGTCCTGGAGCTGGACGCGCTCAGCGAGGCGGGCCGGCCCCTGCGGAGCGCGGCGGAGATGATTCTCCGGACGCTGAATGCCACCGACGGGGGGAGAATCTCCCTGGCGCAGGTGCGCGAGAGCGAGAAGGCCCTGCGCGAGTCCGGCCAGAATGGCGACGGCATCGTCGCACCCGAGCACCTGCCCGAGCACCTGCGGCCCCTGGCGCAGGAGATGATGGCCGCCTTCCCGCCGCTGACGAACCGGGCGGGGAAGGCGGGCGTGGACACGTCGCTGGTGACGCGCTTCCGTGAGGAGCGCGCCGCGCTGCTGGCGCACCAGGAGAAGAAGGGCGCGGCCTTCGTGTGGGGCGACACGAGCCTGGACACCGCGAAGCGCGTGCGCGAGGTGGCGCCGCTGCTGGACGCGTACTTCGTGCAGTGCCGGCTGGTGGCCGCGCAGCCGGAGGCGGCGGCGAGCCTGCGCCTCCGCGCGGAGCGGGTGGAGGGCGCGCTGGGCGACGTCGCGGCGCTGGGCAAGGCGGCCGGCGACCTGCCCATCGCGCCGCCGGATGCCTCGGGTGTGCTGGAGTGGCCCCGTCTCCTGCGCGGCCCGGCGTACGAGGCGCTGGAGGCGTTCCGCAAGGACGTCGCCACGCCGATGACGGGAGACTCGCAGCGGCTGACGGACGCGGCCTGGCGCGAGATGGTCGCGAAGGCGGACGGCGTGCTGGCGTGGGAGGCGCAGCATGACGCGAGCCCGGTGCGCAAGCTGATGGAGGCGCTGCCGTCGGTGTCGGACGCGGACCTGGACGCCCTGGACGCGGCGAGCGCGGCGGACCTCGCGCTCAAGCCCACGCTGGACGCCATCGTGGAGCTGGAGCGGCTGGTGCTGTACCAGCGCTGGTTGCTGCTGTTCGCCAACAACTTCATCAGCATGCCCAACCTCTACATGCCGAAGCGGCTGGCGCTGGTGGAGAAGGGGACGCTCATCCTGGCCGGGCGCAAGTACACGCTGTCGGTGCAGGTGACGAACCGGGCCGAGCACTCCGCGCTCACGTCGGAGGGGACCACGTGCATCCTCTACGTCGAGGTGGCGCCGAAGGACGGCTCGCCCGTGTACGAGGTGGCGGTGCCCGTGACGAGCGGGCGGAGCACGGAGCTCACGGTGGGCAAGCGGGGCATCTTCTACGACGTCGATGGCGTCGAGAGCGATGCCATCGTGACGCAGGTGGTTCGTCAGCCCGTGTCGCTGTGGGAATCGATGACCATGCCGTTCGCGCGCATTGGCGAGTTCATCACCCAGAAGGTGGAGGGCCTGGCGTCGGCGGGAGAGAAGACCTTCGACTCGACGCTGGAGCAGAGCTACACGCACGCGACGAACGCGCCGCCCGTGGCGCCGCGGCCGCCCGCGAGCGCGGCTCCTGCCGCAGCGGCGCCTCCGGGAGGCGGGCTGGCGGGCATCGTGGCGGCGGGTGGTCTGGCGGCGGCGGCGCTGGGCTCGTCCTTCGCGTTCATCATGACGCAGGTGAAGTCGCTGACGCTGGTGGACCTCATCTCCGCGGCGACGCTGATTGCCATCGTCGTCATGGCCCCGGCGGGCCTGCTGGGCTGGCTGAAGCTGCGCCGGCGCAACCTGGCGCTGCTGCTGGAGGGCTCCGGCTGGGCGCTGAATGACCGGCTGATGCTGACGCCAGAGCTGTCCTCGCTGGTGACGCGCCGCCCGAAGCTGCCGGCGAACGCCCGCGTGGACCGCCTGGACATGGTGCGCTCCGCGCTGGCCCGTCAGCAGCAGGACGATGAGACGGAAGGCGCGTCCGGCTGGACGAAGCTCGCCATCGCGTTGGCGGTGATATTCATCCTGCTCTGGCAGGTCCGGATTCCGCTGCTGACCTGGTTCTGCCACGCGGAATGGCTGTCCTCGGATACCTGCCTGGCGGTGTTGCCGTCCTCGCAGGTCGGGAAGACCCCGGCGGCGCCCGCGGCTGCGCAGCCCGCGGCGGCGCCAGCCCCGGCTCCGTAGGGCCTCCGCGAATCTTGCCAGGAATCCTCCGGCCCGTAGGCTCGTCTCCGATGACGAGCCTTTCGCCGCTGCTGGAGAAGTTCCGCGCCCACCTGGAGGACGAGAAGGGCTCGTCCCCGCACACGGTGCGCAACTACCTCATCGACCTGGTGGACTTCGAGCGGTACCTCGTCGAGCGGATGAAGCTGTCGCTCCTGTCGGGGACGCACGCGGCGATTCGCGGCTACCTGGGGACGCTGAGCACGGACCACGCGCCGTCGAGCCGGGCTCGGCGGCTGGCGAGCATCAAGTCATTCTACAAGTACCTGGTGCGGCAGAAGCTGCTGTCCGCCAGCCCCGCGAAGCTGGTGAAGAGCCCGAAGCTGCCGAAGGCGCTGCCCAAGGTGCTGCCGGTGGAGGAAGTGTTCGCCATCCTGGACATGCCCGACGTGAAGACGGTGCTCGGGCTGCGGGACAAGGCGATCCTGGAGCTGCTCTACGGCGGCGGCCTGCGTATCAGCGAGCTGTGTGGGCTGGACCTGCTGGACATCGACCGGAGCGGGCGCATCGTCCGGGTGATGGGCAAGGGGAGCAAGGAGCGGCTCGTCCCGGTGAATGCGCAGTCCATCCGCGCGCTGGAGGCGTACCTCGCGAGGCGCGGCGAGCTGCTGGCCACGGTTCGGCCAGGGCAGGCGCCGAAGGCGATGTTCCTCAACTTCCGCGGTGGGCGCCTGACGCCGCGGAGCATCGCGCGGCACCTGGACACGTACGTGCTGAAGTGCGCGTTGACGCGGAAGGTGAGCCCGCACGCCATGCGTCACTCCTTCGCCACGCACCTGCTGGGCGGCGGTGCGGACATCCGCAGCATCCAGGAGCTGCTGGGCCACTCGAGCCTGTCCACCACGCAGCGGTATACGCAGGTGACGTGGGAGCAGCTCCAGCAGGTCTACGACTCCGCACATCCCCGGGCGTGAGCGCATCAGGGGATTTCGTCGAGCCGCTGCAACGCAGGTCGCCTGCGTCCACGCGCATTTCCGGCGCAGACGCTTCGCGCGCGCAGCACAGGCGCAAATCCTGCGCATGTCCTTGTGTGGGGCACGGGCGGGTGGCGAATCCTCGGACGGAGTGGCATAGCTGCGCGGCGTGACCACGCCCGCGCTCATCACCCTTGGCATCCTCGCCGGTTCCCTCGCGCTCTTCGTGAGCGACCGCGTGCGGCTCGACATCGTGGCGTTGCTCGCGCTCCTGGCGCTCCTCGTCTTCGACATCGTCCCGGTGGACGAGGCGCTCGCGGGCTTCGGCAATCCCGTGGTCATCATGCTCGTGGGCCTCTTCGTGATTGGCGGCGCCATCACGGAGACGGGACTGGCCGGGTGGCTGGGTCAGCGGCTGGGGCACCTCGCCGGGGAGGGGGAGGGGCGCACCATCGCCGTGGTGATGCTCGCCACCGCCGCCCTGTCCGCCTTCATGAGCTCCACGGGGACCGTGGCCATCCTGATGCCCGTGGTGGGAACGATTGCGCTCCGGCGAGGTATCGCGCCCGCTCGCATCTACCTGCCCTTCGCGTTCGCCGCCCACCTGGGCAGCATGCTGACGCTCATCAGCACCCCGCCCAACCTCATCGCGAGCGGAGCGCTCCGCGACGCCGGCTACGAGCCGTTCCGCTTCTTCACCTTCTTCCCCATCGGCGTGGTGATGCTCGGCGCGGGCATGGCGTTCCTCATCTTCATCGGGAAGTACCTGCTGCCCTCGGCGGCGCAGGCGCCCGTCACGGCGCAGACCGCGCTGTCCTCCGAGGACTTCGCCAGCGAATACGGCCTGGGCGCCTCGCTCCACTCCCTGCGCATCCCCCGTGGCTCGAAGCTCGTCGGCCGGACGCTCGGCGAGGCCAACCTGCGCTCCGCGCATGCGGTGAACGTGGTGGGCATCTCCTCGGACGGCGCGGCGCATCCGGTGGTGCCGCTCCGCTCCTTTGGGCCGGAAGACATCCTCGTCGTCCAGGGCCGCGAGGAGGCCGTGGCCGCCACGGTGGAGCACTGGGGCCTGGAGCGGCTCCCCGCCCTGGGCGCGCTGTCGCTGCCCCCCGGGGAGTCCCTCGCGGAGGTGGTGATTCCCCGCCGTTCGGAGCTGTCGGGCCGGACGCTGCGGGAGGTCCGGTTTCGCGACCAGTTCCGGGCCACGGTGCTCGCCATCCGGCGTGGCACGGATGAGGTGGTGGATGCCTCCTCGCCCGAGCTCAAGGACTTCACGCTGCGGCGCGGTGACACGCTGCTCGTGAAGGGGCGCAAGAAGCACCTGCGCAACCTGACCGATGCCCGCCGGGACCTCGTGCTGCTCGCGGAGCCCGATCCCCGCACCGACCGCCTCGCGGACCCCCGGCGGGCCGCCATCACCGTCGCCATCACCCTGGCGATGTTGACGGTGATGACGCTGGGTCTGCTGCCCAACGTGGTGGCGGTGCTCCTGGCGGCCGTGGCCGTGGTGCTCACCGGCTGCGTGCGCCCCGCGGATGTCTACCGCACGGTGAACTGGGAGAGCGTGGTGCTCATCGCCGGGATGCTCCCGCTGGCCACGGCCCTGGAGCGGACCGGGGTGACCCAGGCGGTGGTGGCCGGCCTGGAGCGGTTCTTCGCTGGCGCCAGCCCTCACGGCGTGCTGGCCGTGCTCGCCATCGCGACGTCGACGCTGGGCCTGTTCATCTCCAATACGGCCACCGCCGTCCTCGTGGCCCCAGTGGCCATCCGCATCGCGCAGGCCCTGGAGCTCCGGCCCGAGCCGCTGCTGATGGCGGTGGCCATCACCGCGTCGGCGGCGTTCGCCACGCCCATCGCGTCGCCGGTGAACACGCTCGTCATGAACCCCGGGGGCTACCGGTTCGCGGACTATGCACGGGTGGGCGTCCCGCTCCAGATCCTCATCGTGGCGCTGGCGGTGCTGGTGGTGCCGTGGGTGCTTCCTTTCTGAAGCACCGGTCCGCCACCCCGGGGCCGGGCCAACGGTACGGGAGCAGACAGGCAGTCACTGTTCCTTGGAATCGCCGCGCCCGGCTTGTTAAACCCGGGGTCCTATGTTCCACGGCACCACCATTCTCTGCGTGCGGCGCGACGGGAAGGTCGCCATCGCCAGCGACGGCCAGGTCTCCCTCGAGAAGACCGTGATGAAGAACACGGCGAAGAAGGTCCGCCGACTGGGCGAGGGCCAGGTGCTCGCCGGCTTCGCTGGCAGCACCGCGGACGCCTTCACCCTCTTCGAGCGCTTCGAGGCCAAGCTGAAGGAGCACCAGAAGAACATGGCCCGCGCCTGTGTGGAGCTGGGCAAGGACTGGCGCACCGACCGCTTCCTCCGCCGCCTGGAGGCGCTGCTCATCGTCGCGGACAAGGAGAAGACCTTCATCCTCTCCGGCGCTGGCGACGTCATCGAGCCCGACTACGGCATCGCCGCCGTGGGCAGCGGTGGCCCCTACGCCTTCGCCGCCGCGCGCGCCCTGATGGCCCACACCCAGCTCTCCGCGCGAGAGGTGGTCCAGCAGTCGCTCTCCATCGCGGGCGAAATCGACATCTACACCAACGCCAACATCTCCATCGAAGAGCTCTAGGAGACACACCCCGTGGCCGAATCGCGCAAGTTGCCCGCCTTCACGCCTCGCGAGGTCGTCAGCGAGCTGGACCGCTACATCGTCGGGCAGGACGACGCCAAGCGCGCCGTCGCCATCGCCCTGCGCAACCGGTGGCGCCGCCAGCAGGTCCATGACGACCTGCGCGACGAAATCCACCCGAAGAACATCATCATGATTGGCCCCACCGGCGTGGGGAAGACGGAGATTGCGCGCCGCCTCGCGAAGCTCGCGCAGGCCCCCTTCGTCAAGGTGGAGGCCTCCAAGTTCACCGAGGTCGGCTACGTGGGCCGCGACGTCGAGTCGATGATCCGCGACCTCGTGGAGGCCGCCATCGCCCTGGTCCGGGAGGAGGAGACGGAGAAGGTCGGTCCCCGCGCCGAGGAGCTGGCCGAGGACCGGGTGATGGAGCTCATCCAGGGGGGCACGAAGCCGCCGCCCTCGGCGCCGCCGTTCGGCTTCGCCCCGCCTCCGCCGCCTCCGGCCCAGCGCATGAGCGACAGCGCGCGAGAGAAGTTCCGCGCCCAGCTTCGCGCCGGCACCCTGGACGACGTGGAGGTCGACGTGGAGACCGCCGACTCCGCGCCGACCTTCATGCGCGGCTTCTCCGGCCAGGGCATGGAGGAGATTGGCGTCAACCTCCAGGACCTCTTCAAGAACATGCCGGGCATGAACAAGACGCGGCGGCGCCGCGTGCGCGTGCCCGAGGCGCTCCAGCTCTTGCGCAAGGAAGAGGCCGCCAAGCTGGTGGACCCCGACCGCGTCCAGCGCGAGGCGGTGGCCCGCGCGGAGACGAGCGGCATCATCTTCATCGACGAGATCGACAAGATCGCCAGCCGTGAGGGCGGCAAGGGCGGGGGCGGCCCGGACGTGTCCCGCGAGGGCGTCCAGCGGGACATCCTGCCCATCGTCGAGGGCTCCTCCGTCAACACGAAGTACGGCGTGGTGAAGACGGACCACATGCTCTTCATCGCCGCCGGCGCCTTCCACGTCTCCAAGCCCAGCGACCTCATCCCGGAGCTCCAGGGGCGCTTCCCCATCCGCGTGGAGCTGGAGCCCCTGACGGGAGAGGACCTGGTGCGGATCCTCCGGGAGCCGAAGAATTCACTCCTGCGACAGTACACGGCCCTGCTCGGCACGGAGGGGGTGCGCCTGTCCTTCGCGGACGAGGCGGTGACGGAGCTCGCTCGCATCGCCCAGCAGGCCAACGAGCGCACGGCGAACATCGGCGCCCGGCGGCTCCACACCATCCTGGAGCGCTTGCTGGACGAGGTGTCGTTCTCCGCCAGTGAGATGGGGCCCCGGGATTTCCACGTTGACGCCGCCTACGTGCGCGAGCGCCTGGCCGCCATCGTCCAGGACGAGGACCTGTCGCGCTACATCCTGTAGCGCGCTATATGCGGAGGGGCACCGTACCGCACGAAGGATGACTGCCTTGTCGCACTCCGAGCCGTCCCCCTCCGCATCGTCCGAATCCTCCACCGATGCCCTCGTCCAGAAGGCGAAGCGCCACCTGCTGCAGAACTACAAGCAGCCGCCCTTCGTGCTGACGCGCGGCCAGGGCGCGCGCGTCTGGGACATGGATGGCCGGGAGTACCTGGACCTGATTGGCGGCATCGCCACGTGCGCGCTGGGCCACTGCCACCCGGACGTGGTGGCCGCCGCGAAGGCGCAGCTCGACTCGCTGTGGCATGTCTCCAACGCCTTCTACTCGCAGCCGTCCATCGACCTGGCCGCGCAGCTCACGGAGTGGTCCGGGCTGTCGCGCGTGTTCTTCTGCAACTCGGGCGCGGAGGCGAACGAGGCGCTGCTCAAGCTGGCGCGCAAGGTGATGAAGGACCGCGGCACGCCCGAGCGCTTCGAGGTCATCACCTTCGAGAGCAGCTTCCACGGGCGCACCCTGGCCACCGTCACCGCCACCGGTCAGGCGAAGTACCAGCGGGGCTTCGAGCCGTTGCCCGCAGGCTTCTCGCATGTGCCCTATGGGGACCTGGAGGCGGTGCGCAGGGCCGTGGGGCCGTCCACCGCCGCCATCCTCGTGGAGCCCATCCAGGGCGAGGGTGGGGTGCGGCTGGCGCCTCCGGGCTTCCTCGCCAGCCTGCGCGCCCTGTGCGACGAGCACGGCCTGCTGCTCCTGGTGGATGAGGTGCAGACGGGCATGGGCCGCACCGGCAAGCCGTTTGGCTTCATGCACGAGGGCATCCTCCCGGACGCCATCAGCATCGCCAAGGCGCTGGGCAACGGCCTGCCCATTGGCGCCATGCTCTGCACGGACGCGCTGGGGGGCAGCCTCACGCCGGGCACGCACGGCTCCACCTTCGGCGGCAACCCGGTGGCCGCCGCGGCCGCCAACGCGGTGGTGCGCATCCTCCGGCGCCCCGGCTTCCTCGACGAGGTCCAGGAGAAGGGGGCCTACTTCCTGGCTCGGGCGCGCGAGCTCCAGGGACGGCTGCCCGCGGGCCGCATCCAGGCAGTTCGCGGCCAGGGCCTGCTCATGGGCGTGGAGCTGGACCGCGAGGTGGCGCCCGTCGTCGGCCAGCTTCGCGGTGAGGGGCTGCTCGTGAATGCCGCAGGTGACCGGACGCTCCGCTTCGCGCCGCCCTTCATCGTCACGGTGCGCGAGCTGGACGAGGGCCTGGCCATCCTCGAGCGCGTCCTCTCCGTCAATTGACGGGCGCGCGCTCCGTTCACCGCGCGCGCCAGGGGTTCATGGATGTTTGACGCCCTGCGTCCGGAGCCCCTACGCTGGTCGCTCCGGAAGAAGAGACTCGGACCGTCACTGTGAGTGCGCCAAATACGATCGTCGGGTTGGGGGCCCTGACGGATCACATCGCCACGGTGCCCCAACTGGATGCCGCTCGCCTCCAGCTCTCCGCGGAGGAGGGCGCGGTGCTCCAGCTCGTGGGGCGGGTGGAGCGCATCGACCAGGTGCTCGCTCGCTCCAAGCTGGGCGAGCCGCGCACCATTGCCGTGTTGCTGTCGCTGCGCGCCAAGGGCGCCATCGTCCCGGCCCGAGTGGTCCCCCGAGGGGCGCCCGCGCCGGTGCTGGACGCGGCCCTGGCCGAGGAAGTGGACCTCGAACCTGAGCGGAAGAAGGAGATCATCGAGCTGGAGCGCTCGCTCGATGGCCTGGACCACTTCGCCGTGCTGGGGCTGAAGCCCGGGGCCTCGGCGGCGGAGGCGAAGCAGGCGTATTACAACGCCTCGCGCCGCTTCCACCCGGACCGCTACTTCGGGAAGAACCTGGGCAGCTTCCGCGCCCGCATGGAGCGCATCTTCCGGCGCCTCACGGACGCGCACAACGTGCTCGTCCAGCAGGACAAGCGAGAGGCCTACCTCCGCGCGAACCCCGCGCTCGCGGCTGCCGAGCGCGCCAGCGCGCAGCCGCCTCCCGTCGAGCCGCCGCCCATGCAGCCCCTGCTGACGCCCGAGCCGCCGCCCGTCCATGTGGCGTCACCGCTCCCGGCCGCCCCGATGCCGCCCGCGCCGTCCCGGGTGCCGCCACCGTCCCAACCGCTGTCTCCGCCGCCGATGGATGACGAAGCGTCCGAGGCGCGCCGGGCGGAGCGTCAGGCGCGGCTGGCCCGCCATCCCTATCTGGCCCGCACGGGGCGGCTGGCCGAGCTGATGGCTCGGGGCAAGGCCGCCGTCGCCCGGGGCGACTGGGAGCGCGCCTACCATGACTTCCACCAGGTCCAGACGCTGGACCCGAAGAACCGGGAGGCCGCGCTCCTGCTGGTGAAGGCGCGGCGTGGCCATGACGCGCAGCGGGCGGGCATCGAGGTGGAGCGGGGGCGGGTGATGGAGCAGGAGGGCGACAGCCCGGGGGCGCAGGCGGCCTACCGGCTCGCCTGCTCGCTCGATGACCAGAACGCCGAGGCCGCGTGGCGCGCCGCTCGCCTGGGGCACCTGCTGGGACAGGACGTGGCGGAGATTCGCGGGTTGGCACAGCGGGCCGTGGAGCTGGATTCCAGCAAGGTCGAGCACCATCTGACGTTGGGAAAGGTGCTGTTGGAGGCCGGATCGAAGAAACTCGCCAAGCGGGCCTTCGAGGACGCGGCGAAGCTGGCCCCGGACAACGCCGAAGCGAAGGCGGCGCTGAAGAAGTTGCGATGGACGTTCTAGGAGTGAGCACCGTTCCCCATGGCTGAGCCCGAACCCCTCATAGGCATCGACCTGGGCACGACGAACAGCATCGTCGCCACCATCCAGGACGGCCAACCCGTGGTCATCAAGAACCGCACGGGACAGGCGCTCACGCCCTCCGTCGTCGCCATGGCGAAGAATGGCAAGCGCCTGGTGGGCGGCATCGCCAAGCGTCAGGCCATCACCAACCCGCAGGAGACGGTGTACGCCTCGAAGCGGCTCATCGGCCGCAAGTACTCCTCGCACGAGGTGCAGGACGCGCTGCGGGCGCTGCCCTACGAGGTCGTGGCCGGGCAGCACGACGACCTGCGCATCTGCATGGGTGGCAAGGAGCTGTCGGTTCCGGAGGTCAGCGCGATGATCCTCCAGGAGCTGAAGGCGGACGCGGAGGCGCACTTCGGCCGCCCCGTCACCAAGGCGGTCATCACCGTGCCGGCGTACTTCAACGACGCGCAGCGCCAGGCCACCAAGGACGCCGGCCGCATCGCCGGACTGGATGTGCTGCGCATCATCAACGAGCCCACGGCGGCGGCGCTGGCCTACGGCTTCGGGCGCACGGTGAACGGGCGCGTGGCGGTGCTGGACCTGGGCGGCGGCACCTTCGATGTGTCCGTGCTGGAGATCTCCCAGGGCGTCTTCGACGTGGTGGGCACCGGCGGTGACACGTTCCTGGGCGGCGAGGACTGGGACAACCGCGTCATCGAGTGGCTCGTCTTCGGCTTCGCGAAGGAGCACGGCATCGACCTGCGCAAGGACCGCATGGCGCTGCAGCGGCTCAAGGACGCGGCGGAGAAGGCCAAGGTGGAGCTGTCCAGCGTGCGCGAGGCGGCGCTCAACCTGCCCTTCATCTGCACGCCGCCCGGCGGCGGGGCCGCGCTCCACCTTCAGGCCACGCTCGGCCGCGACAAGCTCGATGACCTGACGTCCGACCTGGCGGAGCGGGTGGTGGGCATCACCACCGAGGTGCTGGGCGAGGCGGGGGTGCGCGCCTCCGAGCTGAAGGAGGTCATCCTCGTCGGCGGCATGTCGCGCATGCCGAAGATTGTCGAGGCCGTGCGCGGCTACTTCCGCCGCGAGCCCTGCAAGGGCGTACACCCGGACGAGGTGGTGGCGCTGGGCGCGGCCATCCAGGCGCACGCGCTGGTGCAGCCCGAGCACGAGCTGCTGCTCCTGGACGTGACGCCGCAGAGCCTGGGCGTGGCCATCGCCGGCGGCTCCGTGCGCCGGCTCATCCCCAAGAACACCACCGTGCCCACGTCCGCCACCGAGGTCTTCGCCACGTCGAAGGACTTCCAGCGCGTGGTGAAGATCATGGTGCTCCAGGGCGAGCACGACGTGGCGCACCAGAACGAGCTGCTGGGCGAGTTCGTCCTCACCGGCCTGCGCGAGGCGCCGCGGGGGCAGGCGGAGATCGACGTGACGTTCGACATCAACGCGGAGGGCATCGTCTCCGTCCACGCGAAGGACCGGGAGACGGGCCTGCGCCAGTCCATCACCGTCACCGCGTCCAGCGGCCTCACGGAGGAGGAGCTCCTGCGCATCATGGACGAGCAGCGCGAGTACCTGCTGGCCGCGCGCGCGTCCGACGAGCTGAAGTCGCGGCGCGTGGAGCTGGACTCGCTGGCGCGCGACGTGGTGGACGCGCTGACGCGGGCGCGGCTGCTCCCAGGAGGGGGCGGGCTGGCCCCGGACGTCATGCCTCGCGCGGAGCAGGTGCTGGAGCACGCGCGCGCGGTCCGCGCCGGAGAAGACGTGGCGGCGCTGGGGCGCGCGAGCGAGCTGCTCGCCGCGTCTCTGGCGCAGCTCAAGGGGGCGGCAGGCAGTGGCCCGGGGCGGTAGATGAGCAGCCAGCGCGCGAACCAGCTCATCGAGGCGGGGCTGTGGCTGCGCCTCAGCGGCGACGCACAGGGCGCGCGGCGCCTCTTCGAGCGGGCCCTGGAGCTGGACCCCGCCAATACCCGCGCGCGCGAGTACCTCGCGGCCGCCGAGGGGGCGCCCTCCCGTGGAGCGGCGACCCCCTTCGAGCGGCCTCCGGACCTGGAGCCCTCCCCCGGACGGCTGGCGCCCGCCAGCAACCAGGACCTGCCCGTCGCGCCGGCCCTGGAGGGGGACTGGGGCGCCTGGGCCGAAGGGCAGGGCGGTCCGCGGGAGCCCGGTGGCCAGGCGCCATCAGGGCCCATGGTCCTGGAGGAGGGGGCTCCGGCGGACGTGCTGGAGCTGCTGGCGCGCGACGTGGTGTCCGACGTCGAGGCGCCCGTCTTCGCCACCAGCGGCGACACCGACGAGTACGGCGTCCCCGAGGGCAATACCCAGGAGTTCGGGCTGCCCGCGGCGGAGAGCGAGCTGGACCTGCTGCTGCGCGGGGCGGAGGACCTGCTGGAGCTGGATGACCACTCCGGCGCGGTGGACCTGCTCTTCAAGGCCAAGGAGCTGGCGCCCGCGGATGGCCGCGTCGAGGCGCTGCGGGTGCGCAGCGAGCGGATGCTGATGATGCGGCTGGAGTCCCGGCTGGGCGACCTGGGGCGGGTGCCCGGGGTGCGCCTGCCGCCGGACGACATCATCTGGCTCAACCTGGACCACCGCGCCGGCTTCGTGCTGGCCCAGATAGACGGTCTGGTGAGCTACGAGGACCTCTTCTCGCTGTCGGGGATGACGCGGTTGGACACCGCGCGCATCCTCGTCCAGCTCCTCGACGAAGGCGTCATCTCCACGGACTGACGGCTAGCCGCGGATGATGGCCGTCCACGTCCCCTTCACCACGACGTTGCCGTGCTGATTGCGCGACTCGCTGGTGACGACGACGAAGCCCATGCGGGCGCGCTCGTAGAGGTCCGCGATGCGGCCGGTGGTCGTCATGACGTCGCCGGGGCGCATGACGTCCAGGAACTCCAGGTCCTGCTCGCCGTGCACCAGCATCTGCATGTTGATGTTCAGCTCGGGGTCCGCGATGGCGGCGCTGAAGGGGCGGATGGCGAAGACGACGGCGAAGCTGGGGAAGGCGATGAGGCCGCCGTGGGGGCCCGCCTTCGCGGCCTGCTCGTCGTAGAGGAGCGGGCTGACGTGCGCGGGAGGCTCGCCCGGCGTGCCGGCGCCGGGCTTCGCGCCGCCGAGGGCGAGCGTGAACTCGCGCATCTTCTCCTCGCCGATGGTGTAGCGGTAGGGGCCGTACTCACGGCCGATGAAGCGCTTGTCGAGGGCCATGGGCGTTACTCGATGGAGGCTTCGACGATGGCGCCCTTGAGGACGTCCTCGCCGCGCTGGTTGGTGGCGGTGACTTCCGCCGTGAGACGGCCGTCCTGCACGTGGGTGACGCGGCCCTGGAAGGTGAGGGTGTCCTCGGGCCGGACCGGGCGGGAGAAGCGCGCCTTCACGCGGCGGACCCGGCCCGGGTCCTCCACGAAGCCGGCGATGGCCTCCACCACCCAGCCCAGGGTGCAGAGCCCCTGGAGGATGTTGCCGTTGAGCCCCGCGGCCGCGCCGGCCTCCGGGTCGATGTGGATGGGGTTGTAGTCCCCGGAAGCGCCCGCGTAATAAATCGGCCGGTACCGGTCGCACTCGCGGACGTGCGTGAACGTGTCGCCTGGCTGGTAGGTGCGTGGCATGGAGCCGTGGATCTACCACGGCTGACCACCGCGCGCGCTCAGCGACCCTCTACGTCCCGGGCGATTCCCTGATCCAGCGGGTCGTCCTCGTCCGAGCCCTCGCGGCGCTTGCGGTACTGGTCCCGCACGTAGGCCACGAGCTGGTCCAGATAGGAGGACAGGGGCGGGCACCGCACGCCGGTGCCGTCCAGCAGCTCCAGCGTGTTGTGGCAGTTGTAGATGGCCAGGTGGTTGACGTAGCTGATGGCGGCGCGCTGCGGGCGGGCCAGCTTCTCCAGCACGGGCAGCCGCAGCATGACGTCCGCCGCCCGGGCGGAGAGGTTGAAGCGCGGCAGCTTCTTGTTCGACTTCTCCGCGATGAGCTCGTAGACGCGCCGCGCGCTCATGGGGTTGGGGTCCACCAGGTGGAAGGTGTTGCCCCTGGCGCGCGGGTCCTTCGACAGGCGCCACACCGCCTCCACCACGTAGTCCACCGGCACCACGTTGAGGGGCGCCACGCCGTTGCCCGGCAGGGGCAGGGGCACCACCAGCGGCGACGTCACGAGCAGGATGCCCAGGTAGTAGGGCCCCTCGAAGCGGTCGATCTCACCCGTGCGCGAATCTCCCACCACGCTGGAGGGGCGGAAGACGGTGATGGGCAGGGTGGCGCCGGCGCGCTGCACCAGCCGCTCCGCCTGGAACTTCGTCTCCTCGTAGGCGTTGCGGAAGCCCTGGCCCCGGTCCAGCTCGTCCTCGGCGATGACGCCCACGCGGTCGCCGGACACGTAGCAGGTGGAGAAGTAGTTGAAGCGCGCCAGCTTGCCGCAGTCGCGGGCCAGCTCCAGCATGTTGCGGGTGCCGTCCACGTTCACCCGCCACGCCGTCTCCTTGGCCACCCCGAGCTGGGCCACCGCGGCGAGGTGGAAGATGTCCGTCACCCCTTCGCAGAGGCGCTGGTACTCCTCGCCGGACAGGCCCAGGTGCATGTCCACCACGTCGCCGGTGAGCAGCTCCACCCGGGCGCCCTTCACGCGCGCGGCGTGCTGCTGCGCCTCCTTGAGGGACTTGGGCTGCACCAGCGCGTAGATGTGCCCCTTGGGGTCCTCGCGGGCGATGTGCTCCACCAGCCGCTTGCCGATGAACCCCGGGTAGCCGGTGAGGAAGTACGTCCCGGCCGTGGCCTTCTTGCGCGTCTCGCTCATGCGGCGCGCAGCATACCCGGCGCTCAGCCCCGCGCGAGCATGGCGCGCCACATCGCCTCCACCTGGGCCTGGGTGGACGCCAGGTCGCCACTGTTGTCGATGAGCCAGGTGGCGTGGGCTCGCTTGCCGTCCAGGGGGAGCTGGGCGGCCAGCCGGGCCTCGGCGGCGGCGCTGTCCAGCCCGTCCCGCGACATCAGCCGGGCCTTCTGCACCTCCCGGGGCACCCACACCACCGCCACGCCCTCCATCCAGGCGTGCATGCCGCTCTCGACGAGCAGGGGGACGTCGTAGATGACGCGCTCCACGCCCCGCGCCTCCAGCGCTTGAAGCTTCTCCATGAAGGCCTGGCGCACCAGCGGGTGGGTGATGTCGTTGAGCGCGGCGCGCTCCGCGGGGTCCGCGAAGACGCGGGCGCCCAGCTTGGCCCGGTCCAGCCGGCCGTCCGGACCCACCACGCCAGGGAAGCGCGCGGCCACCGCGGCCAGCCCCGGCGTGCCGGGCTCCACCACCTCGCGGGCAATCACGTCCGCGTCCAGCACCTCCGCGCCCAGCTCCCGCAGCAGCCGGGTGACGGTGCTCTTCCCGGAGGCGATGCCTCCCGTCAGGCCAAAGACATGCACGAGGGCCTACCGCGCGGCCTTCTGCGTGGTGAACGTCAACGACTGGACCGTCTTGCCGTCCTCGTTGAAGAAGATGGCCAGGCCCAGGCGGGGGTAGAGGAAGTAGGTGCGGAAGTCGTCCGTCAGCTTGCGCAGGTAGCAGGGCGTGGCGGGCGCGGCGCCGGAGGGGCAGGCGGGGCCGTAGGTGTTCTCCACCGTCTCCTTGTCGATGACGGGGCCGGGGAACACGTCGATGCGCTCCACGAGCTGCGTCTCCGGGTCCACCTTGAACTGGGCCTGGGTGGTGCCCTTGATGGCCTCCTTGGCCAGGTAGGCGATGACGTCCTTGCCATCCTGTTTGACGGTGCGCGAGGGCTCGCCGAACTTCTTGAGGATGTCCTCGCGCTTGGACACACCCGGCTCGATTCCCTGCCAGGGCTTGGCCGCGGCGGGGATGGCGAGTGTGAGAACGGCGAGCATGGTCAGGATGCGCATCACGGCTCCTCCCTGATGGAACGGGCGGGCAAGGCTCTAGCAATCCCCCATGCCCGACGGAAGTTTCTACCGGTCATTCAACCACGAGACGCCTTGCCCCGTCCGGGGGGCTCTGCTACTCCGGCTCCCATGCGCGTTCCTGGCATCAGGCTCGTCTCCCTTCTCGTGCTGGCCGCCGCGGGTGTGGCCGGGGGCGCCGACTTCGTGGGCCCGGACAGCTGCAAGGGGTGTCACCCCGAGGCGTACGAAGCCTGGATGCAGTCGAAGCATGCCCGGGCGGAGAGCTCGCTGACCGAGCAGCAGAAGAAGGACGGGCGCTGCCTGTCCTGCCACTCGCCGGAGCAGGTCACCCAGGCCACCGTCAATGTCACGTGCGAGACGTGCCACGGCGGCGGCCAGTACTACTCACCCGAGTACGTGATGAAGGACTCGGAGCTGGCGCGGCTGGTGGGACTGGTGGACCCCTCGGAGAAGCAGTGCCGCTCCTGCCACGACGCCTCCTCGCCCTCCCTGCGGCCGTTCGACTTCAAGGAGTCGCTCAAGGCCATCGACCACTGGTCCGCCGAGCGCGCCCGCCGCGCTGCCGGCACGGATCCGTCGGCCAAGAAATGACGTCGTGATCAAGGTCCTCGACGCACGCTTCATCACCACGGCCGTGGAGCCCAAGGGCTACCCGCCGGGCCACACGGTGGAGGTGGCCTTCGTCGGCCGCTCCAACGTGGGCAAGTCCTCCATGATCAACGCGCTCACCGGCCGCAAGAAGCTGGTGCGCGTGTCCAACACGCCGGGCCGTACCCGGACGCTGAACTTCTTCGACGTGGACCTGGAGCGTGGCAGCGCCCGTCACCAGATCCGCCTGGCGGACCTGCCCGGGTACGGCTTCGCCCGCGCCAGCAAGGCGGACAAGGCCCAGTGGGAGAAGATGATCACCACCTACCTGGAGAAGCGGCACCGGCTGGAGGCCGTGGTGAGCATCATCGACGCCGAGGTGGGCCCCACCCCGGACGACCTCACCACGCTCGACTATCTCCAGGCGCACAGTCGCCGCGTGCTGGTGGTGGCCACCAAGGTGGACCGGCTGACCAAGGCCCGGCGCAAGCCCCGCATGGTGGAGCTCTCCAAGGCCATGGACCTCCCCCTGGAGGTCATCCTCCCGTTCTCCTCCACGGAGAAGCTCGGGGTGGAGGACGTCTGGGGAGCGCTGCTGGACACCTTCGGCAAGTCCGCCCGTATCTAGCAGGGGGCCCTTGGGCGGCAGGCTCCATCCGGAAGCCGCCGCTCCCGGTGGGGTTCCCCTCCCGGGCCGGTGGGCGCTGTGGTAGGGACCGCGCCGTGTCCGAGAACGGCAACGGAAATGGCAGGGATGTGCAGCTCGCCCCACGGGAGCTGCGCCAGCGGTTGATGAGGCTGTCCCCGCGTCAGCGGGTGGACGCCCTCCTGGACGTCGCGGAGGCGCGGGCGCTGGTGCGCTCGCTGCCCGCCGAGGACGTCTACGTCACCATTCAGGAGCTGGGGCTGGCGGACGCGACGGAGCTGGTGCAGCTCGCGTCGCCCGGACAGTTCCGTGCCTTCGTGGACCTGGGCGGCTGGCAGCGCGACAAGCTGGACGCCCACGCCGTCCTCACCTGGCTGCGCGCCGCGCGCGGCGGGCTGGAGGACACGGCGGAGTTCCTCCACAAGCTCCACGCGGTGGACCTGGAGGTGCTGGAGCTCCTCCTGCGCGAGTTCATCGAGGTCCACGACCTGGAGGAGAATCCGGACGTCAACCCGCCGGGTGTGACGATGGAGACGCCCGAGGGGCGCTACCTCATCGAATTCAAGGCGGAGGGCGTGGAGATGTCCGCCATCCGCATGGTCCTCAACGACCTCATCGCGGAGAGCCCCTTCGAGGCCGTGCGGCTGCTGGAGGCGGTGCGCTGGGAGCTGCCCAGTGAGCTGGAGGAGACGGCGTTCCAGTTCCGCCGGGGCCGGCTGGCCGACCTGGGCTTCCCGCCGCTGGAGGACGCCGTCGCGCTCTTCAGCCGCGTGGACGTGGGGCCCGCGCCTGCGTCCCCCTCGCGCCCCGGGCTGGCGCCCACCAACGGCCATGTGGACTACCTGGAGGCGGCCTTCCGCGGCCTGACGGAGACGGAGGCCATCAACGCCGAGGACGAGCTGCGGGAGGTGGCCAGCGCCGCGCTGGTGGCGGACCTGGCGGACCCCGGGGACCTGGACGCCATCCGCCGCGCGAGCGAGACGGTGCGGGACTACCTGTCGCTGGGGCTCGAGCACCTGACGGGCGGGGACACGGAGCGCGCGACGGACATGCTGCGCGAGACGCCCATGCGGCGCGTCTTCCAGACGGGCTTCTCGCTGACGCTCCAGCTCAAGTTCCGCGCGGACCGGTTGGCGAAGTCGCCCGGGGCCATGCTGGACGGCGTGCTGATGGTGCTCCCGGAGGAGGCCGCCGCCATCGCCGCCCTGCGCCAGAAGCGGCCCCGGCGCGCGCTGCGCGTGGAGGGCGCGGAGCCGGTGCCGTTCCGCTCCCGGCGCGAGCTGGCCGCCAGTGAGGCGTTGCTCGCCCGCGCGGAGGCCCAGGTGCAGCTGCTGCGCGGGGTGCTGGGGGGCAATGACGACGCCGCGCGGGAGGCGTTGGCCCGCTTCGGCGTGCCCCTGGAGACGCTGGGGCTGGAGCGGCTCTTCGCGGCGGTGGTGGCCATGGCGGTGCTGGAGGAGAAGGCGGACGCGCGCCCCGTGCCCCTGGGGCGCGTGGTGGAGCTGGGCCAGCGCCTCTTCGAGGGGCCCCCGGGCGCACCGCGCGTCCGGGACTCCGCGGCTGAGCGCGCCCGCAAGGGGCTGGAGCCGTCGGTGCCCCCCGAGGCGCACGCGGAGCTGCACCGGCTGGTGGGCGTCACCCTCACGCGGCTGCTGGATGAGCTGGCCGTGGCGTGGCTCCAGGAGGGCCGCCTGGAGCCGGTGGCCTCGGCGATCCTTCCGATGGAGTCCGCCCCCATCCCGTAGGAATTTCAGTCTAGGGCGGCCCGCCCGCCGACCGTGGCCGCCCCGTCTGAGAAGATTCAGGGCTTTGCCCGATGGGGCCCCTGGCATGTCCTCTGCTTTCGCCCAGGCACGCGTATGGGTGCGCGACGCAACTGCCGGGAGGTGGGGTGAATGGTGCTGGGAGAGCAGGGGCAGCGCCGTGACGTGTGGGCCTTCTATGCGCTGACCGCTTTCGCGGCGGTGATGTACGCGGTGCCGGGCGAGTGGATACCGGCGCTCGAGCCGCTGCGGCTGGCGCTGGTGACGTCCGGTCTGGCGGCCGGGCTGATGGTGATGCGCCGGCTGGGGCGGGCGGAGCCGCTCTACCTGGACGGCTCGCGGGGGCTGGCGCTCATCGCCTTCTCCACGCTGGCGGTGGCGTCCGTCGCCTGGTCGGTGAACCCTGAGGTGACGAGCGCCACGGGCATCGAGCTGCTGAAGCTGACGGCCATCTACCTCACCTTCGTCAACGTCATCACCACCGGCCGCCGGCTGGCGGCGGTGTGCGGCGCCATGGTGCTGGCATCGGTGGTGACGTCCATTGGCGCCATCAACTGGTACCTGGTGGGCGAGGACCTGGTGGAGGGCTTCCGCGCGCGCTGGGTGGGCGTCTACGCGGACCCCAACCACATGGCCATGAACCTGGCGCTGGTGGTGCCGCTGGCGGTGGCCTTCGTCGCGCGCAAGAACAGCGGCTGGGGGTGGCGGCTGGCCTGCCTTGTGGCGGCGGGCCTGTCCGTCGCGGCCATCGTCGTCTCGCACTCGCGTGGTGGCTTCATCGGCCTGTCGGTGGCGATGGCGCTGTGGGCCATCCGCGAGAAGCGCCGCATCCAGGCCATCGTCGTGGGCTCGCTCTTCGTGCTGGGCCTGCTCGTGTTCGCGCCGCAGAGCTTCTGGCAGCGCAACGAGACGGTGGCCGAGTTCCACGAGGATGCATCCGCCATGGGCCGCGTGTACGCGTGGCAGGTGGCCAGCCGCATCAGCAAGGACAAGCCGCTGCTGGGCGTGGGCGTGGGCAGCTTCCGCTACGCGTGGCCCATGTACGCGCCGCCCGAGGCCCGACGGGCATACGTGGCCCACAACATCTTCCTGGACGTCATCGGCGAGCTGGGCTGGGTGGGCCTGCTGTTCTTCATGGTGTTCTCGGGCGGCGCCGCGGGCGGCGCGTTCGAGGCGTCGCGGGACAGGGACATCGGCTGGCTGGCGCGGGCGCTCTCGGCGTCGGTGGCGGGCTACCTCGTCTGTGACTTGTTCTCCGGCTACATCCTGTCCGCGCACTGCTACGTGCTCTTCGGGCTGGCGGCGGCGGCGCACCGCATCGCGCGCGCGTCGGCGGCCGCGGACATGCAAAGGGCTCCGGCTCCGCGCGGGCCGGTGGCGGCGACGTGGGAGGGGGCCGGACATGCGGCGTGAGGAGGCGCGGATGGGGCAGGAGCCCCTCCGCCTGGTGCAGTTCACCCGGTCCTTCCACATTGGAGGGACCGAGGTGCAGGTGCTGGAGCTGCTGCGGGGCTTGCCCTCCAGCTATCGGTTGCAGGTGTCCGTCCTGGATGACTCGGGGCCGCTCATCGGCGCGGTGTGGAAGCTGGGCCATGCGCCCGCGGCCTTCCCGCTCAAGGGCTCGGTGCTGCAACCGAACACGGCGTATCAGGTGTACCGCATGGCGCGCTGGCTCCGGGAGCAGCGCGTGGAGCTGGTACACGTCCACGACTTCTATTCCACGCTGTTGGCCGTCCCGGCGGCGAAGCTGGCGGGCACGAAGGTCATCGTGGGCCGGCTGGACCTGTCGCACTGGCAGGGCCGGGCGCGGCGGGCGGTGCACGCGCGGCTGACGCGCATGGCGGACCACGTGATTGGCAACGCGGAGGCCATCCGCCAGCAGCTCATCACCGAGGAGGGCCTGCCCGCCTCGCGGGTGTCCGTCATCCACAATGGTCTGGACCTGGAGCGCTTCGAGGCCCGCCAGCGCGAGGGGCTGCGGGGACCGCTCCCCGACACGGGCGGCGCGCCGGTGGTGGTCCACGTGGCAAACATGAACCACCCGGTGAAGCGCCAGGAGGACCTGCTGCTCGCGCTGGCCATGCTGCGCCATGGCGGCCTGATGCTGCACGCCTTCCTGGTGGGGGACGGCGCGCGCCGGCAGGGCCTGGAGAAGCTGGCGGGCGAGCTGGGGGTGTCCGATACCGTGCACTTCCTGCGGCACCGCACCGACGTGCCCGCCATCTACGCTCGCGCCAGCTTCGGCGTCCTCTGCTCCACCGCGGAGGGCATGTCCAACGCGGTGATGGAGGGCATGGCCTCCGGGCTCCCCATGGTGGTGACGCGGGTGGGGGGCAACCCCGACCTCATCCGCGATGGTGAGCGGGGCCTGCTGGTGGAGCCCGAGCGCCCCGCCCAGCTCGCCCAGGCCTTCCGTCAGTTACTCTCGAATCCCGAGAAGGCGAGAGCGCTGGGGCAGGCGGCGCGGGACTTCGTGGCGCGTGAGCTGTCGCTCGGGAAGATGATCCAGCACCATGACGCGCTGTATCAGCGCGTCGTCCGGGGCTCCGCCGCCTGAGGCATGTCAGAGCGGTGTGGATACTTCGTCTCCGCCGGACGCAATGAGGGCGGGGCCGGGCCGTAGGGAAGGGTGCGTCGAACCCACGCATGGAGCCTTCCCATGGTCATTCCCCTGATGCTCGTCCTTGCCGCCGCGCCGGCCACCCAGACGTGGAAGTTCGACACGGAGGGTGCGCCGGATGTCCACATCGCCAATGTTGATGGCGCGGTGCGCGTAGATGCGGTAGACGGGAATGGCGTGCTTTTCGAGGTTGTTAAGGAAGGCGCGGAGAATTCTCGGAACGAAGTCGATGTGAAGGTCGTCCAAGAGGGGAACGCCATCCGGGCGAGGGTGTGCTGCGGCCCGTGTGAACAAGAGTCGCGGAGCTGCCGTCGGGGAATTCCCGCGGTGCGGTTCTCGGTGAAGGTTCCGCGGGGCACGCGTTTGGAAGTGGCGACGGTGGGCGGTCCGGTGACGGTGACAGGAGTGGCGGGGCCTCAGGAGCTGGCGACGGTCAGCGGCCGCGTGGAGGTGAGCGGCTCTGAGGAGCGGTTGGACGTCAGCACGGTGGAAGGCAGCGTGGCGTTGGCACCACGCAAGGTCGTGAATACGTCTGTAGCCACGGTGGGTGGGGATGTCCGGCTGAAGCTGCCGGCCAGGGCGGATGTGGCGGTGGAATTCAACTCTGTCAGTGGTCGTTTCAACGACAGCGCCGCGAGAATGGGCAGCCGCGAGAAGACGTACGGCGCGGGCACCCACGCGGTGGAGGTCAGCACGGTCAGCGGCTCGCTCTCCGTGCAGCAATAGCTTTCGAGGCCCGTCCAGCACTGGGCCCGGGGCGCTCGCCGGTGAAACTCCAAGGCGCCGGCGAGCGCTCATTTTTTTGCCCGACGAATGACTCGCTGCGTCAGTTGGCCGCGCCGGGTGTCCGGTGCTCGGCGCCGATGACATCGCGGACCTGCTTGTAGCCGTCGCGAGCGAGCAGGGTGGCCAGGGCGGGGAGGATGTGTCCCACCATGCCGGGCCCCTCGTAGATGAAGCCCGTGTACACCTGGACCACGGACGCGCCCGCGCGGAGCTTCTCGTAGACGTCCTGGGCGGTGAAGACGCCCCCCACGCCGATGATGGGGAGCGCGCCTCCGCTGCGCAGCCAGGCGCGGCGGATGACGGCGTTGGCCGGCTCCCGCACGGGCGCGCCGGACAGCCCGCCGGCCTCCTTCGCCAGCGGGTGCTCGAAGGGACGGGCCAGCGTGGTGTTGGTGGCGATGAGGCCGGCGAGCTTGCTGGCCCGCGCGACGTCCACCACCTCGTCCACGGCCTCGGGGGCGAGGTCCGGAGCAATCTTGAGGAACAGCGGCTTGCCCGGGGCGACGGTGGCCAGGCGCTCCTGCACCGCGCCCAGCAGCTGGGCCAGCTGCTCGGGCTCCTGCAACGTACGCAGGCCCGGCGTGTTGGGGGACGAGGCGTTGACCACCACGTAGTCACCCAGCGGCGCCAGCGTGTCCACGCAGGCCACGTAGTCGTCCACCGCGCGCTCCAGCGGCGTGTCCTTGTTCTTGCCGATGTTCACGCCCAGCGGGCCGGGGCGCCACGCCAGCAGCTTCAGCCGCGCGGCGGCCTCGGCGGCGCCGTGGTTGTTGAAGCCCATCCGGTTGATGATGGCCCGGTGCTCCGGCAGGCGGAACAGCCGGGGGCTGGGGTTGCCGGGCTGGGGCCGGGGCGTGAGGGTGCCAATCTCCACCGCGGAGAAGCCGCAGGCGAAGAGGCCGTCCACGGCCTCGGCGTCCTTGTCCAGGCCGGCGGCCAGCGCCACGGGGTGGGCGAAGCGCAGGCCCGCCACCTCCACGGCGAGGCCGGGGGCGGCGCCCTCCAGGGCCTTCTCGCGCAGGGACTCACACAGGTCCCGCGAGCGGCCCAGGTAGTGCAGCCCCCTCATTCCGAGCCGGTGCGCGCGCTCGGCGGAGAGCTGGAAGAGCAGCGAGCGGGTGAGTCCGTACATGGGAAGTCTCAGGCGGAGATGAACGAGGCCTCACGGGCCCACGCGAGCGTCTGGTCCACCTGCTCGGCCGTGAGGATGCCGTTCTGCTCGATGAGGTCGATCTCCCGCCGCATGTCGGTCTCCAGCAGGTAGGGCCCGTCCGTGTTGATGGTGAACTTCACCTTGCGGTCCCAGAAGGTGCGGATGATGTGGCGCAGCTCCTCCACGCCCTCCACGGCCTTGGTGTGCAGGTTGGACGTGGGGCACAGCTCGAGGACGATGTCGCGCTCGCGCAGCACCTTCATGGCGTGCTCGTCGTAGGCGGAGCGGATGCCGTGGCCGATGCGGTGCGGCTGGAGCTTCTCCACCACGGCCATGACGCCCTCGGCGCCGGTGCCGCGCGTCTCTCCGGTGTGCACCGTGCACTTGAGCCCGGCGCGGCGCGCCCGCGAGAAGAGCTCCTCGTACTGGGTGACGACCTCCGGCCGCAGCTCCATGGCGTTCGTCTCGGTGCCCGCCAGGTCGATGCCGCACACGCCGCGCGAGCGGTACTTGATGGCCTTGTCCACGATGATGCTGTTGAGCCGGTGGTCGAACTCACGGGCCAGGCAGAAGATGAGGCCCATCTTCACGCCGTACTCCAGCACCGCGCGGTCCATGCCGCGCAGGGCGGCGTGGATGATGTGGTCCAGGTCCAGCTCCGAGTTCAGGTTGCGCTTCATCGGGTTGAAGCGCAGCTCCATCTGCGTCACGCGGCTGCCGCGGTACTCCTTGCCGATGACCTCGTAGACGGAGCGCTCGATGGCGCTCGGCGAGGACTGGATCTTCTCCGTCCAGGTGTGGAGGATTTTCAGATAGTCGTCCAGGCTGCCCACCTTGCCCGGCCGGGAGGTGATGAGCTCCACGAAGTCGAAGTAGTTCTTCACCGGGAGCTTGAAGCCCTGCTGGTGGGCGATGGACCAGAGGATGTGGGGCGCCACCGCGCCACCCACGTGGATATGCAGGTCAATCAGATCGCGTGCCATGTCGGCATGTATGCACAGTGCCGGGCGCGCGTAAAGGCTACCGCCGGAGCAGCACGTACACCGCGCCGGCGCCTCCGTCATGGGGGCGTGCGGTCGCGAACGCCAGCACCATCCGGCCAATGCGCTTCTCCGACAGCCAGCCCTTGAGCCGCTCCTTCAGCACGGGAATCTGGTCCTTGGAGTGCAAACCGCGCCCGTGGACCACCAGCACGCAGCGCTTCTTCGCGCGGCGGCTGTCTCCGAGGAAACGCTCCAGCGCGTCACGGGCCTCCGCCTGCGTCTTCCCATGCAGGTCCAACTGGTCCTGGACGGCGAAGTCCCCCCGGCGCAGCGCGCGCAGCAGGTTCCGGTCGATGCCGGGGCCCGCGCCTTCAATGAAATCATCCGTGCCGGAGATGTCGAAGTCCCCCTGTCCGGCGACCAGCTCGGAGAGCTGCGCGAGCGCCTCCGCGTTCTCGTCGATGATGTCGGGCAGGCGCGGGTTGGGCGTGGGGGCCTCGCCGCGGTGGGTGAGCTGCTGCACGCCGTCCATGGCGGAGTAGAAGAGGGCGGCCTCGTCCTCCTCGCGGACCTTCGGCGCCTTCGGAGCCCGGGAAGGAGGCGCCGCCGCGGCCTTGCGCGTGGCGGCCTCCGCCGCGGCCTTCTCCTGGGCCGCCTTCTTCTCCTGGTCCTTCAGCACCTGGATGGCTGACTTGAAGGGGTTGTTGGCGAAAGCCGCTTCCTTCTTCTTGGGGCCGTTGCGCTGCTGACTCATGGCGGGCGGTGCGTCCTCGTCGTGGGCGACTGTGGGGGATGTAACCCGGCGTCACAGGCCGCGCAGGCGCCGGATTTCTTCATAGGCGTCGCGGACTTGCTGGAAGCGGCGGGCGGCCTGTTCGGCGGCCTGACGGCCGAGGTGGGCGGATTTGTCGGGGTGGAACTCGGCGGCGAGCTGCCGGAAGGCGCGCTTCACCTCGACGTCGGTGGCGTCCGGCGTCAGGCCCAGCGCGGCGTAGTGCTCGTCGTCCACCCCCAGGTGCTGGGCGGCGATGGCGTGCTCGTCGGCCTCGGGGATGCCCAGGCCCTCGGCCACCCGGCGCAGCACCTCCCGCTCGGAGCGCTGCATCCCCCCATCCGCGAGGGCCAGCTCGTACAGCGTGTCGAGTAGCCGGTGGCGCTCGGCGGCGGGGAGCTGGGCCTCGCAGGCGCTCACCGCGGCGTCCAGGGCGGGCGGGCGCGCCAGGAACGCCTTGAGGTGGCGCCGGACGACCTCCAGGGCCTCGGGCCCGTAGCCGAGCGTCTTCTGGAAGTAGCGGCGCACCACCCGGACCTC
>Ga0182745_1000443_pt1 | contig 46849 bp, 35 predicted proteins | sample eDN3rd30CKraftBY_FD_128523 | JGI IMG/M metagenome (GOLD analysis project Ga0182745, IMG submission 128523) | Enriched backyard soil microbial communities from Emeryville, California, USA - eDNA 3rd pass 30_C Kraft BY (version 2) (version 2) | ecosystem: Environmental > Terrestrial > Soil >...
AGCCTCGACGGTTCCTCCACCGTATTTCCGATCAGCGAAGCCGTGGCCGAGGAATTCCTGGCCGTGGCGCCCAGGGTGCGGGTCACGGTGGGCGTGTCGGGCACCGGCGGCGGCTTCAAGAAGTTCATCGCCGGCGAGATCGACATCAACGATGCCTCCCGCCCCATCAAGGGCAACGAAATCACCGAGGCCCAGGCCAAGGGCCTGCGCTACCTGGAAGTGCCGGTGGCCTATGACGGCCTGTCCATCGTGGTGAACCCGGCCAACGACTGGGTGGATTACCTGACGGTGGAAGAGTTGAAGATGATCTGGGAACCCGGCAGCACCGTGGACAGCTGGGACGACATACGCGCCGGCTGGCCCGCCGTGCCGCTGCGCCTGTACGGCCCCGGCACCGATTCGGGCACGTTCGACTACTTTACCGAGGCCGTGAACGGCGCCTCCGGCGCCTCGCGTCCCGACTACACCGCCAGCGAGGACGACAACGTGCTGGTGCAGGGCATCAGCGGCGACGAAAGCGCGCTCGGCTTCTTCGGTTTCGCCTATTACGAGGAAAACGCGTCGCGCCTCAAGCTGGTGCCGGTAGACGGCGGTAACGGCCCCGTAGCCCCCTCCGCGCAGAGCATCAACGACGGCAGCTACAGCCCGCTCTCGCGTCCCATCTACATCTACCTGAGCGCCGCCGCCATGGTGCGCCCCGAAGTGCGCGCGTTTGTCGACTTCTACCTGGACAACGCCCCGGCGCTGTCGATGGAAGTCGGCTACATTCCGCTGCGCGACGAGGAGTACGCCGCGGCCAAGAGCAGCGTGGCCGACTTCCAGTGAGTTCGCCATCGGAAGCCGCGCCGCGCGCGGCGCAAGTCACTGCGTCGTCTGCAATGAACCTGCCGGGCGCCAACATCCGCAAGGGCGGACGGCGCTGGGGCGAAGGGCTGATCAAGGGCTGGCTGCGCGTGTGCGCGGCGATTTCGCTGATCACCACGGCGGCGATCATCGTGTTGCTGCTGGTGGAATCGTTCGGCTTTTTCCGCAACGTCAGCCCCATCGAGTTCTTCTTCGGTACCCGCTGGGTGCCGCTGCTCGAACCCAGTTCCTTTGGCGTTCTGCCGCTGCTCTGGGGCACGCTGCTGGTCACCATCGGCGCGGCGGTGATCGCCATTCCCATGGGCTTGTGCAGCGCCATCTACCTGAGCGAGTACGCCAGCGACCGCATGCGCAAGTGGGTAAAGCCGGTGCTGGAACTGCTGGCCGGCATTCCCACCGTGGTGTACGGCTATTTCGCGCTCACGTTCGTCACCCCGCTGCTCAAGCACGTGTTCCCCTCGATTCAGGTGTTCAACGCGCTGAGCGCCGCCATCGTGGTGGGCATCATGATCCTGCCCACCATCGCCACGCTCAGCGACAACGCCCTGCGCGCGGTGCCGGTAAGCCTGCGCCAGGCCGCCTACGCGGTGGGCGCCACTTCCTATGAGGTGACCACCCGCGTGGTGGTGCCGGCGGGCCTGTCGGGCGTGATGGCCTCGTTCCTGCTCGGCATCGCGCGCGCTATCGGCGAAACCATGGCGGTGACGCTGGCGGCAGGGCAAACGCCCAACCTGTCGCTGAGCATGCTGGAAAGCATCCAGACCATGACGTCCTACATCGTCCAGGTGAGCCTGGGCGACACGCCCGCGGGCGGCATCGCCTACCAGACGCTGTTTGCGGTGGCGGCGATGCTGTTCTCCATCACGCTGCTGATCAACGTGATCTCGCAGTGGATTCTGTCCCGCTTCCGCGAGGTATACGACTGATGTCCTTCGTATCCGCCACCGAAATACGCAACCTGCGCCGGCGCCACCGCAAGGCGCGGCTGTTCAGCTATTTTTGCGCCGCGATTACCTGGTCCAGCGTGCTGCTGCTGTCGGTGCTGCTGTTTCAGGTATGCGTCGACGGCCTGGGCTGGCTCGACTGGCAGTTCATCAGCAGCTTCCCCTCGCGCTTCCCCGAGCGCGCCGGCATCAAGTCGGCCCTGGTGGGCACGCTGTGGATGATCAGTCTGGTGGCCTTGATCTCGATTCCCGTGGGCGTGGCCACGGCGCTGTACCTGGAGGAATTCGCGAAACGCGGCCGCCTCTCGCGCCTGATCGAAGTGAACATCGCCAACCTGGCGGGCGTGCCCTCCATCGTCTACGGCATCCTGGGGCTGGCGGTGTTCGTGCGCTTTTTCGCGCTGGAACGCAGCCTGATTTCCGGTGCGCTGACCATGAGCCTGTTGATTCTGCCGGTGATCATCATCGCCAGCCGCGAGGCGATCAAGACGGTGCCGATGAGCATCCGCTACGCCGCGCTGTCGCTTGGCGCCACCCGTTGGCAGACCACCTGGTCGCACGTGCTGCCGGCATCGTTCCCCGGCATCATGACCGGCGTGATCCTGGCGCTGTCGCGCGCCATCGGCGAAACCGCGCCGCTGATCATGATTGGCGCGGGGACCTTTGTGCCCTTCCTGCCGCAGGGGCCGATGGACGCCTTCACCGCGCTGCCCATCCAGATCTACAACTGGGTGTCGCGCCCGCAGCCCGAATTCCATGAGCTGGCGGCGGCGGGCATCATCGTCTTGCTGGCCGTGCTGCTCTTGATGAACGCCACCGCCATCTACATACGCAACAAGACCGAGCGGAGATTGAAGTAATGACGACAGCCCAAACCCCGGAACCCCAGCGCCATGATGCGCAGACTCCGGCCGTGCTGGATCTGCAAGAGGTCAGCGTGCTCTATTCCGGCAAGCCGGCGGTGAAGAAGGTGTCCTGCCGCATCCTCAAGAACAAGATCACCGCCATCATCGGTCCGTCCGGCTGCGGCAAGAGCACGCTCTTGCGTTCGCTCAACCGCATGAACGATTTCGTCGACGGCGTGAGCATCGAAGGCCAACTGTTGTTCGCGGGGCAGGACCTGTACGGGCGCGACGTCGATCCCGTGGAAGTGCGCCGCCACATCGGCATGGTGTTCCAGAAGCCCAACCCTTTTCCCAAGTCCATCTACAACAACATTTCCTGGGGGCCGAGCATCAACGGCTACAACGGTTCGATGGATGAACTGGTGGAACGGTCGCTGTCGCAGGCTGCCCTGTGGGAGGAAGTGAAGGACCGCCTGCACGATTCCGCGCTGAACCTTTCAGGCGGCCAACAGCAGCGTCTTTGCATCGCGCGCGCGCTGGCCATGGAGCCGCAGGTGTTGCTGATGGACGAACCCTGCTCCGCGCTCGATCCCATCTCCACGGCGCACATCGAGGACCTGATGTTCGACCTGAAGTCGCGCTATACAATCGTGATCGTTACCCATAACATGCAGCAGGCAGCCCGTATATCGGACTACACGGCGTTCATGGAAATGGGCAATCTGATCGAATTCGGAGAAACCGACCAGATATTCACCCGACCCAATATCAAACGCACCGAGGAATACGTTACCGGGCGCTTCGGTTAAGCCGAGATAACAGGGTCACCAGCATTAGTCAGCCGTGCTGACGACGGGACTGCCATGTCACTACATCTGCAGCGCGATCTGGACGCGCTGAAAAAGGAAATTCTCCAGCTCGGCAACATGGTCGAGACTGCCATCAATACCGCCATCCAGGCACTGAACAATCGCGAATCCACCCTGGCGGACCGGGTGATGGTGCTCGAGCAGGAAATCAACGACAAGGAAGTGCACATCGAGGAAGAGTGCCTCAAGATCCTGGCCCTGCACCAACCGGTGGCGGTGGACCTGCGCTTCATCGTGGTGGTGCTCAAGGTGAACAACGACCTCGAACGCATGGGCGACTTCGCCCAGAACATCGCCAAGCGCGCCATCCACCTGGCGCGGCTGGAACCGATCCCCATGTTCCAGGGTTTTACCAGCGAACTGCCCGTGCTGGTGCGCAGCATGGTGCGCAAATCGCTCGATGCGCTGGTAATGCTCGACGTTTCGCTTGCCCGCGCCGTCATCAACATGGATGATCGCGTGGATGAGATAAACCGCCGCATGTACGAGGAAGTACACGCCACCATCCACAAAGACGTACGCAACACCGACGTGGCCATGAACCTGTTGTCCACGTCGCGCTACATGGAACGCATCGCCGACCTCAGTACCAACATCGCCGAAGACGTGGTGTTCATGGTGGAGGGACGCGTGGTACGTCATACCGATTCTGACCCCAACGACGACTGATGAGTAGAATTGCCTTGTCCCCACGCTTCCTGACCTTGAGCTGTCTTGCCGGTGTACTGTTGTTGCAATCCTGCCAGAGTGGAATCGACACGACCCCGAGCGGCCCGCCGCCCGGCGCCGGGATCGACCGCGCCGGCATCATCGATACCTACATCGCCATCGCCCGCGCCGGCTACACCGATTCGCTGACCGCGGCGCGCGAGCTGGAGCAGGCTATCAACGCGCTGCTGAGCGATCCTTCCGAGGAAAGCCTGCACGCCGCGCGCGACGCCTGGATCACCGCGCGCATTCCCTACCAGCAGACCGAGGCCTACCGCTTCGGCAACCGCGTGGTGGACGAATGGGAAGGGCGGGTGAACGCCTGGCCGCTGGACGAAGGCCTGATCGACTACGTGGCGGCCTCCTACGGGGACGAATCCGACAACAACTACTTCTACACCGCCAACATCATCGCCAATCCGCTGGTGGACATCGGCGGCATCACCGTCGATGCCGCGACAATCACGCCGCAGCTGCTGGCCGAAACGCTGCATGAGATCGACGGCGTGGATTCCAACGTGGCCACCGGCTATCACGCCATCGAATTCCTGCTGTGGGGGCAGGACCTGAACGGCACCAACCCCGGCGCCGGCAACCGTCCCTTCACCGATTTTTCACTGACCGAGTGCAGCAACGGCAACTGCGATCGCCGCCGCGACTACCTCAAGGCCGCCACCACGCTGCTGGTCACCGACCTGGAAGAAATGGTGCAGAACTGGCAGTCCGACGGCGTCGCCACGCAGGATCTGCTGAACAAGGGCCTCGAGGGCGGCCTGGCCACCATCCTCACCGGCATGGGCAGCCTGGCCTACGGCGAGCTGGCCGGCGAACGCATCCGCCTCGGGCTTTTGCTGCACGATCCGGAAGAAGAGCATGATTGCTTCTCCGACAACACCCACTGGTCGCACTACTACGACGCGCTGTCCATCAGCAACGTCTACCTCGGCCATTACCGCCGCCCCAACGGGCGCCTGCTGAAGGGGCCGTCGCTGGATTCCCTGGTGCAGGCGGTGGATCCGGTGCTGCACGCGGAAATGCGCGCGCGCCTGGAATCGACGCATCTGGCCATGGAGGAACTGGTGAAACAGGGCGAGGCTGGCAACACCTATGACGTACTGATCGCCAGCGGCAACGCCGAGGGCGAGGCGCTGATCAACCGCGTCGTCACCGCGCTGATGGAGCAGACCCGCACCATCGAGAAGATCATCAACACGCTGCAACTGCAGAACGTCAGCATCGAAGGCTCGGACAGCCTGCCGCCGCCGACTTTGTGATTGAAGGTTGACGCCAGGGAGCAGGCCCGGTTTTCCTATTGGAAAGCAGGGCCTGTTCGCTGAAGCCCTGAGAAAGCCGCCAAGTAAGAAAACCCTAAGAAAGCCCCAATAAACTCCCCACACGCCCTGTACAGTGATGCGCCTGCCGGAGTTGCCGTGTTCCTGCGCCATTTGCTCCTTGCCTCCATTTTCTGCTGCCCCGCCTTGCTTGCGGCGCAGTCGGATTTCCATGAACTGGATTTCGCCGCCGGCAAGGCGCTGTTCGATCGCAACTGGGTCCCGGCGCCGGCCTCCACCACCAGTGCCGATGGCCTGGGACCGCATTATTCGGCGCGTTCCTGCCTGGCCTGCCATCCCAGGGCCGGCCGTGGCGAAGTGCCCGCCGGTTTCAGCCTGCATCTCGACGATCCGATCTACGGCAAGCGCTTGCAGCCGTTCAGCATAACCGGCGCCAGGCGCGAAGCGGCGCTGAGCTGGGAAGCGCCGGTGGCAGAGGCTCCAGAGCCGGAGGCAGGGATGTGGCGCTATCGCCTGGAGGAATTGGCGCATGGCGCGCCGCAGAGCGCGGTGTCGCTGCGGCTGGCGCCGTCCCTGCTGGGATTGGGGCTGCTCGAAGCGGTGCCCGTGAGTGCGCTGCAGGCGCTTGCCGATCCCGACGACCGCGATGGCGACGGCATCAGCGGCCGTCTGGCGCAGCTGCCGGATGGCAGAATCGGGCGTTTCGGGTGGAAAGCCACCGGCGCCACGCTGCAGGAACAATTGACCCTGGCGCTGGCGCTGGACCTTGGCCTGAGCAGCGAAGCGCTGCCCGCGCCCTGGGGCGATTGCACGGAGGCGCAACAGGACTGCCGTACGCTGGCTCTCGATACCGTCGATACCCGTCAACCTCTGGAAGCCGATGCCACCACGGTGAAGCTGATGCAGCATTACCTGAGTCGTCTGCCGCCACCCGCCGCGCCCGTGGGCGAGGAAGGCGCGACGCTGTTTGCCGCGCTTGGCTGTGCCGGCTGCCACGTGCCTGCGCTGCCGTCGCCGCTTTCTCCGCTGGGCGAAGTGGCCGCCTATACCGATCTCTTGCTGCACGACCTGGGCGAAGGCCTGGACGATGGCCTGGCCGAAGGCGCGGCGGCTGCCGATGAATGGCGCACGGCGCCGCTGTGGGGGCTGGGTGAAAGTGGACCTTTCCTGCATGATGGGCGTGCCCGCACGTTGGACGAAGCCTTGCACTGGCACGGCGGGGAAGCCAGCGCCAGCCGCGCCGCCTGGCAGGCGCTTGACGAGAGCGGACGCGCGGCGTTGTCTGCCTTCCTGTTTGGGCTATAATGAGAACCATTCTTAATTGGGGTAAGACTATGAGATTTTCCACGCTGCTGCTGGCCGCGTTGTTGCCGGCCCAGGCGGTCATGGCCCAGAACACCGACTGGACCGCGGTCAACCTCGCGATTACCGATGCGCATGTGATTCCCGGCTACGAGCGTTTCGCGGCGGCGACGAAAACCCTGCATGCCGAGGGCGATGCGCTGTGCGCGAATCCGGACGAAGCATCGCTGAACCGCATGCGCGAAGCGTTCGGTGCCAGCTTCGACGCCTGGCAGGGCGTGCAGCACATCCAGTTCGGCCCCATCACGTACTTCAACTGGAACTATCGCTTGCAGTTCTGGCCGGACGACAACGGCACCGGCGCGCGTCAGTTCACGGCGCTGATCGCCGCGGCCGACACGGCGGTGCTCGAATCCGAAACCTTTGCCCGCCAGAGCGTGGGCGTGCAGGGCTTTCCCGCGCTCGAGCGTCTGTTGTACGAGGACAATGCCCTGCAACTGCTGCGCGACGAGCCGTTCCGCTGCCAGCTGACGCAGGCGATCAGCGCCAATCTCGACGAGATCGCCAGCGGCGTGCACGAACGCTGGGTGGAGGAGTTCCGCGACACGGTGGCCACCGCCGACGAGCGCGGCTTTTTCGAAAGCGCCGAAGACGCCACCATCGACTACCTCAAGGCGCTGGTGGAAAGTATCCGCCGCATCCAGCAACAGAAACTGGAAGCGCCGCTTGGCGACTCGCCGGCCGGGGCGCGCGAGCGCCGCGCCGAAGCCTGGCGCTCGGACCGTTCGGTCCGCAATCTGCAGCTGAACGCCCGCGCCTTGCAGGACATCTTCAATGCCGGCGAACCGGCGCTGCGCACGGTGCTGCCCGAAGCCGACATGCCGGGTATCGATGCCGGTTTCGAACGTCTGCTGACGGCCACCGCCGCGCTGCCGGAGTCGATGAACGCGGCGCTTGCGGACACGGAGGGCTATGCGGCGTTGCGCGAAACACGCGACAGCCTCGATGCCCTGTATGAACTCGTCGAGGCGGCGCTCAAGGAAACGGATCTGTACCTGGGCTTCAACAGCCTCGACGGCGATTGAGGGTGCTGCCGTGCCGATACTTTCCCGTCGCCATCTGCTTGGTTCCGCCCTCGCGCTTGCCACCGCACCGCTGTTCGCGCGCGCGCAAAACAGTCGCTCCGTAGTATTCATCAGCGCCGCATCCAGCGACGACGACACTCATTGGGTGCGCGGCCTGCGCTGGGCGGGCGAGGCGATGGACGGCAGCTTTGCGCTGCGTCTGCCCGAGCGCGGCCATCATGTGGCCGTGCATCCCGAAGGGCGCTATTTCGTGGCGGTGGCGCGGCGTCCCGGCACCTGGCTGGTGCTTGGCGATGCGCAGAACGGCATCCTGCTCGACACCTTGCAGGTGCCGGCCGACCGGCATCTGTTCGGACACGGCGTATTCAGCGCGGACGGCCGCCATTTCTACACCACCGAAAGCGATTTCGACGACCTGAGCGGCGACAGCGGCCTGATCGTGAGCTGGAGCGTCGAAGTGGACGAGGCCGGTTTGCGCCTGCAGCGCGGCGCGGAATTCCGCAGTTTTGGCGTGGGGCCGCACGAGCTGTTGATCATGCCCGACCAGGACGTGATCGCCATCGCCAACGGCGGCATCCGCACGCATCCCGCGCACGACCGCGACGATCTCAACATCGATACCATGCAGCCTTCGCTTGCCTATATCGACCGCCATAGCGGCGCGCTGCTGGAACAACATTTCCTGCCCGCCGACTGGCACCAGGCCTCGATCCGCCATTTCGACGTGAACGCGGACGGCATGGTGGCCTTCGGCATGCAGTTCGAAGGCGAGCCCTGGATGGAAGTGCCGCTGGTGGGCACGCATCGCCGCGGCGAGGAACTGCGGCTGTTGACGGCGCCGCAGCCGTTGCAGGGACAGATGAAACAGTACATCGGCTCGCTGCGATTTTCCGCGGATGGCAAGCAGTTCGTGGCGGCCTGCCCGCGCGGCAACCTGCTCACGTTCTGGGACAGCGCGGACGGCAGCGTGCTCGGCAACGTCCGTTCCCGCGACGGCTGCGGCGTGTGCGCGGTGGAAGACGGCTTTCTGTTCACCTCCGGCGTGGGCCGCATCGGCTGGTATGAAACCGCCAATGGTGCCGTGCACGAATTCGATCTCGACCCCGCCCTGCATCTGCAGTGGGACAACCACCTGAGCCAGGTATGAAACGCGCGCTTGCCATTGCCTGCGTAGGGTTCTGGCTGCCGCTGGCACAGGGTGCGGAGGATCTCGCGCGCCAGGTGCAACTGGAAGACCTTGGCCGCGCGCTGTTCTTCGACGTGAACCTGTCGCGCGACCGCACCCAGAGCTGCGCCACCTGCCATGATCCCGCCCGGGCCTTCACCGATTGGCGCGACAGCGGCGTGAACGCCGCCGCCTCGCTTGGCGACGACCAGCTTTCGCTTGGCGACCGCAATGCGCCCACCGCCTCGTATGCCAGCCTGACACCGGATTTTCATCGCGACGCACAGGGCGAATACGTGGGCGGCCAGTTCTGGGACGGCCGCGCCGCCACCTTGGACGCACAGGCCGGCGGTCCGCCGCTCAACGCGATGGAAATGGGCCAGCCCGACGCGGCGGCGGTGGTGGCGCGGTTGCAGGAAAACCCCAACTACCAGCATGTGTTTCCGCGGTTGTTCGGCGCTGAAATATTCAATGAGGTGGACGCCGCCTATGCCGCCATGACGCAGGCGCTTGCCGCGTTCGAGCGCACCGACTTCTTCAGCCCCTTCGATTCCAGGTACGACCGCTACCTGCGCGGCGAATACACGCCCACCGAACAGGAAGCGCTGGGCATGACGCTGTTTTTTTCCAATCAGTTCACCAACTGCAACGCCTGCCACCAATTGCAGGCCTTTCCCGAAGCGGAAGGCGAAACCTTCACCAACTATCGCTATCGCAACATCGGCGTGCCGGTGAACCGGCAACTGCGCGAAGCCAACGGCCTTGGCGAAACCTTCGTCGATCCCGGGCTGCGGAACAATCCGTTGGCGGCGGACGATGAAACTACCGCCGGCCGGTTCCGGGTGCCCACGCTGCGCAACGTGGCGCTGACTTCCCCCTACATGCACAACGGCGTGTTCTCCGGTCTCGATACCGTGGTGCGCTTCTACAACAAGTTTCTGGCGCGCGGTTCCAAGGCGCAGATCAACCCGGAAACCGGTGAGCCGTGGGGAGAGCCGGAAATAGCGGACAACCTGGCACTGGACGAACTGGAGCAGGGCAGCGCGCTGGACGAGCGCCGCATCGACGCGCTGGTGGCCTTCATGCGCATGCTCACCGACAAACGCTACGAAACCCTGCTCGAAGCCCGGGAGGCCGCCACGCGCCAGGCGGAAACGCTGGCGGAAATCGAGCCCGCCGCGGCGCCCTGAGCGGCGTCAACCACCCAGCCCCGGCAGCAGCGTGCGCAGGCCGGTCACGATGAATTCCACCGACATCGCCGCCAGGATCAGTCCCATGACGCGGGCCGTGATGTTCATGCTGGTCTGGCTCAGCGTCTTGCCCAGCCAGGGCGCCAGGTGAAACACCCCCCACACCAGGCCCGCCACCAGCCAGCACAGCAGAACCAGCAGCACCGTGTGTACGGCGGAATCCGATTGTTGTCCAAACAGGATCACGGTACTGATCGAACCCGGTCCGGCAAGCAGCGGCAGCGCCAGCGGCACCACGCCCACCGAGCTGGAATCGATGGCCTCCTGTTCTTCCTCCGGCGTCTGCCGCGTGCGGGTGGGTTTGGCCTGCAGCATCTCGAAGGCGATGGTCATCAACAGGATGCCGCCGGCCACCTGGAAGCCGGGGATGCTGATGTTGAAAGTGCGCAGTATCTGCGGGCCGGCCAGCACGCTCACCGTCAGGATGCAGGCCACCGCGATGCCACAGGTGCGGGCGATGCGCTTGCGCTGGCTGCGCACGTTGTCGGTAAAGTTGAGGAACAGCGGCACGGCGCTCAACGGCTGCACGATGGCGATCAGCCCGGTCAACATACGCAAATAATCGTTCCAGCTCAGCATTGGAAATCCTTGCACGCAGCGGAAGAAACAGCGGAGCGGACATTATAGCCGGCCCCGGGCGCGGGCGCCGCCGCGCGGCTGGACTATTGCGCGGGGGGCGCTTATTCTTCGGTGCCAAAAACCATAACAGCAGCCGTCCTATGAGCTTGCGTTTCGCCTTTCCTGCCCTTGCCCTCGGTGGGCTCATGAGCGCCGCCGCCCTGGCGCAGCCGGCCCCCGCGGCCGGGCAGCAGTGGAACATGCTGCAGAGCTACTGCACCGAATGCCACAACTTCGATGATTTCTACGGCGGGCTTGCCTTCGACCTGATGTCGCCCGACAGCATTCCGCACGATGCCGCGGTGTGGGAAAAAGCGCTGCGCAAACTGCGTGGCCGCCTGATGCCGCCGCCCGGCAGTCCGCAACCCGAACAAACACAGATCGACGCCTTCATGGCCTGGATGGAAACGCAGCTCGACGCCGAGCCCCTGCATCCGCCGGTAGGCCACGTGCCGCTGCAACGGCTCAACCGGACCGAATTCGCGTTGGCGGTGAAGGATCTGCTGGGCGTGGAGATCGACGGCGCCGACTACCTGCCCGCGGAAATCGAAGTGGACGGCTTCGAGAACATCGCCGCCGCGCTCAGCGTGTCGCCGGCATTCCTGGATCAATACATCGGCGCGGCGCGCGCGGTGGCGCGCAAGGCCATCGGTGAGCCGGCGCCGAAACTCGCCAATGCCTACTATCCCTCGCCCGGCGGTTCGCAGGCGAATTTCGAGGACGGCATGCCGCTCGGTTCGCGCGGCGGCATGAAGGTACGGCACGATTTTCCCGCCGACGGCGAATATAGACTCAACATTCTGGATCTCGACGTGGGCCTGTACCCGCGCGCGGTGGAAACGCGGCAGACGGTCATTGCCCTGGTCGACGGCGTGGAGATATTCCGCGAAGACCTCGGCGGCGAACAGGACATGATCCTCGCCAATCGCGACGGTGCCGAAGGCCGTGCCGCCATCATGGAGCGCTTCAGCAACATTCCCTTCACCACCAGGGCGGGCAGCCACGACGTGGTGCTGACCTTCATCGAGCGTTCGCGCGCCGAATCCGATGCCACCGTGGGACGCGGCGGTTTCAACGGCTCCCGCGTGGCGCGCTTTCTCGACGGTATCGAAATCGTCGGGCCCTACAATGCCGGCGGCGTGTCGATGACACCGTCGCGTGCCCGCATCTTCGTGTGTCAGCCGGCGTCCGCCGCGGACGAAGTGCCCTGCGCCAGGGACATCATCGCCTCGCTGGGGCACCGGGCCTTCCGCCATGAACTGAGCGAGGCCGACATCCAGGATTACCTGCCGTTCTTCGAAGCGGGGCGCCAGGGTGCCGGCGGCTTCGATGCCGGCATCGAGCAGGTGGTGGCCGCCATTCTCGCCAGCCCGGATTTCCTGTATCGCGGCGTGTCGGTGGACAAGGACATCGGCGCCTCGCGCATCTTTGCGCTGAACGACACCGAGCTGGCCACCCGCCTGTCCTTCTTCCTGTGGGGGCAGGGCCCCGACACCGCGCTGCTCGATCTGGCCGCCGCACGCGAACTTGGCAAGCCAGAAGTATTGCGCGCGCAAGTACAGCGCATGCTGCGCGATCCGCGTGCCGCCAACCTGGTGGACAATTTTGCGCTGCGCTGGCTCAACCTCGACGACCTGGATGCGGTGGATCCCGAGCCCGCGCAATTCCCCGGCTTCAACAATGCACTACGCAAGGATCTGGCCACCGAGGTGCAACTGTTCCTGTCCAGCGTCCTGCTGGAGGAACGTCCGGTACAGGAACTGCTCGACGCGCGTCATACCTTTCTCAACGAGCGCCTGGCGCGGCACTACGGCATTAACGACGTGTTCGGCGCGCAGTTCCGCCGGGTGGAACTGCAGGACGAGCGGCGCTGGGGCATCCTGGGCAAAGGCGCGGTGCTGCTGCGCACCTCGTATGGCGACCGCACCTCGCCGGTGCTGCGCGGCGCCTGGGTGCTGGATAAATTGATGGGCACACCGCCGTCGCCGCCACCGCCCGACGTGGTCACCGATCTTTCCGCACCGCCGGATCAAAAACCCACCACGCTCAGGGCGCGGCTGGAACAGCACCGCACCAATCCCACCTGCGGGCAATGCCATGGCGTGATCGATCCGATCGGCCTGGCGCTGGAGAATTTTTCGGTGGTGGGCCAGTGGCGCGATCACGACGCCCAGGCCGATGCGCCGATCGACGCCAGCACCGTGCTGCCGAACGGCCATGCCATCGATGGTCCGGTGGCGCTGCGCGAGGAACTTGCCGGGCATCCCGCGCAGTTTGCGCAGGCGCTCACCGAAAAACTCATGATGTACGCCATCAACCGCGAGCTGGAGTATTTCGACATGCCGGAAATACGCCGCATCGTGAAAGAGGCGCAGGCGCAGGACTACACGCTGTCCGCGCTGGTGTTCGGTATCGTCAACAGCCCCGCGTTCCGCAATCAGGCCCTGCCCGAAGGCGAACAGGGACAGGTGGCGGGCCGATGAGCGGCAAGAGAATGCAACGTCAACGCAGGGCCATTTCCCACCAGAACGGGAGGTAACGCATGTTCATTACCAAGAAGCATCTGTCGCGCCGCACGGTGCTGCGCGGCAGCGGGGTGGCGCTGGCGCTGCCGCTGCTCGACGCCATGTTCCCGGCCGCCACCGCGCTGGCGCAGAGCGGGGCGCTGCCGAAAACGCGCGCGGGCTTTTTCTACATTCCGCACGGCGCCATCATGGGCAACACCGCGCATGGCCCCCAGTGGGACAACTGGACGCCGCAGGGCGCCGGCGATGCCTTCGAGCTGAGCCCGATCCTCAAACCGCTCGAACCCTACAAACGCTACGTGACCTCCTTCGGCAACCTGGAAAACGCCGCCAGCGCCGGGTCGGTGCATACGCTCAATCCTGCCACCTGGCTCAGCAGCATACGCCCCGACAGCGGCGCGCCGGGCGCCTCCATGGCCACCACGCTGGACCAGGTGATCGCACAGCACATCGGGCAGGAAACGCCGCTGCCGTCGCTGGAGCTGGCTTCGGAAACCACTGTGCAGGTGGCAGCCTGCGGCGGTGGCGTGGGCGGCTGCTATTACAGTTCCACGCTGTCGTTCCGCAATGCCACCTCGCCGCTGCCGATGGAGTTCAATCCACGCAAGGTGTTCCTGCAATTGTTTGGCGAAGGCGATACCGCAGAGGAACGCGCGGCGATCGTGCAGCAGAAGGCCAGCATCCTCGACCTGATCAGCGAGCGCACGCACGCCCTGCAGGCGTCGCTTGGCGCCAGTGACCGCCAACTGATGGAAAGCTATCTGGATACCGTGCGCGAGATCGAACGCCGGGTGGAACTGGCCGCTTCGCAGGATCTGTCCGATCTCGACGTGCCCAAGGCGCCGGTGGGCCAGCTCGACAATTTCGACCAGCAGGTGGATTTGATGTTCGACCTGCTGGCGCTTGCCTACCAGGCGGACCTGACCCGCGTGGCCACCTACATCATGGTGGCCGAGGGCACCAACCGCACCTACAACCACATCGGCGTGCCGGATGCCTTCCATCCGCTGTCGCACCACGCCAACGATCTGGAACGCATCAAACGTTTGATCAAGATTCAGACCTGGCACGTGGACCGCTTCACCGCCTTCCTCGACAAGCTGGCCAACACGCCGGACGGCGACGGTTCGCTGCTGGATCATTCGCTGTTCATGTACGGTTCCAACATGAGCAACAGCGACAAGCACGACAACTATCCCGTGCCCAACCTGCTGGTGGGCGGCGCCAACGGTCGCATCAAGCTGGGCGGGCAGCATCTGCAATTGAGTGCGCGCACCCCGCTCGCCAACCTGCACCTGACCGTGCTCGACAAGCTTGGCATCGAGATGGAAAGCTTTGCCAACAGCACGGGTGTGATCGCCGGCGTATGAACTCCATGAATTGCCAACCCATTTCCCGCCGCCGCCTGCTTGGTACCGCCCTGAGTGCCGCGGGCGCATTGGCATTGCCGCGCCTTGGATTTGGCGCCGCGGCCGATGCCGCGCAATCCTTGGGCGCGGCTTTGACCTTGCTGATGGACACCGGCAGCAACGTGCTGGTGCTGGAAACGCGTGAAGGATTGGTGCTGGTCGACAGCGGTGCCGCCGCCGGCGTGGAGGTGCTGTTGTCCCGGCTCGATACCCTGGGCGGCAAAGCTCCCAAGGCGCTGTTCAACACGCACTGGCATGAAGAACACGTGGGCGGCAACGCCGCGCTTGGGGAACGTGGCGCGGAAATCATCGCGCATGCGAAAACCCGTGCGCACCTGGCCACCGATTATTACCTGCCGCACGAGGAGCGCTATCACCGCGCGCTGCCGCAGGCCGGCATTCCCGTCACCACCTTTCATACCGACGACAGCCGCGATATCGGCGACAATCGCATCGACTACGGCTATCTGCGCCAGGCCCACACCGACGGCGACATCTACGTGTTCCTGCGCGAGCAGAACGTGCTGGCGGTGGGCGATGTGGTCTCCCCTTTGCTCGACCCCGCCATCGACTGGTATGGCGGCGGCTGGCTCGGCGGCCGTGTGGACGCCATGGACCAGCTGCTGGCAATGGCCGATGCCGATACCCGTATCGTCCCCGGCACCGGACCTGTGCTCAGCCGCGCGCAACTGCAGGCCGAGCGCGACCTGATGGGCTTTCTGTACGAGAAAACCGTGGACCTGATGCGCGAAGGCAAGTCCGCGCAACAGATGCTGGAGGAAGGCCTGATGGACAGCCTGCCGCGCCGCTTCGCTGATCCGTACCGTTTTCTTTACGACAACTACAAGGGACTGTGGGCGCATCACAACAAGCTGGCGCCGAACGTCGTCTGATGCCAATTGAACAGGATCTGCCCATGCGCAACGTTGCTCTTCGCACACTGACAAGCTGGCTGCTTTGCACCGCGCTTGCCGCGCCGCCGGCGGCACTGGCGCAGGATGCCTCGCTTGCCGACCTGATCCAGCGCGGTGATCCCGCTGTGGCGGAAATGTTGCGCGTGGGCATGGACGTGAACCAGCGTCAGGCTGACGGCACCAGCGCGCTGCATTGGGCGGTGTATCGCAACGACGTGGCGCTGGTGCAACAACTGCTGTCGCGCGAAGCTGATCCCAACGCGAAGAATCTGTTCGGGTCCACGCCGCTCATGGAAGCGGTGAAGATCGCCAATGCCGACACGGTGGCGCTGCTGCTCGACGCCGGCGCCGATCCCAACCTGGCCAACGAGGATGAACAGACGCCGCTGATGCTTGCCGCCAATGTCGGCGTGCTGCCGGTGGCCAAACTGCTGGTCGATCACGGCGCCGACGTCAACGCGGTGGAACAGTGGCGCGGCCAGACCGCGCTGATGTGGGCTGCGGCGGGCAATCATGGCGAAGTGGCCGAACTGTTGATCGCGCATGGGGCGGACGTCAACGTGCGCGCCGACGCCTTTGACTGGAGTACGCAGATCAGTTCTGAACCGCGCGGACAATATCGGCTTACCGGCGGGCTCACGCCGCTGCTCTATGCCGCGCGCGGCGGCTGCCGCCAGTGCGTGGACGCCATGCTCGCCGCTGGCGCCGACATCAACCTGCCCGATCCCGACGGCGTTACGCCGCTGATCATTGCCATCGACAACCAACATTACGATCTTGCCGCCCACCTGATGGAACAAGGCGCCAATCCGCACAGCTGGGACTGGTGGGGGCGCACGCCGCTGTACGTGGCCGCCGACATGAACAGCTACCGTTCCGGCCCCGGCGAGGATGGCGACGGCGCGGGCGGCGACACGCGCGATGCGGTGGACATGATGCGGCTGTTGCTCGAAGCCGGCGTGGATCCCGATCCGCAGCTGAACATGCACCGCCCAGGCCGTGGCGGCGGCAGTGGGCGCTTTACCGACGACCTGCTCAATTCCGGCGCCACGCCTCTGCTGCGCGCCGCCAACTCATTGGATATCGAGGCGATACGCGTGCTGCTGGAACACGGCGCCATGGTGGACCTGCCCAATGCGATGGGTGTAACACCCTTGATGGCTGCCGCCGGCTTCGGTTCGCCGCGCGGCGTGCTGGCCGGGCGTTTTACCCCGCAGGATCAGGCAAAAGCCATTGCAGTGCTCGATCTATTGCTTGCCGCCGGCGCCGACATCGATGCCCGCGTGCTCGACACCACCAGCCTCACCGCCCGCATCGCGCGGCGCAGTTCCATGACCGACCGCACCGGCCAAAGCGCCGTGTACGGCGCCATCGGCCAGGGCTGGGTGGACGTGGTGACCTACCTCGTGGAACACGGCGCCTCGCTCGACATCCTTGATGCCGAAGGCAAGACACCGCTCGACGCCGCCAATGGCCTGGCGGGCGGCCGGGTGGACCGGCCGATCGAAGCCATGGTCAGCTATCTGGAGGCGCGGCAGGCGCAGTAATCTGCCGTTGCGCTGAGGTTTCTCATTCCGCGGCAGCTTGTCATTCCGCGCGAAGTCGCGGAATCCATACCCTGCTGGATTCTGCGACTCCGTTTCGCTACGCGCAGAATGACGGGGGAAGCTGCCACTCCGCGGGGGAGTCTGCCATTGCGCGGGAGCCTGTCCTTAATCGCCGCCAAGGCTCATCAGTGTCGTGTTGCCGCCCGCCGCGGTGGTATTGCGGCTCACCGTCATTTCCACGCTGAAACGCCGCAGGTAATCCGGGCCGCCCGCTTTGGGACCGGTGCCGGACAGGTTCATGCCGCCAAAGGGATGCGTGCCCACCACGGCGCCGATCATGTTGCGGTTCACGTAGAAATTGCCGGCGCGCAGGCGATGGACGATGTGGTCCACGTGGCTGTCGATGCGGCTTTGGATGCCGCAGGTCAGCCCGTAGCCGTAGGCATTGAGGCGTTCCAGCACGGTGTCGAGGTCGGTGCTGCGGTAGCGGAACACGTGCAGTATCGGCCCGAACACTTCCTCGCTCAGCTGATCCAGACTGCTCAGTTCAAAAGCCACGGGCGCAAAGTAGGTGCCGTGCGCCGCCTGCGCCGGCGGAATGCTGTGGTGGAGAGTACCGCGGTGGAGAGTGTCGTGGTGGAGAGTACCGTGGTGGAGAGCACAGCGCTGGATCAGCCTGGCTTCCCGTTCCATGCGCGCGGCGTGGGCCTCGAGCCGCGCCAGCGCCTCGGCGTCTATCACCGGGCCCACGTCGGTGCTCGGATCCGCCGGATCGCCCACCTGCAATTCCGCCATGGCGCCGGCCAGGAATTCGAGCAGCGTATCGGCAATGTCGTCCTGCACCAGTAACAGGCGCAGCGCGGAACAGCGCTGTCCCGCGCTTTGGAACGCGGAACCCAGCACGTCGCCCACCACCTGCTGCGGCAGCGCCGACGAATCCACCAGCATGGCGTTCAGCCCGCCGGTTTCGGCAATGAAGGGCACGATGGGCGCCTGCCGTGCCGCAAGCGCGCGATTGATCGCCCAGGCGGTGTCGATGCCGCCGGTAAAAGCCACGCCGCCGATGCGCGCATCACCCACCAGGGTGGCGCCGATTTCGATACCGCTGCCGGGGAGCAATTGCAGCACCTCATGCGGAATGCCGGCCTCGTGCAACAGCCGCACGGCGGCCGTGGCGATCAGCGGCGTTTGTTCCGCCGGCTTGGCGATCACGCTGTTGCCGGCCGCGAGCGCGGCGGTGATCTGCCCCAGGAAAATCGCCAGCGGAAAGTTCCAGGGGCTGATGCAGACGAACACGCCGCGTCCACTGCGCAGCAGCTGATTGTCTTCGCCGGTGGGACCGGGCAATGGGCGTACCGCGAAATCCTCTCGGGCACGAGCGGCGTAATAGCGGCAAAAGTCGACGGCTTCGCGCACTTCGCTGAGTGCGTCGCTCAGCGTTTTGCCGGCCTCCGCCTGGCATAGCGCCATGAACGACGTCATGCGTTCTTCCAGCAGCCCCGCGGCGCGTTCCAGGCATTGCGCGCGCGCCTCCACCGCCGTGGCGTTCCAGGCAGGGAAGGCGGCCAGCGCGCTCGTCACCGCGGCGGCGCAATCCGTGGCGCGCGCGTTGTGTACCAGCCCCACGCTTTGGCGTGTGTCGGCGGGTGAGTGTATCGGCACTGCGGGCTGCGCCGCCGCGGTAAAGGCCACCAGCGGTTCGGCGCTGTGTTCCTGCGCGAGCGTCGTGGCGATGCCGTGCGTAAGCCGCGCCAAGGTGGGCCAGTCGTCGAGGTCGAGGCCCCTGGCGCTGGCACGCTCGGGGTAAAGCCCGCGCGGCGTGGGGATGCGGGGATGGGGGTGATAGGGGGCGGCAGAGAGCTGGCGGCGCGGATCGGCGGCAATTTCTGCGATCGGCGTCTGGTCGTCCGCGATGCGATTGACGAAGGAGCTGTTGGCGCCGTTTTCCAGCAGCCGCCGCACCAGATAGGGCAGCAGTTCCTCGTAGCTCCCCACCGGCGCATAAATGCGGCTGGCGCTGCCGCTTGCCGCCACGAGCGCGTCGTGCAGCGGCACGCCCATGCCGTGCAGCCGCTGGAATTCGAACTGTTGCGGCGCCAGCCCCGCCTCCTGCGCGAAGGCCAGCACGCAGGCCACGGTGTGCGCATTGTGGGTGGCGAACTGCGCATAGAAGCAGTCGGACCGTGCCAAGAGGCGCCGGGCACAAGCCAGGTAGGACACGTCGGTGGCCGGCTTGCGCGTGAATACCGGGTAGTCCTGCAGGCCGCGTTCCTGAGCGCGCTTGATCTCGCTGTCCCAATAGGCGCCCTTGACCAGTCGTACCATCAGGCAGCGCCCGCTTTCCTGCGCCAGTTCCTCCAGCCAGGCGATCAGGTCGAAGGCACGCTTCTGGTAGGCCTGCACCGCCAGTCCAAGGCCTTGCCATTGGCGCAGCGTGGGTTCCAGGCACAGCCGCCGTAGTAATGCCAGCGACAGTTCCAGCCGCTCGCTTTCCTCGGCGTCGATGGTCAGGCCGATGTCCGCATCGCGCGCGGCCTCGGCAAGCTGCAAGAGCCTGGGGGTGAGTTCGCGCAGCACGCGTTCGGCATTGGCGGGTTCGAAGCGTGGGTGCAGCGCCGACAGCTTGATGGAAATGCCCGGCGCCTGGCGCGGGCCGCCCTGCGCTTTCCCGCCGATGGCGGCGATGGCGTGCAGGTAGGCGGCTTGATAACGCTCGGCATCGGCGGCGGTGAGCGCGGCTTCGCCAAGCATGTCGTAGGAATGGCGAAAGCCGTTGGCTTGGACCTCTTTACCTTCACCATGCCGCAGCGCTTCATCCCGCTGCGGCGCCTCGGCACGCTGCAGCGCGGTTTCGATGGTGGGCCCCATGACGAACTGCCTTCCGAGGATGCGCATGGCGTGGCGCAGCATGGCGCGGATCACCGGTTCGCTGCTGCGCTGCAGCAGCTTGCGCAGTATCTGGCCGGCTTCTCCCGTGCTGTGCGGTGCCGCGTCCACCAGCCGGCCCGCCATCATCAGGCCGAAGGTGGAGGCGTTGACGAACAGCGAGTCGCTGTTGCCCAGGTGCCGTTCCCAGTCTTCGCTGCCGAGCTTGTCGCGGATCAGCCGGTCGGCGGTATCGGCATCGGGAATGCGCAGCAGCGCTTCGGCCAGGCACATCAACACCACGCCTTCGGGGGTGGAAAGCTGGTACTCGTGCATCAGCGCATCGATGCCCTGGCCCTCGCGGCGGCGTTCGCGCACGATCCGCACCAGCGCCGCGGCCTGCTGTTCGATGCGTGCCATGGTTTCCGGTGCCTGCCGGGCGGCTTCCAGCAGGCGCGCCACCTGGGCGCTTTCGTCGCAGCGGTGGGCAAGCCGCAGCGCATGCAGCGCGGCGGAATCGGGCAGGGCAAGGGGGGATTGGCGCATGACGACCTCCGGTGCCGCCTATGATGGCCTAGCCGGAGGAGGGGTGAAAGCTGCCCGTGGCGGTATTCCGTTTTCGGCAGATGCACGAAGTGTGGGATTTTTTCTTGTTCCGGGCGCCGTGCGGAGCGAAAATTTTGTCGCCTCGATACTTGGAGGCTCGTCAACAGATAGACAGATAGATAGACCGATAGCACGCACCACACAGTAAGCAATAGGAGCCTGACGTGACTACACTCTACAAAGCGCTGGCCGCCGCCATTCTGGTTCTTCCCACGTTCGCCATGGCCGACGACCGTTACACCGAAGAAGATTTCACCTTCGACATCACCACCAATCTCTCCAAGGCCCTCATCGTGGCCGGCGTCAACCACCTGGTCGAAACCGACCCGCGCTGCGCCACCGTCGACACCACCTCCGTGCGCCGCGATTTCGAGAACAGCAGCCCCAACGATCTGCACTTTGCCGTCACCTGCGGCGAAAAGGACGCCGCCACCGAGGTGTTCTTTACCCAGTTCGATGCGGAGGAAGCCATCCGCCACGCCGAGGAAGCGCAACAACACCAGCATTAGGAAGCGATTCCTTAGGATGATTCCTGGCCTGGGCATGGACGCCGCGGGCCGGTCTGCTTATGCTCAGCGTTCCATATCCACTGCCGTACTGTAAGGAAGGAACGATGAACATCGGGAATCACGCTGCCGCAGTGCCTTCGTTTTCCAGAAACACTCTCTCATTCATCCCTCGCCACGTTTTGCCGCTGTTGTTTGGCGCCGTGCTGTCCACGGTTTGCGCCACGGCGGGTGCGCAGGACCAGACGGAATATGAATACATTCCCCGTGGCGGCGACACCCTTGAGCCGGGCGAGGCACCAGGCCTGAACGTCGTGCCGCACGGCGCGATCCAGCGCGTGACGGAAGTGCGCCTGCGCGGCGGCGACGAGCTGATTGCGGGCCTGTTGCAGTATGTGGAAACCGAGAAGCCGACCTTTGGATATTTGAACGGGGTGGGCGGTTTCGAGTCCATGGTGTTTGCCTGGTACGACCCCGAGCGTGGGGCGTTCCGGCGCATTCCGGTGGATGCGAAGAGTGAGGTGGTGAGTTTTACCGGCAACCTGTCCTACAAGGATGGGAAGGCCGACGTGCACGTGCATGCGGTGGTGGCGCTCGGCGATGGCACCACGCGTGGCGGCCATCTGGTGTCGGCGAAGATTTCGCCGATCATGCAGGTTTATGTGACGGAAACCGAGGAGTAGTCGGTTTTTTAGCGGACAGCCTCCATGCCGATGGGGTAATAGAAATCTCCGTCCTGTGATTGCATCAGATACAGTTTGACGGGAACGCCAGCCTGCATACCCCCCATGAAGCCCTCTTCAGACATTTGTATTACTTCTGGAACAGGCCCTGACAAGGATTCCACATCCCCTGCCAGCAATAGATTGCCTACCTTGGCAGTCACAAGCGGGATATCCTCGTATGCGGTAAAAATTACCACCGCTTCGGCAATGTCCTGCGGCTGATATCCCGGGCTACTCGATTGCCCAGGGAAATTCGAGATCATGCCCGTCATATTGACCATCAAAGGCTGCATCACTGCAGAAACCCAGTTGTAATTATTGGTCGGATCGGCACCTGCCCGGACCACCAAAGCGAAAACGCTGTACATTCCAGAAGGCTCAGCGCCAGTGAAGGTGTGCTCAACAGGCTGTTGCAGCAAATCGCTCACGCTGAAGCGAGCAGGCGTACCCAGGTCAATATCTTCAAGAATCGGGACAAAACCGTGCTGCAGAGCAGTATCGGCTGCCCATGTGACAGCAGTGCCTCCCTCTGGGAGGATGACGCCAAGGTATAGGTCACCTTTTACTGGGTATTGCGTAAATTCACCGGAAATGTCCAAGGTCGCGTCAAAGCTGTACAAGCCACGAGCGGCGCTGAACATTGAACCAGGAAAAACATAGCCAGTTGGCGTGGTATGACCAACCGTTATTTCCAATTTGGGCGGAGAGGGAAGCTCATCCGCTATCGCGCCTTGTGACAGCCAAATAAACGCTGAGAAAAATATCCAGCTAAATGCATAGGCGCCAAAACCTAAGTCATTTTTTCCTGAAGATAATTTATTCATTTCATCTTTCCCCGCTACACCAAGTCGTGTCCAGACTGGCTGATACGGGGCAGTATGTAGCCTCGGGCCTTAGTTGACCAGACTCTGAATCGGCGCCGGCACGCGCCCGCCGTAGCGTACGAAGGCGTTGGGTGAATTGCCCTGGTTCACGGCCATGATCGGCCCTTCTCCCAATAAGCCGCCGAAGCGCACGGTATCGCCGGCTTTCTTGCCGGGCACGGGAATCAGACGCGCTGCCGTGGTTTTCTTGTTGATCACACCAATGGCCATTTCGTCGGCGATGACCGCCGCGATCATCTCGGCCGAGGTGTCGCCGGGGATCGCCACCATGTCGAGGCCCACCGAGCACACGCAGGTCATGGCTTCGAGTTTTTCCAGGGTCAGGGTGCCCGCGGCGGCGGAGGCGGCGATGTTGAGGTCTTCGCATACCGGGATGAAGGCGCCGCTGAGGCCGCCCACGTGGGAGCTGGCGAAGGCGCCGCCTTTTTTGACCGCATCGTTCAACATGGCCAGGAACGCGGTGCTGCCCGGCGCGCCGATGCAGGGCAGGCCCACGCTTTGGAAGATTTCGCCCACGCTATCGTTGTGGTTGGGCGTGGGGGCAAGCGACAGGTCGACGATGCCGAACGGCAGGCCGAGCGTGTCGGCCACTTCGCGGCCCACCAGTTCGCCGGCGCGGGTGAGGCGCGCGGCGGCCTGTTTGATGGTTTCCGAAATGCGGCTGAGGTCGAGCTGTTTGTTGTCTTCGATGGCGCGCAGGATGGCATTTTTCACCACGCCCGGACCGCTCACGCCCACGCTCACCACCGCGTCCGCTTCGCCGATGCCGAGGTAGGCGCCGGCCATGAAGGGCACGTCCTGGGGGATGTTGGCGAACACCACCAGCTTGGCGGCGGCGAGGCCGTCCTGGGCCTTGGTGAGTTCGGCGGCTTCCTTGATCACCAGGCTCATGCGGTTGATGGCGTCCATGTTCAGGCCGGCGCGGGTGGAAGCCACGTTGACCGAGGCGCACAGGCGTGAGGTTTGGCTCAGTGCGCGGGGGATGGCGTCCATCAGCATGCGGTCGCCCCGGCTGGCGCCTTTTTCCACCAGCGCGGAAAAGCCGCCGATGAAGTCGATGCCGAGCTGGCTGGCGGTTTCGTCGAGTTGCAGCGCCACTTCCACCAACTGATCGGCCGTGAAGGGCGCGCCCACCACGGCGATGGGGCTGATGGAAATGCGCTTGTTGGCCACCTGGATGCCGTAGCGGCGGCCGATGCGGTTGCAGGTGGGCACCAGCTTGTCGGCGGTGCGCATGAGCTTGTCGTGCACCTTGCCCTTGAACGTGGCCAGGTTGTCGCTGACGCAATCGGTGAGGTTGATGCCGACGGTCACGGTGCGCAGGTCGAGGTTTTCTTCCTGGACCATGGCGAGGGTGGAGAGGATTTCCTTGTTGCTGAGCATGGCCTTACCTGTCGATGTGGCTTACCGCTTCGAAGATCTTGCGGTGCTGAATGTTGATACCGAGCCCGAGGCGTTCGCCGATCGCGGCAAGATCGCTGCGCAGGTTGTCCATGACGGTGGCGCGGGGCACGTCGGCCTCGAAGATCATGACGTTGTCGAAGCGGCCGCTGCCGCCGGTGAAGCGGGCGTAGAGATTGGTGATGTTGAGCCCGTGCTGGCTCAGCGTGGTGGAGATCGTGGCGATCAGCCCGCGCTGGTCGGGGCCGCTGGCGGTAACCACGTAGGGCTGCGTTTCCGGCAGCGGGATCGGCGCGGGGGGCGCGTAGTGGTTCACGTGCACGAACAGGTGCTGGTCGCTGCATTCGGCGCGCAGGGCTTCCTTGAGGGTGTCGGGGTTTTCATCATCCGGGATGGAGGCGATCACCAGGGCGCCGAAGATATCCTGCAGCAGCGTCTGGCTGATGTTTTCGATGTTGCCGTTGTGGGCGGCGATCACGCGCGTCACGGCGGCAATGATGCCCGGCTGGTCCTGGCCCAGCACGGAAATTAAGACTTTGTTCACGACTCTCCCCGGAATGTGCGGATGCGGTTTGGCGCGCGCAGACTACCGCATTAGTCAATTTGTAGCGATGCCTGGGCCCGGAAAAATACGGCGATGTGGCGTTCAGCCAGGTTTGCGGAACATCGAGGTGAGCGTCTTGATCTCGCCAGGGCTTTCCAGCGTATAGCCGGGCAGGGCGGAAACCGCCACGTGGAAGGCCTTGCTGCGCATGATGGCCTGCAGGCGCTTCATCGGCTCGGTGTCGATGAGCTGCTTGAGGCAGACGAAAAAGTAATCCTCGGTGACCAGCGGCACGAAATCCAGGTCGAACTGGCGCGCGGCGGCTTCCACCCCGAACGCCACGTCCGCCATGTTGCTGGCCACGTAGGACGCCACCGCGGAATGGGTGAATTCGATCTGCGTGTAGCCGTTGATGCGGTTGCCGTCGAGGCGGTGCTGCGCCAGCAACTGCTCGAACAGCAGCCGGGTGCCGGAATCGGGATCGCGGTTGACGAAGCGCACGGCGGGATCGAGCAGCCGCTGCAGCGAGTCGATGCGCTGCGGGTTACCGCGTTTGACCATCAGGCCCATTTCCCGCTTCACGAAACTGACCACCCGGTGCAGGTCGGGCGACAGCACCCCCTTCACCGCCGCCACGCTGCGCTTGCGCAAGCTCCCGCGCGGCAGGTGCATGCCGGCCAGATCGCATTCCCCGCGCGTCAGCGATACCAGCGAGTTCTGGTTGCTGACGTAGCGCAGGTCCAGACCGATGTCCGGTTCGCTGTTGAACAGCTCGCGCAGATGGGCCACGGCAAACCCGTGGCTGGCGTGGATACGCAGCATGGACGAGCCGTGGGGCAGGAACTGCATGAGTTCGGTCTGCAGCTCCTGCGACAGGTTTTCCAGCTGCGGCTTCAGCCGGGCCTGCAGGCGCTGCCCCGCCCACACCAGCTTTTCGCCGAAGGGCGTCAGCGCGCTGCCCTTGCCCTGGTGCCGTTCCACCAGGGGCGCGTCGAAGAAGGCCGACCATTTCTCGATGAGGTTCCAGGCGTGGCGATAGGAAAGCTGCGCGGCCTGCGCGGCGCTCGTGATCTTGCCCGTGGCGCGGATCTCGTTGAGAAAGCCGAGGGTTATCGTGATGGATTCGGAGTGGTCTTCCTTATGGAAGCGCCACACCGGGTCGATTTCGATCTTGATCATGGTTGCTGGGTGCCTCGCGCATCATCGATACATGCAATTTTGTGCATATTTAGATACACAATTGAATAGGCGTTCGATTTCATATGTCGGGAGGGGAATACCGGCATTTTATAGCATATTCCCAATATAAATGCAGGGGGTCTATGATGAGTACTCTGCAAAGAGCCTTCAAAGGCCCGCCTTTATATGAACTAAATTTCCTATTTGGAGTATGCAATGCCCGTTTCACCTTCCCTCTCCCGGCAGGACCTGTTCATCGACGGCAAGCGCGTTGCGCCGCTGTCCGGCCGTTATTTCGACACGCTTGATCCCTCCACCGAGCAGCCCGTTGCCAGCGTGGCGGAAGCGGATGCGGCGGACATCGACGCCGCCGTACGCTCGGCGCGCGCGGCCTTCAACGGGGAATGGAGCCAGATGCGCGCCGCCGACCGCGGCAAGCTGCTGCTGCGGTTCGCCGAGGTGATCCAGGCCGCCACCGATGAGTTGGTGGAACTGGAAAGCCTGGATTCGGGCAAGCCGGTGTCGGCGATACGGCGCCAGGACCTGCCGGCGGTGGTGGACACCCTGGTCTATTACGCCGGCATGGCGGACAAGATCAACGGTCAGGTGATTCCCGCGCGCAACGACGCGCTGACCTACACCGTGCGTGAACCGCTTGGCGTGGTGGGCGCCATCATTCCCTGGAACTTCCCGCTGATGATCGGCATGTGGAAGATCGCTCCGGCGCTGGCCTGCGGCTGCACCGTGGTGCTCAAGCCCGCGGAAATCACCCCGCTCACTGCGCTGCGGCTCGGCGAACTGGCGATCGAAGCCGGCCTGCCGCCCGGCGTGCTGAACGTGGTGCCCGGCTTCGGCAACGTGGCCGGCCAGGCGCTGGTGGAGCATCCGGACGTGGACAAGATCAGCTTTACCGGCTCCCCCGCGGTGGGGCGGCGCATCCTGCAGGGCTCCGCCGGCAACTTCAAGCGCGTGAGCCTGGAGCTTGGCGGCAAATCCGCCAACATCATCTTTGCCGACGCCAACCTGGACCTTGCCGTGAAGGCGGCCGCTTCGGGCATTTTCTTCAACAGCGGGCAGGTGTGCTCGGCCGGCTCGCGCGTGCTGGTGCAGCGCGACATCTACCAGGACATCGTGGAACGTATCGCGGCGCGCGCCAACACCATGCGCGTGGGCGATCCGCGTGACAGCAAGACCAACATGGGGCCGCTGGTTTCCGAAGTACAGATGCAGCGCGTGCTCAACTACGTGGATGTGGGCCGCAGCGAAGGCGCCAGGATCGTGTGCGGTGGTGAGCGTGCCGGCGACCGCGGCTACTACGTGCAGCCCACGGTATTCGCCGACGTGCAGCCGCAAATGCGGATTTCGCGCGAGGAAATCTTCGGCCCCGTGGCGGCGCTGATTCCCTTTGCCGACGAGGACGAAGCGCTGGCCATCGCCAACGGCACCGACTACAGCCTGGCCGCCGGCGTGTGGAGCAACGACATCGGCCGCGTGCATCGCTTCACCCGCAAGCTTCGTGCGGGCACCGTGTGGGCCAACACCTACGGCCCCACCGACATCCGCCTGCCCTGGGGCGGCGTGCGCGATTCCGGGCTTGGCCGCGAGCACGGCGAGGCGGCAATCGAAAACTTCACCGAACCCAAGGTCGTGTGGATCAACACCGGCGCTTGAGCATCGTTCGCGACGGAAACGCCGGACCTTCGGCGTTTCCCCAAGGGGGCTTTGCCCTGATTACTGGAGGTTACTATGCGAGTGGCAATCATTGGACAACAGGCTTTCGGCGCCAGCGTGCTCGAAGCGTTTCTGGCCAGAGGCGACGAAGTGGCAGGCGTGTTCTGCGCGCCGGAAAAAGCCGGCGCCAAAGCCGATCCCCTGCGTCTGGAAGCGGAAAAACACGGCTTGAAAGTGTTTCAGTTCGCCTCGCTGCGCGGTGAAGACGCCGAGCAGGCACTGCGTGAACTCAACGTGGACATCGGCATCATGGCCTACGTGCTGCAGTTTGCGCCGCAGTCGTTCGTCAACATTCCGCGGCACGGCATGCTGCAATATCACCCCTCCTTGCTGCCTGCCTATCGTGGCCCGAGCGCCATCGGCTGGTCCATCATCAAGGGGGAAAAACAGACCGGGCTGAGCATATTCCGTCCCACCGACGGCCTCGACGAAGGGCCGGTGGTGCTGCAGAAAACCGTGGACATTGGCCTGGAGGACACGCTTGGCAGCGTCTATTTCGACAAGCTGTTTCCGCAGGGCGTGGCCGCCATGCTGGAAGCGGCGGACCTGGTAATGGCGGGCAAGCATCAGGAAGTGGTGCAGGATGAAAGCCTGGCCGGCTACGAAGGCTGGTGCAAGGATCGCGAAGCCGAAATCCATTGGAGCCAGCATCTGGACCAGATCCACAACCTGATCCGCGGCTGCAACCCCGCGCCGGGCGCCTGGACCCTGGTGCACGGCCACAAGGTGCGGATTTACGACTGTACCCGCCACGTGGCGCGCCGCTTTGGTGACGTAAAAGGCAAGCCGGGCGAAATCTGCGCCATTGGCGACGCCAGCATCGAAATCACCGTGCAGGGCGGCCGCCTTGAAATCCACAAGGTGCGTGCCGATGGCGCCGGCAAGATTTCGGCGGCCGATTTTGCCCGCGCCGAAGGCCTGGCGGTTGGCGATCAGTTCGCGTCCGCTGCACCACAGGTGTCTGCGGCGGAAAGCCTGCCGAAGCAGGGCAGCATTGGTTGAAGCGGCGTTTTTGTTTGGCTTTCGCTATAGCTAACTGGACATAGCGAGGCGGTTCGTCCGCAGGCAGGCGCGCCGCCTTGGACACAACCCCCACCGCCCGCGTTCCCCAGAGAATCCTCTGGAGGGCGCGGGCGGTGTGCATTTCAGGCAGGAAAAGGTGGCCGGCGGCGCAGGATGTCGATGCGCCTGCCGGGCAGGGTGGGTTTACTCGGCGGCGGGCGCTTTCGGCTTTCTGCCGCGGCGCTTGCCGGTGGTGGCTTTGGACGTGCTCCCGGGAGGGCGGCCCCGTTTCTTGGCAACGGTGGAGCCGGGCTTGCGGCCGCGTTTGCTCTTGACCAATACGCCCGTCAGGTCGGCCGCGGAGAGCTTGTACAGTTCCGCCATGCGCTTGATTTCCCTGAGGGCGGAGGTTCTGTTTTTCTTGAGCAGTTTCGCCTCTTCCTTTTCGAGAGCGGCCATCTGCTTACGGATTTCGATGAGTTTTTCGTTTGCCATAGTGCCTTTCTTTTTTGGGTTGATCTTTCGGATTGACCTTTCGGCTTGACAATAAAAATGTCACAGCCACTGATCGGCTTTGGCCATACTACCCCGCTGCATGGAACGCTTCCAATACTGCCTTAGTTTTTTTAATTGCGCAGCTATTTATAAAAAATATGAACGGCACCGCGCTTTTTGGCCGCAACGGCGTGATAATTTCCCGCCCATCCGTCCGGTGGTCCATCACCATCCTGCTCCGTCCTGGAGCAATGCGGCACTGACGCAGTGAGTCGACATTCATGAATGACCCGATGTGCACGCCTGTTTTTTACCTGGTAATACCCGCCTACAACCCCGGTGCGGTGGTATTGAACGTGGTGGCCGATGCGCTGCCTTTCGTGGACAAATTGATCCTGGTGAACGATGGCTGCGATGCCGAAAACCTGGCGTTGTTGCAGCAATGTGCGCGTCATCCCCATGTGGAATTGCTGCATCATGCGCAGAACCAAGGCAAGGGGCAGGCGCTTTATACCGGTTTTCACTGGTGTCTCGAGAGTATGCGCGACAGCGATTTCATTCTGTGCATGGACAGCGACGGGCAGCATCTGGCGCGCGACATTCCGCGTTTCCAGGACCTGGCGCGGCGCGAAAATGGTTTGAATTTCGCTATGGGCGAACGCCGCGAGGATGAACGCATGCCGTGGAAAAGCCGCCTCGGCAACGCGGCAATGCGCACCTTGTTCCGGCTGCAATACGGCGGAGACGTGCACGACACCCAAACCGGATTTCGCCTGCTGTCCCCCGCCTTTGCGCGTAAATGCATGGCGCGTATCGCCCCGGGGCGGTACGAGACGGAAATGCGTATGCTGATCCTGGCGGTGCGCTCCTTTGGCCATATTCCGTCGGTAACGATCGACACGCTGTACTTTGCCGACAACCGTAACAGCAAGTTCAGGCCGCTGCGCGATTCCTACCAGGTGATGCGGCTTTTTCTGGATTATCTGCTGATTTCAGCGTTGTCCTTTGCGCTCGATTACCTGTTGTTCGTGGCTCTGGTGGCGTTTTTGGGGGTGGGTTATCTGTGGGCCAATGCGTTGGCCAGGACCTGCAGCGTGGCGTTCAATTTTACCGCGCACAAGCGCTATACCTTCGATCACTGCGCGTCGTGGTCGACGGGAGTGCTGCGTTATATCGTGGTGGCGCTCAACACGTTGCTGCTGTCTTCCGCACTGCTGCATTTTTTCGTGCATTGGGGTGGCATGAACCAGTTAACGGTTAAGCCGGTGGTGGATGTGCTGGCGTTCGTGCTCAATTTCTTTTTGCTGAGCCGGCTGGTGTTCCGGGAATATCACCCGGCTGCAACTTGATGATTTGGAACATCTTCAATTTAAAAATCCGGTTAAGCATGCCTTGCTGTGCTTGACGCTGTCATGACTTCCCGAGACCGTACTGGGCGAGATTGTTCTGTACCAGTTCCCGGATATGTTCCGGAAGCGTGGTGTCGCGCAACAGTTGTTCGGAACGCTGGGTAAAGCCCGCCACGTCGCCGGTATAGTACCGGGCAAGCGCGTGTTCCAGTTCCATGCCCCATTGTTTGGGATCCCGGGCAATGAACAGCACGTCGTCCGCGGCGAGATGGCGGTTGGCCTGGTAGCGCTCGCACACCAACAGCGCCAGCGCATGATCCTGTTGGTCCCTGAAGGCCTTGGCACACGCATAGGCGGCGTCGGCGCGGCCGGGGCGATAGGCGAAGGCGCGCAGTAGATCGTAGGCGTCGCCGTCGAGCACCGCCGCCTGGAACAGGCTGTAATACACTTCCTCATGCCATCCGCCCATCGTGGCGCGCTTGCGGTATTCGACGGCGGATTCCTGCGGCCGGCCAAGATCGCGCAGCGTTTGCGCCAGATAGAACTGTGCGCGCGTGTCCTGCGGATTGTGTGCCACTTCGTCCCGCAACAGGGCCAGGTCGCGCTCGAAGCGGCCCGAGCGCACGCCGCCCGCTTCGCCCACCGTGCGGATGCGAATGTCGGCCACGTGCCCGCGCGTGGCATTGTGCGCGCCCGCCGTGAAGTATTCGTGCACCGCGCCCACGCACTGCCAGTCGATGCGCGGGTCATCCTTGAAGATCACCATGCGCCGGAATTCGAGCGAACCGTGTTCCAGCGTCAGTGAATATTCGTCCAGGCGGGTAGCGAGTTGCGGCTTGATCGCGGCGGACGGCTGGTACACCAGCTCGCTGTCGGCATCGAGGGTGAGCAGGTAATCGCAAATTCCCCGCGCCGCGCGCAGCGCCAGCGTACGGTTGTGGCCGAAATTGCGCCATTCGTGTTGATGCAGCGTGTATGCGACGCCGTGTTGCTGCAATGCGTCACGCGTGCATTCGAGCGTACTGTCCGTGCTGCCGGTATCGCAGATCACCGCATGGTCGATCAGCGGCGCCACGTTGGCGATCAGGCGCGGCATGTGCAGGGTTTCGTTTTTCACGATCATGAACAGGCAGAGCGTTGGCGTGTTGCTTGCGGCTTGCACGGTGGCGCGGAGGGATTTGGTGGCGGGCATGGGAAATCCGAGGCAGGTTTTGGACAAGAGAATCCCCGCAAGGGCGGGGATTTTCAAGTGAACGGGTGGGGATTTATAGCTTCATTTGAATTGGCTAGTCGTCTGCTTGGAGTAGCTGGACGGAGAAGGTGGAGTAATTCGGATATATGGCCAGAGAGGCGCCGAGAGAAACATAAGCACTGTCGAATTTGAGTTGGATGTTGACGTTGGCGTCAAATTGATAGACGCCCGACATTTGTATGAAGCCAATATCTCGATCTTTGGATAGCCCTGACGCAATGGGCGCCCACGTGATCCACTGGTCATCTGCAGTTATAGAGAAGTAGTCATCTATAGTGAAAGTGTCGCCAGCCGAGAGATTATCCAATTTAAAGTTGATTGTCGCGGACACCATATAGCGACCTTTCTGTGGGGTGATATAGCCTGTCGGGTCGGTATTTTCATCACAGAATCTTCCTATTGCTGAGTAGCAATCAAAGCTGAATACATGATTTGCAAGTTCTAGGAGCACAAAGGAAGGCGATAAGACAGCCGACATCCCCGCACTCGGCGTTCCCCCGGCAGCACCCGCCGGGCCGGTGGGTCCGATCGGCCCTATCTCTCCTTGTGTACCGGTTACACCAGTCGCTCCGGTAGCGCCCTGCGGCCCTGCTGCTCCATCAGCTCCTGTTGGGCCTATCGGGCCCGCGAGTCCTGTTTCGCCTTGAGCGCCAGTGGGGCCGATTGAGCCGGTTTCCCCTTTTGCGCCGTCGGCGCCTGTAGGGCCCGTTTCTCCTTGCGCTCCAGTGGCCCCGGTGGCTCCCGTAGCTCCGGTTGCTCCCGTAGCACCGGTCGGCCCGGTCAGGGCGAGGCCTGGGGTTGGCCAGGTGGCAGCCGTTTTGGGGCCGAATAATGTTCTGGTATTGGTATTGAGATAGTAATCGCCATCGACGCCGTCACTGGCGGCAGGATCGGTGTTGCCCGAGAGGATGGCTGAGCCTGCACTGCCTGTAGCGCCCACTGGTCCCGTGGGGCCTGTTGTACCATCGGCACCGGTGGGGCCTATTGCGCCAACCGGGCCTGTTGCCCCATCAGCTCCTGTTGGGCCCATCGGACCGGCGGGTCCCATTGCGCCAGCCACACCCTGGGGACCTTCCGGTCCAGTAGGTCCCATTGCGCCGGTGTTGACGTCGAACGGAATACCCCGATAGCGGGTGGTCAGTCCGATCACGGTAAATTGCAGCGGCTCGCGCTGCGTCAGCAGCAAGGTCACTTCATGTTGCAGATCTTCGGTTTCGTTCAGAGCGGGGATGTGCAGCAGTTCATCGGAGTTGAAGAAGTTGGCATCGTAGGGCTGTGAACCTGCCGCGAGATCGATCGACTCGATTTGATAAATCTGACCTTTCTGCAAGCTGGTACTCGCATTGAGCGCTGCCAGCGATACCGTGTAAGGCGCGTTGTTCACCAGTGCGCTATCCAGATCGATTCTGGCGTTGGTGCCTTGAGTGGCGGGCGTGAATTCGGCGGCATGACCCGCCAGGGTAAGCGTGGCAGCGCAGTGCGCCACCCACAAAGACAGCAGTTTGCGTTTGTTGTTGTTCATCCGACGGGGCTCTCGTTAGATGGGTTGTATACCCCACGTCGGACGGACGCGCGCCGTTCGCTTTCTCGAAGACACGCAGAGGCGAGCCACAGCAATGGAAGAGGAACGAGGCGGACCGACTGGCTACTGTCTCAGAGTAAGCCAAGGTAATGCAGCAGCAAGGGCTGAGAAGTACGGGGCGCGAATCGAGGACTATAGTCCCATGTATTGGGGATGGTCAATGCACCAAAGAAGGGCAAGGACTGCGTGAGATTCGAAACGTTCCCCTGACAAGGGGGCGCCCTCTGAATCAATACTGTTTTTTATTGGCTATTTGTGCATCGCCGCAGTAGCCGCCTCGACCAGAAATCCACTACGGCTCTTGCCGTGGCGCCGGGCGAAATCATCGATTCAGACCAGGATTTTGCGTGGCACGGTGATATTGATCTTCTCGGCGGGGCCAAAGTATTGCTCCACCGGCACGTCAACGATAGCCCAAAGCTCGCCGGCGTAATCAGGGTTGGCTTGATGAGTGGCGATGGGCCGAGTCTCCGGAATATTGCCGCCGTCATCCAGCAGAAGTCCGACATGGGCGTCGATGGCCTCGACGACACTTTCCAGAGTTGCGTCGATGCTATCGCCAGACGAAAAACAGCCGGGAAGATCAGGAACGGCGGCGCCGTAATGAATGCCGTCGTCGGTGTGCAATACCACAGGAAACTTCATGGCAATACCTCCTTCATGTCCAGCCAGCTTGCCGATGAATATTGGCCAATGTTCCTTTTGGTATGTCCTTGTCCGGGTGTTTAACCGTTACCAATCCTGGTTTTTTCGCGTGCTTGAATTGGTGATGTGAGTTAATGGGTCAATATTCCCTGCAGAAGTTGGAATGCGCAATTCAGAAGAAAAAGCGGCACTGCGCAGGGCAATGCCGCTCGGGATGGCATCAATCCCGCAGTTGCTGGATCGAGAAGTATACCCGGTTGTCGGTTCCTCCAATGGTCAGTGCGAGAGCGCTGCTTCCTCCCGCTTGGTAGTCGATGGTGACCATATCGCCCGCGTAGAGCTGGAATATGCCGGACATTTGCATGGAATCGGAACTCACCACTTCGTAGCCACCGAAATCTATTCTGGGTAGTGCGGCCTGCATGAATTCAACGCCATTCACGCTCACGGCGAAGTAGGGTTTGGCCGAAGGAGCAAGCGCTTCCGGGGTGGTGACTGTGTAGTTGATCGTAGCGGAGATCATGTAACGACCAGACGCAGGGGCGACGAAACCATTCGAGCCATAGCCGACGTCGATGAATCCACCCGACGTAGTGGTCCAGCCCATGAGAGGTCCTGTCGAAGCATTCGTCAGCGCTATCGGTACCCATATCTGTGTGGACATCCCCACGTTTGGCGTGCCGGCGGCTCCAGCAGGCCCGGTTGGGCCAGTCGGGCCATCCGCGCCGGTTGGACCAGTCGGGCCGGTGACACCCTCCGCGCCGGTTGCGCCGGCGGGTCCCGTTGGGCCTATGGCTCCCGTGACGCCTGCCAGGCCGGCTGGACCGGTTTCCCCCTGGATGCCCTGTAATCCTGCAGGCCCGGTGGACCCAGCTTCCCCTTGTGCGCCTGTGGGTCCGGTGATGCCGGGCGCCCCTGTGGGCCCCACTTCACCTTGCGCGCCCGTCGGTCCGGTTACGCCGGCTACTCCTGCCGGCCCCGTTTCGCCTTGCGCGCCGGTAGGTCCGGTTATACCGGTTGCTCCTGTGGGTCCCGTTTCGCCTTGCGCACCCGTGGGTCCGGTTACGCCGGTTGCCCCGGTTGCGCCATCTGCGCCGGTCGCCCCAGAGGGCCCGACCAATGTGAGTCCCGTGGACGGCCATGCGTTCGCCGCCTTGGGTCCATAAAGGATATTGGTCGTGGTGTTGAAGTAGTAATCGCCATCGATCCCTTCATTGGTGGGAGCAACATTGCCCGACAGGATGGTTGAGCCGGGGAGGCCCATTGGACCGGTCGGCCCGATGGTGCCGGGAATGCCTGCTGGTCCGGTGGGGCCTGTTACACCATCTGCGCCCGTGGGTCCCATTGCTCCGGCGGGGCCCGTTGCGCCATCAGAGCCTGTCGGCCCCATGGGCCCGGCGGCCCCCGTCGCGCCATCGGCACCCGCTGGGCCCATGGGGCCGGTGGCGCCGGTATTGACGTCGAACGCGATGTCGCGATAGCGGGTGGTAAGGCCCACCACGGTGAATTGCAGTGGGTTCTGTTGGGTCAGCAACAGCGTGGCTTCGTGCTGCAGTTCATCGGTTTCATACAGCGCGGGAATATGCAGCAACTCGTCGGAATTGAAGAAACTGGCGTCGAAGTCCCCGGAGCCTTCCACCAGGCTGATCGCGTCGATCTCGTAGATCTGGCCTTTCTGTAGGCCGGTGGCGGCATTCAGGGCCACCAGGGAAACCGCGTAGGGCGCGTTGTTCACCAGCGCACTGTCCAGGTCGATCCTGGCCTTGGCGGCCGCGGTGGCGGGGGTGAATTCGGCGGCATGACCCGCCAGGACAAGCAGGGCGGCACAATGCGCCACCGACAATGACAATAATTTCCGTTTATTCATCCAAAGGGCTCTCGATAGATCAATGAGGTGACGTGCCCCAGGCATCCGGGCAGGCTGATCCGATCAACTTTTGGGAGACACTCAGGGGAGAGCCAAAAATGAAGAGAGCGAGACAGATCGGCTGAATACTGTCTCAAGGGGGAGCCTGGATTTCGATCGAGGCGGAACGCTGAGTAGTACGGGGCGGTCGCAATATAGTGGCGTGCTGGAATGCGGTCAATGCACTGGAGTGGTGCATGGAAGATTATGTTGGAGTTTTCAGTCTGTCCCGATGGTGGCGAACGGTTCCCTCATCCCGTCGCCCCCGCAGCGCGGATTAACATCGTTCTATTTATGGGATGCTATGTGCAGTTTTTGTGTCTCTCAGACGGATTGCCCCAAGCCTATACTCACTCTCCACGGCGACGACCCCCACCAGACACTCGCGCCGTGAGGAGGCAGCATGTTGAAACGCATTCTTGGCGTGTACGACCCGCCGCAATCGCATTGGGTAGGCGACGGCTTTCCCGTGAAAACGCTGTTCAGCTACGGCGATCACGGCAAGGCATTGAGCCCCTTCCTGTTGCTGGATCACGCCGGCCCGGCGCATTTCCCGCCCACCAGCGCGCGCCGTGGCGTGGGCGTGCATCCGCATCGTGGTTTCGAAACCGTGACCATCGTGTACGAGGGCGAAGTGGCGCACCAGGATTCCACCGGCGCCGGCGGCCTGATCGGCCCGGGCGATGTGCAATGGATGACCGCCGCCTCCGGCATCCTGCACGAGGAATTCCATTCCGAGGCCTTCGCACAGCGCGGCGGCCAGTTGGAAATGGTGCAGCTGTGGGTGAATTTGCCGGCGGCGGACAAGCGCGCCGAGCCCGGTTACCAGACCCTGCTCGAGCGCGACATTCCCCAGGTGGAGTTGCCAGGGCAGGGCGGCCGGCTGCGGGTGATTGCCGGGGATTACCAGGGCCACCACGGCCCGGCGCGCACCTTCACGCCGATCGATGTATGGGACCTGCGCCTTGCGCCGGATGTGCGCAGTACCTTCGACGCGCGCCCCGGCCATACGTTGGTGCTGGTGGTGCTGCAGGGCACGGTGCTGGTCAACGACCAGGACGTGCTGCGCGTCGGGCAACTGGTGCATTTCGCGCGCGAGGGCGAGCAGGTGAGCCTGGAAGCCAACGGCGACGCCACGGTGTTGTGGCTGTCCGGAGAGCCTATCGAGGAACCTGTGGTGGGCTATGGGCCTTTCGTGATGAACACGCAGGAGGAGATCCGGCAGGCGATTGCGGATTTTCAGAATGGGCGTTTGGGGCGAAAAGCGGTCGCAGCGGCGGAAGGAAGATAGGCCAGGAAGTTGGTTTTGGAATGAAACAGCCCCGTGGTAACTGCACGGGGCTGTTGTTTGGCTGGGAGGGAAATTTCCAGAGAAGGCCGCGGAACAATAATCAGCGGAGGCGATTCAGCGTCCAGACGACACCGATGCCGTCGCCGACGCCTCCCCCCAGGACAGGTCCCACTTCGCCGAGGTTGTAGTAAACAAGGCTGAGGGAGTCACCGGCCCGTAACTCGAAGGTTCCTGTCATCAGTATGGAAGAACTCTTGAGAAGGGTGCCGGTTGTAGCGTCATGTGTTTTGGGCAGCAGGCCCGTTAGCAGATCTTGGCGCGGCGGACCCTGTATTACCAGCGCAGCGTACTGCTGTGGAGTGATCGATGCCGTACTTGAGTCGGTAAAGGGGATGTTGGCGCTGATGAGGTAGAGGCCATCTGCGGGCACTGTGTAGGTCCCTGTTGACGCATCGAAATTGGAGTCAGTGGAGTCATGATAGGGGTTGTCTGTGTCCCAGTCCGCTAAAGGGAGAAGTGATCCGGCCGTAGCGCCTTGGAAAGAATCCAAAAATGCCGAAAATCCTTCCTCAAGGACTTCCGCGCCACTTGGCCCTGTGGCACCTGCTGCTCCCGTGGCGCCCTGTGGACCGGCAGGCCCCGCTATCCCTTGGGCGCCAGCTGGTCCCTGAATGCCTTGTGGACCAGCGGGACCGGCAGGACCTATCGGTCCAGTAACCCCGGTAGGACCCGGAGGCCCGCCGGCGGGTCCGGCAACCCCTTGCGGTCCTTCCGGCCCTTGGGGACCGGTCGGGCCCGTTGGACCGACTGAAGTATCTTCGAGCGGTTCGCCACGGTAGCGGGTGTGCATGCCGATTACCGTGAATTCCACCGGGCTGCGGTTGCTCAGCGCCAGTACGGCTTCGTGCGAGAGATTAGCGCTTTCCTCGAGCAGCGGGATGCGCAGCAGGGCCTCGTCGCTCAGGTAGGCGCCATCGGCTTCTCCGCTGCCAACGGCGACGTCGATTTCATCCAGGCGATAGATCTGGCCCTGGTGCAGGCCGGTGCCGGCGTTGAGTGAACGCAGCAGTGCACTGTAGGGTTGTGCGTCCACCAGCACCTGGTCCAGCACGATGCGGGTGTGTTCGTCTTCGGTGGCGGGTAGCAGTTGGGCCGCGTGGCTGGTGCAGGCGATAAGTGTGGTGAGCTGGGCCAGCGCCGCGGCGAGTCGTTTTCTTTTGCTTTTCATTGGGCTCCCTTGCTTTTGGAATGAACGGCAAGTGGAGGTGGAGCCCGTCGGCTCGTCAGCAGACCTCCATGAACGACGGCATGCGGCCGCCCTGCCGGGCGGCGCGCTGTATCAGGCAAGAAGCCAGGAAAGGAGGCGTGGGCTCGTACGCTCCGTAGCTGGACTATAAAAGCCGCTTGCCTGCGGGGTCAACGTTTTTGCCCGTTTGTACCCGGTGCGGCCTTCAATTCGCCTTGGTTACCCACACCGGCTCCGCCATGGTTTTTTCAGGAAACAGCCGTTCCAGATTTTTCACCTTGGGCAGGTCGTTGATGACGATGTAGGGATAGTTCGGGTTGTGCAGCAGGAAGTCCTGGTGGTAATCCTCGGCGGCGTAAAAAGCATTCAGCGGGTTTACCCGGGTGACGATCGGCAGGCCGAACACTTTGGCGTCGTTGAGCTGGGCAATGTAGTCCTCGGCGATTTTCTTTTCGTTGTCGTCGCCGTAGAAGATTGCCGAGCGGTATTGGGTGCCCACGTCCGGACCCTGGCGGTTGAGCTGCGTGGGATCGTGCACCACCGAGAAGAAGATTTGCAGCAGCTCGCCGTAGCTGACGATTGCCGGGTCGTAAGTGATCTCCACCGACTCGGCGTGGGTGGTGGTGCCGGTGCTGACGAGTTCGTAATGCGCCTTGGCGCGGCTGTCGCCGGAATAACCGGACAGCACCTTGTGCACGCCATTCACGCGCTGGTAGACGCCGTGCACGCCCCAGAAGCAGCCGCCGGCAAGCACTGCGGTTTTCAGGTCGCCCGCCGCTTTGGGATTGTCGAAAGCGGGCGGTGGAATCACCACGGCCTCCTCGGCAGCGAACGCCGCGCGTCTGCTAATGGCGAGACCGGCCACCACCGCGGCACCGCCAAGCAGCAGCGTGCGGCGGGGCAGCACCGTTTCCTGCTGGGCGCCGGGGCGCCCTGATTCATGTGGATTCATCACATCCTCCCTTTATCAATAAACATCAATGTGTGCGTCTGCGGCACTTGTCAACCGAAGGTAAAGGAATACGCCTCGGCACCCTCATCCAGAAATTCGATGGAAAACGTATGTTCCTGCACTTCGCCCTGTTGGCGGATGAGCTGGTAGAGCCGCTGTTCCTCCACCACGCCGTTACCGTCGGCATCGATGTCCACGCCGTGATCGTTGGCGGGCGGCTTGCCGTCCAGCAGCACCTTGAAACGCACCGAGCTGTCGTTGGCGGCGGGGCCAAGCACCAGATGCAGGTCGCGCGCCAGGAAGCGGAATTCGACGCGGGCGCCGGCGCTGCGCACTACGGCTTTTTCGGCATCCACCGTCCAGCTGCCGCCCAGGCCCCATTGGTTCAGGCCGAGGCTGTCGGGCAGTTGGTAATCCTTGGTCTGATTGGGCGCAAAGCCATCGGACGAGCGGAAATTTTCCGCGCGTTCATAGCCCAGGTAGGTTTCGGGCGATTGCACGTTGTCCCAGTCCGGCGCCTGCTGCACGCCGTCCATCGGCAGCGGTGCGGTAATGGCATCCGGCAGTGTCGTGGCGCCGGCCTCGGCCAGCAGCGTGCGGATCACCTGTTCCGATTCCTGGTAATTGCCTTCGCCGAAGTGGTGGGCGCGAATGTTGCCTTCGGCGTCGATGAAATAATGCGCCGGCCAGAACTGGTTGTTGAAGGCGCGCCAGATCGTGTAGTCGTTGTCCAGCGCCACCGGATAGTCGATGCCCAGTTCGCCGGTGGCGCGGGTGACGTTGCGCAGGCTTTTCTCGAAGGCGAATTCCGGGGAATGCACGCCGATCACCACCAAGCCCTGGTCGTGGTATTTGTCGTACCAGTTTTTCACGTAGGGCAGTGCGCGCAGGCAGTTGATGCAGGAGTAGGTCCAGAAGTCGACCACCACCACTTTGCCGCGCAGTGCATCGGCCGACAGCGGCGGCGAATTCAGCCAATCGGTGGCGCCGTCCAGGGAGGGTAGCCGGCCTTCCACCGGCAGTCCCTGGCTGCCAGGCCCCGCCATTTGACCGTTCCCGGCCATCATGGCGCCATTGCCGGTCATTGCGCCGCCGCCTGTCATTGCTCCCCCGGTCATCGCGCCACCCGTCATCGCGCCGCCATCGGGCGCCGTGCCCGCGGTCTGGGAATTGCTCATGGCCATGGTGGCGCCGGGCATGGGCGCACCGATTTTATCGAGCAGGTTCTGTTCGAGGCTGACAGTGCTTTGCAGCGATACGCGGGTGAGAAAGCCGGTGTCCCAGCCCAGCGCAATTGCCACCACCGCCAGCAGCATGGCGGCGCCAAGGCCACGGCGCAGCCATTCGCCGGGTACCAGGCTTTTGCGCATCAACTGCAGGAGGCGTCCGCCCACCAATACCGCCAGGGCCAGTGACACGGCGGCGCCCACGGCGTAGGCAAACAGCAGCAGGCTGATGTTCAGCGCAGGCCCGGACACCACGGCGCTGGTCAGTATCAAGCCAAGGATCGGTCCGGCGCACGGCGCCCACAGCAAGCCGGTGGCGGCGCCAAGCGCCAGTGACTGTCCGGCGCCGCCATTGTCGTCGCTGGGCATCAGGCGATTGCCGAGCGCCACGAAGGGACGGCTCAGATGCGTGGCCACCGTGGTGCTGAGCAGGGCGAGGGCAAAGGCGGCGAACAGCAGCAGCGCCAGCCAGCGTCCATACTGGTTGAGCTGCACCGCCCAGTTGCCGCCAAACGCCGCCAGTGTGGCCACGGCGGCGAAGGTAAGGCTCATTCCGCACAACAGGGGCAGGGTGTGGCGCAGGAACGAACGGTCTGCCCGCGCGAAGACGAACGGCAGCACGGGGAGGATGCAGGGGCTCAGTATCGTCAGCATACCCCCGAGAAAAGCCACCAGTAGCAACATGGAAACCTCGCATTGCAATGCGCACGGGCACCGGCGCACGCGTAGTAGGTTGTGTTTGAACCTACGTTACTGCAGCCACAGGCTGTTTCCAAGCGTATATAACGCTTTTTACCTCATCCGGAACCGTGTGGTATGGGCGACAGGGCGGAGGCGATGGAATAAGATGCGGCGCAATCCAGGTCTCATTCCCGTACCTGCCGGGAACAAGAAAAAAGTAACAAGAATAAGAAAGTAACAAGAATAAGAAACCGAACAAAAACAGACAGCATGATGCTGCATCACTGGAGGACGCTATGTCGCACAGTGCAAGACTGCTTGCCATCGGCCTGTGGTTCGTCTCGATTCTGACGCTACCGGCCACCTCTCTCGCCCAACCCACCCTCGATACCCTGGCGCGCGATGTCGACCGCGCCGAATCGATCCGCGCGGTGAAGAACCTGCAGCGCACCTATGCCCACTATGCGCAATATGGCTTGTGGAACGAGATGGGCGCGCTGTTCGCGCAGGACGCCACTTATATTTTCGATGACCAAACGATACAGGGCCGCCAGGCCATCACCGACTATCTGGCGGAGCACGAAGGCGGCGGACAGCAGGGCCTGCCGCCGGGCGCGATTCATACGCAGCTGATCGAACACCCCGTGGTCAACCTGGCGGTGGACGGCGAAGCGGCGAAAGGGCGCTGGTACGGCTTTTTCCTGCTGAGCGACAGCCAAGGCAATGCCAGCATACAAGGCGGGGTATTCGAAAACGAATACGTGCGCGAGGACGGCAAGTGGCGCATCGGCGTGTATCGCTTCCATCCGCAGTATGCCGGCCCTTATGCAAGCGGCTGGACCAACTGGAAAGGCGAGGACGTCGGCATATTGCCCTATCACTTCACGCCCGACGAAAGCGGCGTGCCGATTCCCGAGGCGGTGGGCAGCGCGCCGCCAAGCAGTGCCCCGCTCGCCGAGCTCGAGGAACGCATCGCGGCGATGAACGACGAAAGCCTGGTGCGCAACCTGCAGGCGGCTTATGGCTATTACGTCAATCGCCGCATGTGGGACGACGTGGTCGATCTGTTTGCCGACGATGGGGTGTATGAAGTGGGCGGCGTCGGCCTCTACAACGGCAAGGCGGGCGTGCGCAAGGCCCTGGAGCGTCAGGGGCCCGCCGGCCTGACGCATGGCGTGCTGAACGATCGGTTGCAATTCGACACCGTGGTGCGGCTTGCGCCAGGGCGGGGCGAAGCCTACGCGCGCGGCATCGAACTTGGCCTGCTTGGCGAGGCGGACAAGGGCGAGGCGTATTGGGAAATCAATGTCTACGCCAATCGTTTCGTGAAGGAAGGCGGGCTGTGGAAGCTGCGGGAAATGCGCGTGTTCCCGGTGTTCCGCGCCGACTACGCGCAAGGCTGGGGCAAGAGCCGCCTCATCGAAACCGCGCAGGCCGGCCCGCTGACGCCCGATCAGCCGCTGCCCGCCGCCGATGCCGGCGCGCAGGATCGGCTGATTCCCGCTTTCGTTTCCACACATCCGGTAAGCGGTGAACCGGTGGCGGCGCCGGCCGGCATGCAACTGGTGGCCACGCAGGCGCTCACCGCCGCCATCGCCGCGCCTGCCGTGCAGCGCGGCGGCGATACGCAGACGCGCCTCGATGAAGCCGCGCGCAAGCTGAGGCGGGCAACGGCCTATGACGGCGCCGAGCACGTTTCCGTGGCCTACGGCTTCTATGCCGACGATTCGCAATGGGATTGGCTGGCCGAGCTGTTCGGCAGGCAGGGCACCAAGCAGATTCCCTTTGCCGGCTATTACACGAGCTATCCGCGCATCTCCAAGGCCTTGTTCCTGGAATATGGCGATCCGGTGGCGCTGGATGCCAAGAAGGCCAGCATCGCTTTTCACTGGCGCATCCAGCCGGTGATCAACGTGGCGCCCGATGGCCGCTCGGCGCGGCTGCGCACCTATTTGTTCCATCCCAATACCTCGACGACGCGCTCCAGCACGCTGTTCGGTGCCATCTATCCCGACGACCACCTGATTCTGGAGGATGGCGTGTGGCGGTTGTGGAACCTGTCGCTCGACGAGCCCTATTTCGAAATGCCCGACTGGCAGGGAGGCTGGTCGGCGGCAAAGGACGAACCGCCGCGGCAGACGGCGCCCCGTCCCGCCACGCCCGCGCCCGATGCCCCGCGTCCGCTACGCTTCATTGGTGCGGCGCTGGTGGCGCAGTACCGCCCGGACGTGCCGATAAGCGAACTCGGCCAGCTGCAGGAGCATTTCCGCGGCGGCACCGGCGAGCCCTGGGAGTGGCCGAAGATCCTGCCGATGTGGTGGGGGTATACGAATCCGGTCAGCGGCCGGCAACCGGAATTGTTCCTGCCGGATTGCGTGCCATGCGAATATGCGCCTGAAATGAGCATGACGCGGCATGGCTATTTGTTGCCGACAACGGACCCCGTGCGCAGTGAGGACTAACTAGCGGTCAAAATCCGTGCCAGTTTTATGCCTTTAAGGAGGAAGTGAACCCCGGAATGTTCCGCTTTGAGCAATTCAGTCAAAAAGTGTGAATCTTGTAAAAATAATGGAACAAGCAGCCATTGGCTGGTGCCGGCTGGACGAACAAGACTCACCTGTTTATGCTCTTTCAACCCAGTAATGGGGGTATAGAGGGGAGTAAGGGGGAAAAACCGGCCATATTACAATGAGATAGGCCATATCCAACCCGCCTGTAGACCCTGATGTTGAGCAAGCCAACGTGAGGCAGGAACAATATGGGCTCACCAACCACATTCAAACCAACTTTCCGCACCCTGCGTTTGCTCGCCGGTGTTGCGTTGTTCACCCAAGGCGTCCTTGTCCAGCAGGCATCGGCGGAGGTGGATAGCGGCGCGCTCATCGAGGAGTACTGCGTCGGCTGTCATAACTTCGATGACTATGCCGGCGGTATCGACCTCGAGGGGATGGACGCCCACACCCTTGCGGATATCCCGGATGTCGGCGAGAAGCTCATCAAGCGTCTGCGCGCCGGCATGATGCCGCCCGCCGGCGAAGAGCGCCCGGAACCGGCAGTCGTACAGGACCTGGCCGCCACGCTGGCCCAGGCCATCGACGAGAAGGCCGCCGACGAGCCGCTGCATCTGCCCGCCCCGGGCCTGCACCGCTTGAACCGCACCGAATACACCAATGCGATCCGCGACCTGCTGGCGCTCAACATCGACGCCACCCGCTTCCTCCCCGCGGACGACTCCAGCCACGGTTTCGACAACATGGCCGGCACCCTGACCACCTCGCCGGCGCTGATGGAAGCGTACCTGTCGGCCGCCGGCAACATCAGCCGCCTGGCGATCGGCACCGAAACCGCCCCCACGCTGGCCGTGTTCGATGCGCCGCACGACACGTCGCAGAACAACTACGTGGAAGGGCTGCCGTTCGGTACCCGCGGCGGCATGCTGATCGAGCATGAATTCCCCGCCGACGGCGAATACATCTTTACCGTCAAGGGCATGACCGGTTACTTCACCGCCGTGCTCGGCAACGTCCGGGGCGAGAAGCTGGAAGTGACGGTCGATGGCGAACGTGTCTATCTGTACGACTGGGATGCGGAAATCGGCAACAAGCAGAGCGATGGCGGCCGCACCCCGTCGATCCCGATCAAGGCCGGCTTCCACAAGATCGGCATTACCTTCATCGCCACCAGCGACCTGCCCGATACGGGCCTGAACAAATCCTTCGTGCGTACCATGAACTCGCCCGGTTCGATTTCGGGCTACACCTTCTACCCGCACGTGGGCCAGGTGTTCATCGAAGGGCCGTTCAACGGCAGCCGCGCCATGGCCAAGCAGAGCCGTGAGCAGGTGTTCGAATGCTATCCGCAGAACGTCAATGAAGAAGCCAACTGCGCGCAGCAGATCTCCTCGACCCTGGTGCGCCGCGCCTTCCGCCGTCCCTCTACCGATGCCGATCTGGCCCTGATGATGGACTTCTTCCGCGCCGGTCGCGAGGAAGGCGGCAGCTTCGACTACGGTATCGAGGCAGTGGTGCAGCGCATCCTGGCCGATCCGGAATTCATCTACCGCTCCGAAATCGAGCCGCCGGACGTGGCCCCGGGCACGCCCTATCGCATCAGCGACCTCGAACTGGCCTCGCGCCTGTCGTTCTTCCTGTGGAGCAGCATTCCGGACGACGAACTGATCCAGCTTGGCGTCGAGAACCGCCTGCACGAGCCCAAAGTGCTCGAGGAACAGGTGCAGCGCATGATCGCGGATCCACGCTCGGACGCGCTGGTGAAAAACTTCACCGGGCAGTGGCTGAACGTGCGCGGCATCGCCGCCAGCGAGCCGGTGGTGGAGCTGTTCCCGAACTTCGACAGCACCCTGCGCGATGCCTTCCGCAAGGAAATCCAGTTGTTCTTTGCCAGCATCATCCAGGAAGACCGCAGCGTGCTGGATCTGTTGACCGCCGACTACACCTTCGTCAACGAGCGGCTGGCCAAGCACTACCACATCCCCAACGTGTACGGCACGCAGTTCCGGCGCGTGGATCTCGACGACGAGCATGCCAACCGCCGCGGCCTGTTGGGCAAAGGCGCGTTGTTGACCATCACCTCCGATGCCGCCCGCACCTCGCCGGTGAAACGCGGCAAATGGTTCTTGGAGACCTTCCTCGGCGTGAGCCCGCCTGATCCGCCGCCTGGCGTGGAAACCAACCTGACCGCGTTGCCGGGCGAAGCGCCCAAGACGCTGCGGGCGAGGCTGGAAGCGCACCATACCAACCCGACCTGCGCCACCTGCCACAAGATGTTCGAACCGCTTGGCTTCGCCATGGAGAACTTCGATGCCGTGGGCCAGTGGCGCACCACCGATGTCGGCATGGCGATCGATTCGACGGGTGTCATCACCGATGGCACGGTGATCGAAGGCATCCCGAGCCTGCGGGATCTGACGGTGCGCAAGGGCGATATGTTCGCGCAGGTGGTCATCGACAACCTGCTGACCTACGCCATTGGCCGCGGTCTCGAATACGACGACATGCCGCTGTTGCGCTCGCTCACGCGGGAAGCGGCGAAGGATGACTTCAAGTTTTCATCGCTGGTCATGGGAGTGGTCGAAAGCCCGGCCTTCACCATGAACATGAAATCCGCACAGACTGCCCAGAACGAGGAGTAAACCCATGTTTATTACCAAAAAGCACATTGGCCGCCGTTCCTTGCTACGCGGCGCTGGCGTCGCGCTGGGCCTGCCCCTGATGGACGCGATGATTCCCGCCGCCACGGCGCAGACGAAAACGGCCGCCGTGCCGCCGCCGCGCTTCTTTGGCGGCTTCGTGCCGCACGGTGCCGCGCCGGGTTACTGGGTGCCGGAAAAGGAAGGCAAGCTGGAAGCCGAGCTGCCGTTCATCTGGAAACCGCTGGAACCGTTCCGTGACCATTTGACGATCCTGACCGGGCTGCATTCGACC
>Ga0182745_1000444_pt1 | contig 46745 bp, 29 predicted proteins | sample eDN3rd30CKraftBY_FD_128523 | JGI IMG/M metagenome (GOLD analysis project Ga0182745, IMG submission 128523) | Enriched backyard soil microbial communities from Emeryville, California, USA - eDNA 3rd pass 30_C Kraft BY (version 2) (version 2) | ecosystem: Environmental > Terrestrial > Soil >...
CAGCCGTTCTGCAGGGTCAGCTGCACGTTCATGCTGCCCGACACCTGGGCCTGCGCCGTACCCAGAGCGAACAGGGCCGTGAGTACGACGGCCAGATGAGTGCCAAAGTGCTTCATGATCTTTACTCTCCCGATTGATGACTCCCGAGCAGGGCGCACGCGATTGCAAAGCTCTGGCCAATCGACGGTGTGCGTCCTACTTGGAGGTGTTCGGCAGAAAAGTCCGCCCGCTGAGTGCAATGGCCGCCGGTGCGGGCGATCTGTGAGTGCAATCACTTTTTGCTCGCCGGCCGGGTAGTCGCTCGCGCGAATTGGTTGGCTTCCCAACGGTCTCGGCGGCAGCGGTGGCCGGCCTGGTCTAGATTGTGTGACGTGTCTTCACTATTTCCCGAGGTTCACGCGGAAAAGGTGCATGCGGCGCGAGCGGATGCCGATAGTCCAGCCAGGTTGGGATGTGACAGGAAGCGCAGCGAAGATGCCGAGGCGAATCGACTACTATTTATTGCTGGCTCTGCTGGGGTTGATTGCGGCGGCGCAATTGACACTGTTGGTGTACGCGGTGTTCGCAGCGCGTCTGCCGGCCGATCTGCGTCATCTGGCAATGGCGATTGGAGCGGGCGCGTTTTTGCTGTGCATTGCCGCAGCCTGTGCCGCGCGGCGTTTCCTAGCTGCTTGCGAAACGGCGGTCGATGAGGCGCGCTATGTCGAACTCGACGAGCCGGAGATCAGTATCAGTACTGCCGCGATGGCCAGGCTGGCCAGTTCGGTCGATAAGGCTGCGGCAGCCAAGGTGGCTGATGCGAGCACGCTGGCGCCGGGTACGAAGCCGGATGTCGTACAGCTGTCGGCGATCGTCAATCACCTGGCGCACAAGGCGCAGCACGATTCCTTGACCGGGTTGCCGAACCGCTCGCTGGCATTGGACCGGATGAAGCAGATGCTGGCGCGTGCCGAGCGTCAGCAGCATTCGTTCGCGGTGCTGTTCCTGGATCTGGACGGATTCAAGTGTCTCAATGACACCTACGGTCACGAGTTCGGCGACAAGGTCCTGCGCAAGACCGCGGAGCGCTTGTCCCGCTCGGTGCGTTCGCTGGATACAGCGGCTCGTCTGGGCGGCGATGAGTTCCTTGTCATCCTCGATCAGGTGGACGCATCCAGCGCCATGGATACAGCGCAGACGCTCACCAGCATCGTGCGGCGGCCGGTGATAGCGGTACAAGGTCCGGTCTCGGTCGGCATGAGCACCGGCATCGCCGTTTATCCGCAGCACGGCACCAGAGTGAAGGACCTGGTCGCAGCCGCGGACGCTGCGATGTATTCATCCAAGCAGCATGCGGGCCAGCCGGTGCTTGCCTACACCGCGCCGGCTGCTTGCGCGGCACCGCCCCGGCAGCATCACCTGGAGACGACGACCACCACAACGCGGCTGCTGCAAACCTGGGCGGGGACGATTCGCGGTTTGCGAGCTCTGAACGCCTCGCTGCTCGGGGAGCGCTCAAAAGAATGAGTTCCCGTTAATAAGTATTTCTATCGATGCTTGTAGGTTGAATTCTGCTACTCTCACACTGTTTGGGGGTGAAACACCGACTTGATGTAGGTAAACGACTGCCGGGAGAGCGGCGGGCGGTGTGCGCCCTAAAGAAAATTCGAGGCCCCGCTACGGGTGCTCTAGTCAGGAGACCAGGTTTGCCGTCGAACTTGCATGCCACTTCCCCTCGGCATCGGGCCACGGGGAGTGATTTCAACTCGCTTGCCTTGGAGTTTGCTCCAGCCGCATTCGCGGTCACGAGCCTTGCGGGGCATTTGCTATATGCGAATCGGCAATTCCTGGAGCTGTGTGGCCCGGATGCGGCGGCCACGGGTGTTGCCCATGGGGATATCCGCACGGTCAGCGGCCAGCGCATCGGTTCCGCACTGCTGGATGCGGTGATCAAGGAAGGGGGCTGGCATCGGGCTGTGATTGCCTGGCCCACCGCAACTGGCCAGCCACGCGACATGTTGTGCGGCGTGAGCCGTGTCAGCAACGAAGGCATGCCGGTGTGTCTCGCGCTGGTCTTGCAGGATGTCAGTGCCTTGGCGGCCGCACATCGCCGTCAACGGGACGACATGTCGGTGGTGCAGCGGCTGCTGCGCGCCAGTAGCTGGCGTTTGAGTCTCGATGCGATGACGCAGGGACAATCGACGCAGTGGCAATCCCTGCCGCTGACCTGGCAGCCGCAGCCGATGGCGGCGGCCGAGCAGTGGCGCACCACCGCGCCGCCGGTTCCCGCCACGTTGCGTGACTATTTCAAGTGCGTGGCACCGGACGATTGCGCCAGGTTGGTAGCGGCTATCGACGAGGCCATCGCTCAGCGCGGCGGCTACGACGTCGAGTACGAGCTGAGATGGCCGAAGGGCCAGGTACGCCGGATTCATGCCAGCGGCACGGTGGCTGCGGATGATTCCACCACCGAATACAAGTTGATCGGTGTCGAAATCGACGTTACCCATCGGGCGCGGTCCGTGCGTGAGGATCAGCCGTCCGACGTGTTGTGTGACGCATTGCTCGAAGGCACCGACAGCCCGGTCTACATCGTCGACAGGAAGCTGCGCTACCTGCGCTTCAATTCGGCTTACGAGACCTTGCTCATCGACAGTGGCGGCACGCCGGTGCGGATTGGCGACTCCATTCTGGATACGATCGTCGACCCGGTCCGGCGACGCTATCTCGGTGCATTGCTGACGCGCGTGCTCAAGGGAGAGCGGCTGATCGACGGCACCAGTTTCGTCGGTGAAGCCTCGGCCGCGCAGCAATGGTTCGATTTCTCGTTCAGCCCTGTCAGGGGAGCGCAGGGCCGGATCGAAGGCGTCGTGGCCTTCGGCAAGGATATTTCGCCGCTCAAGCGCGCCGATCACCGCCAGCAGCAGCTGAATCAGGAATTGATGCGCCGGGTCGAGATGCGCACCGCGGAGCTCAGCGCGGCCAATCAAGACTTGAATGCCTTCGTTTCCTCCGTCTCACACGATCTGCAATCGCCGCTGCGTTCCTTGGAAGCCCAGTTGTCCTTTGCCGAGGCGCACCGTGGTGATGCCGATCCGACGCGCCTGGCGGAGCATTTTCGCAAGGCGCACGCTTCGATCGCCAGGATGCGTGTCCTGGTGGAGGATCTGTTGAAGCTGTCGCGCGTGGGGCGGCAGGCGCTGCAGGCCGAGGACATCGATATGAGCCGGTTGGTGCAGGAGATACTGCAGGACCTGGCCGCGCAATCGGCTGGCCGCGATCTGGAGATCGATGTGACGCGTCTGCCAGCGCTGCGCGCGGATTCGACCCTGGTGCGGCAGGTATTTCAGAATCTGTTGAGCAACGCGATCAAGTTCACCCGGGATTGCAGGCCGGGTCGTATCAGCGTGCGTGCGACCCAGAGCGACGGCGAACTGGTGTGGTCGGTGGGTGACAACGGCTTGGGCTTCAACATGGAGCAGGTCGATACGATCTTCGCGCCGTTCGTGCAGCTCCATGACTCATTCAGCAAGCAGGGCAGCGGCATCGGGCTCACCATCGTCAAGCGGGCTCTGGACCAGATGGCGGGCCGCATCTGGGTACAAAGCAGCCCGGGACAGGGCGCCACCTTTCATTTCACGCTCGGCTCTCGCATGGATGGTATGCGTTGATGAACCCTGATGGACGGAGCGCGGCGCCTCGAGCCGCCGAAGATGACATTGCGAAAATTGATTTCGATGTTCTGCAGGACTATCTAGGCCTGGCGCTGTATCGGGCGCTGACGGCGCTGCGGCGCGATTTCACGGTGGCGCTGGCCGATAGCGGTGTCCGGCCGGTGGCCTTCAATGTCTTGGTGCTGGTGGGGGCGAATCCGGGCATCACCCAGGCCAGGCTTGCCGGCGCATTGTCCTTGGACAAAGGTACGCTGACCAATCTGATCAAGGATTTTGAACAGCGTGGCTGGGTGGAGAGCGCGGTGCGGTCGGACGACCGCCGTTCCAAGGGAGTATTCCTGTCACCCGAGGGCGTGCGTGCGCTGCTGCCTTTGAAGAGTGCTGTGAAGTCTCATATGCAGGGCGTCGATGGGATCTTTACCGACAGCGAGCGGCAACAGTTGTTGGAACTGCTGCGGCGTATATGATGGCTTTGATTGACACTGAATGCGGAGGCCAGGCATGTGCGACCATGACTCGTTCGACGACATCGTCAAGTATCAAGTCCGTTCCGGTCTGTCGCGGCGTACCTTCGGGGCTTTGACGGTCGGAGTGGGTGTGGCTGCGGTGTTGCCGCCCGCGGCTGGGGCAGCCACGGTGACCGAGGCGGCCATGGTGAACGAGGTGTACGTTACCATCAAGACCGCCGACGGCACTGCCGATGCCTACTTCGTGCATCCGGAGCGGGGACAGCATCCCGGAGTACTGATCTGGCCCGATATTTTCGGCCTGCGCCCGGCGTTCCGGCAGATGGGCAAGCGGTTGGCCGAGTCGGGCTATTCGGTGCTGGTGGTCAATCCATTTTATCGTGTCAAGAAAGCGCCGACCGCGCCGGAGAAGGCGGACTTCGACGATCCCGCCACCCGGGCCGCGCTGCTGGCGTTGGCGGGGGGCTTGTCGGCGCAGACCGCCGAGGTGGATGCGAAGGCGTTCATCGGCTGGCTGGATGCCCAACCCGCCGTCGACCAGAAGCGGAAGCTGGGCACGACCGGATATTGCATGGGTGGGCCACTGACTTTGCGCACCGCCGCCGCTGTGCCCGGACGGGTGGGGGCGGGAGCCTCATTTCACGGCGGCGGCCTGGTAACCGACAAGCCCGACAGCCCCCATCTGTTGATCCCGAAGATCCGCGCCCACTATCTGTTTGCCATTGCAGCGAACGACGATCAACGTCAGCCCGACGCCAAGAACGTCCTGCGCGAGGCCTTTGCCAAGGCCAAGCTGCCAGCGGAGATCGAAGTGTATGCCGGTACCTTGCACGGCTGGTGCCCACCAGACGCCAAAGTGTACGACCACGACCAGGCCGAGAAAGCCTGGAGCCGCCTGCTGGCCTTGTTGAAAGAGGCCCTGACTTGATGAGGCTGATGAGGCGTGCCCGCCTGGCCGATCGGGCCAGGCGAGCTATGCCGGGGAGTTGTCATGCTCCGGTCATCCAGGGCAGGCGGTCCAGGTCCAGGTTCCCGCCGCTGACCATCACGCCGATGCGTTTGCCAGGGAAGTTGACCGCGGCGCTGGCGACGGCGGCGTAGGGAACCGCGCCCGACGGTTCGACCACGATTTTCAGCACCTCCCACATCCGCCGCATCGCGGCGATGATGGCTTCATCCGAGACCGTGACCACGTCATGCACGTGGCGCTGAATCTCGGCGAAGGTGCGGAGGCTCAGCGAAGTGCGCAGGCCGTCGGCCACGGTCGTCGTCTTGATCAGCGGTATGAGTTTGCCGCTTTTCACCGAGCGGTAGGCGTCGTCGGCTTCAGCGGGTTCGACGGCGATGACCTTGGCATTGGGTGCCAAGGCGCGAGTCACCACGGCTGAGCCGCTCAGCAGGCCGCCACCACCCACCTGGACCAGCAGTACATCCAGGTCGGGTACCGCCTCCAGCAACTCCAGTGCCGCCGTACCTTGTCCGGCCATGACCTGCAGATTGTCATAGGGGTGAATGAAGGTGGCACCGGTGCGCTCCATGACGCTGGCCGCGGCAGCTTCACGGGCCGCCAGAGTGGGTTCGCAGAATACGACCTTGCCGCCATAGCGACCCACTGCCGCCTGTTTGGCTTTCGGGGCATTGTTCGGCATGACCACATGAGCGGCGATACCGCGCAGTTTGGCGGCACGTGCCAGAGCGGCGGCGTGATTCCCCGATGAATGGGTGACTACTCCTCGCGCCGCTTCGGCATCCGACAGCGAAAACACGGCGTTGGCCGCACCGCGCGCCTTGAATGCGCCAACCTTCTGGAAGTTTTCGCACTTGAAGTACAACTGCGCGCCATGCAGCGCATTCAGTGTGGTGCTGGTCAGCACCGGAGTGTGGTTGATGGCATGGCGAATACGCTCACGGGCGTCGCGCACCATGTCCAAGGTGAGGGGCTGGAAGGTCGATTCCTGGGAGGTTGTCATGATCGGGAGTGCCAAGGTGAGGGATGGAGAGAACCGTGTGGGGCCGAACGCAGCCCCGAAATAATGCGGCGTGTTTGCTGGATAGTCCATCGAGATTCGACCGGCTCTTGACTGTGTCGCGCGTAAAACGCGACACTGCGATCGTGAGCAATTCACCTTCCAGTATTCTTGGCAAGTCACGCTTGGCGCAACAGCGGCATGTTGTTGCGCTGGTGTTCGTGGTTTTGCTGTGGCTGGTGGCATTCGCCTCACATGCTCATGCGCGGGACGATGTGGCGGCTGGCAGCAATGGGCCTTCAGCCGCTTGTAGTTTCTGTCTGTCCTTGCCCGCGGGCGCAGCGCCTCCTGTTGTCGTTCAGTTGGTCGCGCCGGTTCTGTTGCCCGGTGTCGTCGTCGTCCAGCCGAGCGTACCGCTGGGCTCGCGCGACGTTCCTTCCTTCTATCTCAGCCGCGCTCCTCCAGCGCCCTGATTCCGCCCGCCCTCGTTGGTTAGTCGCCGGCACGCTTGCCGTGTCGGCCTTGGTGGCTGTCGTATAGCCAACGCGCGCGTTCCCGATCCACTTGCTGATTCCGTGCCTGGTGCGCGGGTGCGCCTATTGCGCCCCGTCAATGCTGGCGCACGCCTGTGACCGTGGGGTGACCCCAGGGTCGCACTCAACCACGAGAACATGTACATGTATCCAAAGAATCATTCCCTCGCGCTCGCTGTGAAAATCGTATTAGGTGTGTCGATGTCCGGTGCGAGCCTGCCCGTCGACGCGGAAGATGCCGATGAGCGCACCGCGCAGCACCAGGTTGCCGCCGTGCCCGCAACGTCCAACGATGGGATCATTGCCACAGTGAGCGTCTCGGCGCTGGCCATCGATGGACCACCAGAACATCTGGCATCTACTTTCAGCCTTCTGGAAGGCCGGCGGTTGCTGGAGCGCACCCAGGCAACCCTGGGGGATACGCTCGATGGCCAACCCGGTGTCCATTCCGACACGTTCGGCGGCGGCGCGACCCGGCCGATCATCCGCGGCCAGACGGCGCCACGCGTGAAGGTGCTGTCCGATGGCGTTTCGTTGCTCGATGCCGCGGCAATTTCTCCCGATCACGCCATTACCAGCGAGCCATTCCTGTTGCGGAAAGTGGAGATCCTGCGTGGGCCGGCGACCTTGTTGTACGGCAGCGGAGCGATCGGGGGTGTAGTCAATACACTGGACAAGAAGATCCCGACCGTCATGCCCAAGAATGGATTCGAAGGCTCGTTGGCGGTGCGGGGCGCCAGTGTGTCGCGCGAGAGAGCGGCGATGGCGGAGGTGACTGCGCAGGCGACCGAGAATCTGGCCGTGCATGCCGAGGGGGCGATTCGCGACGCGGATGCCTATCGGGCTCGAGGCTGGCCCGAATCCCGGGTGGATGGCACGCAAGCCGAATCCGGCAGCGGCAGCCTGGGGTTGTCCTGGATCGGTGAGAGCGGGTACCTAGGGCTGGCCTATTCATATCGCGACGATGGTTACGGACTGCCGGGGCACAGCCATGAATATGAGGGCTGCCATCCTCATGACAGCTCATTGCATTGCGGTGGCCACGATCATACGCCCGGTGAGCCTGACCATGACCATGATCACGAGCATGGCGGTGCTCCCACGGTAGCGTTACTCAGCAAGCGGTTGGAGTTGCGCGGTGAGATCAATGATCCGTTCGCCGGTATCGAGCGCATCCGCATTCGTACCGGCGACACCGACTATCGTCACCATGAACTCGACGACGGTGAGATTGCCACCACCTTCCGCAATGCCGGCCACGAGGCTCGCGTGGAGGTTCAGCACGCACCGCTATTGGGATGGCGCGGCGCGGTGGGCATGCAGTATGCCAGCAATAAATTCAGCGCCCTGGGTGAGGAGGCCTTCATTCCCACCAGTGACAGCCGCACTCTGGGGCTGTTCGTGGTCGAACACTTCGAGCTGAATGAAGCATGGCATTTCGAGGCCGGCGCAAGGCACGAATGGCAACGGCACCAGCCCTTGAACGATGAGCGCAAGCGGCCGAAGTTCAGCGACACGGCCGTGTCACTGTCGGCCGCCGCGATCTGGGAAGTGGTGCCGGAATATTTACTGACACTGTCGGCGGCTCGCTCGGAGCGGTTGCCGCAGGCACAGGAGCTGTATGCCCGGGGCGTCCATCTGGCCACCAATACTTATGAGTGCGGCCTGGTGGCGCATCCACTGACCTGCGGTGGTGCCGGCAATAACGCCGACATCAGGACCGAGATCTCGAACAACGTGGAGCTGGCGTTGCGCAAGAGTACCGGACGCTTGACGTTCGGCATCAGCGCCTTTCACAACCAGGTCGACAACTACATCCATGCTCGTACCTTGGACCAGTACGAGACATTCCGGCTGATCAAGTACACGCAGCGCGACGCCACGTTCACGGGTGCGGAGGCTGAGGTGTCTTATCAACTGACGGGGAATGTGGCGGTGACCTTGTTTGGCGACCATGTGCGAGCCAGGTTTGCGGGCGGTGGGAATCTACCGCGCATCCCGGCGACCCGTTATGGCACGCGTCTGAATGCCAGTGCCGGAAATCATGCCGCGGAGCTGGAGTACTATCGGGTCGATCGGCAGGATGACGTTGCTGGCTATGAAATGCCTACGCCCGGCTATCACATGCTCAATCTTACGCTCAGCTACGATGTGCCCACGACGAGTTACGGCTCGGTCGGTTACAGTATGTATCTGCGCGGCAGCAACCTGCTCGACCAGGAGGTTTGGAATCACGCTTCGTTCCTGGCCAACGTGGTGCCGATGCCGGGGCGCGGTGTCAGCGCGGGCATCAAGGTGTCGTTCTGACAGGCGGGCCTTGTTGTTATCATATGAATCAGCATGTAATGTTCCGGCTGCGGCCCGCCGTGTGCGGGCCGCAGGTTGCGGCTCCACAGCGTCGCTGATGGGCTGGCCGCCAAGAGACCGACGTGAGGGTGGGAGCTATGACGCAGAACGGCGAGATTCTGGCTACATTGGTGGGCGCGCTGGCGGAGCAGCGCATCCGTGTCGTCGACCTGACCGTGCCCCTGGAACCGGCAACGCCGACCATCCAGCTGCCGCCGCAGTTCGCGCCCTCCAAGTCCTTCGAACTGGAGGAGATTTCCAAGTACGACGAGCGCGGGCCCGCCTGGTATTGGAACAATTTCGCCTGCGGCGAGCACACCGGCACGCACTTCGATGCGCCGATTCACTGGGTGACGGGCAAGGACTACCCGGATAATGCGACGCACAATATTCCGGTGCACAAATTCATCGGCCCGGCCTGCGTCATCGATGTGGCTGAGCGTGTGCGCGCCAATCCTGATTTTCTGCTCACCGCTGCCGCGGTGCAGGAATGGGAAGCGGTGCACGGGCGTATTCCCAAGGGCGCCTGGGTGCTGGTGCGCACCGACTGGTCCAAGCGTACCGACCCGCAGCAGTTCCTGAATATCAAGGAAGACGGTGCGCACACGCCGGGCTTTCATCCGGAGTGCGTGCCGTTTCTCGCACAGCAGCGGGACATTCTGGGAGTAGGGGTGGAGACCGTGGGTACCGATGCGGGACAGGCGCCGACGTTCCAGCCCATGTTCCCGTGCCACACCCTGATGCACGGCGCCAACCGGTTCGGCCTGGCCAGTCTCACCAACCTCGATCAGTTGCCGCCGACCGGCGCCGTGGTGATCGCGCCGCCGCTGAAGATCGTGAACGGTTCAGGCAGCCCGTTGCGCGTGCTGGCGCTGGTGCCGGGCTGAGTCGAACTTCGCTCAAGCCGACGGGCGCGGCAGCCCGTCGGCTCACCCCTCGATCAGTTCTGCTTCCAGCGGAACCATTCCACCGTGTAGCCGCCCGGGTCCTTCACCAGGATGCTGTTGACCGGCGATGGCTTGCCACTGTCACGATTCAGTTCCAGTTCCTTGATGAAGTCCGCATGCTTGGCCTTGAGGCGCTGGTACCAGCCTTCCAGATCGCTGGTTTGCATGCTCAACATGACCGGGACGCTGGTCCCGGGAGCCGGCGCCTTGTGGTAGCCGCGCGCGCTGTCCACCAGGCCCACGAATGAGTATTGGGTGATCTGGTAGAACTTGACCCAGCCCTGGTCGAAAGTCTTTTTCAGGCCGACCGTGTCTTCATAGAAACGGGCCGCGCTGTCGATATCCTTGTAATAGAGAAACACCACGTGTCCTTCGATGGCCGGGTGCGTGGCGGCCGGAGCTGCCTCGGGGGAGGCCGCGGCCGTGATGGTCCCCAGGCCGGCCGACAGGCCAGCGGCGAGAATGAATGTGGCGAGCACGTTCTTCATGGATGGATTCCTCTGTGATGCCGGGTGTCAGAAGCTCTTGGATACGGTCACGCCGATTTCGCGCGGCCGGTTGGTGATGATGATGTCCGGCCGGGTCTGGCTGAACACCAGCCGGGACACTTCGGCGCGCTTGTCGAACACATTGTTGACGAACAGCGTGATGTCCCAGGTATCGGCTTCCAGTCCAAAGCGCAAATTGGTGAGCGCATAGCTCGGCTGGACCCGATAGGTCGAGTCGGTCAGCGGCCGGAATGCGGTCTTGGAGGAGCCGACATAAGAATAGTCGCCGCGCAGCACGCCCTCGAACGGCATGTTGGCGATCGGGAAGGTGTATTGCAGTCCCATGCTGCCGCTGGTCCTGGGCACGCCGGGAATGTCGTCACCCTTCAGGCCCTCGGTGCCACCACCGGTGCCGGTGGTCTTGGGCTGATCCTCGGTCAGCTCGGCGTCGTTGTAATTGAACGACAGGTTCACCTGCAGTGCCTCGATCGGACGCAGGATGATTTCGGCTTCCACACCCTTGATGCTGGCCGCGCCGGCATTGTCGATGCGGGCATTGTTGCAGACCGGGTTGAAGGCGCGCACCTGCATGTCCGACCAGTCGATATAGTAGGGCGTGATGTTGACGATGGCGCGCCGCTCGAGGAAGGCCATCTTGGCGCCGAACTCGTAGTTCCACAGGCTATCCGAGCCGAACGAAGAGGCGTTGGCGCAGCCCGGCACCACGCTGATGCCGGGCTCGTTGTTGCCGCCGGAACGGAAGCCCTGCGCCGCCTGGACATAGAACAACAAGTCGTCGGTGGCCTGGAACGACAGGTTGGCCTTGTAGTTCAAGTCCTTGTCGCTGGAGGCCGTCGGCGCAGCCGAGCCCGAGCCCGGCGTATTGCCGGCGCAGCAGGCGATCAACAGCGAACTTTGTTCGTTCACGTCGAACTGGAACCAGCGGGCGCCCACCGTGGCGGTGAGCCGGTCGGCCAGTTTATAGGACACTTCGCCGAACACCGCGCTGTTCTTGATTTCGGTATCGATGGTGCGCCACAGATAGACCAGTGGATCGGCCTCGGCCTGGCCGTTGGTGTCGGCGCTGTCGACCCGGCTGTTGAAATTGCTCTTTTCCTGCTGGTAGAACAGGCCGGCGACGAAGTTCAGCGGCCCGTCGAAGGCGGATGAAAAGCGTGCCTCGTTGCTCCAGATCGAACGGGATTGCGGCTGCGCCAGCAGTCCACGCGTCTGTTCGGGCGGACGACCCAGGATGCCGGCCAGGATGGTGGTGCCGTCGTTGTTGAATTCGATGTCGCGGTCGAACCAGGAACTGGTGAGCAACAGGGTGCCGGAGGCGAATTTCTGTTCGGCGGTCAGGTTGGCTGCGTAGAACTCGTCACGCCAGGCGGTCTGGGTATAGAAGCCCACTTCGAGCTCGCCAGTGCTGGGTTCATAGCCGTAGCGGCCGTCGGACTGCGTCTTCTGGTAAATCCCGGTGGCGGTGAGGGTCAGGTCGTCGGTGGCGAACAGGCGCGCCGACAGCCTCCCGCCCTGCGTATCCTCGTCATTGATGCCTTTGAGTCCCAGCCGCGTGTTGTCGATGAAGCCGCTTTCGTCGCGGCTGTAGTAGACGCCGCGAACCGCCAGCTTGTCCTCGATCAGCGGCACGTTGACCATGGCGTTGACGCGATAGTTCTCATTGCCCCGATGGGTGTTGGAGAGCGTGCCCTCGACCCGGCTGGCGAACTGGCTGGCGTCCGGTTTGTTGGACACGATACGGATGGTGCCGCTCATGGAGCTGGCTCCATATAGCGTACCTTGCGGGCCGCGCAACACTTCGACGCGTTCGATGTCGAACAGTTTCAGGTCCGGCTGGCGGCCGCCGCCGTCCTGGCGGTTGTTGGCCGTCATGACGATTTCGTCGAAGTACACGCCGGTGGTTGCGGCACCGACCGATTGCACGCCGCGAATGATGTATTTCTTGTCGCCCGGGCCCTGATCCTGTACGGCCAATCCCGGCACGCTGCGCGCGTAGCCGAGAAAATCGTCCGCCCCCATGTCGCGCAGGTGGCTTTCATCCAGCGCGGCCACGCTCATCGGCACTTCCTGGATTCCCTGTTCTCCACGCTTGGTGGCGGTCACTACGATCTCCTCGATCCCCTTGTTCTGGGGGTTGGCCGCTTGTTCCCCGGGCCCGGCCGACCACGCGGCGCAGGGCAGGAACGTGACCGGCAGCGCGCCGGCACATGCCAGGGACAGGGCCAGCTTGCGCCAGGCATGCTGGCGGTTACGGGATGATTGGCGGGCAGCCGGGCGTTGCGAAGCGGCGGACGCTGGGTTCATGTCGATCTCCTCAGGCCAGTTTGCGAGTTTGTTTTAATCATCAATCGACAACATGCAATATCATATATAAATTCAAGTATTGCAAGCGCCAGCACAGGAGTGAAATCGCCGACAGGATGAAGAACCGTTGGCAGGTCAGCCGGGTTCGGTGTGAGAGGCCGCTCTGGTGCGGCGCAGCGTCGAGATAGGGGAGGGCGCCCCCATGGCGCCCCTATTCAGTTGTCAATGAAGCCTGGCGAACCTCAGAAGCGCCAGACCAGCGACAGCGAGGCCGCTGACAGGTCACTGTCCTTCAGTTTCGCGATCCGGTATTCGAGGCGGAGCAACGCTGTTTCGATTTCCGCGGCAACGCCCACGCCGAAAATCCCGTCGTCGCCGTCGAAATCGCCAAGCGATACGGACTGACCGAAGGCGCTGGCCGACTGCTTCGACTTCCAGTGCATGATGCCGGCGCGGCCGTAGACGCCGAACATGGCATTGATGGGCAGCGTCCCGATCACCGACGCGGTGACCGCATTGGTATCGGCTTTCAGCTTCACCTCGCCGAGGCCATCGAAGTACACCTTGTCGTTGACGTTGCCGGCGTCCAGGTAGCTGGCCTCGATCGCCAGATACCGGTTGAACTCCCAGCCCGCGATGATTTCCCACCCGGTGCCACTGCCTTTCACGTCGTAGTCGTCCATATCGACCTGGACGCGGGCCGCGCCAATGCCAAACCGTGCGGCGCTGTCTCCTGAATCCGCTATTGCCGAGGCGCTGCTCGCGCCCAGGATGGCTGCGAACACGATTTTCCCAATCGTCGATGTCTTCATCTCTTGAGATCTCCCTTGCCCAGTGAGTGTTGATTCGGGCGGGCGAACCCTACAGCGGCCCGCGGCGCAAGGGATAGGCGCGCGGTCACAAAACCGTCAATGGACGCCGGGTCCGCATTCGCCATGGGTTCGATTGGAAACTGATATTGACATCAGTTTTTGTTATTATCCGCGACCGAAGTGCATGGCGAACAACCGTACGAGGCATGACGTGAAGCGCATTCTGAGCCGAGGTCTGTACAGCGTTCTGGGTCTGGTGGTGCTGGGCTTGCTGGTGCTGCTGGGAGCCGGTTTGTTGACCAGGTTGCCGGGAGAGGAAACGGTAGCCGGCGAACGGCGCAACCAGGCGCGTTACGTCACCATGCAGGATGGCGTGAAGATCGCGGTGGATACCTGGCTGCCACCGAGCTTCGAAGCCGGCAAGCGTTATCCCACCGTGCTCAACATGACCCGTTATTGGCGCGCCCAGGAGGTGGGATTCGTGCGGCGGGCGCTCGTCGGCCTCGGTTTGGCCAAGCTGGATCCGCAGCAGCAGGCGGCAAGCTGGTTCAACGAGGCAGGTTACGTATGGGTGAGAGTCGATGCCCGCGGCAGCGGCGCCTCGTTCGGCAGCCGGCCGGTGGAATGGCCCCCCGAGGAGGTGCGCGACTATGGTGAAATCATCGACTGGATCGCCGCGCAGGCCTGGTCGAACGGCCGGGTCGGCACTTATGGCGTTTCATATGAAGGCAACACGGCCCTGTTGGCCACGGTGCCGAATCGTCCGGCCTTGAAAGTGGCCGCGCCGCTGTACGGCGACTTCAATCCCTTGCTGGGACTGATCCAGCCCGGCGGCGCGCGCAACATCTACGCCGATATGTGGGGCAGGGCGGTGGGCATGATGGATCACAATGACATTTGTGGCCTGGCGGGCACCCAGGGCCTGAAGTGCTGGTTCACGCGCCTGTGGGTGCCGGGGGTCAAGCCGGTGGACGGCCCGGAGGGCGGGGCGCTGCTTGCCCAGGCGGTGCAACAGCATCGCTCCAACGCCGACGTCGGCAAGGAAACCGCCAGGATACGTTACCTCGACGATGGCTACGGTCAGACTGCACTCACCATGGCCAGCGTTGCGCCGTTCGGGCTCAAGGAGCGCATCGAAGCGTCCGGCGTGCCGCTGATCATTCATGCCGGTTGGACGGATGCGGCCACGGCGGATGGCGTGCTCAGCCAGTTCATGACGTTCTCCAATCCGCAGCAGGTGTTGCTGGGGGCGTTCACGCACGGTGGCGAACGGGATACCGATCCATTCAAACCCGTCGATGCGCCGGTGACCCCGGGTTCGCGCGAACAGTTCGAGCGGATCCGCAAGGAATTCGACGCCTACCTGAAGCAGCAGGGAACCCCCACCCCGGGCAAGCGGTTGACCTATTACACGCTTGGCAGTGGCGAATGGCGTACCACGCCAGCGTGGCCTCCCGCCGGCATGAGCATGCGTCGCTGGTACTTCGCCGCGGACCACACACTGTCTCCCGACCCCCCTTCGATCGACCAAGCTACTGACCGCTACCAGGTGGACCGCACGGCGACCAACGGCAGGACCACGCGCTGGCATACCAATTTCGGTGGCGGCGATGTCGTCTATGGCACGCGCGCGGAGCAGGACCGCAAGCTGCTTACCTATACCTCGGAGCCGCTGTCCGACCCCATGACCATCACCGGTAACGTCGAACTCTATTTGCAGGTGGCAGTCGATCGCGACGATGCCCTGTTCATCGCCTATCTCGAAGACGTCGCGCCGGACGGCACAGTTCGTTATCTAACCGAAGGGGAGCTGACGGCCGACAATCGCAAGATTTCCGTAGCCGGTTTGCCGTATCGCACGTTGGGTCCACGGCACAGTTTTCTGCGGGCCGATGCCTTGCCGCTGGTGGAGAACCAGATCACTGGCATCGCCTTCAGTCTCCTGGCCACTTCGGTGCGCATCGAGGCCGGTCATCGCCTGCGCATTGCGCTCGCCGGCGCCGATCGGGACATGTTCGTGCCGCGCCCGGCCAATGGCGAAGTCAGCTGGCAAGTGCAGCGCAACTCGGCCCATCCTTCCTATATCGATGTCCCGGTGCAATGACGCCCTTGGCGTCCGAGTGCCATAGCGCCGTGGAGTGACAGGTATCGATTAATAACCTGGCTTGCATTGCGCGCCTTGGCACGATTGCCGGATGCTCCCCCAAGTCGTATCAGGGGGAGTACCGATCATGGTTGCGCAATTCCGACAACGTTTGCCGCGGCGTCAGGCTTCCACGCCGGCCATCGCTCAGGCCGTCACTTTGGCGCTGACCTGTACTCTGCCGTGCCTGCCGGCGGGCGCGGCCTATGCCGAGGCGGCTCCGCAGGCCAATGCCCAGTCCACTGCCAAGGACGACATCATCGATTACGTGATCGTCACGGGTTCCCAGGTCGAGCTGCCGCCCGACTTTGCCGGCGGCCAGGTCGCCAAGGGCGGGCGCGTCGGCCTGTTCGGCAACCTGGATCTCATGGATACGCCGTTCAACAGCACCAACTTCACCGCGGAGTTCATGCGCAATCTGCAGGCGCGCAGCGTGGCGGATGTGGTGCAGAGCGATCCGGGGGTGCGTGTCGCGCGTGGCTTTGGCAACTTCCAGGAACTGTACGTGGTGCGTGGCTTCCCGGTGTACTCGGATGACATGAGTTACAACGGCCTGTACGGGTTGTTGCCGCGCCAGTATGTGGCGGCGGAGTTCCTGGAGCGTGTCGAAGTGTTCCGCGGGGCCAACAGTTTTCTCAATGGCGCGGCGCCGGGCGGCAGTGGCGTCGGCGGTTCGTTCAACCTGGTGCCGAAACGCGCGCCGGACCGGGCCTTGAATCGAGTGACGGCGGGTTATGAAAACAGCAGCCAAGGGTATCTGGCGGCGGATTTCGCCCGTCGCTTCGGCGAGGGCGAACAGTTCGGTATGCGCGCCAACGCGGTGCGGCGTGATGGTGAGACCTCGGTCGACAACCAGGATCGTGAGCTGAGCGTGCTTTCGCTGGGTGTCGACTATCGCGGCGAAAAGGCGCGTTTTTCGGCGGATCTGGGCTGGCAGGATCATCTCCTGGAAGCACCGCGGCCGAACGTGACTCCTTCGACCGGAATTCCGCGGGCACCGGATGCGTCGAAGAACTTCGCGCAGAATTGGAGTTACAGCGGTGAGAAGGACTTGTTCGGGGTGGCCCGCGGTGAGTACGACCTGAACGACAAGACCAGCTTGTGGGCGGCGATCGGAGTGCGCGACAGCGAAGAGCACAATGTGCTGAGCAATCCCACCGCCACGGCGGAGGGAGTGACCAGCGCCTACAAATTCGAGAATTACCGTGAGGACCTGGTGACCACCGGCGAAATCGGCCTGCGCACCCAGTTCGACACCGGGGCGGTGAGCCACCGGGTCAGCGTGCAGGGAGCCATTTTCGATCTGGACTCGAAGAACGCCTACTCCTTCTCCAACTTCGCCGGGTTCGCCAGCGACCTGTACCATCCGGTGCAGGTGGCCGAGCCGACCGACATCTTTTTCGCGGGCGGCGTGATGTTCTCACCTCACACCACCACCCGGACCAAGACCAGGAGCGTGGCGCTGGCGGACACCTTGGGATTCGTCGACGACCGGCTGTTGCTGACCCTGGGAGCCCGCTACCAGGTGCTCGAACAGCATACCTTCAACTACAACACCGGCGCCGAGAACTGCCAGGCCACCATCGATCAGCGCAGTGTCTGTGGCTTCAAGGAAAACACCATGACGCCGGTGGCGGGCGTGGTGGTCAAGCCCACCGACCGGATCTCGGTGTATGCCAACTATATCGAGGGCCTGGTGCCGGGTTCGCTGGTGCCGCAGACCATTGCGACCGCGGACGGACCGGTGCAGCCGACCAACGCCGGCACGTTCCTCGATCCGTTCAAATCAAAGCAGTACGAAATCGGCGCCAAGTACGACAGCGGCAATTTCGGCGCCACGTTGGCGGTGTTCCGCATCAACCGGCCGAGTTCGATTCTGGTGGACGGCGCCATGCGGGCCGACGGCGAACAGCGCAACCAGGGAGTGGAGCTGAGCTGGTACGGCCAACCGCTCGATGGCCTGCGCGTACTGGGTGGAATCACTTTCCTGGATGCCAGCTACCAGAAAACCCAGTTCGGCAGCACCGATGGCAAGGACGTCATCGGCGTGCCCGAGTTGCAGACCAACATTGGCGTGGAATGGGATATCCCTGGCGTGCCAGGCCTGAGTATCGACGGCCGCTGGGTCTACACCGGTACGCAACCGGCCAACGCCGCCAATACCTGGGAGATCCCCGCCTGGAATCGCCTCGACCTGGGAGCGCGCTATGGCTTCTCCCTTGGCAGTACCGAGCTGACGATGCGCGCACGTATCGATAATGTCACGGATCGGGACTATTGGTCGTCGGTGGGTGGCGAACCCGGCAGCAGTTATCTGGTGCTGGCTGCTCCACGCACTTTCGTGTTGTCGGTTTCGGTCGATTTCTGATCCGCATGGCCCGGGCTGGGGTGTCGATGGCCCGGACGCGATTGTCACGCCGGCCAGTCTGCTGCAGATTGGCCGGCATGTCGCGAACGACGGACATGGTGGCGAGGTCCTCGAATGAAATTGACCGCATGGCGGTGGCTGCTCACCGCGCTTCTGTCTTTGTGTGCCTGTGCCAGCGCCAGTGCGGCACGCCAGCCCGTGCCATTCGCGCTGGATCCTTATCCCAGTACTTATCGGCCCGCGCCGCGCACCGACACTCTGATCGTCAACGCCACCATTCTGGATGGCGCGGGAGCGCGGATCGACAACGGTGAACTGCTGATCCGGGACGGCAGGATTGTCGCGCTGGGGCAGGGGCTTGACCGCAATGGCGTCATCGTGATCGACGCCAAGGGACGCTGGGTCACGCCCGGCATCATTGACGTGCACAGCCACAACGGCACCTACTCCATGCCACAGACGGAACTGGACGTGGTGGCTTCGGATGTTTCCGAGATCAGCGACCCGAACGTCGCCGACACCTGGATCGAACATGCGGTGAATGCCCAGGATGCGGCGTTTTCCGCGGCGCTGCGCAGTGGCGTGACCACCCTGCAAGTGCTGCCAGGCTCGACCCCGATATTCGCCGGGCGCTCGGTGGTGCTGAAGCCGATCCGGGCCAGCGATGTCCAAGCCATGAAATTCCCCGGCGCGCGCCAGGGGCTGAAGATGAGCTGCGGCGAAAACGCTAAGAGCTATTTCAGCGAGAAGGATCGCGCCCCCAACAGCCGCCAGGGGGAGATCGCCATCGTGCGCGAAGCTTTCCTGCGGGCACAGGAGTATCGAGACGGGTGGCGTGACTACGAGAAGGGCAAACGCAAGGAGCCGCCGCAACGGGATTTGAAGCTCGACACCCTGGCGGCGGTATTGGACGGCGATATCCAAGTGCACATGCATTGTTACCGCGCCGGTGACATGAGCGTGATGCTCGATGTGGCCAAGGAGTTCGGCTTTCATATCGCGGCGTTCCATCACGCCGCCGAGGCGTACAAGATCGCTCCCCAGCTCAAGGCGGCCGGCACCTGTGCCGCCGTCTGGTCCGACTGGTGGGGATTCAAGATGGAAATCCTCGATGCCATCCGCGCGAACGCCGCGATGCTCGAGGCCGCGGGCGACTGCGTGATGATGCATTCCGATTCTCCGGTGGTGGGGCAGCGCTTGAACATCGAAGCGGCCAAAGCCGCGGCTGCCGGTCGCCGTGTCGGCCTGGACGTGCCGCCGCAGCGGCTGATCCGCTGGGTCACCAGTACGCCGGCCAAGGTGCTCGGCCTGGGCGAGCGCATCGGTACGCTCGCGCCCGGCTTCAATGCCGACGTGGTGATCTGGTCGGCCAGCCCGTTCTCCATCTACGGCAAGGCCGATCAAGTGTTCATCGATGGTGCCCTGGTCTATGACCGCGCCGCGCCGAACCAGGACACACTCGCCGACTTCGAACTGGGCCGGCCGGAAGCAGGAGAACACCCATGATTCGTTTGCGCGGCGCCGTGTCGGTGTCGGTTCTGCTGGCGGGCGCCGGTTTTCTGGCCTGTCTGGCGGCGGGCCGGGCTGCGGCGGAGACCACCGCCATCGTCAACGCCACCGCCTGGACCCTCACTTCGGATGCGCCGGTCAGGGATGCCACCATCGTGATCACGGACGGCAGGATCGTTTCTGTCGCCAGCGCGGGCGCCGCGCCACCGGGTGCGCATGTCATGGACGCCGCGGGCAAACCGGTCACGCCAGGGCTGATGCAGGCTGCCACGCAGCTTGGCCTGGTGGAAGTCAGCGCGGCTACCGAAACCGTCGATTCCAGCGCCAAGTCCGGTGTGCCTGGTCCCGCATTCGATGTGCAGTATGCCGTGAACGCCAATTCCGCCATGGTCCAACTGGCGCGTGCCGACGGGCTCACTCGAGCGCTGACCCATCCGACGGGCAGCGGAGTGGTGCCTTTCGCCGGCCAGGGAGTGTTGTTGCATTTGTTCGAGTCGGGGGACATCGTGGAGCGTCCCGGCACCGGTGTGTTCGTCACCATCGGTGGCCGCAGTGCCAAGGCATCGGTTGGCTCGCGTGCGGCGCAGTGGCAGATGTTACGCGCGGCGCTCGACACCGCAAAAAGCAATCTGGCGGCGACGGCTACGGCGACGAATCGCCCTGCCGAGACGTTGGCGTTACAGCCGGTGCTGGCTGGCAAGACGCCATTGGCGATTGCCACCGAACGCGCCTCGGATCTTCGGCAGGCAGCAAAGCTGGCGCGCGACTATGGAATCCGGATCGTCATCGTGGGGGGCGCCGAAGCCTGGATGGTGGCGCAGGACCTGGCAGCCGCGAAAGTGGCGGTCATCGTCGATCCATTCGCCAACCTGCCAGCCTCGTTCGACGCCATAGGAGCGCGCCTGGACAATGCGGCCCTGCTGCGTCGAGCCGGCGTGACCGTGGCTCTCCACCTTAGTAGCGTTCAGACCTACAACGCGGGCTCATCGCTGCGCGAGGGAGCCGGGCTGGCGGTGGCCAACGGGTTGCCCTACGTGGAAGGCTTGCGCTCCATCATGAGCGCGCCGGCGCGAATCTGGGGTGTCGCTGATCGCCAGGGTACGCTCGAGCCGGGCAAGGACGGCGATCTGGTGATCTGGGATGGCGATCCCCTGGAACCCTCGACCTTGGTGACGGCGGTGCTGATTCAGGGGCGACCGGTGTCGTTGGTAACACATCAGACGGCATTGCGTGACCGCTATCTGCCCATGATCAAAGCCATCGCCGCGGAGAACTCGAAGTGATGCGCCGTGGTCTGGGCTGCATGCTGGTCCTGGCGGCCGCCGCCAGCCTGGCGCATGAAGCGGATTTTCCATTGCCGCTGCTGGCCAGTGGCGCGACGACTACGGCAGTGGCCGCAGAGGCGGCAGCGACGTCAGCGCCCAGCCTGCGTCCCAGGCAGGCGCCAGGACTGACACTGCCGTTGCGGCCGACCCGCCGGATTGCGTTCGACACGGACGAGGGTACCTGGCTGTCAGTGGATGTTGCGCCCGATGGGAGCCGGCTGGTCTTCGATCTGCTGGGTGACATTTATTCGCTGGCGACAGGCGGCGGCCGGGCGACAGCCATTACCCACGGCCTGGGTTTCGATGCTCAGCCCACCTACTCGCCGGACGGACAATGGATCGCCTTTCTCAGCGATCGTTCCGGCGCCGACAACCTTTGGGTGATGCGACCCGACGGTTCGCAGGCGCGTCAGGTGAGTTTCGGCGGCGATGACACGGTGCTGGTCTCTCCCGCCTGGAGCCCCGATGGCCAGTCGCTGTACGTCAGCCGGTTTCTCTGGAGTCTCAACAACTACGAACTGTGGCGCTATGGCCTGGACGGCAGCGAAACGTTGATCGCGCCTATCAAGGCTCCGGAGCAGCCGCGCAGTAGCGCCATCAGCAGTCTGGGCGCGGTGGTTGCGCCCGATGGCCGCAGCATCTATTTCGCGCGTCGTACCGGTGATGCGGATGAGGGACATTGGAGTGTGGTGCGACGTGACCTTGCCGACGGCCACGAAACCACGGTGTTGCCCGATCCCGCCGGGCCAGGGCGCCCATCGAACGCCGGCAAGTATTTCAGGCCGGCGCTGTCGCCGGATGGCAGGCTGCTGGCCTATGCCACTCGCTTCGGCGGACAGACCGGCCTGCGAGTGCGCGATCTCGCAACGGGTGCGGATCGTTGGGTGGCGTTCCCGATCGAGCGGGACCAGGTGGGCGCGGAAAGCTGGCAGGATCTGGTGCCGCGCTATGCCTTCACGCGCGACGGCAAGGCTTTGATCCTGAGCCGCCATGGCAAACTCGAACGGCTGGCCATCGACGCTGGCGCCGCGACCTCCATTCCATTCACGGCATCGGTCGACTTACAGCTGGGGCCGCTGACGCGTGTCGACGTCAAGCAGGAGACGGGCCCGGTGCGCGCGCGCCTGATCCAGACACCGGAGCAATCCCCGGATGGCCGACGGCTGGTGTTTTCCGCTCTGGGGAAAATCTATTTGCAGCCGCTGGACGGGCACTCCAAGCCGCGACGGCTCACGGCGTCACGGGTTGGCGTGATTGCGACGGATCCCGCCACCGCCGCCGGTGAGCCCGGTGAGTTTCATCCCAGCTGGTCGCCGGATGGCAAGCTTGTCACGTACGTCACCTGGAGCGCGCGCGAGGCGGGCAAGGTATGGGTGGCATCGACCGACAGCGGCACACCCAGGCTGATCAGTGATAGCGCAGCGTACTACACCCGTCCGGTATTCACTCCCGATGGCAGCCACATCCTGGCGGTTCGTTCCAGTCAACGCGGTCGCCTGGAAACCGTCATGGACATTGGCGAAGTACGCAGCGCGGAACTGGTGGAATGGCCGGCCAGCGGTGGCCCGGCGCGCGTGATCTATTCAGGCAAGCTCGGCGGCAAGCTGCATTTTGCAGCTGCAGCCAACACTGTCTACCTGCGCGATGAGGACGGTTTGGTCGCCGTGGACCTGAGCGCTGGAACGCTCAAGGTGGCGGCGAAGGTAGTGGGGCCCGGCTGGTATTTCATGGACCATCCCGCCGCGGTGGACGACCTGCGCATCAGTCCCGATGGCCAGTGGTTGCTGGTGCAGATCGCCCAGCAACTGCACGTGCTGGCCATGCCGGCGTCGGCGCAGACCGTGGACCTGTCCAACCCGGGATTGGCGCATCGCCGGATCACCAACACCGGCGTCGATTTCTTCGAATGGGCCGATGGCGGCAAGACCATTACCTGGTCGTTGGGGTCGACTTTCCAGCGTCGTGCGCTGGCGGACATCGAGCTGAATGCTCCCGACCACCCCAACTGGTCCGCGGATGTACAGACGGTGGCGCATGGCCGCAATGCATTCGATGCAGTCGTGGAGGTGCCACGCGACGTACCTCGTGGCAATGTGCTGTTGCGCGGTGCGCGAGTCATCACCATGCGCGGCAACGAGGTCATCGAGAACGCCGATCTATTGGTGAGCGATAACCGTATTGCCGCGGTGGGACCGCGAGACACCCTGAAGCTGCCTGTCGGCACCCAGGTTCGCGATCTCAGCGGTAAGGTCATCCTGCCCGGGTTCATCGATATTCACGACCATGTCGCGGATATTCGGCGCGACATTCTGGCCACCGACGCCTGGGGATTGCGGGCGCGGCTGGCGTACGGCATCACCACTTCTTTCGATCCGTCCACGCTGAGCATCGACATGTTCGCCTACCAGGACATGGTCGATGCCGGCATGGTGCTGGGCGCGCGGGTGCCGAGCACCGGCATGGCCCTGTTCTCTTTCAACCGCCTGGCCTCGTTGGAGGATGCGCTGGCGCTGTTGACCCGCAATCGCGACTATTATCGGACGCACAATGCCAAACAGTACCTGATCGGCAACCGACGCCAGCGCCAATGGCTGGTGCAGGCGGCGGCGCAGCTGGGCGTGATGCCCACCACCGAAGGCTCGTCGGCGTTGAAGCTGGATCTGACCCAGATCATGGACGGCTTCTCGGGCAACGAGCATGCCTTGCCCACGCCGCTGTATCGTGACGTGATCGAACTGGTGGCGCGCAGCGGTACCAGCTATGACGCGACGCTGCAGATCGAGAACGGTGGACCGCCGGCGCAGAATCAATTCATCGTGCGCGACCGGCCCCTGGAAGATGCCAAGTTCATGCGAACGCGCCCCTACCTGACCGCCATTGCTTCGATCGAGCAGCGCAGTCTATGGACCGATCCCGAGATGCTGCTGTATCCCCGCATCGGCGGTGATGTGGGCAGGATTCAGCGTGCCGGTGGCGTGACCGGCATTGGGTCGCATGGAGAAGTCCCGGGAACGGGGTTCCATTGGGAACTGGCTGCTCATGCGCAGGGCGGCATGCCCCCCTGGGACGTGCTGCGCGCCGGCACCATCGGTTCCGCCACGGCGATCGGCCGGGGTAAGGAGTTCGGCAGCATCGAGCCGGGCAAGTACGCCGACCTGGTCATCCTCAACAGCGACCCGCGCGACGACATTCGCAACAGCCATGATATCGCCCAGGTGATGAAGAACGGCCGACTCTACGATGCGGCCACTCTCGACGAGCTATGGCCGCGCCAGCGCCAGGCTCCGGCGCAGTGGTTCGATGAGCAGCAGCCGAGTGCACGCTGATCCAATGCGAGGGCGCTACGCGCCCTCGAATCTCACCTGTCCATCCACGATGGTGCGCAGCACCTTGGCGGTGACGATGCGCTCGGGCGCACAGGCGGTCAGGTCGGTATCCAGCACCGTGAGATCGGCCAGCCGGCCCGCTTCGAGGATGCCCAAGCGATCCTCTTGAAAGCCGGCATAGGCATTGGTGGCGGTGTAGGCGGTGAGTGCTTCCGCCACGGTGATGCGTTGCTCGGGCACCCAGCCATTGGGATGGGCGCCATCGAGGGTGCGGCGGGACACTGCCGCGTCGATGCCCCGCAGCGGATCGATGGGCGCCACCGGCCAGTCGGTACCGAAGGTGACACGGGCCTTGGCGTCGAGCAAGGACCGTATCGCCCACGCGAAATGTAAACGACGCTCGCCCAACGGCTTGACCGCCCAGCGTCCGTCGTCGATGGCGTGGTAGGGCTGCATGGAAGCGATGACCTGCTGTTTGGCAAAGCGCGGCACATCCTGCGGCAACAAGTGCTGCGCATGTTCGATGCGAAAGCGACGATCACGCGGGCCGTTGCGTGCCGCAACGTCGGCATACATATCGAGCACTTCGTCGTTGCCCTCATCGCCGATGGAGTGCACCGCGATGTGCAGTCCCGCCGCGTCGCCGGCGGCGATGTACTGGTGCAGCTTGTCCCGGGGCGTCCGGTAGATGCCATGGTTGGTCGGGTCGTCCGCGTAGGGCTCACGCATCAATGCAGTGCGTGAGCCGAGCGAGCCGTCGATCAGTCCTTTCAGCCCGCCCCATCGCACCCAATCGTCGCCCCGTCCTTCGGCTCGCACCAGGGCTGCCATCCGCTGCCAATCCTCGATCGGGACGAACGAGTAGAAGCGCATGCCGATCTTATTGCGGGCACGCAGCCGGCGCAGCGCATGATGCGTCACCCAGTCCAGCTCGGTGACGTGCACCTGCGTCACGCCCTTGGACAGGGCATACCGGGTGCCGGCACCGATGGCTGCGTCGGCGTCCGCGTCGCTCATGGCGGGAATGACCCGCAACACCAGATCTTTGGCCTTGTCCTTGATCAATCCAGTGGGTTCTCCATCGGGGGCGCGCAGGATCAGTCCGCCCTCCGGATCGGGGGTGTGCTTGCCGATGCCGGCCAGTTGCAGCGCCAGCGAATTCAGTAGCATCAAATGCAGATCGTAACGCACCACCGCCACTGGCCGGTCCGGCGTCACCGCGTCGATCCATGCACGGGTGGGCAGTTCGCCACCCCACATTTGTTCATCCCAGTTGCCGCCCTGCAGCCATTGGCCAGGGCGCAGCTCGCGCGCGGCTTTTCCGACGCGCTCGACGAACTCCTGTCTGGATTTCGCCGTACGCAGTTCCGGCCGGTTCAGCATGGCCGAAGCACGGAGAAAATGGGTGTGATTATCGATGAAGCCGGGCACCACGAAGGCGCCATCGAGGTCGATGATGCGTGTGTTCCGGTCCGCCATGGAACGAACGTGCGCATCGTCGCCGACCACCGCGATACGGTTGCCAACGGTACCGAATGCAGTGGTCTGCGGCCGCCGCCCGATCCTGTCTGTGCGCCCGGTCCACAGGCGGGCATTCACATACCCAACTTCGAGTGTGGACTCGGCGGCGCTCAAATGCTTCGCGGCGAGCATGGCGCCCATCCCCGCAAGCAGCTCACGTCTATTCATCGACAGCCTCAGTCGTTCAACTCGGATCGGTACCGTGCGGTTCACCATCGATACTCGGCGCCAGCTGACGCGCCTGCGCATTGAGTTCCTTGAGGAACAGTCTGGCTGCGGGAGCCAATGAGCGCGCGGCATGGGTCACCACGCCGATGGAGCGGGCGACGTTCGGGTTGCGCAACTTGCGATACGCCAGTGCCGGCGAATCCAATTGCGCCAGCGTGAGTCGGCTGAGTGCGGCGATGCCCAAGCCGGCATTCACCAGCGCGCCAATGGTGGTGGGTTGCTTGCAGTCGAGCAGCGGGTTGGCGCTGACGCCTGCCTGTTCCAGTGCCTGGTCGATCATGGCCCGCAGGCCGGTTTCGGTCGAGGGACTGATGAAGGTGCGGGCGGCGAAGATCGACCAGTCGTGTTCCTCGCGCCGCGCCAGCATGTCATCGGTGCGGCACACCAGGACGATCTCGTCGCGCAGCAGCGGTCGGTAGCGCAGGTCGCTGGTGATGGGCGGCGGCGTGGTCAGCCCGATATCGGCACGGCCTTCCAGCACGGCGCGATGCACCGGCAGTCCCACGTCCTCCCAGATCTGGATGCGTACCTTCGGGTGCCGCTCGCGAAACCGTACCAGGGTGCTGGGCAACAGCATCGCAGCCACTGATGGGAAGGCCGCGATCCGCACCACGCCTTCACGGCCCGCCACGAAATCGTCGAACTCGACGAAGGCATCCTGATAGTCCTGCAGCAGGCGCCGGGCCAGCGGCTCCAGGCGTTCGCCGGCCGGCGTCAGGCGCAGCTTGCGGGTATCGCGGTCGAACAGCCGTGCCCCGAGCTTGTTTTCGATCTGTTGGATGGTCCGGCTCAGTGCCGGTTGCGACACCCCCAGCGCCTCGGCGGCATCGCCGAAGCTGCCCACGCCGGCCAGGGTCAGGAAGGCGGAGAGCTGTTGTAGGTTGAGACGAATCTGCATCGCAAGCCCGCTAGTTTGAGCTGTCGCCTGAACTTCACATTTCCCGCGCCGCTCGGCAAGACCCAAGTCAGCTTTGGTATCGATAAATAACCCGTCCTGCATTGCGCGGCCCATGCCGGTACCCGATGCTGGCCCCATGATCCCACTGCTGGAAGGCATACGAATCCTGGAACTGAGCGCGGTCGTCATGGGGCCGTTCGCGGGGCAGGTGCTGGCCGACCTGGGCGCCGAGGTGCTGAAGGTGGAGCCCCTGGAGGGGGACGTGGCGCGCAGCTCACGGCCACAGGCAGCCGGCATGGGGGCCCTGTACGTCAACAACAATCGCAACAAGCGAACCATTGCGCTCGACCTCAAGAGCGCCAGTGGCCGAGCCGTGCTCGAGCGGCTGATCCGGCGCAGCGACGTCCTGTTGCACAACATGCGGGCCGATGCCGCCGAGCGGCTGGGGCTGGGCTTCGAGGCCGTGGCTGCCATCAATCCCCGCATCATTCATTGTGCGGCGATCGGCTTCGGGCAGCGTGGCCGTTATCGGGGCCGGCCCGCCTTCGATGACGTGATCCAGGCCGCCTCGGGGCTGGCCGGCATGGCGCAGTATCATGGCGACGAGCCGCGCTTCGTGCCCACCATCCTGGCCGACAAGGTCGGAGCCTTGTACGCGGTCTATGGCATTCTGGCCGCCCTGGTCGCGCATGGCCGTGGCCGTGAGCAAGCGATCCGGGTCGAAGTCCCCATGTTCGAGGCGCTGGCGTCGTTCCTGCTCAACGAGCATCTGGCGGAAGCCAGCTTCGAGGAGTCCGGTAAAGTAGGTTATGCAAGGGTGCTGTCACGCGATCGACGACCCTATCGCACGCGCGATGGCTGGATCGCGGTGCTGCCGTACACCGTGGAGCAGTGGCGTCGCTTCCTGGTGGAGGTCGAGCGCAGCGACGTATTGGCGCAGCCCTGGTTCGAGCAGGCCGACGGCCGCCACCGCCATATCGATTATTTGTATGGAGTGATTGCCGCCGTGCTGCCGCGGCGTGACACCGCCAGCTGGTTGGAAACGCTGTCGCAGCTCGATATTCCGTGCTCGCAAGTCAACCGGCCGGAGGACCTGCTGCGCGATCCGCATCTGCAGGAGGTCGGTTTCTTCGCAGTGGGAGCTCGCTATCCCAAGGAGATCAAGCGCATGCTGCCGCAGCCGGTGTTGTTCGATGGCATTGCCCCCAAGGATGACACGCCGCCGCCGCCGCTCGGTGCCGACACGCTCGACGTATTGCGGGGTTGCGGCTACTCGGGGCAGGAAATCGAGGACCTGATGGCGCGCCACGTAGTGCACGGCGCCTCGGCGTCGTGAGGCCGGCATGGCAAGCATCGTGACGGGAGCATTGAATCAGCGGCAACGGCTCGCGGCCATCGTCACCGGTTCGGCGGGCAATCTGATCGAATGGTTCGACTTTTACGTCTACGCGTTCACCGCCCTGTACTTCGCCGCCAGCTTTTTCCCCGAGGGCGATCGCACCGCGCAATTGCTGAATGTAGCTGGCATCTATGCCGTGGGCTTCCTCATTCGACCGGTTGGCGGCTGGTTCTTCGGCCGGTTCGCCGATCGGCACGGACGTCGCGCCGCGCTGATCGCGGCGGTGCTGTTGATGGGAGCGGGTTCGTTGCTGATCGCCGTGCTGCCCACCTATGCCGCGATCGGCGCCTGGGCTCCCGCATTGCTGTTGCTGGCGCGCCTGCTGCAGGGGTTTTCCACCGGCGGGCAGTTCGGCGCCGCGGCTACTTATCTCAGCGAAGTAGCCACCGATGCCAGGCGTGGGTTCTATGCATCTTTCCTGTATGTGACGCTGATCGCCGGTCAACTGTTCGCGCTGTTCATCCTGATCCTGTTGCAGCAGTCGTTGGATGAAGAGTCGCTGCGTGCCTGGGGCTGGCGAGTGCCATTCGCGGTGGGCGCCGTGATGGCGTTCACCGTGCTGCTGATGCGCAACCATATGCATGAGAGCGCCGGCGATACGCCGAGACAGTCGTCGGAAGCCGGCAGCCTTGCGGCCCTGCTGCGCCACCCGAAAGCCTTGTTCGCCGTCATGGCGTTGACCGCCGGTGGCGGTTTGTGTCTGTACACTTTCACCACCTACATGCAGAAATTCCTGGTGAACACCGCCGGCATGGACGCGAAAGCGGTCAGTGAAGTCATGCTGGCCGCCATGATCGGGTTCATGCTGCTGCAACCGGCCGTGGGCGCGCTGTCGGATCGCGTCGGCCGGCGCACCTGTCTGCTGGTGTTTTCAGGGCTGATGACGCTGTGCGTGGTGCCGTTGCTCACCGCGTTGTCGAGCGTACGAAGCGGCGGCGCGGCATTCCTGCTGGTGCTGGCTGGTCTGGCCATCCTGAGTTTCTACAGTTCCATCAGCGGCCTGTTCAAGGCGGAGCTGTTTCCCCAGCACATTCGCGCCCTGGGGGTGGGAGTGGGCCACAGTATTGCCATCGCCATATTCGGCGGGAGCGCCGAATACATGGCGCTGCTGTGCAAGCATCTCGGCCGGGAGTCGCTGTATTTCTGGTACGTCGCGGCTGTCTGTGGTATCTCGTTCATGACCGCGCTCATGATGAGAGAACCGAAGCGCGCCAGCATGGGGACCTGATATTGCGTACGCCCGCTCTGATGCCGCGCATGGTGGCAGCCGTGCTGGTGGTGCTGCTGACCGCTTCGTTGACGGCCTGCTCCGACCGTTCCGGCCAGGCCGCCGGCAAGGAGCAGAGGGAATATGCGCAGGTGGATCAGGCCCGCCTGGTCAATGCCGATGCCGAGCCGCAAAACTGGTTCACCACCGGCCGCACCTTGGGCGAGCAGCGCTATTCGCCACTCGACCAGATCGATGCAGGCAACGTGAAGCGGCTGGGTTTTGCCTGGGAGTACGATTTGCGCACCAGGCGCGGTCTCGAGGCAACCCCGGTGGTGATCGATGGCGTGCTGTTCACCAGCAGCACCTGGAGCAAGGTCTACGCGCTCGATGCCAAGACCGGGCGGGAACTGTGGTCGTTCGATCCGCAGGTGCCGGGCGAGTGGGCGCGCAACGCTTGCTGCGACGTGGTGAACCGCGGTGTCGCCGTCTGGCATGGCAAAGTGTATGTCGGGACGCTGGACGGGCGTCTGATTGCCCTGGATGCGAACAGCGGCAAGCCAGTATGGCAGCAGGACACGCTGATCGACCGTAGTCGCTCGTACACCATTACCGGCGCACCGCGCATCGCCGCCGGCAAAGTCGTGATCGGCAATGGCGGTGCCGAATATGGCGTGCGCGGCTATGTGACTGCCTATGACGCTGAAAGTGGGGCGCTGGCCTGGCGCTTCTTCACGGTGCCGGGCGATCCCAAACGGCCATTCGAGCATCCGGAGCTGGAGCGGGCCGCCAGGACCTGGGACCCGCACAGCTTGTGGGAATCCGGCGGAGGTGGCACCGTCTGGGACTCCATGGCGTACGATTCGCAGTTGAACCTGCTGTACGTGGGCACCGGCAACGCCAGCCCGTTCCCGATCGCGCTGCGCAGTCCTGCAGGCGGCGACAATCTGTATCTGTCCTCCATCCTGGCGATCGATCCGGACACCGGCCGCCTGGCCTGGCACTACCAGACCACGCTGGGCGAGTCCTGGGACTACACCGCCACCCAGAATATGATTCTCACCGACCTGAAAATCGGCGGACGCACCCGCCAGGTGCTGCTGCAGGCGCCCAAGAACGGCTTCTTTTATGTGCTGGACCGGCGCACCGGTGAACTGCTGTCGGCGGAGAAGTACGTCGCGGCCAACTGGGCCAGCCATGTGGACCTGAAAACCGGCCGGCCGGTGCTCACGCCGCAAGGCGATTATGGCACCGCGCCCAGGCACGTCACGCCCGGCCCGTTCGGCGGCCACAATTGGCAGCCCATGGCATTCAGTCCCAAGACCGGGCTGGTCTACATTCCTACGCTCGAGCGCAGTGCCTATTTCGCGATCGATCGCAACTACCGCTACGAGCCGCGCTTGTCATTCAACATAGGTCTTTCCGCCGCCGGGGCGGCGGCTGCCCAGCAACGCGATGGGGTGACGCTCGAACGGTCCGGAGCGCTGAAAGCCTGGGACCCCGTGGCGCAGCGCGAGGTCTGGCGCGTCGATTATCCATGGTTCTTCAACGGAGGGTTGCTGACGACCGCCGGTAACCTGGTGTTCCAAGGGACCACCGACGGCTACCTGAAAGCCTATCAGGCCGACACCGGCAAGCTCGCTGGCGAAGTGTTCGTGGGCACCAGCATCATGGCTGCGCCCGTCAGCTATGCGGTGGACGGCGTGCAGTACCTTGCCGTCCTGGCGGGATATGGCGGCGCGCAGCTCGATGAATTCCTGGAGGGCTCGGCGGCTCGTGACTATGGCAATGCCGGGCGCATCGTGGCATTTCGCTTGGACGGCGGCGCCGTCCCGGTACCGCCCAAGATGGATTGGGATGCCAATATTCCAGAGTTGCCGGCCCGCCTGCCGGCCGACGAAGCCACTCTGCGGCTCGGTGCGGAAAAGTTCGGCCGGCATTGCGCCATGTGCCACGTGCTCGACGACGCGCCCAGCGGCTACCCGAATCTGTTGCGCCTGGATCCGGCCAAGCATGCCATCTTCGATGAGATCGTATTGCGCGGGGCGTTGGCGGGCAATGGCATGGCAGGCTTCGGCAAGCAGCTCAGCACCGCGCAAGCCCATGCCATTCACGCTTATCTGATCGACAAGGCGTATCAGGTTCGGCAGGCGCGTGGGCAGCGCGCCGGCCATTGAGAACGGTCTTCGGCGCCCGTCAAATCACGCCGAACGCCAGCATCGACTGTGCCACGCGCCTGAAGCCGACGATGTTGGCGCCGATGACATAGTTGTTCGGGCTGCCGAACTCCGCGGCGGTCTCGAAGCAGTCGCGATGAATGTTGCACATGATTTCGTGCAGCCGGCGTTCGGTGTGTTCGAACGTCCAGGCGTCGCGGCTGGCATTCTGCTGCATCTCCAACGCCGAAGTGGCGACGCCGCCGGCATTGGCGGCCTTGCCCGGCCCATAGGCTATGCCGGCGTTGAGGAAGACGCGCGCGCCGCCCGGCGTCGTAGGCATGTTCGCACCTTCGCCGATAGCCACGCATCCGTTGCCTATCAGGATGCGGGCGGAGCTCTCGTCGAGTTCGTTCTGGGTGGCGCAGGGCAGGGCCACCTGGCAGGGAATGTCCCAGATATTGCCGTTCGGGTAATAACTCGCTCCGCGATGTTCCACATAGTGGCTGATGCGGCTGCGTTCCACTTCCTTCAGTTGTTTGATCACCGCCAGGTCGATGCCGCGTTCGTCGAACACGACGCCGTCGGAATCGGAACAGGCCACCACCTTGGCGCCCAGGCTTTGCAGTTTCTCCATGGCGTAGATGGCCACGTTGCCCGAACCGGATACGGTGCAGGTCTTGCCTTCGACCGAGTCGCCGCGTGCCTTCAGCATTTCGTCCACGAAGTACACGGTGCCATAGCCGGTGGCCTCGCGGCGCACCAGGGCGCCGCCCCATTCCGGGCTCTTGCCGGTCAGTACTCCGGATTCGTGGCGGTGGGTGATACGCTTGTATTGTCCGAACAAGTAGCCAATCTCGCGCGCGCCAACCCCGATGTCGCCCGCCGGCACGTCGGTGAATTCGCCGAGATAGTGATACAGCGCGGTCATGAAGCTCTGACAGAACCGCATGATTTCACCGTCGGATTTGCCCTTCGGGTCGAAATCCGCGCCACCCTTGGCGCCGCCGATCGGCAGGCCGGTCAGCGCGTTCTTGAAGATCTGTTCGAAGCCGAGAAATTTGATGATGCCGAGATAAACCGAAGGATGGAAGCGCAGCCCGCCCTTGTAAGGTCCCATGACGCTGTTGAACCCCACGCGGAAGCCCCGGTTGATCTGCACCTCGCCACGGTCGTCCTGCCAGGGTACGCGGAAGATCAGCTGCCGCTCCGGTTCGCAGATGCGCTCGATAATCTTGTGTTCGGCGTATTCGGGGTGTTTCTCCAGCACCGGTCCCAGGGTTTCCAGCACTTCGCGCACCGCTTGATGAAACTCGGTCTCGCCGGGATTTCGCTGCACGACCTGGTTGAAAATGTTCTCGATGCGCTCGCTCGCTGTCACGATGACCTCGCTGGCGTTATACCGATCACTGCGGCAATCGATATGTAATAAGAATGGCGACATTGTCGTCCGGCCAATGGCGCCTGGGACCATGCAGTGTAACGGCCATCGAACTCTTGGGGCTAGACGCGTGGCCAAGTCAAATCCGCCATTGCCATAAAAATATAGCCCGTCGCCGCCCTGGCGGGCGTGACCGGTGGCTTCGCCGCGATTACAGTGCGCCTTCCATGTGCTGCGATCGACACGAATGGTTCCTGAATCAGATTTTTCCGCATCGGGTGACGCTGCAGCGTTATCTGCGGCGGTTGGGGGTGGCGCATGAGGATGTCGAGGACCTGATTCAGGAAGTCTATCTGCGCATCTATGGCGTGCACGATTATGCCGGCGTGGAGTCACCCCAGGCTTTGCTGCTCACCATCGCGCACAATCTTGCCGTGGAACGTGCCCGCAAGCGGCAGCGGCAGGCAACGGACAGCGTGCCTGACTTCGAAGCGCTGGAAGTCTCGGCGCTCGGTCCAGCTGTCGACGAACGGCTCGACGCACGGCGACGCTTCGAAAGTTTCTGCGCCGCCGTGGATACGCTGCCACCGGTGTGCCGCCGCGCATTCGTGCTGCGAAAAGTTTACAAGCTCTCCCACGATGAGATCGCCGATGTCCTGGGGATCTCGCACAGCACCATCGAAAAGCATGTGGTCAAAGGGCTGCGGCGCTGCCGGGACTACCTGCGCGAGCGCGGCATGCTGGAGGATGGCTGCGTCTCGCCCGAGTCTCCGCCGTCCAGGACTTATCAGGAACAGAAGCCATGAGCGATGTCATCAAGCTGCGCACCAGCGCCGACATCGACGACGAGGCAGCCGCCTGGGTGTGGCGTTCGGATGGCGAACTGTCACCCGCTCAGCGGCGCGAGTTCGATCTCTGGATCCGGCGTGATCCGCGGCATCGACATGCCTTCGAAGAGATGGGCGGTGTCTGGTCGGCGCTGGACGGGCTGGCGGAAGCGAGGCGGGACGAGAAGCTGGCGACATTTACCCAGCCCGATCTGGTGCCGCCGGTATCGCAACGACGCTACCGGCCATGGTTGGCCGCGGCCGCGGCCCTGCTGGTAGCCGTGCTTGGCATACAGATCTGGATGTATCTGCGATCCGAAGCGCAGACCATTGCGACTGCCGTGGGGCAGCAACGTGAGGTGACTTTGGCTGACGGCTCGGTGATCAGTTTGAATACCAACTCCATCGTCGAGACCCGTTTCACTCGTGCGACGCGCGATGTACATCTGGTCAAGGGGGAGGCGCATTTCAGCGTGGCCAAGGATGCCGACCGGCCATTCCTGGTGCATGCCGGGGATGCCATGGTGCGCGCGGTGGGCACGCAGTTCGCGGTGCACATGCTGGATGCCGATGATGTGGAAGTGATCGTGTCCGAAGGCCGGGTGGAGGTGACGAATCATCCTGCGACCGAAGCCAGGGCCACGACTGCGGTACCGGCGTCACGAATCATTGTCGCCCGAGAGGAAACGGCCACCGGGTCCGGCCAGGGGAACCGGATTCCATCCGGCGCCTCCGCATCTGCCGCGGCACAGCCTGAGCCGCCGCAGGAGGCGACGGGCGCGATCGTACGTGCCGCGATTGCCAACCAACGTGTGATCGTGGATGGCGCGACGGTTTCGGTGGCTACATTGGATGCCGCTGCCTTGTCACGGCAATTGGCCTGGCGCGAAGGGGCGGTGGTGCTGGATGGCGAGCCGCTGTCGCAGGCCGTGGAGATGCTGAACCGATACACCGAGCTGCGGCTGCTGGTGAACGATCCCGCCGTAGCCCGGATGCGTATCGGAGGGCGGTTCAAGGCCAATGACATCGAAGGGTTCCTGCACGCGTTGCAGGCTGCGCTGCCGGTGAGCGTGCGGAGGACCGACAACGGGCTGGTATACATAGAACCGCGACGTGGACGGTAGACGGTTCGGTGCTTCTGCCGATGCGGGAGCGGGCGGAGCGTGGCAAGTTACGCTGTCGCTGCCCGCATACAGGAATCCTGGGTCTTATGAAGCTAACCGCTGGAATCTCGTCCCTGTCCTCACCGATCGCCGTGTTGTCGCTTGCCTTGTCGCTGACCGGGCAGAGCGCCTGGGGGGCGCAGCCGGCGCCTGACAATCTGCAACAGGTGCGCGAGGCCATCGTGCAGCATGTGCAGAAGAACGACATTCCCGGCATGGCCGTGGCGGTGTGGAAGGACGGCAAGATCATCTGGGAGGAAGGGTTCGGCTGGGCCGATCGCGCCGCCCGTACGCCGGTTACCGAGCACACCATGTTCTGCCTGGCCTCCTTGTCCAAGACGCTCACCGCCAGCGCGTTGATGACGCTGGTGCAGGAGGGCAAGGTGAACCTGGACAAGCCGGCCAACGATTATCTCGGTGACGACAAGCTGACCTCCTATATCGGCGATCCGAAGCAGGTGACGGTGCGCCGCCTGGCCAACCACACCTCGGGCCTGCCTGGCAGCGACCAATGGTTCTACGGCCCCGACAAGGCCAAGACGCCGGATTTCAGCGAGACCGTGCGGCGCTATGGCATCCTGGTTGCACCGGCCGGCGAGCGTTACCGCTATTCCAACCTGGGCTACGGCGTGCTTGGCCATCTGATGAGCCGCGTGACCGGCGAAAGCTATGGCCAGGTGATGCAGGAACGATTGTTTGTGCCGCTGGGCATGACGCATTCGGCGCTGGATGTCATGCCCGGTTTCGAACCGTACAAGGCCACGCGCTATGATTATGCCGGCCAGCCGATCCCGGACTATCGCTCGGCCGAGCCCGCCTCCGCCACTCTGTATTCCAGCGCCCATGACCTGGCTCGCTTCGGCATGTACATGCTGAAGGACCGGCTGCCGGATCAGCGCGCGGTGTTGAGCGACGAATCCATCGATCGCATGACCCGCGACCCGGTGGTGGATGGTCCGGACAGCTATTACGGCATCGGCTGGGACATCGAGGAAACCGGCGGCTATCGCACCATGGAACACAGCGGCTCGGCTTCCGGCGTGAGCTCGAACTTCGTGCTGGTGCCGTCCGAGAATGTCGGCGTGGTCATGGTGGCCAACACCGACGGTGGTGTGCCCACGAATCTGTTCCCGGAGGTGCTGAAGGTGCTGTTGCCGAAGTGGCAGGAAGCCAAGGCTGAGCCGCCGGCCAAGCCGCGCGCGTCCTTCAAGCCCAAGGCTGACCTGGTGGGGCGTTGGGAGGGCAAGGTACATACCTACGAAGGCGACATCCCGATGCAGCTCAAAATCCTGGCATCGGGCGATGTCCATGTGAATATCGGCAAGCAGCCGCGCTTCAGCACCCGCAGCCGTGTCGAACAGCCTTCGTTGCTCAACAACGTGGCGTTCGACGATGGCATGCTCACCGGCAGCACCTTGAGCCAGATTCAAACTTCGGACACCGCCCGCAATCCGCACACGGTGTCGCTGTACCTGAAGCAGCGAGGCAACGTGCTCAATGGGACTGCCACCGCCACTTCCATTTACCAGGGGCTGTGGATCTATGGCCTGCCGCATTGGACCGAATTGAAACGGGTTGCGGCTGAGTGATTCGTTGAGTTCCGCGCGGCGGCGTTCGGCGTGTTCTCTCCACGCCGCGCCGCCGTCATCTTGAGGGTGCCGGTCTCGCCGGCAAGCTCCATTCCTGGTCGGGAAAGCTCCGCAAGGCAGTGGCGGTATTCCTCCGCTGCCCCGTCTTCGCCTGGGTAAGCGCACGAAAACAGTTCAGCAACACTGTGCGCCAGGGGAAGAGACATGCCGTCATCGAGTTACCTGTCTTGCATTGGTCGTGGGGGCCGCGCCGCAGCCGGGCTGCTGCTGGCGAGCTTGCTGGCGTTCGCGCCCGCCGTTTTCGCCCAGTCGCGGCTGCATTCATTCGACATCCAGGAGCAGCCCGCCGCTACCGGCCTGAACGAATTTGCCCGCCAGGCGGACGTAACGCTGGTGTTTTCCTATGAAGGCGTGTCGCATGCCCGTACCAGGGCGGTACGGGGCGAATACTCCCTCGATACGGCACTGACCCAGTTGCTGGCGGGGACTGGCCTGTCGTTCGAACGGGTTGCCGAAAAAACCATCGCCATCGGCGACGGGGCGCAGACGCGCTCGGGTGAATCGGCCATCGCTGAAGTGGTGGTGACAGGCACGCGAGTGCGTGGCGCGACGCCGACAGCTGCCGTCGTAACAGTCAGTCGCGAAGAAATCGCGCGTGGCGGTTACATCAATGTGCAAGGAGTGCTGCAGAACACAGTCCAGAACTTCAGTGGTGCCACCGCGGCTACCGCCAGCGTCACCGGTGGCAATCTCGGCTACAGCTCGCAGGTGGATTTGCGTGGCTTGGGTCCCGAGGCGACGCTGACTCTGATCAACGGCCGGCGCGTGGCCGGCGCCGCTGGTGACGACGGTCGTGCCATCGACATCGGTATGGTTCCGCTAGCGGCGGTGGAGCGCATCGAAATTCTCACCGACGGCGCATCGGCGTTGTACGGCTCGGATGCTATTGGCGGCGTGGTCAACGTTATCCTGCGCAAGGACTACCAAGGCGCGGAAACGGCGGTGCAGTACGGTTTCAATCAGCGCGCTGCCGATAGTTTCACCGTCAGCCAGACCGGCGGCTGGATCTGGGATACCGGCCGGGTGTTCGGTGCATTCCAACATACGCAGCAGGACCCATTGACTTATGAGCGCCTGGGTATCCATTCCAACGATCTGCGGCCGCTGGGCGGCGGTGATTTCCGTACGCCGTTCACCACGCAGCCCGGCAACGTGCTGCCGCTCGGTGTGTTCGACGGGCTGCCTTTCGAAGGCATCGTCGGGCCCAATGGCGAACCGGTGTTTGCCGCGGCGCTGCCGGCCGGACAGAATGGACGCGACCTGGATCCGGCGGCGCTGCGTCTCAACCAGCTGAACGAGGCTTCGAGCCTCGCCAGGGACGTGGCGCCGAACCAGAGGAACGACTCCATCTATGTGACCGCCGAGCAGGATATCGGGCCGGTCACCCTGTTCGCTGATGCCGCTTATGCCCAGCGGCGCGTCATCAATCGGCGCAGTCCCTACAACAATTTCCTGTACGTGCCGGCCAGCAATGCCTTTTCGCCCTTCGCCGAGGATGTGCTGGTGGGCTATTCCTTCGGCCGGGAGCTTGGGCCGCTCACGGCACGCGCCGAGAGCAAGGGCTGGTTCGCCAACGTCGGTGCGCGCGGTGCGTTGCCTTTCGATGACTGGAGCTGGGAGATGGTCGGCACCGGTTCGCATGACGAGTCGAGTGTGGACATTCTGGGCTACGCCGCGCCCACCGAGCTGGCTACGCGGCTGGCATCGTCCGATCCCGAATACGCTTTCAATCCCTTTGGCGATGGCACCGGCCAATCCCCCGGTGTCATCGATGCTCTGCGTACGGGTGTAACTTTCACTGGCACGACGCAGCAACGTGGTATCACCGTTCAAGCCGAAGGTGCGCTGTGGCGATTGCCTGGTGGGGCGACGCGATTGGCGGTGGGCAGTGAGTACCGGCGCGAGCGCGTCGACAGCGCTACGGGCTCCAAATGGGAAGGGGACACCTTGCCCATCACGCCACACGCTTCACGCAACATAACCGCGCTGTTCGCCGAATTCCATGTACCGTTGATCGGCAGGGACAATTCCCGCTTCGCTATCCAGGAGCTGTCGTTGTCCGTCGCCGCTCGCTTCGAGGATTACAGCGATTTCGGCAAGACCACCAACCCGCGTATCGGGTTGAGCTGGCGTCCGGTGGATACTTTGCGGCTGCGCGCCGGGTGGGGAACTTCGTTCCGTGCTCCTTCGCTGCGCGAGTTGTTCTTCACCACGGCGCTGTATGACAACATTCCCGTGTTCGACCCCAGGGCGCCGGGTGGTCCCGCGACGGTGTTCACCAGCCTGCTTCAGTCGGGCAACCAGCGCTTGAAGCAAGAAACTGCAGATGTCTATTCCGCCGGCCTGACCTGGACGCCGCATTGGTTGAGCCGTGGCAGCATTACTATGAACTGGTTCGCCATCGACTACACCGATCGCATCCGTGGCCTGCTGGATGGGCTGGACATGGCCACCTTGTTGGAACTGGAGCCCACCTTGCCGGCTGGGCTGGTGACGCGCGATGCGGCGGGCAATCTGACCTCCGTCAATCTGACCAATCTCAATAGCGCCAGCACTCACATGTCGGGTCTCGACCTGTCTTTCGGCTACGACTGGGTGCCGACGCGACTGGGTAGTTTTGGCGTCAGCCTGGCGGGGACCACTTACCTGAAGTATGACGATCAGCTCATTGCGGGCGTGCCGACTCTCGACCTGGCCGGCCGTGTCGGCAGCCCGGCGAAATGGCGCGCACGTGCCGAGCTTATCTGGCAACGAGGCAACTGGTCAGGCAGCCTGGCTGTCGATCACGTGGATGGCTTGAAGAACTTCGGTGCCGATCCCCGCATCGTGGCACGCAATGTAAGTTCGCAAACCGTGCTCAATGGACAGGTCGGCAGGTCTTTCGAAAGTGGCCTAGCATTGAAGCTGGGCGTGGACAACCTGTTCGGCACGCAGGCGCCGTTCGTGGATGGCGAGGACCGCGCCGGGGTGGACGCACAGAACTTCGTGATCGGCGGACGCACCATCTACGTCAAAGCCAGCGTCGCGTTCGGGCAGCAGTGACGATGGTTGTTCTACTGTGTGTGGCGCTGGTTTTCGCCTACGGGGCCGTGTTCTGGTCGTCGGGTTCCCGCGCCGGCCGGGTGAGCATGATCGCCCTGGCGATTTTGGGTACGGCAAGCCTGTGGACTTACGGTCTGCGCCCCGCGCTGATGCCAACGTATCTGGCTGCCGTGATCCTGATCGTGGGTGGCGCCAGGTTGCGCCACTACATGCGCACCTGGCTGAGTGCTGGCGGTTTTGTGCGCCGTATCGTCGGAGGTGCGGTGCGCATTGCACTGTGTCTGGTTCCTGTCGGGTGCGCAGTGTTGACCGCTTTGACCTGGGTCGGAGAACCGCCGGCGTCCACCGGACGCTATTCGGTGGGCACTTTCGACTGGGTGCTGACCGACCGCGGGCGCATGGAGGTATACACTCAGGACCCAAACGATACACGGCAGATCCTGGTGCGGGTGTGGTATCCATCCGAAGCAATGCCGGACGATCCGGTGCGCCGGGCGGCCTGGGTCGACTCCATTGCTGCCCATCGTCAGGAATACATCTCCGGCGCGGTGGCGCAGGGATTCATGGGTGAGATGTTGCCGCCGCCGGTTGCCACGTTGCTGGCTGGGGGCATGCATCGACTGGTCAGTCCTGGAGCCTCGGGCATTCCGCTTGCGCCCGGCGCCGGGCGTTTTCCCGTGCTGCTGTTCTCGCCGGGCTATGGCATGCCCATAGATTTGTCGGCAGCGCATCTGGCCGAGATCGCCAGCCACGGCTACGTGGTGCTGGGTGTCAACGTCAGCTATGAGACCGCGGTTACCCAATTGCCCGACGGCCGGATACTGCGGCCACGGGACATGGTGCGGCAGGATGAAACCAAGGAAAGTTTCGAGCTGGAACAGAGTCTGGGTGCCACTGCCCGGGCGCTGCTGCCGGAAATGATCGAGCTGATGGATTTGCCCGAACCACAGCGCAAGGCACGCTACCTCGAGCTGAGATGGCAGCGTATGCCAGGCGAGCGATTCCTGGTGACCGCCATCGATCAGCGAGTGTTGGATTTGCGGCAGGTGCTGACCGAGTTGGAGCTGGTGGCCAATGGCACCGTGCGCAATCTTTTGACCGGGCGTGTGGACCTGGAACGGGTCGGCGTGTTCGGCATGTCGCTTGGGGGACCCACCGCCGGGCAGTTCTGTCTGGTCGACAGCCGCTGCCAGGCGGGCTTGAATTACGACGGCGAGATCTGGGGCGAACAGTTGACCCGCATGGATGCGCGCGTGCCTTTCATGTGGCTGCGCGGTCCGGCCGGATCGAAGCAGGGGGAGGCCTACTCGCTGGGCATTGCCTACCTGTTCGAAGCTTCGACCGGCCCGGCTTACTACGGCGAAATCGAGGGCATGGAACACATGTATTTCACCGACCTGGCGTTTCTCATGCCGGTGTTCAACTGGCTGGGGCTGCCACTGCGCCAGATGCTGAGCGAGCCGGACTATGTGCTGCAGGGACGGCAAACCGCGCTCGACTACACTGTGGCGTTCTTCGATCGCTATTTGAAACAGCGGGACAGCCCGCTGTTGCGCCAGGTCGGACGGGTGGGGAAATCGGCTGCCCACGCGGCCGTCCAGTTCAAGCGGCGCAATGTGGCCCCGCCGCGACGCGGGGACCGGCTCAACAAGACCGATGATTACCTGCGGCGGTAATGCCGGTCTCCATCCGTCAGCGTTCAGCTGATACGCCGTACCCGGCCACGCTTGAAGTCGGCAATGATCTCCTGCGCGGCGTTGTGGCCCGGGGCGCCGGTGACGCCGCCGCCCGGATGCGTGCCGGAGCCACACATGTACAGCCCTTGCAGCGGCCCCCGGTAGTTGCCGTGGCCGAGCATCGGGCGGGCCGAGAACATCTGGTCCAGGCTGAGCGCGCCGTGAAAAATGTCTCCCCCCAGCAGGCCGAAGGTGCGCTCGAGGTCCAGCGGGCTGTTGATCTGGCGGCCCAGCACGGCAGCTTTGAAGTTGGGGGCGTGCGCGTTCACGGTCTCGATCATCAAGTCCGCGACGGTCTCGCGATGATCGTCCCAGGAGGCGCCATTGGGCAGCTGTGGTGCGACGTGCTGACAGAACAAGCTGGCCACATGCTGGCCGGCAGGTGCCAGGCTGTCGTCGAGGGTCGAAGGAATCAGCATTTCCACGATGGGCTGTTTGGACCAGCCATGGGTGCGCGCGTCGAAATAAGCTTGCTCCATGTACGCCAGGGTGGGCGCGATGATGATACCGGCGGTGTGATGCTGGGCGCGTGCCTTGCCGGGCAGGCAGCTGAAGTCCGGCAGCTCGGACAGCGCCACGTTCATGCGGAAGGTGCCCGAACCGCAACGCCACCGGGTCATGTGTTGGTGGAACTCCTTCGGCAACGTGCCCGCATCGAGCAGACGGGTGTACAGCAGCTTCGGGTTGAGATTTGAAATCACCGCGGCGGCTCGGAATGTTTCGCCGCTTTCGGTGACCGCGCCGACCGTCCGCCCTCGTTCGACAATGATTTCACGCACTGGCGCGTCGACCCGGATGTCGACTCCGCGCGCTGCGGCGCTCTTGGCCATCGCCTGGGTGATCGCGCCCATGCCGCCGATGGCATGGCCCCACACTCCTTTCTTGCCGTTGACCTCCCCGAACACATGATGCAACAGCACGTAAGCCGAGCCGGGCGAATACGGGCTGGCATAGTTGCCCACCACGCCGTCGAAGCCATACACGGCTTTGATCGGATCGCTTTCGAACCAGCTGTCGAGATAGTCGCCGGCCGAGCCCGAGAACAGGCCGAGCAGTTCCTGGCGGGTGGCCATGTCGAGCTTGCGCAGCCGTCCGCCGAGGCGGGCGGCTCGCAACAGTTCCGGCAGGGCGGCACGCCAGCCGCCGTCCACCATGTTGGGGGGTGTTTCGAGAATGATGTCGCGCAACACGTCGGCGATGACCTCGAGCCGGCGCGCATACTCATCGAGCCGATCGGCGTCGCGCCGCGAGAATTTAGCGACTTCGTCGTAAGTCTTGCCCGCACCCATGCTCAGATATCGCCCATCCTGCGTGGGCAGGAAATTGGACAGCTCACGTTCGACTACACGCAGACCGTGGCGGGGCAGGTCGAGGTCCCGGATGACCTTGGGATTGAGCAGTGACACCGTGTAGGACGCCACCGAATTGCGGAATCCGGGGTGGAACTCTTCGGTGACCGCGGCTCCGCCGACCACGGAACGCCGCTCCAGGACGGTCACCTTGAGCCCGGTGGCGGCCAGGTAGGCGGCGCAGACCAGGCCATTGTGGCCGCCACCAATGATCAATGCGTCGCAGGTTTGAGTCATATGAGTTTTGTTAGAAGAATAACGGCCATACCGGAGACCCCTATATACCGCATTCGGCGTCGCCTCGGAACCGGCGGCTCCGGCGAGCATGGCATCGGCTTGCGCAACATGAGATTCTTACCGGCCCCGGCGAAGTGTTTCCCTGCCATGAAAGGTCCAGTCATTCCTCCGTTTTATGCCGGCGAAGTCGGTCGCCGTGGCGCAGTCCGTTCGCGGGCCGGACTGCCGGTCATCACCATGAATTTCGGCCAGCCCAGCGCCGGAGCGCCCAAGGCGGCGCTCGAGGCCGCGCGGCGCGTCATGGGCAATGATCCGCTCGGCTACTGGGAATCGCAGCAGCTGCGTGAACGGTTGGCGGCGCACTATGCCGAAACCTACGGTGTCACGGTCGAGCCGGAGCGCATTCTGCTCACGGCGGGCGCGAGCGCCGCGCTGGTGACCGTATTCATGGCGTTGTTCCGGCCGGGCGACCGGGTGGCGGTGGTACGCCCCGGCTATCCGGCCTACCGCAATTCGCTGCTTGCCCTGGGGCTGGTGCCGGTCGAGATCGACTGCACGCACTCGCCGGGATATCGCCCGACTCCGGAGCAGCTCGCCGCCCTGGATCCCGCGCCGGCTGGCTTCATCCTCGCCAGTCCCGCGAATCCGACCGGCGCCATGGTCGGCAAGGAGGAGCTGGCCGCGTTCGCCAGGGTCTGTCGCGAGCGTGGCATTCAGCTGATCTCGGACGAGATCTATCACGGCATCACTTTCGGCGAGCGGGCAGTGAGCGCGCTGGAATGCGATCCCGACATTGTCGTCGTCAACAGCTTCTCCAAGCTGTATCGGATGCCGGGCTGGCGCCTGGGCTGGATGGTGTTGCCGCAACGCTACGTCTCGCCCATCCATTCCTATCTGATCAATCTGTTCCTCACGCCTTCCGCTCTGGCGCAGCATGTGGCGCTGGCCGCCATGGACCAGCGGGAGGACCTGGAACACTGGGTAGGGATTTACGCGCGTAACCGTTTACGCCTGATCGAAGGCCTGGCGGGAATGGGCATCGGGGGCATCGCACCGCCCGACGGCGCCTTCTACCTCTATGCCGATATCGGCCACCTGACCAACGACAGCCTGCAGTTCTGCATGCGGGCGGTCGACGAGATCGGCGTGGCCTTGGCCCCTGGCATCGATTTCGATCCCGTCGATGGCCACCGCTACCTTCGGTTGTCGTACGCGATCTCACCCGAAGAGGTCGAACGCGCCATCGAGCTGCTGGGCGGCTGGCTGCCAGGCTATCGGCCGTGACGGCCGCTGAGATGATCGGGCCAGGTGGCCCGATCATCTTGGGTCGAGTTACAGCTTCGCGGTGACGCGTTCGACCGCGCGCTTGACACGACGAATCACTTCGTCGATCTCGTCACGCGTGATGATCAGCGGCGGAGCGAAGCCAAGCGCGTCGGCATGCGGCATGGCGCGGCTGATGACGCCTTCCTCGACGCAGGCGGCAGCCATCTGCGCTCCGACCTTCCGACCCGCATCGAAGCGCTTGCGCTTGGCCGGGTCCTCGGCGAATTCGACCGCCGCGAGCAGACCGACGCCCCGTACTTCGGCCACGAACGGCCGCCCGCTGAATTCCTCTTGCAGGCGTTGCTGCAGATAAGGGCCGTTCTTGGCAACCTGTCCGATGATGTTTTCGCGTTCGATGATCTCGAGATTGGCGACACCGGCGACGGCACACAGCGGGTGCGCGGAATAGGTGTAGCCGTGCGAGAACGGACCGAACAGGTCGGAACCTTGTTCCAGCACGCGCCACACTTTCTCGCCGACGATGGCGCCGGACAGCGGCAGGTAGGCGCTGGTCAGGCCCTTGGCCACGGTGATCAGGTCGGGCTCGATGCCATAGGCATGGGAACCGAACGGCGTGCCGACGCGTCCGAAGCCGCACACCACTTCGTCGGCGATCAGCAGAATGTCATGGCGGCGCAGTACCGCCTGGATTTCCTCCCAGTAACCTTCGGGCGGCGGGATCAGGCCGCCGGTGCCGAGCGCCGGTTCGCCGATGAAGGCCGCGATCGTGTCAGGGCCTTCCTTCTGGATCAGCGCTTCGAGGTCCTGGGCGCAGCGGCGAGAGAACTCGCGTTCGCTCATACCGGGTTCGGCATTCCAGAAATGATGCGGAGCGGTGGTGTGCAGGATCGGCCCCTGCGGCAGGTCGAACGCGCGGTGGTACACCTCCAGGCCGGTGAGGCTGCCGGACAGGACGGTGCCGCCGTGGTAGCCGCGCCAGCGCGAAATGATTTTCTTTTTCTTGGGCCGGCCCAGTACGTTGTTGTAATACCAGACGATCTTGATCTGGGTCTCGTTGGCGTCGGAGCCCGACTGGCCGTAATAGATGCGCTGCATTTTGCCCGGAGTCATGGCGAGCACGCGCCGCGACAGCTCGATGGCGGGCTCGTTCGAATGTCCGGCATAGGCGTGATAATAGGCCAGCTTGAGCGCCTCGCGATGAATCGCGTCGGCGATTTCACGGCGACCATACCCGACGTTGACGCAGTACAGGCCGGCGAAGGCATCGATGAATTCGTTGCCGTCGCGATCGCGGATACGGATGCCCTCGCCATGCGTGACGATGCGCGGGCCCGCGGTGGTGCCCGCGGAGTAATCCTTCAGCGGGGTGAACGGATGGACGATGGAGTTGCGGTCCAGGTCCTGCAGGCTCTTGGTGCTTGGCGTGGTCTCAGTCATCAGCGTCTCCTGATCAAGCAGCGTCGGCGGCAATGCAGACATACTTGATCTCTGTAAATTCATCGAGTCCGTGGCGCGAACCTTCGCGGCCGAGGCCGGATTGTTTCATGCCGCCGAAGGGAATGGGTGGGCCGGTGAAGCGGTCGGTATTGATCGCCACCATGCCATAGTCGAGCGCGTCGCTCATGCGCAGCGCACAGTCGAGGTTGCGTGTGCATACGTAGGCCGCCAATCCATAGATGGTGTCGTTCGCGACCCGCACCGCATCCGCTTCCTGGTCGAACGGCAGGATGGCCGCTACCGGACCGAAGGTCTCCTCGCGATGGATCGACATGTCGGCGGTGGTATCGGCCAGTACCGTGGGTGCGTAGAACAGTGCGCCGGCCTGGTGCCGGGCGCCGCCGAGACGCAGCGACGCGCCTCGTGCGACGGCGTCTCGCACCTGCTGCTCGCAGCGTGCCACGGCCCGTTCATTGATCAGCGGGCCGATGTGTACGTCAGGCTCCAGACCATTACCCACTCGCAGCTCCTGGGTGAGTGTGACGAAGCGCTCGACGAACGACGCGTAACGGCTGCGCTGTACCAGGATGCGATTGGCGGCCAGGCAATCCTGGCCGGAAGTCTGGAACTTGGCCGACACCGCCAGCCGTGCCGCTGTTTCGAGGTCGGCGTCGTCGAATACGATGAAGGGTGCGTGGCCGCCCAGTTCGAGCGATACGCGTTTGACGGTATCGGCGCACTGCTTCAACAGTGTGCGGCCCACCTCGGTGGACCCGGTGAAGGATACGGCGCGCACGACCTCACTGGTGGTCAGTACCTGGGCCATCACGCGTGGATCGCCGGTGACCACCGAGAATACCCCGGCCGGTACTCCGGCACGTTCGGCCAGGACCGCGAGAGCGATGGCAGAGAAAGGCGTCTCATCCGCCGGCCGGACGATCACCGGGCAGCCGGCCGCCATGGCGGCACCGGCCTTGCGAGTGATCATGGCTGAAGGAAAGTTCCAGGGGGTGATGGCG